>Ga0129312_1000398_pt1 | contig 38828 bp, 29 predicted proteins | sample O827metagenome_FD_94434 | JGI IMG/M metagenome (GOLD analysis project Ga0129312, IMG submission 94434) | Orangutan group fecal microbial communities from Wisconsin, USA - O827 metagenome | ecosystem: Host-associated > Mammals > Digestive system > Large intestine > Fecal | place: USA: Wisconsin... | reverse complement strand
CTCCCTCAGAGAGGGAGCCGGGAAGGGCTGTACCTTTCATCGGGGTACTCGCTAAACCGGCAGGTTACGGGCGATTTTCATCGCCCCTACGAAACTCAAAAGAGTTTACATTTTACCGTCCATCCGACCGCCCGGAAACCGCAATATTTCGGGCGATTTTCATCGCCCCTACGAAAGCGCAAGGGGACTGCGGCAAAATGATTTCCAAATCTCTTTGTCAGCAGAGCTCTTTATTCTGCGTCTTATAGGACAAAGGCCTTTTATACAGCAAGAAACGGAGGACACCCCATGCGTGACGAGGAGATCATTGCCCTTTACTTTGCCCGGGACCAGGAGGCGTTGGCCCAGACGGACAAGAAGTATGGAGCCTACTGCTATACACTGGCGAACCGAATTCTGAGCAGTCCGCCGGATGCGGAGGAAACCGTCAGCGATACTTACTTCAAAGCCTGGCAAGCCATTCCGCCCACGAAGCCCAAGGTGCTGCGGCTGTTCCTCGCCAAAATCACCCGGAATCTGGCATTCACCCGCTGGCGCAGGGATACTGCCCAGAAGCGGGGCGGCGGAGAAATGCCCCTGGTGCTGGACGAGCTGGGGGAGTGCATCGGAACCGGCGACGATTTGGAGGCGGGACTGAACCTCAAGGAGCTGACCCGCACCATCGCCGCTTTCCTGGACACCCAGCCCCAGCGGGAGCAAAACATATTCCTGCGGCGTTACTTCTTTTTGGAGGATTCCCGGGAGATTGGCATCCGCTATCAGATGAAGCCGGAGGCCGTCCTGCAAAGTCTGAGTCGCACCCGGAAAAAGCTGAAAAATTATCTGATTCAGGAGGGTTACACGGTATGAAGCAAGAAGATTTGTTCCGTGCCATTGGGGAGCTGGACACTCTGCGCCTTGCAAAAACAGAGGAGGATTTACCCATGAAAACCGGCATGAAATTTACACGCCGTCTGCTGATTGCAGCCGTTGTGACGGCGCTGCTGGCTGGCTCTGCCTATGCCGCCCACTATTTTTTGTACGATTCCCCCAGGGAGATGGTCGCCGGACTGTATGGCAGCGATGCCAGCCTTGCCCCCAGCGAGGCATCCGACGAGCAAAAGCCCTGGCCCAACAGCTATGTGCTGCCGGGCTACGACAAGCGCCCGGTGGACGAAACCACCGCGCAAGCCATGGAGAGCTGGATTTCCCCGGTGGGGCAGACCCTGAAAAATGGGGGCTATCAGCTGACCGTGGACGCCTATGTGTATGACAGCGCCATGAAGGTGGGCTTCGTCACCCTGGCGCTGGAGCATGACAAGCCCATTGCTGAGGCGGATTTGATGATGCAGCGCAACGGGGAAATTATCCCCGGTATGGTGGAGTTCACCCAGTACGGGCGGTGCTACATCATCCCGGAAAAGACAACGGACACCACCCTAGCCATGACCTACTATTTCAGTTCCGATGTGCGGGACACGAATGTTTTCGCCATCACGCTGCTTGACCATGACGAGCAGAAGCGCAGTTCGGAGGAGCGCCGCCGCTATGAGCAGGAGCGCAGCGCCTATATCGCCCAGCGCCGGGAGACGCTGATGGCAGAGCTAAGCAAGGAACAGGCCGATGCCCGCCTCAGGGAAGAAGCCGGCTTCACCGGCGGGGAAGCGCCCTATGACAGCTACTATTATCTGGCAGCCAACGAATACGACTGGGATTACGCTTCCTCCCACCCGCGGCAAACCAGCCCGGAGGAGGCGGCAGAAGCCCGCCTGCGCCAGGAACTGACACCGGAGGAAGCGGAGGCAAAGCTGCGGGAAATCTGGGGGGACGAGGCGGTGGATGCCACCTTCCAAGATCAGCCGGAGAATATTGCGGAGTTTGCCTATTTTATTCTGGCTCAGGAGGAAGTGGATGCCACGCCCCAGGAGAACAAACTGATTCTGCCCATGCCGGAGGACAGCGCCCTGCCCAACCGCTCCTTTGGAGGCGGGGATGTGCTGGTGAACAGCTTGTGCCTCCGGGTGAATGACGAAAAATACAACCCCGGCGGCTCTGCGGATGTGCAGCTGCGAATGAAGGACGGCTCCACATTTGTGGTATGCAGCGACGAGATGAACAACTGCCTGTTCCAGAAAGGGGAATGGGACGGCACCTGCCTGTGTATGCTCAACAGCGCCATCAATATTGAGAACATTGAGACGGTGATTCTGACCGTCAACGGACAAGAAATTGCCCTGACGGCGGATTGAAGTATAGCGCAGCTGACCGAGGGAGTGTCCCCCGATGGTTGGGAGCGGTTAAACATTCAGAGTTTCGTAGGGGCGATGAAAATCGCCCGTAACCCCACGGTTTTGCGAGTACTCCGTTGAATGGAACCCGCCCCCGCAACCGTTCCCGGCTCCCTCTCTGAGGGAGCTGTCGAGCGAAGCGAGACTGAGGGAGTGTACTTCGGTGAACGTCAAAGCTCAAAAATTTCAGAGTTCATATGCGCTGATGTGTAAATCATTGGCCCGGAGCAACCATCGGACGACACTCCCTCAGTCACGCCCTGTCGGGCGTGCCAGCTCCCTCAGGGAGGGAGCCGGGGGGGTGCGTACCATTCATCGTGCCGCCCGGAAACCGGAAGGTTTCGGGCGATTTTCATCGCCCCTACGAAAGCTCAGAAGAGTTTACATTATACCATCCATCCAACAAGTGCTTGCATTTTTCTCCCGCCCCTACAGGGCGGGAGAAATTTTTGGGGGAATGCGTGGGGCGTTTGTTGATTGACAGGGGCGGGGCAGGGGTGTAAAATAAGAAAGTATTTGGATATTCCCGGGAAGGGGGGAGAAATGTGGGCAATCAGAGACAAATTCCCCGGCGGGCGGTGGAAAAGCTGCGCCGGGGGGCGGAGGCCGGGGCCAATATATATCTGTATGGGGCCACGGGCTTTGGGAAAACCAGCACTGTAGAGCAGGTGTTCCCCCGGGGGGAGACTGTGTGGATTGACTGCCAGAATGCCCCGGGGGTGGTGCTGACGGAGCTGGAAACGTGCAGCCAAAAGGGCTATACCGTGCTGGATAACCTCCACTGCGTCCAGGATGAGCAGGTGCAGCGGAAAATTCTGGCCCAGGCCGGGGCGGGGCTCCGGCTGGTGATGATAGGCCGGGCCAAGCTGCCCTCCTGGCTTTCCGTACTGGCGTTGCAGTCCGGGGTACTGGTAATCTCCGAGGCGGAGCTGCGGGTGGATTCCCAGGAGATGGCGGAGCTCTGCGCCCAGGCCGGGCTGAACCTGTCAGCCCAGCGGCAGCAGCGGTGGCTGGAGCTGACCGAGGGGAACGGCATGGCCCTGGGGCTGGCCATCCGCCGGATGCAGCAGGGGGCCCAGGACGGCCCCGCCCTGGAGGCAGAGGTGCGCCGGGCCTTTATCGCCTACCTGGACCAGGAGGTTGTCAGCCATTGGAGCCGGGAGGTGCAAACCTTCCTGACGGAAATGAGCCTGGTGGATGCCTTCACCCCGGCCATGGCGGAGTATATCACCGGGGACGATGCCAGCGCCCGGCTGCTGAGCCAGGCGGAGTGCGTGGGCAATATTCTGCAATGCGACGACGGAATGTGGCGGATTCGTCCCCTGCTGCTGGAAACCCTCCGCAGCCGGGCGGAGAAAACCTTTGGCCGCAGCCGGTGCAATCGGCTGCTCTACCATGGGGGCCGATTTGAGGAGCGCCAGGGCCACACCATGCAGGCCCTGTCCCTGTACCGGCAGTGCGGGGCAGAGGAGAGCATCCATGCCCTGCTGGTTCGGGAGGCCAGAAAGCACATGGGTGTGGGGAACTACTGGGCCCTGCGGAACTTCTATCAGGCCCTTTCTCCCCAGGAGGTGGAGAAGGAGCCGGTGCTGATGACCGCCCTGAGCGCCCTGCACTCCGTGCTGATGAACACGGAGCAGAGCGAATACTGGTATGGCCGTCTGGCGGACTACGCCGCCCAGGCCAAGGGCAGCGACCGGGACGAGGCCAAGGCCCAGCTGCTGTATCTGGATGTAATTCTGCCCCACCGGGGCATCAAGAATATGACGCAGATTTTCCGGGCCGCCTCCACCCTGGTTCGGGGCAGCGGCAATGCCCTGCGGCCGGTATCGCTGACCAACAACCAGCCCAGCGTGATGAACGGGGGCAAGGACTTCTGCGAGTGGAGCAAAACCGACCTGCTTCTGGCGAACACCATTGGGCCACTGGTGGAGAAGATGCTGGGGAAAACCGGCATCGGCCTGGTGCAGACCGCCCTGGGGGAGAGCGCCTATGAAAAGGGCGGCGACCGGCTCCGGGTGCTCAGCTACCTGACCAAGGCCCAGAGCCAGTGCCAGAACAACGGCATTGTGGAGATGGCCTGGGTGGATACCGCCCTGCAAGCCAAGCTGGCTCTGGCCACCGGAGATTTGGACTATGCCGAGCGGCTGGTGGCGGGGACGCTCCGGGGCATCCCACCGGACAGTGCGCCCCAGCTTGTCGATTCCATCCGGGCCTTCGGCTGCTGGCTGAAGCTCTACCGGAACGAGACCGAGGCAATGGGCCAGTGGCTGGCCCAGGCCCCGGACGAGACTGTGGAATTCTGCACCCTGAACCGCTACCTGTACATGATGAAAATCTACTGCTACATTGCCCTGGGGAAGCACACCGAGGCGCTGGTGCTGCTCCAGCGGATGCTGGCCTATGCCGACTACGCCCAGCGCACCTATTTCCAGATGGAGTGCGGGGTGCTCAGCGCCATTGTCCTGCGGCGGAAGGGAAGCCCCTGGAAGGAGGCGTTCCTCCAGCTTCTGGGGCGGATTGGGGAATACCATTTTGTCCCCATCCTCAGCGAGAAGGGGGCCGCCGTTCTCCCCCTGCTGACGGAGGTGAAGTCCTGCTTCTGCGCCGAGACCCCGGCCCAGCGGGAGTGGTTCGCTCAGGTGCTGGAGGAGACAGAGCATATGGCCCGGCTGTATCCCAACTATCTCAAGGGGACGGGAATAGACATTTCCGCCTTCTCCGATACCGCATTGAAGGTGCTGCGGCTCCAGGCGGCGGGGCGGAGCACCAACGAAATCGCCCAGCAGCTGCACATCTCCCCCCGGACGGTGAAATACCACGCCTCGGAAAACTACCGGAAGCTCCAGGCCAAGAACATGGTGGATGCCGTCCAGATTGCCAGAAGCCTGAACATTTTATAGAAGACTGTACCGTAGTACAGTTGCATATTGACCAAGGATGTGGTATTGTAACGAAAGGATCTCTGATACAAATTGTCCGAGCCGGAGGGTGGGGTTCTTGTTCGGGGCCCAGTTTCCCCGCTGCCGGTGTTTGCCGATTTATTCAGATGGGTCCGAAATACCCGTCCAATGGACGTCAGGCAGGATACTGCCAAACATTAAAGGAGGAAAACCACTATGAAGAAAATTGTTTCCATTTTGCTGGCAGTTGCCATGGTGATGGCCTGCGCCGTCTCCGCTTTTGCCACCGAGGCCGAGGTCGTTGAAATCGACTGGGCCGAAATCGAAGCCCAGGCCGCCGACACTGTGGCCAAGGGTGAGTTTGTCAACTTCGACGAGATTGCTTTGGTTATGTGGGTGCCCAGCGTCCTGGCTGCCACAGAGCTCACCGACGAGGACCGGGAGCAGGGCTACATTGCCTACTTCACAACCGAAGACCAGTCCGCCGCCGTGTCCGTGATGTATGTGGATGTGGACGGCATGACCCTGGAAGAGTACGCCGCCACCCTGGCTGAGAACGGCGCTACCGATATCGAGTTCGCCAATGTCAACGGCCTGGCCGCCATCACCTACGTGCTGGAGGAGACCGACACCGCCTGCGCCGCCTTCACCACCGAGGCCGGCTACATCTTCGAGGTTGCTGGCAGCCCCAAGTCCGATGAGGGCTTCGCTGCCATCCTGAGCCTGATGATGGCTTCCATCCAGGCAGAGGCAGAGGAAGAGGCCTAAATACCTGCCTGAAACACCCAATGGGTGCACCGGCCATTCTGTGACAACGGAAAATCGCAGAACCCGGTTCCCGCAGGAAACCCGCTGCGCCGCTTCGCCCCGTTGACGGCTTGCAAAAAAATGAAAAACCGTACCGGTTTCAGGGAAATTCCCTTCCGGTACGGTTTTTTTTGCGGTTATTTTCCGAAAATCTCCGCCTCTACATAGCGGCACAGGGCGTGGTAGATGGGCAGATGGTACTCCTGCACCTGATAGGTGACGGCGGAGGGGGCCTGAATGCAGATGTGGCAGAGGCCGTTCATGCTGCCCTTCCGGGAGCCGGTGAGGCCGATAACGGTCATGTCCCTGGCCCGGGCGGCCACAATGGCGGCGCATACGTTCCGGGAACTGCCGGAGGTGGAGATGGCCAGCAGCACATCCCCCGGGCGGCCATAGCCCCACACCTGCTGGGCGAAGACCAGCTCCGGCTCTGCGTCGTTGGCATAGGCGGTGGACAGGGCAATGTTTCCGGTGAGTGGAATGGCGGGCAGGGCCCCCTGCAGGTGCTCGGCCAGATGGGCACCCAGGGGGTCAACGGCCCGGAGCCGCTCCTGCTCCTCCCGGCTCAGGGGCCGGGGGAGGATAAACTGCTTCATCAGCTCTCCCACAATGTGCTCCGCATCTGCGCCGCTGCCGCCGTTGCCGCAGACCAGCAGCTTCCCACCGGCCCGATAGGCATCCACCAGCGCCGCTGCCGCCGCCTGAATCTCCCCCAGGCAGCCGGAGAGCGCCGGGTATGTTTTCACCAGTTCTTCAAAAATATCCATGAAAATTCTCCTTTTCTTTGCCGCTTACCGGGACAGCAGCTTGTAGTAGGCCGCCTCCACAAAGGCGGGGGTGCCAAAGCTGCCGGATTTCAGAACGAAGTATTGGGGGGCATCCGGCTTTTTCAGCAGGGGGATGCCGGGCTCGATTTCCTCCAGCACCTCCATGCCGGAGATTCCCATCTCCCGGCAGAAGGCGGCGGAGGTGTCCCCGCCCAGAATGATGCACTTGCGGATATTCAGCCTGGCGGATAGCTCCCGGGTGATTTGGGCCAGGGTTTGGGAAATCAGGCCGGAGATGGCCACATTGTCCAGCCCCCGCTCCCGGGCGATTTCCTTGGTTTGCGCCACCTCCTCCGGGGCCTGGGGGGTGTGGAGCATCAGCAGATTCCCGGCGGCCAGCGCCTGGGCCCGGCCCAGGATGGCCGCTGCCGCCTGCTCTGCCTGCCCCCGGGCGATGGCGGCGGTGTCCAGCTGCAAAACCGGGTATCCCTTGTCCCGGATGTATTCCGTCTGGGCCCGGGTCTGGGGGGTCAGACTTCCGGCCACGGCCAGTACCGGCTCCCCCCGGCGGCGGCATTCCTCCAACCCCAGGTAATAGCCGATTCCGGCGCTACCGCACACCACCCGGACATCCCGGATGACGGCGGCAATCCGGGCCAGATCCCGGTCGTCCCGGACATCGAAAATCAGGTAGTTCACCTGCTGCCGCAGGGCCTCCACCCGGCGGCGAAGGGCATCCTCCCCCATGTCCAGGTCGCTTACGGTGATGGCCCCCACCTTGCGCCGGGTCTGCTGCCCCAGAATCTGCCGCAGGTCGGAGCGTACCATGGGGTGCACCGGGTCATGGCGGAACTGGGAGTCCTCCAGCCGGACGCCGTGGACATAGTGTATGCTGTTTACGGTTGTGCGGCCGTTGGCCGGGTAGCCCAGCACCACGGCGGCGAAATCCTCCCCCAGGGCATCCAGCATGGCATCGAATTCCGCCCCGATGTTCCCCCGGAACACAGAGCACTGCTTGTCAAAATACCGGTGGCATCCCGGGTTCTGGGCCACCCGCTGATACACCCGGCGGTAGGCCTCCTGGGCCGGAAGGAACCGGGAATCCGTATCCACCACGCATACGCTCTCCCCGGAGGCAAACAGGGTTTCGCTGCCGCAGGTATAGGTAACGGTTTTCAGGCCGCTTTTGGCATACATCACGGCAATGTCGTTGGCACCGGTGATGTCGTCTGCCACAACCAAGGTCTTCATAGCTGTTCCTCTTTCTCCGGTTCCGTGAGAAGGCGGAACCATGTTTGGTAGTTGCGGTACAGGCCGGTATAGGCGCTGTGGGCCTGGGGCCGGCATAGATACTGCGGCCCCGGCTGCATACCGGCGCAGAACCGGCGGGCTTCCTCCTGACTTTCGGCGGAGAGTGCCAGGGCAATGGCCCCCAGGACGGTGCACTCCCCCTCTTCCAGGGTCTGCACCGGGCAGCCCAGGATGTCCGCCTTGCGCTGCATCCAGCCGGGGCTTTGGGCGGCGCCGCCCACACTGACTACCCCGGGCACCTCCATGGGCTCCAGAATCCTTCTCGCCTGATAGCCCAGTCCCTCCACCACCGCCCGGAGCATATCCTCCCCGGTGTGGTGCTGGTCCAGGCCCAGAAAGGCGGCCCGGAGCTCCTGCCGGAAGCAGGGGGCGCCCATCCCTGTCAGCGCAGGGAGAAAGAAAATTCCGGTGGGGCCCCCGGGGGCGGCCAGAATGGCATTGACCTTGTCATAGTCCAGCCGGGTCAGCTGCACCTGTTGGCGGAACCACTCCACCGCCAGCCCCGAGGAGCTGATATTGGCCATCCAGAACCGCCGGTTTCCGGGGTAGGGGCCATAGATGCAGCCGGTGCGCCAGTCCGCCTCGGTCAGGGGCCGGGCGGGAAAGGTGCCGATATAGGTCTCCGCCGTGCCGCAGCTGTCGCAAATCCAGCCCTCCGCCGCCAGGGAGATGGCATAGGCGGCGCTGACATGGTCGTGGGCGGCAATGTGAACGGCGGCCCCGGTCAGCCCGGGAAGACGGCACAGCCCCACCCGGCTGCCCGAGGGCACCACCCGGGGGAAATTGTCCCGGCCCAGGCCGAGGGGGGATAGATATTCCCAATCAAAGTCCCCGGTGTCCAGGTTATAGGCATAGGTTCTGGCGGCGTAGGTGGGGTCGGTGACGGCCTGACCGGTGAGCAGGTACACCAGATAATCCACCGCCGACAGCCACAATGTCTGCTCCGGGGCTGCCCGGGTGTGGGCCAGGGCCCAGCGGTATTTGTAGATTCCGTATTTGAAGCTGTTCCGAAGGCCGGTTTGGAAGAAGCGCCGGTGGGCCTCCTCCCGGGATACCGCCCCGGCCAGAGCCTGGGTGCGGGGGTCGAACCAGGGCAGCAGGGGGCACAGGCACCTGCCGGTGCTCCGCTCCACCATAACCCCGGCCTCTGCCATACCGGTGACGGAAATTAACCGGATGGGCACCCCGGTTTCTGCCAGGGTTTGCAGGAGCCCGGTTACGGTTTCGGCAATCTGGGCCGCATCATACACCGTTCCATAGTCGTCCCGGGCCTGGGGTGTGGGAACCTTTTCCAGGCGAATCCGCTTTCCCGCCTGGTCGAAAAGCCCGGCCTTGATATGGGTGGTGCCAAAATCCAGACCGATGCAGCCCATGGGCGCTGCCATATCAGAGCTCCCGCAGCTGCCATATTCCGGAGCGGGGGCTGGTGTACACCCGGCCCCGGAGCGTCTCGGGAATCCGGTGCATACACCGGGCCATGGAGGCCTGGGCCAGCAGCACTACGGAATTGGTTTCCAGCTGGGACAAAATGGCATCCGCCACCAGGCGGTCATATTCCTGATCCTTCCCGGCACTGAGCAGGGGGCCCGCTCCGGGAATCACATAGGGGCTGAGGGAAATCTCCCGGCCCGCTGCCGCCGCCTTCCGGCGCAGCAGGTCGCAGGTGGGCTTCAGGGTGGATTCCAGGGTGGCCAGCACCCCGATCCGGCTGCTTTCCGCCACAGCCTTTTCCGCCATGGGGCCGTCAATCCGCAGCACCGGCACAGTGCAGAAGCTGGCCCCCTCCTCCATGACACCGCCGATGGAGGAGCAGGCGCAGAGGATGGCCTCCGGCTGCAAGGTCTGGGCCATTTCCAGCAGGGTGTAGAGCCGGGCCCGCACCCCGGGGGTGATGTCCCCGGCCTGGTTGATTTCCGGCAAGATGCTGTCGTCCAGCAGGTTGCATACCCGGCACCCGGGGAGCAGCTCCCCAATCAGCTCCCCCAGGGAGCCGATGGTGGCGGGGGTGGTGTGAATCACTGCCAGCTTTTTCATATCCTTCGCTCCTTATGCCATGTTGCTGCTGAACAGGTAGGTCTCTATCCGGTTTTCCACCAGAGCCTGGACGGCCTTTCCGCCCCGGTCCAGGGCGGCGGCATCCAGCGTCAGCAGCTGAGCGTTGGCCATTCTGCCGATGCCCAGCTCCGCCTGGAAGGCCAGCTCCAGGTCGGTGGCGATGTTGATTTTGTTGATGCCCGCCCGGATGGTCTGCTCCACTGTCTCCCGGGGCAGGCCGGAGCCGCCGTGGAGCACCAGGGGCACGTCGGTGAGGGCCCGGATGGCTTGCAGACGGGCAACGTCTATCTTCGGATTCTTCACCGGGTACACCCCATGGGCAGTGCCCACGGAGACGGCCAGACTGTCGCAGCCGCTGCGGGCCACAAAATCCGGCACCTGCTGAGGCACGGTATACAGCAGCGCGTCCCCGCCGGTTTCCAGCTTGTCTGCGCCGCCGATGTTGCCCAGCTCGGCCTCCACCGCCACACCCCGGGGGTGGGCGTACTCCACCACCTGACGGGTCAGGGCGATGTTCTCTTCAAAGGGCAGCTTGGAGCCGTCAATCATCACGGACTGGAACCCGGCCTCTATGGCCTGGAAGACCACCTGGGGGTCATAGGTGTGGTCCAGGTGGAGAATCACCGGGACGGAAATATCCCTGGTTGCCTGGAAGAAGGCCTGGGCAAACTCCCGGGCGGTGAGGGAAAACCACCGCAGCTCGTTGGAGGAAATCTGCACCAGGATGGGGGCACGCTTATTCTGGGCCGCCTGGCAGACATAGGGAATCAGCCAGGTGTTCCGGGGGGAGAAGGAGCCCAGGGCATAGCCCCGCTTTTCGGCATCGGCATACAGAGCCAAAATATCTTCACGTTTCATATTCATTGCGCCTCACTCAGAAATGGTTGTGGTTTTTCCCATCAGCTCTGCCAGCAGGCAGGAATGGGCGATGTTTTCCGCCGTCTCGCAGCGGCAGAGGGTGTCCTCCGGGTTTTTGCCGCAGACCACCACCCCATGGTTTTGCAGCAGGATCAGGTTGCACTCCCCGGCATAGGGGCGGATGGCCTCCACCAGGGCCTGGGAGCCTGCCGGGGCGTACCCGGCCAGGCCGATTTTCCCCACCATCAGCTTGGTTTGCAGCAGATAGTCCTGAGGGATTTTCCGGCCCATGATGGCATAGGCGCAGCCGTAAACCGGGTGGGAATGGACGATGCAGCCCACCTCCGGCCGGGCCTGGTAGAGCATTTGGTGCATGGGGAATTCCTTGGTCACCTTTCCGGTGCCCTCCAGCAGCGCTCCCTCCGGAGTGACCACCATCATGTCCCGGGGGGTCAGGCTGCCCTTGTGCCGCCCGGAGGGGGTGAGGACGATTTCACCGGTGGCGGCCCGGAGACTGACGTTTCCCTCGGAGCCTGCCAGCTGCCCCAGGCTGTGGAGTGCCTGGCAGAGCTGGGCCAGGGCTTTCTTTTCCGCTTCCAGCATGGCAGCCTCCTTACCGTTCCAGCAGGTCGGTTTCCTGCCACTGGCCGTCCGGGGCCACCCGCAGGGTCTTGATTTCCCAGGGGGCGAATGTCAGCTCTGCCTCCCAGTTCCGGAAGCCCAGGGCCACCTTGGCCTTGCCGCCCAGGCCCGCCGTCTCCCGCAGGCGGAGAATCAGCGTATCGCTGCCGTCCTCCGCCAGCTTCATGGCGCAGAGCATGGCGTGGCCGCCCTGTACCCGGGCGAAGGAATTGGACTGGGGCAGGGGGCCGGGGTGATAGGTTTCGAACAGGGCAATGGGCCGGTGCTGGATGCTTCTGGCCAACTGCATGGTCCGGCTGTCCTCCCAGCTGCCGGTGTGGGGGTAGAGGGAATAGGTGAATTCCGAAACGCCGTTGTCGATATAGTCGTATTCCAGCTCCTCCCGGCGCTGATAGGGCTCATGGTGGGCGAACACCGGGCTGCGCAGTACGGTGATGCAGGCATCCTTGTTCAGGGTGGAGCAGGCGCTGCGGGTGTCGGTGAGGATGGACAGCCCGGCAATCCCGGTTTCCATACCGGGGTTGGTGCCCTCCATATCCATGAAATTCTGCATGGGGAATTCCTGCCCGTTGGGCTCCCGCTGGGCCACCCCATAGGGAATCTCATAGGAGGCCCGGAGATAGTTCAGCTGCACCGGGAAGCTGAGCTTCAGCATCCGCAGCTGCTCATGCCAGTCCACCCGGACCTTCACCGTCACATAGTCCAAATCCTTGTACACGGTGAAATCCTGCCGGATGTGGGAGCCGCCGTAGCTGTATACCCCCCGGATGACCTTGCGCACGCTGCCGTCTTCCAGGCAGAACACCTTGTCCAGGTGGAACCGGCCAATCACCTGGTCAAAATTCACCACTCCGTGGGACCAGGTGTCGCTGTCGTCCCGGATTACCGTGGGCACCGCCCCGGGGAGACGGAAGAACTCCGTGCCATCCGCCTTGTTCACCAGGGAGGAAATGTATCCGGTATTTTCGTCAATGGTCAGGCTGAGGAATTCGTTTTCCGCCGTCAGGGTGTTTTCCGGAACCGGCTGGGAATTTTCCAGCTCCTCCCGCCGGGCCAGCCGGTAGACCCCATAGCCCAGGGAGGGCAGGTGGGCCACGAATACCATCCGGCTGCGGCCATTGCAGGAGGCCTCGGACTGCACCAGCTGATAGGGAATCTGCCGGTCCTCCCAGTCCAGGAGCACGGTGTGCTCCTTGGGGGTGACCATCTCCACCTCCACCGCCAGCCGGGCGGCAAAGGGATTGGGGTTGAACACCACCAGGGGGCGCATCCCCTCTTCCTTGGGGATGTCGATTTTCCAGGTCAGCTTTTGCAGCGCCCCATTGGCGGCGTGGTCGGCAATGGTCTTGGCATAGGCAAATTCCTGCAAGGCATCCTCACAGGCGGACTTGATGCAGGTGCCCGCCATAATGTCGTGGAACTGGTTGAACAGCACCGCCTTCCAGGCCTTGGTCAGCTCCTGCCGGGGGTAGTCCAGGCCGAAGAGCTGATGGCTCAGCACACCCAGGGCCTCTGCCTCCAGGAGCCTTGCCTCGGTGTTCCGGTTGGCGGATTTGATGCGCATTTCTGCGCTGTAGCAGCCGGAGGAATGGTGGAACAGCTCCCCGTTTACCACCGGCAGCACCTTGCCGCTGTCCCGGACATCCTGGAAATACCGGTCCGGGGAGGACAGCACCAGCTCCGGCAAATCCTCCCGGCAGTTCAACTGGTGCAGACTCTCGATGTTGCGGACGGTGGGGGCCCCGCCGTGGTTGCCCACGCCGTAGAAGCTCATCATCCGGTCTCCGTCCTGCTTCATCAGATTGGCGCACCGCTCCACATGGCCGGTGAGCTGCTCCGGCCAGGAGCAGTATTCAAAGGGAATCCGATAGGCCATGACCTGGGAGCCGTCCGGGGACTGCCAGGTGAAGGTCTCCCCCTCCAGATGCTTTTCGTGGCGGCCGGGGCGCATAAACACATAGCCGTCCATGCCGCTTTTTTTCAGGATCTGGGGCAGCATTCCGTTGTGTCCGAAGCTGTCCACATTGTAGCCGAAGGTGGCGATTTTTCCGAATTTTTCCAGGAAATAGTTCTGGGCATACAGCCCCTGACGGACGAAGGACTCCCCGCACCCGGCGTTGCAGTCCGGCTGAATCCACCAGCCCCCGGCCAGTACCCAGCGGCCCTCGGCCACCCGGGCCTGAATCTCCCGGAACATCTCCGGGTCGTTCTGCTCCACCCACTCGTAGTAGCAGGCGGCGCTGCATGTGAAGATAAAGTCGTCGAATTCCTGCATCCGGTCCAGGGCGGAGCGGAAGGTGGCCTTGATTTCCTGGAAGCCCTCCTGCCAGTTCCAGAGCCATACCGGGTCGATGTGGGCGTTGCCAATCATATACATTTTCTTGGATTTTTCCATACTGTGTTCCTTTCCGGGTCAGTTCTCCGGTTCTTCCAGGAGATTGGTGGGTGTCAGTGTTCCGTTTTCATACAGGTAGGTTTCAATGGCCCAGGCCCCCACCGCCACGGGGAAGGGGCGGCCCAGGATGGTAAGGTCTGCCTGGGTGTCCCGGCCCTGGGTTTCCAGCAGCCGCAGGATCAGCCCCTGGCCCGCCTCCTGCTTTTTCAGCAGCACCGGAAGGACATTGTCCTGCCGGACCCATACCAGACTTTCCCCCGCCGGGATGCCCGGGCCGGGGAGGTGGGCGGTGTCCATCAGATATTCCACCGGCCGTTCCAACTGGTTTCGCAGACTGTACAGGCTGGGCAGGGAGGCAGGGCCGCCGTGGGGCCGAATCCGGAATTCCGCCCGGTGCTCCCCCAGGTCGGTGTATTCGTAGGTTTCCGTCTGGTTGTACCAGTTCTGGCTGTTGCCCTGGGCGAAGATGGCGCTTCGGGTCAGGGTGATGCGCAGGGCATCTCCCTCCAGATTGAAGCCGTATTGGCCGCTGTTGGCCACGCTCAGGCCGCTGCCGTCCCCGGCGGAGCAGTCCACAAAGCCCTGCATGTTGTATTCCGTGTCGTCCCGGTGTATGCGGCGGTGGATGCCGTAGGCGGTTTGGGCCACGGTTTCCCTCCGGCCCTCTATGGGGAAGGCCAGCTTCACCAGGTGCCAGGGGTGGTTGAAGCGCAGCAGCAGCCGCATTCCCAGGGCATCGGCATCCTTTTCCAGAATATAGTGGATTTCCGCCTGGGTGCTCTGGAAATGGCAGCGCACCCGGATTACCTCCCGCAGGGGGCCGCTTTCTATCTTCTCTATGCCATCCGGGGTGAAGACAATGCCGGTGTCCCGGTAAACCCTGCCCTGTAGCCCGCCCCAGCAGTCCCGCTGATCCTGGTACAGGCAGAGGTGGGGGCCGGTGCACCGGAAGCCGGTGGCCAGCTGGGTCAGCGCCGTCAGGGCTCCGGTTTCCGGGTCAAATTCCGCCCGGAGGATGCCGTTGTCCAGCAGCAGGGCCGGATTCTGCACCGCCATATCGTGGTTCTGCTCCAGCCGGGGGGAGTCCTTGGAGACGTAGAATACCTCCACGCCATAGGCGGGCACCCGGGCCTGGAACAAAAAGCGTCTTCTGCCCCCCAGGGTGGTGTGGCGCACCTTGGCATCGGTGTGGATGCGCTGGTAGGGAATCTCCCGGCCCCGGCTGTCCATCAGCTTCAGCGCCGCCTGGCAGAACCATTCCAGCTCTGCCTCCACCAGTCCCCGGTATTCCTCTCCGGCGGTGTTCACCACAAACAGGGGGAAGCCGTATTCCCCGGTGGCTACCCGGGCGGTGAGGCGCTGCATGGCAATGCCCCGGAGAATGCCCGCCTGGGCGGCGGCCCCGGCCAGCTGCATCATGGCCTCGTCCCGGGCCCGGCGGATGGTAGTGCCGCCGAAGGTGTCGTGGAAGGTGTTGAACAGCACCTGCTTCCACAGGCCCTCCATCCGGGCGGTCTCCGGCATCCATTCCTCCCCGGCCAGTCGGGCCATGGACATCAGGCAGTCCGCCTGGGCCAGTCGGCGCTCTGCCTGACGGTAGAGGGACTTGAAGGGGGCGTCCACACTGTAGCAGCCCTGGTTGATTTCCTCAAAGGGGCCGGACAGCTCCGGCTGCTCCTCCGGGGTGCAGTCCCGGAAGAACTCCTCCAGGGTGGCAAATTTCAGCCGGGTATTTTCAAAGGCATCCGTCAGGCCCTGGATGCTTTGGATATTCTCAATGGTGGGCCCGCCGCCGTGGTCACCCACGCCGTAGAAGCAGGCCATTTTTTTCCACTGGGGGGTCTGGGCCAGTACGGTTTGGATGTTTTTCACGGTGGGGTCATGGAACCAGGTGGTGTATTCCCCGGGCAGGGCCAGAGCCTGTACCCGGCTGCCGTCCGCCGCCCGCCACCGGAACAGGGAATGCTCCAGCCGGGGGCGCATGAACACATAGGTGTCCATGCCGGATTTTTTCAGAATCTGGGGCAGCACGGCATTGTGGCCGAAGGAGTCAATGTTGAAGCCGATGCGGCACTTCTTTCCGAAGGCCTGCATCAGATATCGCTGGCCGTACAGGGCGTGGCGGACAAAGGCCTCGCCCCCGGGGAGCAGACAGTCCGGCTCCACAAACCAGCCCCCCACAATCTCAAACCGCCCCTGGGCCACCCGGTGCTGAATCCGGGCGAACATCTCCGGGTCAATCCGCTGGATCCACTCCAGATAGGCAGTGGAGGAGCAGGTGAACCGGAACTCCGGATATTCCTCCATCCGTTCCAGGGCCGAGGCAAAGGTGGCCTTTACCTCCTGCATTCCCTCCTCCCAGGTCCAGAACCACACCGGATCGATGTGGGAGTTGCCAATCATATACAGTTCTTTCACAGGGGCACGTCCTTCCTTGTCATCGGGAAACCCGGATTCCATCCCCGGGGAATGAAATCCGGATTCTTAGGGAAGCTCTGATGAAATCGGCAAGAGCTGGCGGCGAGAGATTTTGTTTCCAGACAAGGTATGGAAAGTGAGGGAATACTTTGTGTACCCGCAAGGGGTATGCCGCATCCGTAAGCCTGCTTGCGCAGGCAACGGCTGCGCTATATTTCCCACTTTTCATACCGCAGTCTGGGAGCAAAAGATCCGCCGTTCAGCCGCAGACGATTTATTCAGAGTTTCCCTAGAAAATTTTCTCCGTCACCCGGCACTGGGGCAGGTGGGGGGCGTTCTGCTCCATCCAGTCCCGCCACCAGCCGGGGGTGTTGCCCCGGGGCAGACCGGTAAGGCGGCACAGGGCCGTCTCGGCGGAGAGCCTCAGGGGCAGAATGGGGCTTTCCAGGCAGTGAATCAGCCCCCGCCAGCCTGCGGCCCTGCCGTTTTCCGCCAGTGCCCGCCAGAGTAGGTAGCGCAGCATCAGCAGCCGCTGCTTCATAAGGTCCTTTTCAGGCAGCTGCTCTGCCTGGGTCAGCTCCGGCAGATAGCTCAGGGCCTCGGTCATATCCACCACCCCGGGGCTGCCGTTCCGGGCGGCCACATAGGCGAAGGATTCGATATAGGGGAAAATACCCGCCTCCAGGCTGTGGTAATCCCGGGGGGCGGCTTGCAGCAGGGCATATACCCGGCGGAAGGGGGCGGACACCTCCCCCGGAACCCAGGCAAGCGTATTCAGGTCGTAGACGATTTCCGGCATGACGCCGTGGTCCGGCAGCAGCTGGGCGCAGGTGCAGGGCCCCTGCCGCCGGGGCAGGGTATCCCCTGCCAGATCCTGGCTCAGCAGCCCCAGAAACTCCGCCAGATGGCTGCTGTCCCCGTGCCAGAGCTGGCAGCGGAGAATGGCCCGGCGCTCCTCCCGGATGGCCGTCTGGCTCAGCCGCCGGGCCAGCATGGGCAGTACCTCCCGGCTGTCGGCGCAGAGTATGGCGGGATAGGGCTGGAACCGGGTCTCCCGCTGGGTGAAGTCCATGTCCACCCAGTGGCGGCGGGTGTGGGCTCCCAGGGCGGCCACGCTTCTGGCCAGAGTCAGTGTCCCCTCCGCCTGGGCGGACAGGGGGTCGTCGGACAGAGTGAGCAAAATGGAGCGCAGCCGGTCCGGGGGCAGCTGCTCCGGCCGGATGCCCAGGGGAACACAGCGGCCAATCAGGCTGCCCAGAATGCTGCCCTGGTGCTGTAAGTCCGCCTGCATCCGGATGCTGGGGAACACATTGTGGGAGGCGCTGATGGCCTTGCCCAGTACATACAGGTGCGCCACCGGCCTGCCCTGACCGTCCACCGGAAGCAGACAGGACAGGGGAATTTCAATTTCGGTCTGCTGGGGCAGGCAGCCGCAGTAGACCGCATCCGCCGTGACCTTTCCCTTGGGGTCGTAGTTGGAAAAGCAGGTATACAGCGTGTCCGGGTGGTGGGCATTGGTCATCAGATCCCGGAGGGTCAGCCAGTACCGGCCCCGGATGTGGCGGCTCTCCCGGAAGCAGGGAATGCTGCCGTGGTCAAAAAGTCCCTCGCCGTATTTCCGGGCGGTGACGGTGAATCGGGTGGCATCCACCGGGTCCGAAGCCAGAGCCATGGCGGAAAAATTGTTCCGGTAGTCCCGGGCGTTGGGATACTGGGCCAGGGAGGCCCAATAGGAGAGCTGGTCGCCCCCGGAGCCATACTCCCAGTCGGCCCCTGCCAGGGCGGCCAGATCCCCGTCTCCGGTGGCATCCAGCAGGTAGTCGCAGCGAAGGAACCGGATGCCCTCCGCCCCCGCTGCCGCTACACCGGCCACAATTCCCTGCTCCTTCCAGACTCCGAAGGCGGTGTGGCCGAAATAAATCTGCACCTTGGCCTCCAGGGCCGCTTCCAGCAGCACCGTGGCCTTGACATCCGGGTTCCAGCTGTCCGCCTTTCCCCATAGCCCGGCCTGGGTACCGGGCATCGATTCCATCCGGCTGTCCAGCCAGTGGGTATCGCAGTAGCGGTTGCCGAACCAGTAGGCGCTGACACCCCCCAGGGTGGCAGTGCCCCCCAGGGCATAGTTGGGCTCAATCAGCGCCGTCCGCAGGCCCTGCCGGGCGGCGGCAATGGCCGCCATGGCACCGGCGGTACCCCCACCGGCCACCACCACGCAGAATTTTTCTTCCGTCCCCACCAGCTCCGGGGAGCATGGCTGGGTGCGGTACAGCCCATCCGTCAGCGGGCCGGTGTCTGCCAGAACGGCATGGGTGACCCGGTTTCCGGCGGGGCTTTTGGGGGCCGGGGGGACGGCCTCCCCGCCCCGGAGGGCGAAGCGGCCCAGAAGCCAGGGGCCCCCGGCGTATTTTTCCCGGTAGGCATCCAGGATGCCCTGCCGGGCGGCAAGCAGCCGGTGGGGGATATCCGCCCCCTCCGGCACAGGAACCTCCAGTATTCTGGTTTCCTCCGGCGCTTCCTGCCGGGTCAGCCAGGCCCGATAGGTGCGCTCCCGGAATTCCAGCCGCAGGTCAGCCACCTGACGGACGGTGACCCCGGCCAGACCGAATTTTCCCGCCAGACGCAGGGTTTGCGCCCCCTGGGGGCCGGGGAGGGTATCCAGGTATTGGCACTGGTACAGCAGGCGCACCCCTGCCGACAGGCAGGCTTCCTCCTGCTCCCGGAGAAAATCATCCGGCGTTGTCCCCGGCGGGTAGTCCAGAGGCGCACAGACCTCCTCCCCCAGGAAGGCGTTCCGGGTAATCAGCACCACCCGTTCCCCTGCCCGGGCCCGTTCCGCCGCTGCCGCCACTGCCCGGGTGCTGCCACCCAGCACGGCAAAGTCGGCCACATATAAAATAGGGAGATTTTCAGCAGAATTCATGGACTGCCTCCTTTTCCGTTTCCGCCCCGGAGGAAAGAATGGCTCCCTGCGCCGGAAAAACGGCCCATAGGGGCGGCTTTACGTGGCATCCTCCAGGGAGAGCACCTTCCATTCTCCCTTTTCCTGATAGGAGATGGTGAAGGCGTTGGTGTTCAGGTCGGCATCCAGGCGAACCAGGTCGTCGCCCTTCTGCCAGAGAATACACAGTGCGTCCTCCCGCTGCTCCGGCAGTGTCATTTCTCCGGAGAAGGCAGGGTGGGCATTGTAGAAGCACATCATGGCGCACAGCTTCTGCACCACAGGCTTTTTCACATTTTCGTCGATTTCTTCCAGGGTGTAGTTGTGGCGGCTGATGTTCCGGTCGTAATGGGTGCGCTCCATCAGCTCGTAGTCGTTGGGCCCGGCCAGCAGACCCATGTAGTAGACCTGGGGAATCCCCGGAGTAAAGAACTGGATGGCCCGGGCCAGCAGATAGGCCTGGTCGTCCTCTCCCAGGGCGGAGTAATAGGAGCAGTTGATTTGGTATACCACCTTGGCCCCCTGGGAGTCCTTGCTGTAGTCCCACTTGAAGTTGGCACCGTACTTTTCCGTCTGCCGGATAACGGCCTCCAGCTCCTCCTTGCTCAGCAAATCCACCACGTCCACGGTGCCCAGACCGTCGTGGGTGTCCAGGGTGGTGTACTGCTTCCGGGGGCAGATGTTCAGCCAGTGGCGCAGCCGGGTTCCGCTGTGGGTATACAGGGTGTGCAGCACCATCACCGGCAGCACAAAGTCATATACATAATAGCCGTGCCGGGCAATGGCCAGCTGGCGGGTGTAGTGGTCGTGAATTTCCGGCAGCAGCTCCACCCCGGTGCCGGCCAGCATGTCCCGCACCCTTCCAATCAGCTCCCAGAAATCCGGCTCCAGGAAGAAGCAGGTGGTGCCGGGCTTTTTGGTGGCAAAGGCCAGGGCATCCAGACGAATCAGGGGGATGTGGTGCTTCACCAGATTGTCCAGGGTGCGCTTTACAAAGTCCCAGGCGGCATCCTGGCGCAAGTCCAGGTCCATTTGCTCATCGTCGAAGGTACACCAGATTTTTTCCGTGGTGCCGTCCCGGAAGGAAATGTCCACGCAGGGGGCGCAGGGCTTGCGCTTGTTCAGCAGGTCAATCTCCTCCTGGGTGGGGTAGCCGTTTTCCCAGAAGTCCCGGAAGCGCAGGAAAAGATGGGCATACGCCGACTCATCGTGCTTTTCCACAAAGTCCCGGAACTCCCGGGAGCGCTTGGACAGGTGGTTAATCATGAAATCCGCCATGATTTCATAGTCCTTGGCCAGAGCGTCTATGTCCTCCCAGGTGCCGAACTCCGGGGCCACCTGCTGGTAGTCTATGGGGGCAAAGCCCCGGTCTCCGGAGGAGGGGTAGAAGGGCAGAATGTGGATGGCCCCCAGCTCCCGGGCAAAATGGGTGTGGATGGCCTGGTACAGCTCCTTCAGATTCCTGCCGAAGCTGTCCGGGTAGGTAATCAGCATGATTTTGTTCTGCATAGGGGTGTCCTCCGTGTTTAGTAGCGGTAGTGCTGGTCGAAGCGCCGGAACCAGGGGTTATAGTAGTTGGCAAACTGCATTCTGGCCTCTGCCAGCCGCCGGTCTGCGTCGGCCAGCAGCTGGGGGCCGATGTGGCCGAAGGTATAGTAGTCGTAGTGCCGGGCGGTAATCCGGGCCAGGGAATCCCGCCACAGCCCTTCGTCCGAGCCTATCTTTTCGCTGTAGCCGCCCCAGATGGTGTCTCCGGCAATCAGCACCCGGTCCGTCCCCTGGGTGAGGATGAACACCACCGAGCCCCGGGTGTGGCCCGGGGTGTGGAGCACCTCCAGGCTGCCCCCCTCCACCGGGAAGGCATCCCCGGTGTCCAGCACGCCGTCCACCGCCGTGGGCTCCGCCTCCACGCCGTAGAGCAGGGAAGCGGAAGTCAGCGCAGAGTCTCCCGCCTCCACCTGCTCCCGATCCAGGGGGTGAACCAGCAGGCGGCAGCCGAAATCTCTGCGCCACAGGTTGGCCGCACCCACATGGTCGTAGTGACCGTGGGTGGCCAGAATGGTATGAATCTCCCCGGGGTTCACCCCCAGGCTGCGGATATTTTGGACGATCTGGGCATACCCCTCCGGGGTACCGCAGTCAATGAGCAGGTAGCCCCGGGCATCCTTCAGCAAATAGGCGGAGGCATCAAAGCCATGGGACAGGGAGGTGCCCCCCACCTGATAGAGATTGTTCAGTAATTTCATAAGCAAAGCCCTTCCTTTACGGATTGCGGTATTTCATCAGGCCCACGGTGACGGCGGCGTAGTCGCCGATTTTCTCCCCCAGGCCGGGGGGACAGATTCGGCAGACGGCAGCGCTCTGGGACAGGGCCTCCCGGCGGATGACCTGCTCCATCCGGCTCCGGAGCACCTGCTCCTGCCGGGCAAAGATGCTGCCGATGATAATCACCTCCGGGTTGAGAATGTCAATGAGTATGGACAGCCCCATGCCCAGCTTCTCGGCTACGGTTTCGTAGATTTCCCTGGCCCAGGGGTCCCCCTGGCGCAGGGCCTCGGCGATGCCCTGGGCGGTGATGTTCTCCAAATCCTCCGGCCCGGCGCAGAAGCCCACGGTTTTTCCCTGGGCGAAGGCCCGCTGCGCTGCCATGCAGCCCTGCTTGGCAATGCCGCCGCCGCTGCAAAAGCCCTCGAAGGAGCCCCGCTTGCCGTAGCCCTCCGGCCCCTCCTGGGCCATGCGGATGTGGCCGACCTCACCGGCCATATCGTTGGTACCGGCATACAGCTTGCCCCCCAGAATCAGGCCCGCCCCCATGCCGGTGCCGAAGGTCAGGAACACCATATTCCGGGTGCCCTTTCCGGCACCGTAAACCCACTCTGCCAGGGCGCAGGCGTTGGCATCGTTTTCCATGGCCACGGGAACCCCGAAGGCCTGCTTCAAAGGGGTGTAGATATCCACATTGTCCCACAGGGGCAGGTTGGGCGGGGCCAGGATCAGCCCTCTCCCGGCATCCAGGGGGCCGCCGCAGGAGATGCCGATGGCCGCCAAAACCCAGCTGGGGTTCTTTTCCAGCCGCTCCCGAATCAGGGTGATAAACCGGGCGATGGCCTGCCGGGGCGAGTCTGTGATGGTGTGCTCCTTGACCTTGTCCAGGAAATCAAACCGGTCGCCCTGGGGTGCCGCAAATGTCACGGCACATTTGGTGCCGCCGATGTCAATTCCCACAATAATTTTCATGTTTCCTCCGTGACGTACAGGGCGGCCCCCGCAGCGGCGGCCTCGTCCCGACATTCCCTTTCCATTCTTTTCTGTAATTTCTCTTCTGTCAGCGCCCACAAAATGGGGTTGCGGACGATGCCGTTTCCGGCGGCAAAGAACCTGTCCTTGTCCTCCCGGACGGCGGCGGGAATCTGCCGGTACAGCTGCACCAGCTCCCGGGCCATGCCGTCCACATAGCCGGTAATCAAATCCAGGGCATCCTGCCCCTCTTCCAGTCCCTCCAGCAGCACACTGCCTGCCGGGCAGCTGCCGATGGGGCCATACAGCGCCGGGGTTACCCGGGGGATTCCGGCCATGGCTTCCCGCTGCTGCCAGAGCTGCCGGGTTTTGGCATAGCCGTCCACCTGCTCCCCGGTGTACAGGGCCACCAGGGATTCCATCATCCGGATAAGCCGCTCATAGACCTTGCCGCCGTTCTGGGATACGCCCACATACAGCCAGCCCAGGTGGAAGAAGCTGCGCACCTCGGTGTCCGCTGTCTCGATGTATTGGGGGCTGTAGCAGGAGACCTGCTGGCCGGTGCCCACGTTGATGCACACGTCCCGCCGGTAGTCCGATACGCTGCCCAGAAAGCTGCACTGGTTGTCTCCCAGGGCGGCGTGAACCCGGGCACCCCGGTAGCTGCCGCAGATATGGTCCCGAAGCTGCACCTGGGGGAACAGGGCTTCCCGCAGCCCCAGAGCCTCCAGCACCGGCCGCTGAAAGTCCCCCTCCTGCCGGGAGAAGCCCCCCAGGCTTTCGGCCATGGTGACGTTCATCACCGGCCTCCGGGCACCGGTCAGCCCCATGGCCACATAGTCGCCGATGTTGCACAGGGAGACGGCCTCTCCGGGAATTTCTCCCCGGCGGCAGAGGCAGAAGGCGGTGCACAGGCCGTAGCCCGAGAGCACCCGGCCCCCAGTCTGCCGGGCCAGATACCGGGCCACCGTCCGGCCCTCCATGGCCTGGTGGCCCCAGGGGTTCTTCCAGGTATAGAAGGGGGTGACGGCCCGGCCCCGGGCATCCGTAAACAGAATGCCGTGCATCTGGGCGGAGATGGCAATGTCCGTCACCTGGCTGCTCCAAAGAGCTTCTGTCAGGCGTCGCACCGTGGCCAGAATCTCCTCCGGGTCCTGGGTGTAGAGCCGGGCATCCAAAAAGCCGTGGCTCTGTTTTTTTACTTCCTGCACCTGTCCCTGCTCCATCCGCAGGGCGCAGATGGAGGTGGTGCCAATGTCAATGCCGATTACAGCCATAGGGTTCTCCTTCAAAACAGAACCTGAATGTGTATCCTTCCGGTGCCCTCCCAGGCGATTTCATAGAAGCCGTCCCCGGGGGCAAAGGCCACCGGCTGCCCCTCCACCAGCACCGCCCTGGGGGCGGCATCGGCCCGGAAGAGAATTTTCGGGGAGGCGGTGAGGGTGCCGGTGAGGCACTCCCGGGTGGCGTGCTGCTCCAGCACGGTGCAGTCGCAGAGGTATTTTTCCGGGTCGCCGATGAACTGGCCATGGGGCTGCCTGGGCAGCACCAGCAGGTGCTCTGCCTGGTTGGGTTCCAGAGTCAGGGAAATCCCTGCCGCCTGGGTCAGGACCTCCAGCTTCCGGCCAAAGTAGCGGTAGACCAGCCATTCCCCTTCGGCCAGGCCGGGAATCTGGCAGGCCTCCAGCTTGTCGGTAATGGTGTGCTCCCGGGAGGAGATATGGAAGGCCGCCAGGGCGTACCCCGCTCCTCTGGAGTTGAAAATCTTAAACAGGCCCTCTCGGGTCAGGGGGTCGCTGAGCAGACAGTCCAGGGTGGGCAGCCCCACGCCGTCGCAGCGGTTCACCCGGCCGTCCCGGGAAATCAGGGGGCGGATGGCCGCCGGGTCGGTTTTGCCCAGCAGGTCGCTGCAATACACCGGGCCGCCGCTGACGCTGCGGGCCACGGAGTTCTGGAAATTCTCCCCATGGTCGCTCCAGAACATATCCCAGTCCCCCCAGTAGAACTGGCCCTGAAGCAGGGAGTTGAAGCTGTTCTGCAAAATATGCTCCCGGAAGCCGTGGGGCACCTGGGGCACGAAATCGTCGCTGCTGCGGGACAGGGAGGAGGTCTCCCGGAGCCACATACACTGGGGGGCCATGCCCATACAGTTGATAAGGTTGTCCCCCATATGGTCATGGGCAGAGCGTTCCAGCCCCCGGAGATATTCGGCGGTGTGGCGGTAGTCCGCTGCCCCCTTGTAATAGATGGAGGCGCTGCCCTGGCCGTCCACCTTGATAAAGTCCACGGCATCTTCCCGGGCCAGCTGGGAATGCCACTGGCTCATAAAATCGTATACGATTTCCTCCCGGGGAATCAGCACGTGGTCTTCACCCCGGGCCATCAGCCGGGACTCCCACTGACGGAACAGCGGGGTGCCGGGGTTCAGCCCTGCCCAGTAGCCCATCAGGGCGTGCCACACGCCCACCTGATGCAGGCCGTATTGCTCCTTGGCCACCCGGGCGGTGTGCCCGATGCCCTGGGGGAATTTCTCCGGGGCAGCCCCCAGGGAATTCAGCCGCTTGGTTTCGTAGTCCGCATCGGACCAGCCGTCGTCAATCAGCAGCCAGCCCAGGGGCACGTCCTTCTGCCGGAACTCCTCCAGCTTGGCCAGAATATCCTTCTCGTTGACCTTGTGATAAAAGGCATCCCAGGTGCACCAGCCGAAATACTCGAACATCCGGGGGAATGTCTTGTTCTTCCGCAGGGCGTGGAGCCGTCCCTGACTTTCCAGGGCGGCCTGCACCAGCGCCTCCGTCAGGCGATAGGGGTCCGGCCCCTGCCCGGCGCAGCACACCACCGGGGCAGAGTCGTCCCCGGGGCAGCCGTTGGCGGAAACGGAAACCCGGATTCCCTCCGGGGTGCCCTCCAGATCTCCCCGATAGGCATGGGAGCACACCGCCAGCAGGGCGGCATATTCCCCGTCCTTCCGCCACAGCACCAGCTGACTGCGCCGGGGAACCTCCCCCAGAGCTTTGGGAAAGCCGGGGCGAAGCCACCAGCTTTTGTGCTGGTAAACGGCGGTGATGTCCTGGGCCTCCCCGGCGGGGAGGGTGAACCAGGCCAGGGTAGAGGCCTGGTCCGTCTGGGTGTCGGCGTTCAGCCCGGCATCCTGCTGGGGGGCGTTGGGGTCTGTTACCTGCATCCGGTAGCAGGTGATGTCCCCCCGGGTCTCGGCCCAGGGGCGGCAGTTGCAGGCGGAAGAGGGGGTCAGCATCATAAGAATTACTCCTGATTTTTATTCCATAGTTCGTTTACGGCGTTCTGGAAGAAGTGGTCGATAACCACCTCGGCGCAGCCCACCACACCGGCATCCATGCCCAGCTGAGAGCGGACAATGTTTCCGGCCAGATTGTTTTTCATGATTCGTTCCCGGGCCACGTTGGAGATGATGTCGAACATCCCCCGGAAATTCCGGATGCACAGGCCGCCCAGCACCACCACCTCCGGGTCCAGGAAGTTAATCAGGTTGGCCACGCCGATGCCCACATTGTAGGCAGCCTGGTTGACAATGGAGATGGCGGTCATGTCGTTGCTCTGGATGGCCCCAATCACATCGGCAATCACCAGATCGTTCCGCTTTTGATACAGGGGATGCTCCGGCAGGGCTTCCAGCTGCTCCCGGAAATCCCGGAGCACCGCCAGGCCGGAGCCCATGGCCTCCAGGCAGCCGTGGTTGCCGCACTTGCACAGGGGGCCGTGGGGGTCGATGGTCACATGGCCGTACTCTCCGGCCTTGCCGTCGGCACCTACATGGATTTTTCCGTTTAGAATCATGCCGGTGCCCAGACCCATATCCACGTCCAGATACACCAGGCTGTGCTCGCTGTTGTGGCAGCCGTGCCAGTATTCCCCCAGGGCCAGGACGTTGGTGTCCTTGTGGAGGTACACCGGCAGAGCCAGCTTTGCCTCTAAGATTTCCCGCATGGGCAGATACCGAAGCACCGGCATATTGGGAGGCGTGAGAATCAGCCCCCGCTCCAGGTCAATAGGGCCGGGGACACCCAGCCCCAGGCCGATAAATTTATGCTCAGCAATCCCGGACTCCCGGATAACCTCCCGGACGGACTGCAATATATCCTCAATCAATTCCTGCTGCGTCAGCTCCCTGTTTTCCATGGGCAGCTTCTGCTTGCTGATAATCACGCCCCGGACGTTCACCACGGCAACGTGAATGGCTTTGCGGTTTACATAAACCGATACAATATACCCATAGTCTCCGTTGATTTCGTACACAACGGAGTTGCGGCCCAGGCCGCTTTTTTCCACCCCGGAGCAGCGAACCAGCTTCATGGATTCCAGCTCGTCCAGGATTTTTTTGATGGCCGCAAAGGTCAGCCCTGTGGCGGAGGCCAGACCGGCCTTGGTGGCGGAGCCGTTCTTACGGATGTAGTTCAGCACCGAGCGCCTGTTGATATTTTTCAGCTGAATGTGGTCGATTTCCACTGAATTTGCCTCCTTTGATTTGGACAGCCCGGGGGCTTCCAAATTTTTCTTATGACAATCATATCATAATTTTTGGTGGGAGGATAGAGCCCGGCTCCCTGTTTTTCAACTTTTTTTAAGAAGGGAGCCGGGGATTTCCGGCGGAGGAAAGCAGGATATCCGGAGAGAATGAACTCCCCTCCGGATATGCTGCGGTATGTTTACTTAATCACGACTTCGGGGTACTGGTCAGCCAGAGCAGCCTTGAAGTTGGCCAGAATGGTGTCGTTGTCCTCACCGGCCTTGATGCCGTTGGAGGCAGTCTTCTGGAACAGGTTCTGCACGCTTCTGGTGTACTTGTCAGGGGTGATGGCTTCCACGTTCTCCAGGACCTCGCCGAAGGTGGCAATCAGGTTCTGGCCGCCGAACTTGGGGTCGCTGTTGGTCTCGGCCAGGGTCTCGATGGCAGTTCTGGAAGCGGGAACCTGGTTGTTGTTCTCCATGTTGGCAATCTGGAACTCGTCGGAGGCGATGAACTTCACGAACGCACCGGCCAGGTCCTTCTTGTCGGACTTGTTGTAGACGCACAGGCAGGTCTGGCCCTCGAAGGAAGCCTTGAAGGGAACGGCAATGCCCACGTTGCCCTCGTTCACAGACCAGTCGGTGAAGAAGTCCCAGGAGGGCATGGCACGGAACAGCAGCTTGCCGGCGTTCCAGGCAGTGGCCCACTCGCCGGACCAGGAGCCGTACTCGGGGTCAACGCCGCTCTCGTAGAAGTTTCTCATGTCGTCGATGAGGCCAACCCAGTCCTCGGAAATTACCAGCTCCCCATTCTGAACCAGGGGATCGAAGGAGAAAGCGGAGACCTTGGGCATCTCGCCGATGGTGCCGAACACGGCAACCTCACCCTTGGATGCGTCCCAGACCTTCTTCTGCAGGGCCAGCATATCCTCCCAGGAGGTAATCATAGCGGAAATCTCAGCGGGGTCGGAGGTGCCCAGCCACTTCTCGCAGGCATCCCGCAGGTACCAGAACAGCACGGGGTTGGACATGAAGGTCAGGCACTTGAAGTTGCCGTTGGAGTCCTTCATGGAGGCCAGCTGGTAGGCGTAGTAGTTCTCGGTGAGCTTCTCAATGTCCACATAGGACAGGTCGGCAATCAGGCTGCTGTCCAGGAACTCGTAGACATAGCCCTCTTCCAGGTCGAACATGTCGGGGACATTGGTGCCGTCCTGCAGGGCGGTGAGAATCTTGGTCTTGTACTCGTCGCCGCCGAAGACCTGCACGTCCACGGTGACGTTGGGGTACTTCTTGGCAAACTCAGTGGTCAGCTGATAGGCATTGTCGGTGTAGGTCCAGTAGGTCAGGGTGCCGGTGAGCTCGGTGTCGGCTTCTGCACTGGCCTGCACGCCGTAAACGGCGAAGCTCAGGACCATTGCCAGAACCAGGAGCAGGGAAAGCGCTTTTTTCATTTGAATTTCCTCCATTCAGTTTTGGGTTGTTTATTTCATCGGAATCCGGGGGGATTCCGCATGAACCGGGGGAATCAGCCCTTCACCGCCGCACCTACGGTAATCTTCTCCATAATGGTCTTGGAGCCGAAGCAGTAGATAACGATGGTGGGGATGACGGAGATTACCATGCCCAGGTACTGGGCACCGTAGTCTGCGTGGGTGGCGTCCCGGACGGTGGCAATCAGCAGCGTCAGGGTGAACTTGGACTTGTCGTTGAGCAGAATCAGGGGATTCAGGTAGCTGTTCCAGGTGCCGATGAAGGTCAGCACCGCCTGGGTGACCATGGCGGGCCGCATAATGGGCACCACCAGCCGGTGGAAAATGTCAATCTCCCGGCAGCCGTCGATGATGGCCGCCTCAATCAGCTCCGAGGGGAGGCTGGTGTCCATGTACTGCTTATAGAAGAACACGGCAAAGCAGTTGGCAATGGAGGGGACAATCAGGGGAAGGTAGCTGTTCATCAGGTGCATGGCCTGGACTTCCTTGTAGAAGCCGATGATGCCGATCTGCCCCGGCAGCATCATAAACACCAGCACCACCCCGAACAGGAAGTTCCGGAACCGGAACTGGAATTTGGAGAAGGCGTAGGCGGCCATTACGGCGAAATAGGTCTCCACCAGGGTGACGCACACCGATAGGAACAGGCTGTTTTTGATGCCGCTGAAGATATTGATGTTCCGGGTCAGGCGCTGGTAGTTCTCAACCAGCTTGGTGCCGGGGAGCACGTTTATCTTGGACATGATGTTGAAATTGTCGTGGCTGGCGGAGATGACCATGACGAAGAAGGGATAAAACGCCATAATCGCCACCAGGAAGCAGAACAGATTCGCCAGGAAACGAAGCAGATTCCGCCGGAACAGGATGGAAGACACGGAGGCCTGGGTATTGTTTCTCATAATGCTTACCTCTTCTTTTCCCGGGTGATGAACATGGAGATGGCGCTGAAAATCATGATGATGACAAAAATCACATATGCACAGGCAGCGCCGTAGCCGAACTGGGAGCGGACGAAGGCAGAGTCGTACATGTATTTGATCATGGTGGTGGTGGCATCCCCGGGGACGCTGGTGAACACCAGCTTGGACTCGTCGAACATTTGCAGGCCGCCGATGATGGAGGTGACCATCACGTAAATCAGGATGGGCCGCATCAGGGGGATGGTGACCTTCATGGTGGTCTGCCAGGCGTTGGCACCGTCAATTCTGGCGGCCTCCAGCACCTCGTCGGAGATGGAGTTGATGCCGGCAGTGAAATAGATGATGTTGAAGCCGAAGTTCTTCCAGCAGATGGCAATGGCAATAACCATCCGGGCCAGCATGGGCCGGTTCTGGAAGTCCACCGCCTTCAGCCCCAGGGCGCTGATGATGCTGTTGATGGCGCCACCGGGATAGCTGAACAGGGCACCGAAAAGCAGGCCGATGGTGACGGAGGTGACCAGGTTGGGGAAGAAATAGACGTTGCGGAAAATTGCCCGGCCCCGGAGCCACCGGTTGCTCATCAGCATGGCCAGGAAGAAGGCCAGGGTCAGCTGAGGGATGATGGACATAATCCAAATCAGCAGGGTGTTGCCGATGGAGCGATAGAAGAAGGGGGAGTTCAGCACCCGCTTATAGTTGGCCAGCTTCACAAAGGTCAGGTCCCCGGAGAGCAAATCCATGTTGCAGAAGCTGAGGACGAAGGTGTAGAGAATCGGGTAGAGTTTGAAAATTAAAAAAACTAAAAAAAACGGAAGGATATAGAGGTAGGCAGTTCTCCCTCGCTTCTTTGTATTCATATACAGCCTCCTTAAAAGTTAGACAAACCGTTAAATAATACCATTCCCAGCGGCTTTCTTGTGTAATTGCATAATATAACATCATGCTCCGCTTGTCAACAGACTTATTAAACTTTGTTTAATAAGTCAAATTCGCGCCCCAGGTTTTTAGCATCTTACACAATAAAAAAGCCCCCCGCCGGGCCAAAAGCCAGGCAGGGGACAGCAGGGGCTGCCCAGCTGCCCCTCAGGGGAGCAGCCGGGTCAGGGGGAAGGGGTAGAATTCCAGCACCGGGCCATCCGTTTGGGTGGGGGTGGGGTATTCGTCGAAGCCATAGTTAAAGCGCTTCCGGAAGCGGACGGTAACCCGGCGGCTCTGGCCGGGGAAGAGGGTGAAGAAGTCCTCCTCCGGGAGGATAATCCACTGGTCGGTGCGCTCCATGCAGTGGATGTGCAGCGCCGCTGCCGGGCCGGTGTTGGTGATTTCCCAGGTTTCGGCGCTGTGGGTGCTTTCGGTTTTTACCGCTTGCAGCACCGGGGCGGGGAGCTCCAGATAGGGGCGGTAGGGCATCTCCTGCCGGGTGGAGAAGAAATAGAGGCCGCTGTCCCGGTGCCCCCCTGGGCGGATACCCGCAGGGCGTAGACAGGCTCCCGGGGCACCGGGAAGCAAATGTCCAGGCACTTGGTGCTGTGTACCCCGGGCAGGGTCACCTCTGCCGCCCCGGAGCAGAGCACCCGGCCCGCCATGGTCAGCACCTCCCAGCGGACACCGGCGGGGAGGGGGGCGGCGCAGTCGTCCCGGCTCACCCACAGGCTGCCGGTGAACTGCCCCGCCGGGGTCAGGGTGCGGTAGTCCAGGCTGACGTGGAAGGGACGGTAGGCCTCCTTGGCCCAGAAATAGGCCATCTTCGCCTCGTCGTAATAGGTGTACAGGCAGGTGCAGGTGATGTTGGGCCAGGGCTCGTTGAACTGCCAAATCAGGCTGCCGCTGCTGCGGAAGGCCCGGCGGCGGTTGGCCTCCACCATAAAGCGGATGGACTCCGCCTGAATCCACTGGCTGATGGAGACGAACTCCGGCAAATCCCTGGGGGCCCCGAACATCTCTGAGTCCCGCTGATAGCTGCACCACCAGTCTCCCCGGAAGCGCCAGTCCGCATTCTCCGCCACACTGGCGGGCACCAGGGACTCCTTGGGCAGCACCCGCAGGGCCGCCCGGTTTCCATAATGTCTCCCTGAATGGGGACGTTTCGCTCCGTCCCCTTTAGCCGCCATCGGCAGCCGCTCAATGAAAATCGCATAGTCCCATCCTCCTGACCGCAGCCGGGCCTAGCCCGCCGCATTTGCGGCCCATTGTACCGTCCCCTCCACCCGGTGTCAATCCCCCATTTAGCGCTTCCTGTAACCGAAGCCGGGGCGCAAATAAAAATTCCCGCCGGGCACCAAAGCATCCGGCAGGGCGGGGGAGCGATATTGCTTTCGGAAAGAAATAACCCCTGATTCCGGTGACTGGTTGGAATCAGGGGTTATCTCGCTGGGGTCTTGGGTTCTGTCATTTGCCTAACCTCGGGTTTCTGCGGATTCAGGAGGGGTGCTGCTGGGGCTTGCCATTGGATATTGCCGGGGTCTATCTTGGGTTGTTGCCGGATTTGCGTGGGCGCTTTGCCGGGTTCTTACCTTGGGATACTGCCGGGTTTGCCATGGGACGTTGGTGCATCCTACCTGGGGGCCTGCTGGGAATTCCCGGAATTCTGCTTCGTCTTACCTTGGTTCCTTCTGGGGTTCTGCCTTGGGTCCACCCTTCCTGCATCTTCATTATAGCGCCGATGCAGCCCCTTGGCAAGATGGGACAATTCATAAAAAACCGGGCCGATTCTTGGCAGCTTCGTGAATTGCACAGGCATAAAAGCTGTGATATAATGGTAATGTTGGGGCGCTTCCGGAACCGGAGGCGCTTTTTTTGCACCCCCGGGGAGCGCACAACGCAAAGGCCCGCAGCCGGGTGGCTGCGGGCTTTGGTGCAGGTGGAAATTATTCCTTGGGGATGAGAATTGCGGAAGCCAGATAGACCAGCAGACCGCTGCCCCCCAGGCAGGTGAGGATGACAAATCCCAGCCGTACCAGAGTGGGGTCAATGTTGAAATACTTGCCGATGCCGGTGCATACGCCGCAGAGCATCTTTCCGGATTCAACCCGGGTTAAACGCTTTTCCATATTCATACCTCCTAAGTCCGCTGTGTTGTAAAGTCAGAGGCTTTCCGGCTCCCGGGGCTCCTCCTGGGGCTCCTCCCGGGCCGCATCCTCTGTGGGTACAGTCTGTGCGGGGGCCTCCTGTACCGGCTCCTGGATGGGGGGCTCTGCCGCCTCCGGCACCGGCTGACCGGCGGGGGTTTCCGGAGCCTCGGCGGGCTCCTGGGGGGCCGGTTCCTGGGCCTCCTTGGCGGCCTGCTTTGCCTCCTGCTTCTTCATGGCCTCCTGGAAATCCTTGCTCAGGCTGTCCATCCGGCTGCTGAATACCTTCCCGGCGGCGGAGATGTTCTTCTTCACCGTGTCGGTAATGGAGGTAAAATCGTATTTTCCGGCGGCCTTTTGCAGCTCTTCGGTGCCCTCGGTGACGGTATTTACGATTTCCTTCCCCAGATTCTTGGCGGCGTCCAGGATGGACTCGGCGCTCTTGCCCTCCCGCTCCTTGACCCGGCGATAGAAGGTGTTGGGCTTGAGATTCAGCTCTGCCATGGCCTGGCGGGCGGTGATTTCGCCGCTCTTCCACCGCTCCAGAATCTGGTCGAACAGCTCCTCGTCGATTTCAATGGGCTTGCGCCCCTTGGCGGGGGCATCCTTCTCCCCGCCGTCCAGGGCCAGTGCCGCCTGCAGCAGCCTTACGGCGCACTGCCCCTCCGGCGTGCCGGTATCCAGTCCCTGGTCCACTGCCCGGAAGCGGATGCCCCGGGCCTGTAAATCCTCCAAAAGCTCCAGAAGCGCCTGTGCACTGTCTGCTGCGCCGGCGAGCTGGGCCACGGCCAGGCAGTCCCCGGCTTCCAGCTCCCCAAGGAGCTGCTTCAGGCCGCTGTGTTCCGCCTGGGAATCCGGATTGCCCTGATAGATATAGTTCATAGTGTTTGCTCCTTTCCGATTGATGAATTCAGTATAGCATGGCAGATTTTGTGTGTCAATATGCCAAGAATATATTTGAAACACTTTTAACATTTTTGACACATTTATTTGCATTTTCCCCTGCCCCCACCGGCAGGGAGATTCCCGGGGTAAAAATCTCTTGTTTTTATGGTTGTATTTCCTCGGGGCCCGCCGCTATAATAGAGGAAAAAACCACAGGAGGATGACCTATGGAAAAATTGACACAGCGGCTTCAGGCCCTGCTGGACCGGGCGGTAGCGGAGCAGGAATTTGCCGGCATGAACCTGCTGGTGCGCCGGGGCGGGGAGGAACTGGCCTATGTCCAGGCAGGCTATGCGGATGCGGAGCGGGGGGTGCCCTTCTCCCGGGATACCATTGCCAGAATGTACTCCATGACCAAGCCGGTGACGGCGGCCGCCGCCATGCTCCTGGTGGAGCGGGGGCAGCTGGATTTGGGCCAGAGCGTGTCGGAATTTCTCCCCGGCTTCCGGGACCAGACGGTCTGGCAGCAGGGGGAGCGGGTTCCCGTCCGCCGGGATGTCCAGGTGAAGGATTTGCTGAATATGACCTCCGGCCTGGCCTACCCCGGGGACGACGAAGCCGGGCGGGAGGCCGGGGCGGTGTTCCACCAGGCGGACCAGGCCCTCTATGGCAGCGCCCCCATGGATACTCTGGAGCTGGCCAACCGGCTGGGCCGGTGCAGTCTGGCCTTCCAGCCCGGGGAGCGGTGGATGTACGGCACCTCGGCGGATGTGCTGGGGGCGGTTATTCAGCAGGTCAGCGGCCTGCGCTTCGGGGAATTCCTGCGCCGGGAGCTGTTTGCCCCCCTGGGCATGGAGGATACCGGCTTCTATGTCCCGGAGAAGCAGCGCCACCGTCTGGCCCAGGTCTATGAGCGGGCGGAGGGAAAGCTGCTGCCATACCCCACCAACAATCTGGACATCCGCTATACCCAGGATGTCTCCCCCGCCTTTGAGTCCGGCGGGGCCGGACTGGTCTCCACCATTGACGACTATGCCAAATTCGCCCAGATGCTGCTGAACGGCGGCCAGTTGGCCGGGGTGCGGGTGATGCAGCCCGGCACCGTGGACTTCCTGACCCATGGTCAGCTCACCCCCTGGCAGCTGGATTCCATGTGGCGCAGCTGGGACGGCCTGGCAGGCTACGGCTATGGCAACCTGATGCGGGTGATGGAGCAGCCGGGAATGGCCCTGTGCAACCCCTGGCCCGGGGAATACGGCTGGGACGGTTGGCTGGGCACCTATTTCTGCAACAGCCCCGCCAATGGGGTTACTGTGCTGCTGCTGTGCCAGCGCCGGGATACCGGCACCTCCTCCGTCACCCGGAAGATTCGGAATGTATTGACTGCCTATCTGTGAGGAATGGAAGATGAACGAACAGGAAATTCTGAAAACCGTAGACGATGTCATTGCCCAGGGGCCCTTCCGGCCCACCTGGGAATCGCTGATGCAGGCCAGGGTGCCGGACTGGTTCCGGGAGAAGCGCCTGGGCATCTTCACCCACTGGGGGGTGTACAGCGTCCCGGCCTATTCCAATGAGTGGTATTCCCGGAATATGTACATCCAGGGCTCCCCCGCCTATACCCACCATATTCAGACCTACGGCCCCCAGAAGGAATTCGGCTATAAGGATTTTATCCCCCTGTTTACTGCGGAGAAATTCGATGCCCGGGAGTGGATGGAGCTGTTCTCCCAGGCCGGGGCAGGGTATATCTTCCCGGTGGCGGAGCACCACGACGGCTTCCAGATGTACAAAAGCCGGCTCTCCCACTGGAATGCCGCCGAGATGGGCCCCAAGCGGGATGTGCTGGGGGAGTTGAAGCAGGCCGCCCAGGCCAAGGGCATGGAATTCTGCACCTCCTCCCACCGGGGGGAGCACTGGTTCTTCATGGGCCATGGCCGGGAATTCGACAGCGACATCCACGAGCCCATGGCCAAGGGGGACTTCTATTGGCCCGCCATGCCCGAGGCGGACAACCAGAATTTGACCAGCCAGCCCTGCCCCACGGAGGAATATCTGGAGGATTGGCTGGCCAGAACTGCGGAAATCATCCTGAACTACCAGCCTAGGCTACTGTATTTCGACTGGTGGATTCAGCACCGGGCCTTCAAGCCCTACCTGAAAAAGCTGGCCGCCTTCTATTATAACTGCGGCCACCGGTGGGGGCAGGATGTGATGATTTGCTACAAGCACGATGCCATGATGTTCGGCAGCGGCATCCCGGAGGTGGAGCGGGGCGGCTTCGCCCAGGCCAAGCCCTACCCCTGGCAGACGGATACGGCGGTGGCCCGGAACTCCTGGTGCTACACCGACTCCCTGGACTACAAGAGCAGCCGGGAGATTATCTGCACCCTGATTGACACCGTGAGCAAGGGGGGCAACCTCCTGCTGAACATCGGCCCCAAGGCCGACGGCACCATCCCCCAGGGGGACCGGAAAATTCTCACGGATTTGGCCGCCTGGATGCAGGTCAACGGCCAGGCCATCAACGGCTCCCGGGTGTGGCGCAGAAGCATGGAGGGCCCGGTTTCCATTCAGGAGGGCCAGTTCCAGGACCAGCAGGAGCTGACCTACACCCCCGCCGACTACCGCTTCACCACCGGCCATGGGGCCATCTACGCCATAGCCATGCAGTGCCCGGCGGACGGCTGCTTTACGGTGGAATCCTTTGCAGACAGCCGGGGGGAGAACCTGGAGGCGTTCCACGGGATTATTTCGGATGTAACCGTCCTGGGCTTCCAGCACACCCCCATCACCTGGCGGACGGATGCCCGGGGCCTCCATGTCACGGCCCCCCAGGTGCACAGCGATTTCCCTGTGACGCTGAAAATTACAGTGGAGTGAGCTTCTCCCCGGCGGGAGCCGGGGAGACAACACAAGGAGCATGAGGATGAAAAAACCGGTTCTGTTTCGCAAGCTCGGCTGGGGAAAAACCAAAATCAAGCACCAGATGTATGCGGTGTATGCCATTGGCCTGTTTATCCCCCTGCTGATTGTGGGTGCCTTCCTGATTTTCTCCGCCAACCGGATGCTGAATGACCACTATTTGCAGCTGCTGGAGGCGGACCACCGGCGGGTGAAAACACTGCTCTCGGAAATCACCACCCAGGCCTACAGCATCTCGGAGCGGGTCTGCTATGACAATGGGGTAAAGCGGGTGCTGTCCCGGCCCTATGAGAGCACCAGCGAATTCGTCAACGCCGCCAATACCCTGGGCAATATGGACGAGCTGGTGTTCAATGCCGGGGAGATTGAGGGGCTTTATATCTTCACCGACAATCCCAGCATCAAAAATTACAAGCAGTACCGCCTGGTGACCCCGGAGGTGGCGGCATCGGACTGGTATACCCGGGCGCTGGATACCGCCAATGCCTTCTGGGTATCCATCCAGCGGGATGCCTATACCACAGACAACAGCAACCTGTGCCTTATCCGGAAAATCGGCCTGCCCAATTCGGACTACCATGCCGTGGCCCTGGTGCGGCTCAGCGATGTCTATCTCCGCTCCCGGCTGGATACCAGCAATATCCTGGATGCGGTATCCGTGGACGACCAGGGCATTGTCTACAGCTCCAAGCGCAGCTGGTACGGCCAGCCCCAGCCGGTGGAGATTGATTTTGACGCAGCCTATTACCGGTATTCCGGCCGGATTCAGGCGGAGGGGACGGACTATTTCGCCACAGTCTCCACCATCCATCTGCACAATACCGGCACCAAAATGTATATCTGCACCCTGGACGGCAGCGGCATCGATGCCATCCGCCACATTATGAATGTGTGGGTGCTGCTGCTGCTCTTCGCCGTGCTGACCCCGGGCATCATCCTGTTCCTCTTTGCGGATTATTTCGCCAGACGGGTGGAGCTGCTCCGGGAGGAAATGCACAAGGCCCGGCTCCAGGACTACAATATCATCTCCGATTTCCGGGGCAACGACGAGCTGAATGATGCCTTCGAGGACCTGAAATTCATGGTTCAGGACATCAAGCAGAAGGATGCCAAGATGTATGAGGCCGAGCTCAACGAGAAGGAGCTGCGCAACAAGCAGCAGCTGATGGAATACAAAATGCTGGCCCACCAAATTAACCCCCACTATCTGTATAACACTTTGGAGACCATCCGCATGAAGGCCCTGACCTCCGGCAACCGGGACGTGGCGGACTCCATCAAGATTCTGGGGAAGACGCTGCACTACGTCCTGGAAAACAACGGCACCACCTTCACCACCCTGGAGAAGGAGCTGGACCATGTAAAAAATTATCTGGCCATCCAGAAAATGCGCTTCGGCGAGCGCATCAATTATATTATCGAAATCGAGCCGGGGCTGGAGCCCAAATGCTATGGCATTCTGCCCCTGCTGTTGCAGCCGGTGGTGGAAAATGCGGTGGTTCACGGCCTGGAGGAAATCAACAGCGTGGGCTTGATCCGCATTGATATCGTCCGGTTCCGGGGCCAGCTCCATTTGATTGTGGCGGACAACGGCAAGGGAATGCCCGAGGCGGAGGTGCAGAGAATCCGGGATATGATTAACACCCCCAATTTGCAGCTGCAATCCGGCATTGCCCTGTACAATATCAACCAGCGCATCCGCCTGCGCTACGGCGAGGCCTACGGTGTCCGGCTGGACAGCTGCGTGGGCATCGGCACCCAGGTGGTGCTCATCCTTCCGGGGAACACCCCGGAGGGGGCCTGAGGCCGGGACGTATAATTTTTCATGTAGTTTATCTCGAAATTGCGGTGTTTTCAGCAAATGATTTTTTTGGTAAAGTAATACTGCGGCCAACCATAACCGGCTGGCGTATCGCTGACCTTCGGAAAATCTGCCGGAGCGGCGCAATCATTAGGGAGGTAAAACACATGAAGAAGACATTTGCAAGATTCCTGTCCATTATGCTGGTGCTGGCGCTCCTTGCCGCCGGTGCAGCAGTCGCTCCCGCATCTGCTGAGGCAGCGGCAATTCCCGAAGAGTTCGATTTGTTCATTGCCTACGGCGGCGACAAGGAAGCCGAGAACGACTGGGGCTGGGGCTACACCGGCACCGACGTAGACGGCATCACCGCTGTGAAGGAAAAAATCAAGGTGGGCGAGACCAAGACCGTCTCCCTGACCTTCGACACCCCCACCGTAAACTCCTGGTACTTTGCCCCCTGCCTGGTGGCAGAGGATGTCACCGGCATTGGCGCCCTGGACTTCACCGTTACCTGCAAAATTGACGGCAAGGATGTTCCCGTGGACATGAACGCCGATGCCGACGGCAAGACCTGGTGGACCGAGGACACCGGCGACTTCAAGGCTTCCTCCTGCATCCGCCTGGCCGGCGGCTTCAACGAGTGGGCCACCAAGTACATT
>Ga0129312_1000396_pt1 | contig 38980 bp, 31 predicted proteins | sample O827metagenome_FD_94434 | JGI IMG/M metagenome (GOLD analysis project Ga0129312, IMG submission 94434) | Orangutan group fecal microbial communities from Wisconsin, USA - O827 metagenome | ecosystem: Host-associated > Mammals > Digestive system > Large intestine > Fecal | place: USA: Wisconsin... | reverse complement strand
CTTTAGAGCCAGCCCGTGACTGCAGTGCGGAAGGCGAACTTTTCAGAGCCTCTTTAGAGGCAAGCAGGGAACAGCGGCTTATAGCCGCAGAGCAAACCACCAGCTTAGCTGGTGGTGCTGATTCGTTATTTTATCTAAAAAAACATACGTTCCATTGATTTTTTTGGCTAAAGGGAGTATAGTAGGGACATAAGTGGAGGAAAGTGGTGTATATGTGGTAGAAAGTGGTGGATAAGTTCATAACTTTGTGAATAAGTAAATGATAACCACTGCGTACCGTGTATATATGATGAGGACCCAGAATGTTTACCGGTGAGTACAATCATAGCATTGATGCAAAAGGCAGAGTGATCGTCCCTTCTAAGTTTCGTGAGCAGTTGGGCGAGGAATTCGTTGTAACCAAAGGTCTCGACGGATGTCTGTTTGTGTACCCCAAAAGTGAGTGGGAGGGCATCGAGGAGAAGTTCCGCGCCCTGCCTTCCAATGCACAGACACGCCGGTTTATGAGATTCTTCTTCGCCGGAGCCGCTACATGCGAAGTGGACAAACAGGGCAGGATCCTGATCCCGTCCAATCTGAGGGAACATGCCGATCTGCAGAAGGATATCGTATCCGCCGGCGTGCTCAACCGGGTGGAGATCTGGAACCGTGACCGCTGGATGGAGAGCAGCAATTTTGATGATATGGACGAGGTCGCAGAGCATATGGCTGACCTGGGCTTCAGCTTTTAATAGAACGGAATGCGAGAGTTTGAGTGAGGATTGATGAATGGAGTTTAATCATACTTCCGTCTTGCTGACGGAGACGATCGATAATCTGAATATCCGGCCGGATGGCATCTATGTGGATGGTACACTCGGTGGAGGTGGACATGCCTATGAGGTGTTAAAACGCCTGCAGGGTGGTGGACGTCTGATCGGGATAGATCAGGATGCGGATGCGATCCGTGCCGCAGGAGAACGGCTGCAGGAGTTTGCAGACCGGTTGACGATCATCCGCAGCAATTACGCCAATATGAAGGAAGAACTGGAGCGGATCGGTGTCCACGGCGTGGACGGGATCGTGCTGGATCTGGGTGTATCATCGTTTCAGCTGGATACGCCGGAGCGTGGATTTACTTACCGTGTGGAGGATGCGCCGCTGGATATGCGGATGGATCAGAGATCGCGTGTGAGTGCCAGAGATATCGTCAATACTTACAGTGAGGGCGAATTATACCGGATGATCCGCGATTACGGAGAGGATCGTTTCGCTAAAAATATCGCAAAGCATATCGTCGCAGCGAGGGAGCAGGAACTGATCGAGACGACCGGACAGCTCAATGCCATTATCGAAGCATCAATCCCGAAAAAAGTCGCCAAGACCGGAGGCCATCCGGCAAAGCGCACGTATCAGGCGATTCGTATTGAATGCAATCATGAACTGGATGTGCTGAGGGATCATCTCGATGAGATGATCGGTCTGCTCAATCCGGGTGGAAGGATCTGTATCATTACGTTCCATTCTCTTGAGGACCGGATCGTCAAGACGATCTTTAAGAAAAATGAGAATCCATGTACCTGTCCGCCGGATTTTCCGGTGTGTGTATGTGGGAATGTCTCGAAGGGAAAGGTGATTACGCGAAAGCCAATCCTGCCTACGGACGAGGAGATGGAGCATAATCCGCGCTCGAAGAGTGCAAAACTGCGCGTGTTTGAAAAAGCCGGGTTGGCAGATTGATCAGGAAATATAAAAAATAACGGTATCAGGGATGTACCGGGTATGAGGGGTAAATAGTTATGACAGAGTCAGGCAGAGATTACAGAAGAATGACTTATATTGAAGGAAATACCGTGCGCCGCATGGATGCGATGCCGGATAACTGGGAGCGGGAGCAGAGACAGCGTAGAGCGCGTGAAGAGCAGGAGCAGAGGGAGCGCCAGAGACGACGCAGACAGCGTGCGATCGCGAGACGCAATCAGGACCGCGCACTGGTCATGGATCGCAGTTATGTCGTTTTTTTGACGATCGCAGCAATTGTGACTTGCATAACGGCAGTGTTTTATATTAAACTACAGTCAGATGTCACGATTCATCTGAATAATATCGCAGCACTTGAGGCAACGGTCAATAACTTAAAGACTGATAATGATGCGACGGACAAGCGTCTGGCGACAGCGCTGCAGATGGACACGGTAAAGGATCAGGCGATCAATGAACTGGGTATGAGCTATCCGAGTCAGGATCAGATCGTATACTATCAGATCGACCGTTCTGATTTTATGTCACAGTATGGTGAAATACCGGAATAAAGAATTTTAAGTATAGAAAGACTGAATGACTTTGGCAAATCAGCAGAAAAGACCAAGAAGAAAAACAAAAAAATTTGCGATCGGTATGAAAAAGAAGCTGATCTTCCTTTTCTTACTGATCAGCGGCATGCTGATTGGACTGGTGGGCAGAATTATCTATATCCAGTACGTGAAGGGTGCGACTTATGAGAAAATAGTGTTGTCACAGCAGGCATACGACAGTGAAACGATCCCGTATCGCAGAGGAGATATCCTCGATGCGAAGGGCACGATTCTCGCGACGAGTACGGATGTGTATAATCTGGTGCTGGACTGCAAGGTACTCACAAGTGATGTGAGTGGTAAGCAGCCTTATCTGGAACCTACGCTGACAGCTCTTTTTTCATGTTATCCGGAGTTAAATGAGAGCGAAGTCCGGCAGCTCGTGCAGGACTCGCCAAACAGCCAGTATAACGTACTCATTAAAAAGATGAGTTACGAGGATATGTCAAAATATGCCGATCTGGCTGCGGATGTGGAAAATAATCCGAATCTGAAGGGTGTGTGGTTTGAAAAAAGCTACATCCGTTCCAATCCGTACGGATCACTGGCGAGTCCGGTGCTTGGCTTTACACGCTCGGACAACGTCGGAATGCTGGGACTCGAGAGTTATTATGATGATGTGCTCAGCGGTACGAACGGACGCCGGTTTGGTTACCTGAATTCAGACAATGATCTGGAGAAGACCGTGCGTGAGGCAGAGAACGGGGATTCCATCGTGACGACGCTGGATGCCAATCTGCAGAGCATTGTAGAGAAAAAGATCCAGGAGTTTTGTGATACGTTTGTGGATAACGACAGGGAAGGCCCTGCTGCGAGCAATATCGGCGTGCTGATCATGAATCCGAAGACTGGTGAAGTGATGGCGATGGCTCAGTATCCGACCTTTGATCTGACAGATCCGTGGAATCTGGAGGATCGCTATACGCAGGAAGAACTGGACGAGATGACAGATGACGAACTCGATGATGCGAGAAACCGTCTGTGGACGAATTACTGTGTCTCTTCTACTTATGAGCCCGGTTCGACTGCCAAGCCTTTTACCGTGGCGGCCGGTCTGGAGACCGGAACATTAAAGGGCAATGAGACCTTTGTCTGTGATGGTAAGGAGACGATCTCAGGACACGATATCCATTGTGTGAACGTCTATGGACATGGTGTGGAGACGATCCGCAAATCGCTCATGGATTCCTGCAATGATGCGCTGATGCAGATGTCATACCGCATCGGTGTGGACAATTTCTGTAAATATCAGAATATTTTTGGCTTTGGACTGCGCACGAATATCGATCTGCCCGGCGAGGCACGTACCGATACACTGATCTATCATGCACAGGATATGAAGACGGTTGATCTGGCGACGAACTCTTTTGGTCAGAACTTTAACGTGACGATGATCCAGATGGGCGGAGCATTTTCGTCCCTGATTAACGGAGGAAAATACTATCAGCCGCATATGGTATCGAAAGTGCTTGATGAGAACGGCAATATAGTCCGCACGATTGATCCGGTGCTGATCAAACAGACAGTATCGGAAGAGACGAGTAAACAGATCCGCGGTTATCTATATGATACGGTATCAGAAGGAACCGCACGGTATGCTAAGGTGGCGGGTTATTCCATGGGAGGAAAGACCGGAACCGCACAGAAATCGAATGGAAATTCCAAGGATGAGAAGAATTATCTCGTTTCTTTCATCGGATATCTTCCGGCGGATGATCCGCAGCTTCTGATCTACACAGTTGTAGATGAGCCGAATACTGCGGAACAGGCGCACAGTACCTACGCGCAGAACCTGACGCGTGAGATACTCGAGGAGGCGCTGCCGTATCTGAATATCTATCCGGATGAGATCGCACCGGAGGGAGCGCTCACACCTGACGAGACAAATTTCCTGACAGGTCTGGACGGTGTTACAGTACCGTCTGCACGCGGAACTCTGATCGATCCGACTGAAGAGGGTCAGCAGACCTCAGATGAGGAGAGTACACAGGATCAGACGGGAGATGCGGGAGCAGATCAGACAACAGATAACGGAGAAGATCCGCAGGGTGAACCACAGGAGGACACTACGGCAGAAAATCAGTGACCGGGAATCATAACCTCATAAGAGCAGTAATAAGTTATAGTAACTGCTTTTATGAGGTTTTTGTATATGAGGGAACGGGAGGAATGGACAAAGTTCCATCATCGTCAGAAGATCGTACTCGTTTTTTTTGTAGTGGCGGCGTGTCTGATGTTTCTGGCCGGCAGACTGGTCTATCTCATGGTGTGGGGATCTACCTATTACGGAGGCAGAGCGCAGGATATTCATGAGCGGGAACGGTCGATCAAGGCGGCACGCGGAAATATCTATGACCGGAATGGTGTGCTGCTCGCGGCAAACCGCACGGTATGTACGATCTCTGTGATACACAGTCAGATCGAAGATCCTGAGGCGGTCATCACAGCGCTCTCGGATGCGTTGGAGATGGATGAGGAGAAAGTGCGCGCACGAGTGGAAAAGGTCAGCTCGATCGAACGTATCCGGTCGAACGTGGATATTGAGACCGGGGATGAGATCCGCGCCATGGGGCTGGCAGGTGTGAAGGTGGATGAGGATTACAAACGTTATTACCCGCACGGGACACTGGCCTCCAAGGTACTCGGATTTACCGGTGGTGACAATCAGGGAATCGTGGGGCTGGAGGTAAAGTATGATGAACTGCTGCAGGGAGAGCCTGGCAAGATTCTGACGCTGACAGATGCCAAGGGTATCGAGATCGAAGGCGTCGGTGAATCCAGAAAGGAGCCGGTCAATGGCAATGATCTGTACCTGACGCTGGATTATAACATACAGACTTATGCGATGCAGGCCGCGGAGAAAGTGATGGAACAAAAGGATGCGGACAGCGTGCAGATCATCGTCATGAATCCTTCCGACGGCGAGGTGTATGCGATGGTCGATCTGCCCGAATTTGATTCGAATCATCCGTTTACACTGCCGGACAGCTATGAAGCACAGCCGGGTGTCAGTGAGAACGATGCACTGAATCAGATGTGGCGCAATAAATGTCTGAATGATACCTATGAGCCGGGAAGTATCTTTAAGATCATCACGGCATCGGCAGCACTGGAAAAAGGTGTGGTATCGGTGGAAGATCATTTCTTCTGCCCAGGTTATATCGTGGTGGAGGATCGCAGGATCCGCTGTCATAAGGTGACTGGACATGGAAGTGAAACTTTCGCGCAGGGGCTGCAGAATTCCTGCAATCCGGTATTTATCACGATCGGCCAGCGTGTCGGTGTAGATGATTATTTTAAATATTTTAATCAGTTTGGGCTGAACCGGCTGACAAATATCGATTTGCCGGGTGAGGCGGGTACGATCATGCATGCAAAGAAAAATGTCGGCCCGGTCGAGCTGGCTACGATCTCGTTTGGACAGAGCTTTCAGATCACACCGATCAAGCTGGCTGCGACAGCCGGATCGCTGGTGAACGGTGGCCTGCTTATCACGCCGCATCTCGCTCTGGAAGCGAGAAATACAGACGGCGAACTCGTGAGAAACTTCCGGAGCGATTATGAGGTGGGCGAACATGACCGGATCGTATCGGCTGATACGTCAAAACTGATGGCACAGTTGTTGGAGAGTGTCGTGAGTGAGGGCGGTGGAAAACGTGCCTACATAGAAGGTTACCGGATTGGGGGCAAGACAGCTACTTCACAGACATTGCCGCGAAGTGCACACCGCTATATCTCATCGTTCCTTGGATTTGCTCCGGCAGATGATCCCCAGGTGCTTGTGCTGGTCGTGATCCATGATCCGCAGGGCGTGTATTATGGCGGTACGATCGCGGCGCCTGTGGCACATGATATTTTTGCGGATATTCTGCCATATTTGGATATCGCGCCTTGCGCTGTGACGGAAAATACCGTATACTAGATAAGTTGAAGTGGAGTAACCAAAAGAAAGAGGGAAAGAAACGATGAAAGTATTTGATATGACAAGTGCATGCATATTTGCCGTGCTGATCTCATTTGCGATCAGCGCGGTATTAGGACCGGTTCTCATTCCGTTTCTGCGGAAACTGAAGATCGGTAATACAGAGCGTGAGGAACTGGCGTCCCATCAGGTGAAAAACGGTACACCGACGATGGGCGGACTCATGATCCTGATCGCGATCACGGTGACGAGTCTGATCTTTATGAAGGATTATCCGAAGGTCATGCCGGTCTTATTTGTGACACTCGGCTATGGGATCATCGGATTCCTGGATGATTATCTGAAAGTCGTGCTCAAGCGTTCGGATGGTCTGCTTGCATGGCAGAAGATGATCTGTGAGATCATTGTGACGGCAGTATTTGCGGTATATATGGTGCGCGCAGGCATTCCGATGACGATGCTGATCCCGTTTAGCGGAGGCATGTACTTAAATCTAGGCTGGCTGGCATTCCCGGTGATGTTTCTGGCAGTGATCGGAACAGTCAACGGTGTGAATTTTACGGATGGACTGGATGGACTGGCGAGCAGCGTGACGATCCTGGTAGCGACTTTTTTTGCAGTCGTAGCGATCGGCACAGCCAATCAGGTCGCACCGATCACCTGTGCGGTAGTCGGTGCATTGCTCGGTTTTCTGCTGTTTAATGTATATCCGGCGCGCGTGTTCATGGGAGATACCGGATCTCTGGCGCTCGGCGGATTTGTCGCAGCGACTGCCTATATGATGCAGATGCCGATCTTTATACTGATCGTTGGTATGATCTACTGGATCGAGATCCTGTCAGTCATGCTGCAGGTCGGATATTTCAAGCTGACACACGGCAAACGGATCTTCCGTATGGCACCGATCCATCATCATTTCGAACTGGGCGGCTGGTCAGAGACGAAAGTCGTAGCAGTATTTTCAATCGTGACGACACTGTTGTGTCTAGTTGCATATATGGCATTGTAAGGAGCGTGTAGAACATGAGAACACAGATGAATCTGGAAGGTAAAAAGGTACTTATAGCAGGAACGGGCATCAGTGGCATCGCTGCGGCAGAACTGCTGGCAGCCAATGGTATTGCTTTTGACATTTACGATGGCAATGAAGCGCTGAGTGAGCAGACGATCCGTGATAAATCACAGGCGCTCAGTAGTTGTGGTGTGATCGTGGGTGTTTTGCCGGAGGAACAGATGGACAACTATTCCTATGCGGTGCTCAGCCCCGGAGTGCCGACGGATCTGCCGATGATCGACGGTCTGCGCGCACACGGCGTACGCATCTGGGGTGAGATCGAACTGGCATATGCATTTTCAGAGGGAGATGTGCTGGCGATCACCGGAACGAACGGTAAGACGACGACGACGGCACTGACCGGAGAGATCATGAAAAATTATGTGCAGGATGTGCAGGTGGTCGGCAATATCGGTATTCCGTATACCCGCATGGCACTGGATATGACACCGGAGACTGTGACGGTCGCCGAGATCTCCAGCTTCCAGCTTGAGACAGTCGAACATTTTGCTCCGAAAGTATCTGCGATCTTAAATATTACACCGGATCATCTGAACCGCCATCATACGATGGACAATTATATTGCTGCCAAGGAGCGTATCACGCAGGGACAGTCTGCGGATGATGTATGTGTGCTCAACTATGAGGACGAGGTATTGCGTGCATTCGGAGAAAAATTAAAGCAGCGCATGCATGTGGTCTATTTTAGCAGTGCACATGCACTGGACAACGGATTATATCTGGACGGAGAAGAGATCTGGCTGGCACAGGGCACAGCGCGTGAATTAGTCTGCAATGTGAATGACCTGAACCTGCTTGGCAGACACAATTATGAGAATGTCATGGCTGCGACAGCGATCGCATACAGCTATGGTGTTCCGCTGGATAAGATCCGTGAGGTTCTGGTCAGATTTACGGCAGTGGAGCATAGAATAGAGTATGTGACGGAAGTCGATGGAGTCAGATATTACAACGATTCGAAAGGCACGAATCCGGATGCCGCGATCCAGGGTATCCGTGCGATGAACCGGCCGACCTGTCTGATCGGAGGCGGTTATGATAAACAGTCCGAGTATGATGAGTGGATCGGTGCCTTTGACGGCAAAGTGAAAAAGCTGGTTCTGATCGGACAGACCGCACAGAAGATTGCAGACACCTGTGAGCGCATGGGATTCCATGATTATGCGTTTGCGGATTCTCTGCAGGAGGCTGTGGATATCTGCCATGATACCGCGGTCAGCGGAGATGCTGTCCTGTTGTCACCGGCTTGCGCGAGCTGGGGAATGTTTGATAATTATGAGCAGCGGGGACGTATGTTCAAGGATATGGTCAGAGCATTGAAAAAATAGTGATTCTAATAGCGAGTGAGGGAGTGGACATATGGCACGACGGCCGAAGAAAAAGAGAAAAATTAAATATTTTGACTACAGCCTGCTGTTCATCATCATATTTTTGATCTGTTTCGGACTGGTGATGCTCTACAGTACCAGTGCCTATGATGCGCAGAACACCTTCCATGATCCCGCACATTATCTGAAGCGTCAGGGAATGTCGTTTGCAATCGGATTAGGCGGTATGTTCATCCTTGCCAATATGGATTACCGGATATGGAAAAAATTCGGAACACTGGCTTATCTGGCAGCGCTGGTGCTGTGTTCGATCGTACTCATTCCGGGGATCGGCATCGACCACAACGGTTCGAGAAGATGGCTTGGAATACCGAATTCCAGTCTGGAATTTCAGCCCTCGGAATTTGCCAAGCTAGCTGTGATCATGTTCCTGGCGAGCCTGATCAGCCGGATGCCGAAAAAAATGGCAAAGTTCTCGATGGTGATCCGTGTGGTCGCGGTCATCATACCGATCTTTGCATTGATCGCTTATAACAATCTGAGTACGGCGATCATCGTATTGGGTATCGCGGTGGCGATGGTATTTGTATCGAGTCCGAAGTATGTGCAGTTTTTTGCGGTCGGAGGCGTAGGTCTGGGGGCGATCGGATTATTCCTGCTGCTTCCGTCAGCCGGTTACCGTGGTGATCGTCTGGCCATGTGGCAGCATCCGGAGGATTTCGAAAAAGGCTTCCAGACATTGCAGGGATTGTACGCGATCGGATCGGGCGGCTTGTTTGGAAAAGGTCTTGGCAACAGCATGCAGAAGCTCGGATTTGTACCGGAGGCACCGAACGATATGATCTTTTCCATTATCTGTGAGGAACTGGGACTGTTCGGGGCAATCTGTGTGATCTTATTATTTTTGCTGCTGATGTGGCGCTTTATGGTCATTGCGAACAATGCCAGGGATCTGTACGGTTCACTGCTGGTGACAGGAATTCTGGCACATATAGCGATACAGGTCGTATTAAATATCGCGGTCGTGACGAATACGATCCCCAACACGGGTGTCACACTGCCGTTTTTCAGTTACGGAGGAACTTCTGCGTTATTCCTTATGGCGGAGATGGGGCTGGCGTTAGCCGTGTCCAAAGGAATCCAGTTCGAACCGGATGCATCGGAGATAGCGTATGATTAGAGAACAGCGCAGAGAAAATGAGCGCAGAAGAAAAAGAAAACGAAATATATTGATGATCTTAGGACTTCTCATTTTGCTGGCCGGCATAGGTGCCGTACTTGTGACGCAGGTATTTACAGTGAAAAAGGTGACGGTCGTCGGCAATGAATTCTATACTGATGACCAGATCAGGGAGCTGGTGCTGGATGATGACTATTCATGGAGTTCGCTCTATGTGTATCTGAAATACCGTTTCCTTCGCACCGAGAAGCTGCCGTTTGTGGATGAGATGACTGTCGGATTAAATCCGGCCCAGCCGCACGAACTGACGGTAGAAGTATACGAGAAGGGGATCCTCGGTTATCTGTATATCAATTCGATCGATCAGAATGCATATTTTGATAAAGACGGATTTGTGGTAGAGACATCGCAGGAGGTCATCCCCGATGTGCCAAAGATCGAGGGACTGACCTGTGATTCGGTCGTGTTATACGAGAAACTGCCGCTGGAGAATGATACGTCGCTGAAGAATCTGTTGTCGTTGACACAGCTGCTGCAAAAATATGAGATACCTGCCAAACGGATCCGGTATGACGAGGCATCTGCGGAGATGACCGTATACAGCGGTAAGATCACGATACTGGTCGGAAATGCAGACAATCTGGCGCAGAAGATTCTGCGTCTGCAGTATATTTTACAGCAGCTTGAGGGCAAAAAAGGGACGCTGCATCTGGAAAATTGGACGAGTGAGACGACAGATATCATATTTGCTCCTAAAAAAAGCAAAAAATCAAAATAAATGGTTGATAAATTTTTGAAGAAATACTATTATAAATATGATTAGGGGTTATATGTTTCATGCATGTATACCTGAATGAATGGAGAATATTTGGATAAGGCGCCACGTTCGGGCGCAGATTTGAGGATAGAGGAGGACAAGCTCTTGTTAGAGATTACAACCACAGGTGCAGACAATAATGCGAAGATCATTGTGATCGGTGTCGGAGGCGCCGGAAACAATGCAGTAAATAGAATGATCGATGAGAATATCGGAGGCGTGGAATTCGTAGGTGTCAATACAGATAAACAGGCATTGGCATTGTGCAAGGCTCCGACACTGATCCAGATCGGAGAGAAGCTGACCAAGGGACTTGGTGCCGGTGCACAGCCTGAGATCGGTATGAAGGCTGCAGAGGAGAGCGCAGATGATCTTTCCAATGCGATCCAGGGTGCGGATATGGTGTTCGTTACCTGTGGTATGGGTGGCGGAACCGGAACCGGTGCAGCTCCGGTAGTAGCCAAGATCGCCAAAGATATGGGTATCCTGACAGTCGGCGTCGTGACAAAGCCGTTTAAATTCGAAGCAAAACAGCGTATGGTCAATGCAGTATCCGGTATTGAGCGTCTGAATGACAGTGTGGATACGCTGATCGTGATTCCGAATGACAAGCTGTTAGAGATCGTAGACCGCCGTACGACAATGCCGGATGCATTGAAGAAGGCTGATGAGGTACTGCAGCAGTCTGTACAGGGTATCACGGATCTGATCAATCTTCCTGCATTGATCAATCTGGACTTTGCAGATGTGCAGACAGTCATGAAGGATAAAGGTCTGGCACATATCGGAATCGGTGAGGCGCATGGTGATGACAAGGCTCTTGAGGCTGTCAAGCTGGCAGTTGCGAGCCCGTTACTGGAGACAACGATCAATGGTGCATCACATGTCATTATCAATATATCCGGAGATATCTCCCTGATCGATGCCAGTGATGCCGCAGGTTATGTACAGGATCTGGCTGGAGATGATGCCAATATCATCTTCGGAGCAAAATATGATGAGTCTATGACAGACACGGCAAAGATCACCGTGATCGCGACCGGACTGGAAGCAGCCAAGAAGCCGGCAGTGACACCGTTGATGAGTGGCATGAAGTATTCGACCGGAACGACAGCCGCTACTGCAGGTGCGACGAGACCGATGAGCAGCGGACTTACAAGCCGCAGTGGTCTGAGCGGTACAGCAGGCAGCGCATATACACGCGGACTCGGAGCAAACGGGGCGAGTGCAGGAACCGGAGCATCAGCACCGGTGAATCCGTCATTTACCGGTATTCAGAAGCCGAAGAGACCGGAGAGCAGTGTGCCTGAGAAGGATATTCAGATCCCTACATTTTTAAAGAATACGAGAAGATAGGCAGTCAGCACATATTATAAATGATCATGAGACAGACAATCCGTTTATGGGTTGTCTGTTTTTTTGTTCTTTTTTTCATTATAACGAATAACGAATGATCCCTGCTCTGATATGACAAATTCTGCGCATGATCAGCGCTATAATTGTCCCATGAACAAATACAGGGAGGGAATGCATATGTGGAGCTGACGATATACATAGACGTGTTGTGGCTGCGTACTTTTTTTGTAGAGTTGAACGTATGTCTGTTTGTTAATCTGTGGATGAAGCGGGAATGCCGTGTGATACACATTCTATGGGTCAATGCGGTGGCGGCGTCTGCGCAGATCCTGCTGTTTATCCTGACCGGGTATGGTGTGCCTGTACTGATTGGCGGTCTGCTGCTGCGGAGCGGTGTATTGCTCCTGCTGTTTCGACCGCAGAGTGCCGCAGTGTTTTTGCGCCTTTTTTTGTGGAGCATGGCAGCGACTGTCGCGATCGGAGGGATCCTGGGTGTAGCGCAGACCTATCTGTCCGGTAAGTACTGGTTTGCGAGCGGGTGTGTGCTGTGCGCATGCAGTATGCTGGTCTCACTGGTGCTGGAGGAACGGCGGATCCTGCATGATGACAGGATCTATCGTGTGACATTTCATCAGGCAGAAACGAGCGTGAAAGTCATGGGGCTGTATGATACCGGTAACCGGCTGAATGATCCGTATGTGCATGCACCGGTATATATATTGGCAGAGCGTGAATACCGGCAGCTGATGGGTGAAGCGGGAGCCGTGCGGCTGATCCCTTATGCTACGGTCGGTGTCACGGATCAGATGATGGAAGTCATGACAGTCGATGCACTGGAATGGAAGGGAGGCAGACAGTCCCCGGTGGTGGTCGGCAAGGCAGACGATGCACTTTTTGCTGGAAAAGACTATCGGCTGATCCTGCCGGCGGCGTGGCATCCGGGATAAAATGTAATACCACGATCGCAAAATATCGCAAAGATTGAGAGGAGGAACCTATGTACATAAAAATAAATGTACCGAACCGATTCCAACTAAAGATGATACCGACTTTATATACGATGCTGTTTCGCAAGGAGCGGGAGATCCATTACATCGGCGGCGCGGAGGTACTGCCGCCGCCTCTTGAGGCAGAACGTGAGCGGGAGTGTATTCTGCTCATGGGTGATAACTGTGCAGAGGCACGGAAAGAACTGATCGAGCACAATCTGCGTCTGGTCGTCTATATTGCTAAAAAATTCGATAACACAGGTGTTGGCGTGGAGGATCTGATCTCGATCGGAACGATCGGGCTGATCAAGGCGATCAATACGTTCGATCCGGATAAAAAGATCAAGCTCGCAACCTATGCATCGCGCTGTATCGAAAACGAGATACTCATGTATCTGCGTCGAAACAGCAAAACGCGTATGGAGGTATCGATCGATGAACCGTTAAATGTCGACTGGGACGGAAATGAGCTGCTGTTATCCGATATTCTGGGAACGGATGAGGATGTGATCTCAAAAGATATCGAGAGCGAAGTGGAGAAAAAACTGCTCGGCAATGCGATCGAACATCTGTCGGCACGTGAGCGTCAGATCGTGGAACTGCGTTTTGGACTGCATCAGCCGGACGGAAGAGAACTGACGCAAAAGGAAGTCGCTGATACGCTCGGTATCTCGCAGTCCTACATCTCACGATTGGAAAAAAAAATCATGAAACGACTGAAAAAAGAGATAATCCGCTTTGAATAATCAGAAAAGAGTGGTAAAATACAATCAATAGGAAATAATTATCTGCCGGATCGGCATGATTTGGGGGAAATCATAACAGAAGAGTAAAGGAGATGGGTATTATGTTATTGGAGTTTCTGGGTGCGGCACATGAGGTGACAGGCAGCTGTCATTTTTTACAATATGAGGATAAACATCTGCTCGTAGACTGTGGTATGGAGCAGGGACCGGATCTGTATGTCAATCAGGAGATTCCGGTCAATGCCGCGGCGATCTATACTGTGCTTGTGACACATGCGCATATCGATCATTCCGGTCTGCTGCCACTGTTGTATGCGCATGGATTCAGAGGGCGGATCTATTGTACACAGGCGACCTATGAACTGTGTGTGATCATGCTCAAGGATTCAGCACATATTCAGGAGTTTGAGGCAGAATGGCGCAACCGTAAGGCCAGACGTTCCGGCGGTGCGCAGATCGAGCCGCTGTATACGATGGAAGATGTGCAGGGGGTACTGAATCTGTTTACGCCCTGTATCTATGGTGAGACGGTACAGGTTGACGATGCGTTAAAGATCCGCTTTGTGGATGCAGGTCATCTGCTTGGATCTTCTTCCATCGAACTGTGGGTAACAGAGAAGGAAAAGGAAGTAAAACTCGTATTTTCCGGTGATATCGGACAGGGGAACAAGCCGCTGATCAAGTCCCCGACGTATATCGAGGATGCGGACTATGTGATCATGGAATCTACCTACGGAGACAGGGAACACAATCTCCCGGTCGATTATGCGACGGAGCTGGCTGATGTGATCAAGCGTACTTTCATCCGCGGAGGCAATCTGGTCATTCCTGCATTCTCAGTCGGACGTACACAGGAAATGCTCTATTTCCTGCGCCGGATCAAGACCGAACATCTGCTTCCGGAATTTGAAGATTTTGAGGTGTATATCGACAGCCCGCTGGCAATCGAGGCAACAAATGTCTTCCATAAAAATGTCCGTGAGTGTTTTAGTGATGAAGCGCTGAAACTGGTAGAGAACGGGATCAACCCGATCCAGTTTCCGGGACTCAAGACTGCGGTAGACAGCAATGCCAGCAAGCAGATCAATTTTTTAAAGAAACCGGTCGTCATCATCTCTGCATCCGGTATGTGCGAGGCAGGACGGATCCGCCATCATTTAAAGCACAATCTGTGGCGGGATGATTCGACGATCCTGTTCGTCGGATATCAGGTGCCCGGTACGCTTGGTCATGCACTGCTTAACGGGGCGAAAGAAGTCAAGCTGTTCGGTGAGATGATCGAGGTGCGTGCAGAGATTGTCAATCTGCCCGGTATCAGCGGACATGCGGATCGCACCAAACTGACTGAGTGGGCAACTGCGTTTCAGAAGCATCCACCGAAACGCGTCTTTGTTGTTCACGGTGATGACAAAGTAACGGACGAATTTGCTATGCATCTGCATAACGATCTCGGCTATGAAGCAGTTGCACCTTATAGCGGTGATATCTACGACCTGATCAACAATTCCTGCATCAAGCAGGGCACACGCACGATGCTGCCTAAGAGGGCAAAGAATTCCAGCAAAGCATCCAGCAATGTATTTGCAAGGCTTCTGGCGGCAGGCCAGAGACTGCTCAAGGTCATCAACAAGAGTGAGGGGCTGCCGAACAAAGAACTGGCACGTTTTGCAGACCAGATCAATTCACTTTGCGATAAATGGGATCATTAAGACATACGGATGTCATTATTTCAGATAATTTTTCATATGATTGAGGGCAGATTTTTCCAGCCTGGATACCTGTGCCTGTGAGATGTGGATCTCCTGTGCGACTTCCATCTGGGTCTTGCCCTCAAAAAAGCGTAACTTTATGATATAGTTTTCCCGCTCACCGAGCCGCTCCATCGCATCAGACAGAGAGAGCGACTCGATCCAGCGGGATTCTTTGTTTTTCTTATCGGCGATCTGGTCCATCACATAAAGTGTGTCACCGCCGTCTGTATAGACCGGATCATAGAGGCTGACCGGGCTCTGGATCGCGTCCAGTGCATAGACGATCTCTTCCTTGGTCAGACCGGATTCGGCAGCGATCTCTTCGATCGTGGGTTCTTCCTGTGTGCGGCTCATGAGCTGTTCTTTGGCGTGGATCGCTTTGTAGGCAGTATCGCGCAGTGATCTGGAGACACGGATGCTGCTGTTATCCCGCAGATAGCGGCGGACTTCCCCGATGATCATCGGCACAGCATAGGTCGAGAATTTGACACCGAGTGTCGGATCAAAGTTGTCAATGGATTTCATGAGACCGATACAGCCGATCTGGAACAGGTCATCGATGTTGTCCGTATGACCGGAAAAGCGTCTGATGATCGAGAGCACCAGACGCAGATTCCCTTTGATATATTCTTCCCTGGCAGCCTCATCACCTTCGCGGATGCGGGCAAACAGGGCGTCTTTTTCATCTTCTCTGAGTACTGGGAGTTTGGCGGTATTGACACCGCAGATCTCGACTTTATATGCAGACATGAGGATAACCTCCGAAGTATTATTCCGATTTGGGTGTCAGGTTACCGGCACCTCAACGTTACTAACAGTTTGTACGTCTGACAAAAAAATATTCACATCCGGTGTCATTTGCACAGCTTGCGGTTGAATTATTTTTACGCATCATATATAATAGGGGCTATGAAAGATTTGATCAAAGAGCGCGATGAAAAAGAAAAAATGGAACACAGCATCGTAAAATGGTGGAATGTACATTATATGACACCGGAAGAACTGCGCGTTGCGCAGCAGACAGAGGATCAGTCTGCGGGGATGCCGGCACAGCCGGATCGTATGTCAGAGGATGCGAGAGAACTACAGATCGCAGAGGATGATCTGCATGCAGCGGAAGCGATCATTGAACGGCTTCAGCAGGAAGCACGGGAGGATGAAGCCAGAAAACGTCAGGAGATTGAGCAGGCGAAGCAGGAGGCCGAGGCCAATTTCAATCCGACGACCGGAGCCTATTCAGGTACTTACGGAACCGGAGAAGTGAATGAAGAGGCAGACGGTCAGATACAGGCCATATTATCGGAAAAGGATGAGGCACTGCGCGATCTGATCGAGCAGACCGGAGAAGAATAACGCATATCATGCGGTTTGACATGCATGAGATTGTTACCACAAAAAACGCTATGCGTTTTTTTGTTTTGCCATGAAACATATACCAAAGGAAAGGAAACGGACATGAAAAAGTTATTAGACCAGATAACCCAGACAATGGAGGCAGCCTTTGATGAGCTTGGCTTTGACAGAAGCTATGCACGCGTGACGGTTTCGAACCGCCCGGATCTGTGCGAATTTCAGTGCAACGGTGCCATGGCACTCGCAAAACAGGCAAAAAAAGCTCCGATCGAGATTGCGGAGCAGATCGCGTCAGTGCTTTCGACGAATGCATTGTTTGAGGAGGTACAGGCTGTAAAACCCGGTTTTCTGAACCTCAAGCTGGCAAAAACATATCTGGCTGAATATTTAAAAGAGATGGAAAAAGGTGCTGCCAACGGTCATTATGGCTGCGACCGCGTAGAGAAGCCGCAGACGATCATGATCGATTATGGCGGACCGAACGTGGCCAAGCCGCTGCATGTAGGACATCTGCGTTCGGCAGTGATCGGTGAGAGCATCAAGCGGATGGGTATTTTCCTCGGAAATACAATGATCGGAGATGTCCACATCGGAGACTGGGGTCTGCAAATGGGTCTGATCATCACAGAGCTGCGTGAGCGCAAGCCGGATCTGCCGTATTTTAATAACGGTTTTGTGGGAGAATATCCGAAGGAGGCACCGTTTACGATCTCCGAGCTGGAAGAGATCTATCCGACCGCCAGCAAAAAGTCCAAGGAAGATGAAAAATATAAGGAACGCGCGATGCAGGCAACTTATGAGCTGCAGCACGGAAACCGCGGTTATCATGCGCTCTGGCAGCATATTATCAAAGTGTCCGTGACAGATCTGAAGAAAAATTATAAGAGACTCAATGTGTCGTTTGAACTGTGGAAGGGCGAGAGTGACGCACAGCCTTATATTCCGGAGATGGTACGCCGTATGAAGGACGGCGGCTATGCGTATATCAGTGAAGGTGCACTGGTCGTAGATGTAAAGGAAGAGACGGATACAAAGGAGATCCCGCCGTGCATGATCTTAAAGTCAGACGGTGCTTCGCTCTACAATACAACCGATCTGGCTACGATCGTACAGCGTATGACTTCCTATAATCCCAACGAGATCATCTATGTTGTGGACAAGCGTCAGGAACTGTACTTTACGCAGGTGTTCCGCTGTGCGAAAAAGACAGGTATCGTCAATGATAATACGAAGTTGTGCTTCCTCGGATTCGGCACGATGAACGGAAAGGACGGAAAGCCTTTTAAGACCCGTGAAGGCGGTGTCATGCGTCTGGAGACGCTGCTCACAGACATTGAGAATAAGATGTATGAGAAGATCGCGGCAAACCAGAGTGAGAATCAGACGATGAGCGAGGAAGAGGCACATGAGATCGCTGCGCAGATTGCACTGTCTGCAGTCAAATACGGTGATCTGTCCAATCAGGCTTCCAAAGACTATATCTTTGATGTAGACCGATTTACTTCGTTTGAGGGAAATACAGGTCCGTATATTCTCTACACGATCGTTCGTATTAAGTCCATCTTAAATAAATATGTACAGGCAGGACATACACTGGAGGATGTGTCTGTCGCAGAGGCTCATTCTGAGAGCGAGAAAGCATTGCAGTTAGAACTGGCAAAGTTTAACGGTGTGATCGAATCTGCATTTGAAGAGCTTGCACCGCACAGAATCTGTGCATATATTTATGATCTGGCGAATGCGCTCAATCATTTTTATCATGAGACCAAGATCCTGGCAGAGCCCGATGAGGCACTGCAGCAGGCATATATCGCCTTGCTTGATCTGACACGTGGTGTACTGGAGACATGTATTGATGTACTGGGCTTCTCTGCACCCGATAAAATGTAACAGTATGTAATATTATGGTAGAAAGAAGGAATCACACATGACTAAGATTGACATTGTATCCGGTTTCTTAGGCGCCGGAAAAACAACATTTATCAAGAAGATGATCGAAGAGGTCTTTACCGGACAGAAGATCGTCCTGATCGAGAATGAATTTGGTGAGGTCGGTATTGACGGAGGATTCTTAAAGGATTCGGGTATCGAGATCACCGAGATGAATTCCGGCTGTATCTGCTGTTCACTGGTCGGAGATTTCGGAAAGAACTTAAACGAAGTCATCGAAAAATTCCATCCGGACCGTATCCTGATCGAGCCGTCCGGTGTTGGCAAGCTCTCCGATGTCATGAAATCCGTTATGGATGTGGAGAAAACCCATGATGTGGCACTGAATGGTCTGATCACTGTCGTAAATGCGACAAAGGCCAGCAAGCAGATGAAGGCATTCGGTGAGTTCTTCAACAATCAGATCGAATATGCGACGACGATCATCCTCAGCCGCAGCCAGAATGCGACACCGCAGCAGTTAGAACTCTGTGTCAGGCAGATGCAGCAGTTGAATGCCAAGGCTGCCATCATCACGACACCGTGGGATCAGATCACCGGAGAGGCAATGCTTAAAGTCATCGAGGGACAGGATTCCCTGGAGATGAAGCTGATGGCAGAGGAGCATGCAAAACATGAGCATCACGATCATGATCATGAGCACGAGCATGAACATCATCATGACCACGACCATGAGCACGAGCATGAACATCATCATGACCATGACCATGAGCACGAACATGAACATCATTATGATGAGAATGGAGTATGTTCCTGCGGACATCATCATGAGCACGGACATCACCATGCGGATGACGTATTTACGAGCTGGGGTAAAGAGACACCTCATAAGTATACAAAGACCGATATTGAAAATATCTTAAAGACACTCAGTGATGACGAGTTTTACGGTACGATCCTGCGTGCAAAGGGAATGGTCGAGAATGCAGACGGCGGCTGGATCTATTTTGATATGGTTCCCGGCGAGTATGAACTGCGCGAGGGAGAACCTGATTACACAGGAAGATTATGTGTGATCGGCTGTGACCTGAAGGAAGATGAACTCGAGAAGTTATTCCTGCTGGCATAGCCGGTGTGAAATAAGGAGATGTAGATCATATGCAAGAAATACCTGTATATCTGTTTACCGGATTTATGGACAGTGGAAAGACTTCACTGATCTCAGAGACACTTTTTGAAAATGAATTCGGTAAAGATGCAAAAACACTCATTATTCTGTGTGAGGATGGTGATGTGGAACTGGATGAGCAGAAACTGGCCGGTATAGATGCCAGTCTGGTCATGCTGGACGATGTAGGGCAGATCACACGTGAGAAATTCCATGAACTGCACAAAAAATATCATCCGGATCAGGTGTTCATCGAATACAACGGTACCTGGGAACTGGCTCCGCTGCTAGAGCTGGATGCGCCTGATGGGTGGACGATTGTCCAGACACTCACGACTGTAGATGCGACGACTTATGAGATGTACCTGAATAACATGCGTACCATGATGCTGGAGCAGTTCTTTATCTCAGATGTCGTGATATTCAACCGCTGTGACGATGAGACACCAAAAGCCCGTTTCCGTCGCAGTGTCAAGGCAAAAAACCGCAAGGCACAGATTGTATATGAGCGAGCGGATGGTTCACTGGATGAAAACTATGATGATGAACTGCCGTACGATATCAATGCAGATTTTCTGGATATCACAGATGCTGATTACGGCATTTTTTATCTGGATATTATGGACAATCCGAAAAAGTATGTCGGAAAGAAGGTAAAATATCTGGCACTTGTCTATAAACCGAAGGGAAAGCTGAAAAGCGATGTATTTGTTCCCGGACGTTTTGCGATGACATGTTGTGCAGAGGATATCCAGTTTGTGGGGATCAAGTGCAAATACGACAAGGCAGACACGGTAGAACACCGCTCATGGGTGTGGGTGACTGCAGAGGTGGCTTATGAATTCGCAATGGAGTATAAGGGAAAAGGACCTGTCTTACATGCGATTGAAGTCACACCGGCCGAAAAGCCGGAGGATGAGCTGGTATATTTCTCATAGATAAGGAGCATATATGGCAAATGAAAATTATCTGACAGCCAAAAAACTGGCGCAGAAGGCGGCCAGATCGGCAGTCGCAAATGGAAAATATCCTTATTTACCGGCGCTCGATGAGTTTGTATCCAGAGACATGATCTGTGGAGAAGAACCGCTTGGGATCATAGATATTCCGCTTAGCAAAGTCGCGGGCACGCGCACGAGCGGGCGCAAGAATTCTTTTGCCAATAATTTTATGCCGTTGCTGGAGGAAGGTACGGAGTTTTCTCTTAAATGGAGCAATCTCTATGATGCACAGATGGAGGAGGGAATCCGTGACCCGATCCTCGCATATGAGTATATGATGCGCTATTATGTACAGGAAGGAAATAAGCGTGTCAGCGTGCTCAAATATGTGGAGGCAGCCAGTATATCAGCCAATGTGATCCGGCTGCTCCCGAAAAAGACAGATGATCTGCAGGTGCGGATCTATTATGAGTATGTCGATTTTTATGAGGCATCCAAGCTGTGTCTGCTCGATTTTACGACACTGGGTGCCTATGAGGAATTATGCCATTTTTATGAAAAAGGATGGAAACAGCCATGGTCTGACGAAGAACGGCTGCAGCTTCGCAGCGATTTCCAGCGCTTTGAACAGATGTTTATCAGCATGGGCGGGGAACGGCTGCGGGTGACTGCAGCGGATGCGTTTCTGGTATATCTGCGCGTGTATGGCCGGAAAGAACTGCCGTACCGGTCTAATTCCGATCTGAGAAACGAGATCGACCGTATCTGGCACGAGTTTCTGACACAGGCGCAGGATCAGTCCATGAAGCTGCTCTTAGAGCCTTCTGAGACGCCTACGACCGCATCTTTGATCAAAAAAAGGATTCCGTTTTTGGGCGGTTCCGGTAACCATAAGCTGCATATCGGATTTATCTATGGAAAGACCCCGCAGACCTCTGCATGGACGTATGCCCATGAACTGGGCAGACTGCATATAGAGAGCGTATTCGGTGACCAGATCGAGACAAAGACCTACTGCCATGCGGATTATGCATTCTCTCCGATGGATATCTTAGAGCGTGCGATCGATGACGGCAATGAGATCATCTTTACGACAACCCCCTACTTAAGCGCTGCCAGCCTCAAAGCGGCAGTGGCCCATCCGGAGGTGAAGATCTTAAACTGTTCGACGAATTCGACCTACAACAGTATCCGTACCTATTATTGCCGGATGTATGAGCCGAAGTTTCTGATCGGACTGATCGCAGGGTCGCTCTCCGGACAGGACAGGATCGGATATATTGCAGACTATCCGATCTACAGTACGATATCGAACATCAATGCATTTGCACTGGGTGCCAAGATGGCCAATTCAAAGGCCAGGATCCAGCTGGTGTGGTCTTCGCTCAAGGGCGTGGATCATCCGCAGGAACTGCTTGATAGCAGCATCCGTTTTGTATCGGATAAGGATTTTATCGTTCCGGAGCATCCGGACCGCAGATTCGGGCTGTATGAGCGTAACGGCAGTGAACTTCGCAGCGTGGCGACAACTGTGTGCCACTGGGGAAAGTTCTATGAGCAGATCATAGAGGGAATCCGCAAGGATACGTGGACGATGGATCTGACGGTGAACAGAAACCGTGCGATCAATTACTGGTGGGGAATGTCGGCGGGTGTCACAGAACTGATCTGTTCCGGCAAGATACCGCCGGAGACGAGACGGCTGGTGGCTATCATGACCGAATTGATAGAGAAAGGACAGTTCCGGCCGTTTGATACGGAACTGACAGACAATGAGGGTGTGCGCCGGCAGGAGAGCGGAACACATATGAGCCATGAGCAGATCATCAAGATGGACTGGCTGTTGGATAATGTGGAAGGAAAAGTACCGGCATTTGGAGATCTGAGGGATGATGCGCTGCCGTTGGTCATGCTGCAGGGAGATCTGGCGCAGGGTGAATCATAGGTCAACGAGGGAGACTACAGTGTATGAAGATACTGACACTTGCAGATGTGGAATCAAAAGGTCTGTGGGAACATCTGGACAGAGACTATCTGAGAACATTTGATATGATATTGGCGGCGGGGGATCTGAAACCTGATTATCTGGAATATCTCAGCCTCTATGCGCCTGCAGATATCCTGCATGTATTTGGCAATCATGATCATACGCATGGCAAACAGAGCCCGGGCGGCTGCGTCTGTGTCGAAGACCGTATCTATGAATACAAGGGGATACGGGTACTTGGACTGGGTGGCAGTATCCGTTACAAACCGGGACCTGACCAGTATACGGAAGCAGAGATGGAACACCGGATCCGCAGGCTGAAGCGTCAGTTGAAAAAAAGCGGAGGTTTTGATATCCTGCTGACACATTCTCCGGCCCGGGGGCTGGGAGATGCCGAAGATCCGACACACACAGGATTTGAATGTCTGAAAAAACTGCTGGATGATTATCAGCCGAAATATATGGTACATGGGCATGTACATATGAACTACGGTGTGAACCGGGAGCGTGTCTGTCTGTACGGTCCGACCACGATCATCAATGCTTATGAGAAATATGAGTTTAATTTTTAGTAAATTTTAGGGAATTTATTGATAAAGTGACATTTTTTTTTGACGAAAATGAGAAAATTCGTTGAAAAAAGGGTCACTTTATTTTATTATGGTATTAGTGTGCTGAGTTAAAGCACAAAAAAGAACAAGATGTGACTGTGAAGGTACTGCATGGTTGCATGACCTCGTGAAGAGGGGATTGAATGAATGGAGGAAAAAGTATGTACCCGATCGTGAAAAAAGAGATTTTGGCTGATAAGATCTTCCTGATGGAAGTGAAGGCAGAGCGCTGCGCGAAGTCCTGTCTGCCGGGTCAGTTCATTATTGTAAAAACAGATGAAAAGGGTGAGCGTATTCCGCTGACGATCTGTGATTATAACAGAGAGGCCGGAACGGTGACGATTGTCGTTCAGGCTGTAGGTGCTTCAACAGAGCGCATGTTGAAGAATATCGATACGATAGAGGCATTTCAGGATTTTGTCGGACCGCTCGGATGTCCTTCCGAACTGTGTCTGGAGGAGAACCTGGAAGAGACCAGAAAAAAGAAGATCGTGTTTATCGCCGGAGGTCTGGGAACCGCTCCGGTATATCCGCAGGTAAAATGGCTGCATGAGCACGGCGTAGAGGCAGACGTGATCATGGGATCCCGGACAAAGGATCTGCTGTTCTATATGGACGAGATGAAGGCTGTGGCTAAGAACTGCTACATCTGTACCGATGACGGCAGCTTCGGATTCCACGGAGTAGGTACTGCACAGTTGCAGGCACTCTATGATGAGGGTGTTACCTATGACCAGTGTGTAGCGATCGGACCTATGATCATGATGAAATTCGTCTGCTTACTGACTAAGAAACTGAATCTGCCGACGATCGTTTCCATGAACCCGATCATGGTAGACGGAACCGGTATGTGTGGTGCCTGCCGTCTGGTAGTCGGAGACAAGGTAAAGTTCGCATGTGTAGACGGTCCGGAGTTTGACGGACATCTGGTAGATTTTGACCAGGCTATGAAGAGAATGCAGCAGTATAAGACCGAGGAGGGCAGAGCCAAGCTCGCATTAGAGGAAGGCGATACGCATCACGGTGGCTGCGGACAGTGTGGAGGTGACAAGTAATGGAAGGAATGACAAGAGTACCTGTTCGTGAGCAGGATCCAAAGGTGCGTGCAACCAATTTTGAGGAAGTGTGCCTTGGATATAACGAGGAAGAAGCTGTCGAGGAAGCAAAGCGCTGCTTAAACTGTAAGAATCCGCTGTGTGTACAGGGATGTCCGGTATCTATCAATATCCCGGCATTCATTCAGCAGGTAAAAGAGCGCAACTTTGAGGAAGCATATCAGATCATCAGCCAGTCATCTGCACTGCCTGCTGTATGTGGACGTGTATGTCCGCAGGAGAGCCAGTGTGAGGGCAAGTGTATCCGCGGTATCAAGGGTGAGCCGGTATCCATCGGTAAGCTGGAGCGTTTTGTCGCTGACTGGGCAAGAGAGAACGGAATCAAGCCGAAGAAGGCAGAGAAACTCAATGGTCATAAGGTAGCTGTGATCGGTTCCGGTCCTGCAGGTCTGACCTGTGCCGGAGATCTGGCAAAGCTCGGCTATGATGTGACTATTTTTGAGGCATTACATGAAGCCGGCGGAGTACTCAGCTATGGTATTCCGGAGTTCCGTCTGCCGAAGAAGAAGGTCGTAGCGGCTGAGGTAGAGAATGTAAAATCACTCGGTGTCAAGATCGAGACCAACGTTGTCATCGGTAAGTCTACAACGATCGATGAACTGATCGAGGAGGAAGGCTTTGAGGCAGTATTTATCGGTTCCGGAGCAGGACTCCCCAGATTTATGGGAATTCCCGGAGAACAGGCCAACGGTGTGTTCTCAGCCAATGAGTTCCTGACCAGAAATAACCTGATGAAAGCATTTATGGAAGGTTATGATACACCGATCAGCCGTGGCAAGAAGGTCGTAGTTGTCGGTGGTGGTAACGTAGCAATGGATGCTGCCAGAACAGCACTTCGTCTCGGCGCAGAGGTACATGTTGTATATCGTCGTGGTGAGGCAGAGCTTCCCGCACGTGTGGAGGAAGTACATCACGCCAAGGAGGAGGGTATCATCTTTGATCTTCTGCAGAATCCGACAGAGATCTTAGTCGATGAGAACGGCTGGGTCAAAGGAGTAAAGATCATCAAGATGGAACTCGGAGAGCCGGATGAGTCAGGCAGAAGAAGCCCGATCGAGATCCCCGGATCAGAGTATGAGATCGAGGCAGATACCGTGATCATGTCACTCGGAACTTCACCGAACCCGCTGATCTCTTCAACTACTAAGGGACTTGAGATAAACCGCAGAAAATGTATCGTAGCTACAGAGGACACCGGAGCAACTTCCAAGGAAGGTGTATACGCAGGTGGAGATGCCGTGACAGGTGCAGCTACGGTTATTCTCGCGATGGGAGCGGGAAAGGCTGCGGCAAAGGGAATTGATGCATATTTATCTGAAAAATAAGAAATAACGTAACTCTTCAGGGGTACTGAACAGTTACGAGATAACGAAGGAGTATATCGTATATGAAAAAAGTATGGGGAATGTGGACGAGTATCAGTCTGGTTGTCCGCATTTTATTCGGATTGATCATCGGAGCTGTGCTCGGATTGATCGTTCCGCAGGCGGCTGCGATCAGTATTCTGGGAGATATCTTTGTGGGTGCGTTAAAAGCGATCGCACCGCTTCTGGTATTTTTCCTGGTTATCAGTTCACTCAGTAATGCAACGAACAGTCATGGCGGTGTCATCCGTACAGTGCTTGGTCTGTATATGTTCAGTACCTTTCTCGCGGCGATCATTGCGGTGATCGTGAGCAGACTGTTCCCGGTTGAGCTGATTCTGGTTGACGCCGTGACAGATACGGCTGCACCGCAGGGTATTCTGGAGGTATTGAAGAATCTGCTGATGAATATTGTGGCAAATCCGATTTCCTCACTGGCAAATGCCAACTACGTCGGAATCCTTGCATGGGCGGTATTGATCGGACTGGCATTTAAGGCCGCAAACGATGCGACAAAGAAGGTGCTCGGTGATATTTCCAACGGATTGTCACAGGTAGTCACATGGATCATCAATCTGGCACCGTTTGGCATCCTCGGATTAGTATTTACCACCGTCTCAGAGAATGGACTGGATATCTTTACATCGTACGGAAAGCTGTTAGTACTTCTGGTAGGATGTATGCTGTTTATCTACTTTGTGACCAACCCGATACTGGTGTACTGGTGTATCCGTAAAAACCCGTATCCGCTGATCTTCAAGTGCCTGAAGAAGAGTGCGATCACTGCATTCTTTACACGTAGTTCAGCTGCAAATATTCCGGTGAATATGAAGGCATGCGAGGAATTTGGTCTGGATAAGGATACTTATTCCGTAACGATCCCGCTGGGTGCTACGATCAATATGGATGGCGCAGCGATCACGATCACGGTCATGACAATGGCGACTGCTTATACGATGGGTATCGGTGTGGATATTCCCTCAGCGATCATCCTCAGTATTCTGGCTGCATTATCAGCATGTGGTGCATCAGGTGTTGCAGGTGGTTCACTGCTTCTGATTCCGCTTGCATGTTCATTGTTTGGTATTCCCGATACGATCGCTTATCAGGTTGTCGGTGTCGGCTTTATCATCGGAGTGATCCAGGATTCGGTAGAGACCGCGCTGAATTCTTCTTCAGACCTGCTGCTGTCAGCATCGGCTGAGATGCGTCAGTGGAGACTGGAAGGAAAAGAGGTCAAATTCTAAAATTAAATTCTAAAAATTATTGCTAAAAAAGGGATTCTGCAAATGCAGAATCCCTTTTTGCTCGTTTTATTTTTATTCTAAGATACATTCCATTAAACGATCATTCATTTCCGGAGACATAATACAGAAGCGGATGTAACGGTCATCGAGGAACGGGAACGTCGAGCAGTCGCGGATCATCATGCCGCGCCGGATCGCTTTGTCAAACAGTGCCTCGCTTGTCTGATCCTCGCGGAGCAGCTTGACGAGCAGAAAGTTGGCAGAGGGTTCGTAGACCTTGTAATCCGGATGGGAACTGAGCATTTGATACATGCGTTCCCGTTCGGAGGAGATGAGTGCACGTGTCTGCTCGATATAGTCCTGATCCGTGAACATGATCTCGCCGGCGATCGCAGCCAGAGAACTGATACTCCAGGGATTTTGTCTGGTGCTCAGACTCTTGAGCAGATCGCGGTTTCCGGTGACTGCATATCCGAGACGAAGGCCCGGAGCAGCGAAAAATTTGCTCGTTCCTCTGAGAATGATCAGATTATCATAAAATTTGGTCAGCGGGACAGCGGTGATGCGTTCGACATCGGTCGCAAATTCGACGTAGGTCTCATCGATCATCACAAAAATGCCATGCTCCTTGCAGGCATCGAGAATACGGCGCATCTGTCTGCCGGTGATACATGTACTGGTCGGGTTGTTCGGGTTACAGATAATGAGCATATCGATCGATTCGTTCAGCTTGGAGATAAATTCATCCGGCTGGATACAGAATCCATCAGTCTCACGCAGCGGATAGTAGATCGTCGTACCACCGCCGAGTTTCACCTCGCGCTCATATTCGGAATAGGTCGGCCCGATGATCATCGCCTTCTTCGGATGCTCGATCTGGATGATCAGGGAGATGAGTTCTGTAGAACCGTTGCCGACGAGAATGTTTTTCATATCGGCTCCGACGTAATCAGCAATACAGCTGCGAAGAGATGTATATTCGCGGTCCGGATAGGTCGTGATCGCGTCTACATGTGAAGCCAGTGTCTCGCGCAGCTTGGGTGAGATACCGAGCGGATTGACATTTGCAGAGAAACTGGTGATGTCTTCCTTGCGGATGCCATAGATCTTTTCAATTTTTTCCAGATCGCTGCCGTGAAAGTGTTCTTTTGGTCTGATTTTCTGATTCTTATTATCCACGAATTTGGTGCCTCCTAACCCAAAAGTGATTGCTAACAACTACTAAATATTGTATAATGTTTTCTGATAGTATACCATAACTATAAATAAATTCAACTAATAAAAACAGGTGTTGACGTGTACAGAAGAATTGAAGAACTGGCAGAGGGAAAAGTATATACCGATGTACCGGTTCTGACCATCACGCCGGATCAGATCCGTCTGGAACCGGTCGAGGGGGTCAGCACGAGCGGAACATTTACGATCGAGAGTATCCGGCAGGCACCCATGAAAGGTGTTGTCTACTCGACAGATCTGCGCATGGAGATAAAAAATCCGCAGTTTCAGGGAGAAAAGGTGCAGATCTCTTATGAGTTTCATGGAGAGCATATGCAGGAGGGGGAAGTTGCTACCGGTACATTTTATGTGATCAGTAACGGCGGCGAATATGACCTGTCCTGGTCGGTTGCGGTCAAACGGCTGTATGCGGAGACATCGATCGGACGTATCACCAGTATAGATGATTTTGTGCGCCTGTATCGTACGAACTGGCGGGAGAGCATCCATGTATTCTCGGCACCCGGTTTCCGGAAACTGCTCAGGAGCACAAGTGAGCAGCTCTATGACAGACTGTTGTCGACGAAGCCCGTCACACGTATGAATATTGAAGAGTTTCTGGTCGCATGCGGGCGTAAAGAGCGCGTGAGGATCACACTCGATGCACATGAGGCTGAGCATCTGCAGGTGTCGGAGCCTGTGGAAGAAGTCGTCCGGATCAATCGCAGTGGCTGGGGTTATATCGAATTAACTGTTACCAGTGATGCGGATTTTCTTGAGCCGGAAAAAACACTGATCACCAGCGACGATTTTAACGGCGGGCATATGCAGTTTCGTTACCGGATCTATCCTGACCGGATGCATGCCGGTAAAAACTATGCACGTCTGACTTTTAAGAATCCCATGCAGCAGGAATTGTATGAGATCACGGCTGTGAAACAGACGGTACTGGATCTGGAGCGTGAAGACCGCCGCAGGATGAAGCAGGAGAATCTGCAGCTGTATCGCGATTATGAGCGCTATCTTGACGGAAGTATCGTGCTGGGACAGTGGGCAGGACGAACCACGGAGTGTCTGCGCAGGAGGCGTGACAGAGGGGAACATTCGGATATGGATGCGCTCTGGTGCGCATATGCATATCTTTGTAACAGGCAGTTACAGGAGGCGGCATGGATCATGGATGAATACCGCCACAGCCGCAGCGCCGGGACAGACAGAGAATGGGCTTTTTTCCTCTATCTGTGCACACTGACGGAGAAAGAGCCGAAACTGCTCGAAAAGCTGCATGAGAATATACGTGTCATCTATCGGGAAAAGCACACAGATGCATGGCTGCGGTTCATTATCATGCAGATCGCGGATCACTCACCGGAAGTGTCAGGAAAACAGCTGAAACTGATGCAGCAATGGTTTGCGGATGGACTGCACAGCCCGTATCTGTATGCCAGAGTGGCTGATATCTACGTCAGGGAGCCATATCTGCTGCTGCAGCTTGGACGATTTGAACTGCATGTACTGCACTGGGTCTGCAGGCATCATCAATTGACGGAAGATCTGTGCAGACAGATCGTGCGACGCGCGCTCAGCGTGCATACATATATCCGCATGCTGGACGATATTCTGCAGGCATGCTACGAGGCATATCCGCAGGAGGAGATGCTGGCGGGAGTGTGTGCTTACCGGATCAAGGGACAGCGGTTTGATGCTCAGACGCATGCGTGGTATGAACTGGCGATCGAGCATGATCTGCAGATCACCGGTCTGTATGAGGCATTTATGGCATCGCTCGATCCCAGAGAGGTGCGACAGCTTCCAAAGGCGGTTCAGCTGTATTTTCAATATACCAACCATCTGAATTACAGACAGAAAGCGGTACTGTATGTCAATATCATCGCGCACAGGGAAGATCAGCCGGCAGTGTATGAGCGCTATCAGCAGATCATGCAGGATTTTGCCCTGCAGGAGATCCTTTCCGGTCACATCGATGACAATCTGGCAGTTGTGTATGCACATGCGTTAGAGCGGATCCCTGTTACGGAGGAACTGGCTCACGCACTGGCCAGGATCATCTATGTCAACAAATTTACCTGTCCGGAGGATTCCTTCACACATGTGGTCGTACAGCAGGAGAATCTACGGTTGGCACAGCATTATCCGATCGTGGATCATCAGGCATATGTTCCGGTCTATCCGGGCAATTATGTGATCCTGCTTCAGGATGCACATGGCAGACGATATGCTTTGCCACCGGATGCACAGATGGTGCGTCTGATGAATCCGGGCAGATATATCCGCAAATGTCTGGAACAGGCACCGGAGGAACTACCTTATGTCCTGCATCATATGAACGGCAAGACGAAGCTGCTGCATATGGATGAACGGATGGCCGGATATGTCCGTACGCTGGTGCGTTCCGATGCGGTGTCCGACGAATATAAGAGCCGGATCAGCCCGGGATTTCTGGATTATTGCCGTGGCGAGGGATCAGCCGGTGATATCCGTGATTATATCAAAAAGATCGATTTTAGCAGACTGGACCGCAGCGCCAGGGATCAGTATCTTGAGTCACTGATCCAGCTTCATATGTATCGTGAGGCGTGGACATTCCTGATCATGTACGGAATCGGAAGGGTGTCTGCCGATGCATTGCAGGATATTGTACTCGCACAGCTGCAGGAACAGCAGATGCAGGAGGATGATCAGCTGTTGTATCTGACTTTACAGTGCTTCCTGAGGGGAAGCAGAAAGCGTCCGGTATTAGAGTATCTGAGCGCTTATTATCAGGGACCGGCTGCGCGCATGGTAGAGATCTGGCGTGAAGCCACAAAACAGCAGATCAAGACCTATGAGCTGGAGGAGCGGCTGCTCATACAGATGATGTTTACTTCGGCATATGCTCCGGATGTACAGAAGATCTTTGCGGATTATAGTGCAGGTCATGGGCGGGAGCAGGTATGCATGGCATATCTGACGTATTTTTCATATGAGGTGTTTGTACAGCAGGCACCGGCGGAACCGCAGATGTATCGGTATCTGGAGCAGTATGTGCTCGGAAGAAAAGATGCAAACCCGTATCTGCGGCTGGCATTGCTGGAACATTATACCGCACAGGAAGTGCTGACTGCTGATCAGGAGCGCTTTGTGGATGAACAGATCGAGACTTTTATGGAAGACGGGCAGATCTATGAGTGCTTTTTACAGATGCCTGACAGACAACTGGTGCGTCATCATCTGTATGACAGATATGTGATCGAATATCGTTCTGCAGTGCCGGATTCGCAGGTATGGATCAATTACCGGATGAGTACGGGAGACGGAGATTTCCACAAAGTGCGTATGGATCCGGCGCTTGCGAATATTTATCTGTGGACGGTTCCGATGATCGGCGGGGAGCAGTTAGAGTATTATATTTGTGAAAAGAGTGACCGCATGGAAAATATTACCGAGAGCCACATAGCAGAACTTCCGAGATATGCGAAAGTGCCGGAAAACCGGCATGCGAGACTTACGCAGATGATCGAGTGCATTCAGGAAGATCAGGCGCAGGAATTGCAGCAGAAAATGCGCGAATATCAGGTGTACGAGAGTCTGACGGAAAAACTATTTCGGGTGCGCTGATGGGGCGCACTACTAGATACAGGGGTTGAACGATGGCAGAAAATACAGACAAGAAGATATATGTTGGAATCGACCTGGATACGGATGCAGCGATGGTGAGCTATTCCTATGGGAGCAGTGAGCCGGAAACAGTCAGTCCGATGGCGGGCAGCGAGATCTTTTCGATCCCATTGGCTGTGGCATTGAAAAAGGACGGAAGCTGGGCTTATGGCGAGGAGGCACGCCGTGTAGGTAAGGCGGGGCTGGGCCGATGTGAAGATCATTTGCTGGAGCGCGCGATGCGCGGCGAACAGGTACAACTGGATACACATATGTTTTCTCTGTCAGAACTGCTGGCGCGTTTCCTGAAAAAAATGGTGATGATGGCCGGCCGTCTCGGCCCGAAAGCATCGCTGGAACGGCTGGTACTCACGACACACACGCTGGATGTTCCGATGATCGAACTGCTCAGGGAATGTGTGGAATCCATGCAGCTGACCGAAGGACGCGTCCATATGATGGATCATAAAGAGAGTTTCTTCTATTATGGAAGCAATCAGCCGGCGGAGTTTTCCTCTCATGATATGGGTCTGTTTGCGTGTGATGGCAGACAGATGCGTTTCTGGTGCCTGGAGCGTGGGAAAAGCTCCAGACCGCAGCTCCTTTCCGTGCGGGAGGAATGTTACGGATTTGAGATGCATCAGGCGGACGAGGTCTTTATGCGTATTATTCCGCAGGCATTTGGCAAGCAGATCATTACGACGGTCTATCTGGTGGGGGACGGATTTGAAGACGGATGGATGAAGCAGTCATTGAAACTGTTGTGTCAGGGGCGCAGGGTATTCCTTGGAAAAAATTTATTTTCCAAGGGTGCGTGCTTTGCGGCTATGCGTCTGGCAGACAGGCGGCCGCCACAGTATGTATATATCGGCGAACATGAGATGAAGTGCAATGTCAGTCTCAAAGTGTATGAGCGCGGAAAATTGTCATTTTATACATTGATTTCGGCCGGGAAACCGTGGTTTGAGGTGCAGGGCAGCTGTGAACTTGTGATAGACGGATCGCCGACTGTGGATTTCTGGATCCAGCAGCCCAACAGCAGGGAGGCACGGATCGAATCAGTGGAACTGGCGGCGCTGCCGCCACGTGAGAACCGGACGACGAGGATCCGGATCGATGCGGTACCCAGGTCGGACCGGGAGGTGTGCATCACGCTGACGGACGTAGGACTGGGAGAGCTGGTGCCGGGAACCGGTAAAAAATGGGAGTATCTGTTAAGACTGTAGAGTAACGGGTGAGGTCGCTTATGGGACAGTTGATATTGTGTCGGACACCGCGTGCAAAGGTGCCATACTATATAGAGAGCGGACAAGTAAATATCTATTCACTGGAAGAACTGATGTATTATGTCCAGTCAGCCCGGTTCGTGACGCGTGATGATTTCATGAATGATGCATTCGTCAGCTGGATCGAACAGGAGCTGCAGCTGCCGGAACTGGCCACACTGCTGTGTGCCAAGCTGACCGGAACACCAGAGACGGGACTGAGGGATTTCTTTTTACCGTTGGAGGCTGCAAACGGGTATCTGACAACGAGTGAACTGCAGATATTGAATGTACAATTGCAAAAATATGATCATATGAGCGGACTGGAGGCTAAAAAGATGTATGCGGACCAGTTCATGCATCAGCATCAGTATGTGCATGCGATCCATGCATATCGCAGACTGATCAATGATCCTGAGGTGATCAGTAAACAGGGACACGTAGCGGGCGATATCTGGAGCAATCTGGGCTGTGCGTATGCCAGACTGCAGGATTATGCTGAGGCGGTGGATTGCTTTTCGAGAGGATATATGCTCAATCACCGGATCGAGACTTTGCAGGAGGCTGTGGACGCAGCGTGTCTGTCCGGTAAAACGCAGCTCCTGGAAAAACTATCCGCGAGATTTGCGGCGAATGCATCACAGATAGCGGCTGAACGTACGCACATGGAGCAGCTTCTTGCACAGACGGGGAACTCGGGTGCGGATACATGTTCCGATCAGCAGCTGCTGCAATGGATCAAAGAGTATCATGACCAGTGTGAAGGATAGTAGATTACATAGGGAAAATCATAGAAAAGGTCATAGGGGAGACAATGGGTTGGTTTAAAAGACGCCGGAAACAAAAGGAAATACTGCAGGAATCCATGCAGGAGTGGGATCAGAAGCAGACAGATCAGGCAGAGCATATGCCTGACCAGCGCGAGATCGGGCATCATGTGCTGGATCACTGCGAACAGATCATAGAGGCTGCACGTGAAGTCAGCGATGAGAAAAAAGAGTATGAGATCGTTACGAATTATCTGAAGGATATCGAGACACTGACAGATCTGCCGGATGCGGAGAAAGAGCCGATCCGGAAGGCGGCCGAGAGTATCTGTCAGCTGGATCACACGAGAAATGAATATCTGAATACTTCCAAGAAACTGTCGGATGTGCAGTTTGTGATGATGGAGCAGATGGAAGCAGATATTCCGGATGCGATCCGCCGGCTGCAGACGAACGAAGCCTATCAGACAACGGTCAAAAGTGATATGTCATATCTGGAAGGAGAGAAGATGCAGTGGACGCTGCTGCGCAGTGAACTGCTGCATGAAAAGTATATCCTGCGGGTGGCATCTTATATTGTATTTTCAGCATTTATTCTGTTGATGGTGCTGCTCGTTGTACTGCAGAGCGGCTTTTCCATGGACATCACGTGGGGCTGGATCGTGATCGCGGCACTGGCAGTGGGCAGTGGGGCGTTTATTTTTATACGTTATCAGAATGCCACGACAGGGATCGTACGTGCAGAGATCAATGCGAACCATGCGATCGAACTGCTCAACCGGACGAAAGTAAAATATGTCAACATCACGAATGCCGTGGACTATGCCTGTGAAAAATATCATGTAAAAAATTCGCACGAATTTGAGTATCAGTGGGGGCAGTATCTTGAGGCTGTCAAGGAACGTGAGCGTTATATGCGCACCAATGATGAACTGGAGTATTACAAGAAAAAGCTGGTCGGGCTGTTGAAAGACTATGGTCTCTACGATACGCACGTATGGACGGAACAGCCGTATGCATTGCTGCAGGCGGGTGAGATGTCTGAGATCAAGCATAATCTGCTCGTGCGCAGACAAAAGCTGCGTGCGCGTATCCAGTATAACAGCAACATTGTAGAGGAAGAACGTGCACAGGTGGATCGGTTGATGGAACTGCATCCGGAGTATGAGGAGAAGATCCGGGATATCATACGTTCGGTAGACAAGCTGACGACCGGAGCGATATAGGAGGAACGCAGATGAGTACACATACACATGTACTGGAAGACGGCACCGTGATCACACATATGCATGACGGAGAAAACGCACATGCGGCAGATCATGGGCATACACATGATCCGAAGGAGGTACGGCTGATCGTCAACCGTCTCGCAAAGGCGATCGGGCATCTGGAGTCTGTCAAGCGGATGGTCGAGGATGGCAAGGACTGTTCAGAAGTGCTGATCCAGCTGGCGGCGGTGAAATCCGCATTGAATAATACCGGAAAGGTGATCCTAAAACAGCATATCTCGCATTGTATTGTGGACGCGATCGAGACCGGAGATGACGAAGCGCTGCAAAATCTGAACCAGGCGATCGATCGATTGTTATAATTTCAACTATTTTTGGGGAAATTTGGAGAATCCACTTAACATTTTGCACAAAAAGAGCTATAATAATGTGCATGTTTTTTCAATAAAGTTAAAAAGCTTTAAAAAGAAGTGGTCTGAATGGACCGAAAGGAGTAACAGTTATGAACCTCATACCATTCCTTATTTGCTTCCCGTTTGTGGCAGCTATTTTTATGTATTTTATAAGGAATAACAAAATTCGTAACAGTGTGGCATATGCATCGGTTGCTGTGATCATGCTGTCTACGGTCTGGCTTCTGGTGGATTTCCTATCCAAAGGAGCACAGTCAACGACGATACTGGTAGAGAATGAGCTCGTTGAGACAGTGATCCTGATCGCAGAGATCGGATTGATGCTGCTCGTGATCTATCTGTGTATCAAGTACAAAAAGCTGTGGATCAGCCTGCTGTCGATCGTACAGACCTGTCTGATCGTGTGGCTGGAAAAGTGCGGACCTGCCTTCGAAGAGACACCGCAGATCCTGATCGATCGTCTGTCGGTGCTGATGATCGTGATCGTCGCGTTTATCGGTGGTATGATCACCATCTACGCGATCGGCTATATGCACGGCTATCATCACTATCATACAGAGTTTCCGGACCGGAGATATTATTTCTTCTCACTGATCTTCGTATTCTTAGGTGCGATGTTTGGTCTCGTGCTCTCAAAGAGCATGTTATGGCTCGATTTCTTCTGGGAAGTGACGAGTATCTGTTCCTTCCTGCTCATCGGTTATACCAGAACGGATGAGGCAGTCAACAATTCTTTCCGTGCGCTGTGGATGAACCTGCTTGGCGGACTGATGTTAGCGATCGGTATCGCATGCTCGATCTATGAGATCGGATGCGTGGATATCCAGAGTATCGTGGCGGAGGGTCTGACCATTCCGATCGCATGCTTCGCATTTGCGGCACTGACTAAATCTGCGCAGCTGCCGTTTTCACGCTGGCTGCTCGGTGCGATGGTAGCGCCGACACCGTCATCAGCCCTGTTACATAGTGCGACCATGGTAAAAGCGGGTGTATATTTATTGTTCCGTCTGTCACCGGCACTGTTCGGTACGATGACAGGAACGATGGTCAGCTTCATCGGAGGCCTGACATTCCTGCTCGCATCACTGCTCGCCATCTCCAAATCAGATGCCAAGGCGGTGCTTGCATACTCAACGATCTCCAATCTGGGACTGATCGTGGCGTGTGCAGGTGTCGGTATGCGTGAGACGATCTGGGCAGCGATCTATCTGCTGATCTTCCATGCAGTCAGCAAGGCGATGATGTTCCAGGATGTCGGTGCGGTGGAGAACTCTCTGCACAGCCGTAACATCGAGAATATGCAGGGCCTGATCTATCGTCTGCCGAAACTGGCGTTTATCATGCTGATCGGTATCGCAGGCATGTATCTGGCTCCGTTTGGTATGCTGATCGCAAAATGGGCTGCATTCAAGGCATTTGTGGATGCCAGCAATCCGCTGCTCATTCTGTTTATCGCATTCGGTAGTTCTACAACGATGTTTTACTGGACCAAGTGGATGGCAAAGATCATCGGACCGCCGCGTGTGGATACACCGCTTCGCGATGTGACAAAGAAAAATGAGTATGCATCATTGTATATTCATGCAGTGATCATGATCGTTGTCTGTCTGTTATGCGTACCGATGTCCAAATACGTGGTATTGCCGATCGAACTGAGTCTGTTTGGCAGTGCGACCATGACACTGGACAGCGCGGACATCATGGTTATGGTCATCCTGCTCGTAGCGATCGTTGTACTTCCGTTCGTCTGCTATCTCGGAACCAAGAGACACAAGAGAAAACATGTCATTTCTTATATGAATGGTGTCAATGCCGGAGATAATAAGAACTTTATCGACTCCTACGGAGAAGAGAAGCAGTTGTATACTGCGAACTGGTATATGATGGATTATCTGGCTGAGAACAAGCTGCTGACGCCCTGCGTGATCATCAGTGCAGCGGTGCTGATCATCATGATGTGTCTGATCATTGGAGGTGCGGTAACATGGATTTAAAACCGATTTTATTTGTAATCTTATATATTGTGGCAGCGCCGTTTGTCGGAGGATTTTTAGATGGCGTGGACCGTAAGATCTCTGCGCGTATGCAGGGCAGAAAAGGACCGTCAGTTTTTCAGCCGTTTTATGATGTGATCAAGCTGTTCCAGAAGGAGCCTTTGGTCGTCAAACGTTCTCAGACATTTCTTGTCATGACATATCTGTTATTTATGGTCATTGCGGGAAGCCTGTTCTATGCGGGAATGGATCTGCTGCTGTGCTTTTTTGCGCTGACGACCTGTGCAATGTTTCTGGTACTGGCAGCGTCATTTACACATTCTCCGTATGCATCGGTCGGATGCCAGCGTGAGCTCGTGCAGATGATGGCGTATGAGCCGATGGTGCTTTTGACTGCAGTCGGTTTCTATGTAGCTACCGGAACATTCTATGTGAAGGACATCATACATATGAATACGAGTGCGATCGCATATCTGCCCGGTGTATTTGTCGGATTTTTGTTTATTCTCACGATCAAGATGAGAAAATCACCGTTTGATCTGAGTACCGCACATCATGCACACCAGGAGATCGTGCGTGGTGTCACACAGGAGATGGTTGGCTCCAATCTGGCACTGATCCATCTGGCAGAGTGGTATGAGGTCGTATTCCTCATGGGTGTGGTAGCATTGTTTATCGTCAACAGCAATCCCATCAGCTATGTTGTTGCACTGATCGTGATCCTTGCGACTTATTTTCTGGAGATTCTGATCGATAATACATCTGCGCGTGTGAACTGGAAAGTGCTGCTTGTGAGTACATGGGTAGTGACGCTGGTAGCAGGCGGCATCAATCTGACGATCTTAGTGCTGATGCATCAATAATAGGAGGAGAAAAATGGCTAACGTAGCGAGATCTCCGTGGCTGCTGCATTATGATGGAAGCAGCTGCAACGGATGTGATATAGAAGTTCTGGCGTGTCTGACACCTGTGTATGATGCAGAGCGCTTTGGAGTCGTAAATACCGGTAATCCGATGCATGCGGATATTCTGCTCATCACGGGCGGTATCAATTCGCAGAATGCGTCTGTGGTAGAGCAGATCTACAGTCAGATGCCCAATCCCAAGGTCGTATGTGCAGTGGGAACCTGCGCATGTACCGGAGGTGTATTTAAGGAGTGTTATAATATCAAGGGCGGTGCGGATACGGTCGTTCCGGTCGATATCTATGTACCGGGCTGTGCGGCGAGACCGCAGTCGATCATTGACGGTATTGTGCAGGCAGTTG
>Ga0129312_1000394_pt1 | contig 39022 bp, 40 predicted proteins | sample O827metagenome_FD_94434 | JGI IMG/M metagenome (GOLD analysis project Ga0129312, IMG submission 94434) | Orangutan group fecal microbial communities from Wisconsin, USA - O827 metagenome | ecosystem: Host-associated > Mammals > Digestive system > Large intestine > Fecal | place: USA: Wisconsin... | reverse complement strand
GAATCCCTGCAAGTGCGGGTATTATCCGGACAGAAGCCGCTGTAAGTGTGCCAATACATCGATCCGGCAGTATCTGACGAGGATCAGCCAGCCGTTATTAGACCGGATCGATCTGTGTGCGGAGGCAGAGCCTGTCAGCTATCTGGATCTGACAAGGGCAGCGCACGCAGAATCCTCGGAACAGATCCGTGAACGCGTACTTGCGGCACATCAGCTGCAGCAGGAACGCTATGCATCAGAAGCATGGTTTTTCAACAGCCAGATACCGGGCGGACGGATAGAGCAGTTCTGCAGTCTGGATCAAAAAGGCTCAAGATACATGGAACGTATCTATGAAAAGCTGCATTTATCGGCGCGTGCGTATCACAAGATCCTAAAGGTGGCACGCACGATCGCGGATCTGGATGCCAGCGAACAGATCACGGTACGCCATCTGACGGAGGCGGTGTGTTATCGCAGCCTGGACAGAAAGTTCTGGGAGGTATAGCGATGGGCAGCACGATTGAGGAAACAGATATCTTATATGCATACTGGCTCGCCAATATATCCGGTGTAGGCAGCAAAACGATCCATCAGCTCTACAAATACTGTGGCAGTGCCAAAGCGATCTATCATATGAGTGCCGGGGAACTGAAGCGGCTGTACGGTATTACCGGGGAAGCAGCCATGCGGATCAGTGCAGCAAAAAAGAACTGGGATCTGGACGGCGAATGGGATCGTCTGGTGCAAAAGAGCGTATCCTTTGTGAGTCTGGAACAGGAGACGTATCCGCGGAGACTTAGGAATCTCTATGATCCACCCTATGGGCTGTATTATATCGGACATCTTCCACCGGATGGGACACCGGCTGTGGGTGTGGTAGGTGCGAGAGGCTGTTCTTCTTACGGACAGAAGATGGCACTGCGCGTCGGGAAATGTCTCGGATCAAACGGTGTGTCCGTGATCAGCGGACTGGCACGCGGGATCGACGGTTATGGACATGAGGGTGCATTGCAGGGCAAAGGAGAGACCTATGCGGTACTTGGCTGTGGTGTCAATGTCGTCTATCCGCCGGAGCATGCCGGGCTGTATGAACAGATTGCTGAACATGGAGGTATTTTATCGGAGTATCCGCCGGACATGCCGCCGTGTCCCGGATTCTTTCCGATGAGAAACCGGATTATCTCCGGATTATCAGATGCGCTGATTATAATAGAAGCGAAACAAAAAAGCGGATCGCTGATCACGGCGGACTGTGCCTTGGAGCAGGGAAAGGATGTCTATGCAGTGCCGGGACGCATGACGGATCCGTTGAGTGCAGGCTGTAATCACCTGATCCGCCAGGGCGCGGGCATCCTGTTATCGCCGGAAGAAGTCGTCTCAGAACTGGGGCTTTTATCGGAAAAAAATAAATTGCCACTTGAAAAGTCGCAACGCTTGGTGTATAGTTGCCTTGATTTGCATCCCAAATCTATAGAAGAGATCAGTCGGGAGACTGCATTGGATCCGGTGACGCTGGCAGAACTTCTGGATGAGCTGGAAGAGCGCGGACTGGTGCAGGAGACCTGGAAAAATCATTATATATCGGTAAACTAGAGGAGATAGGTAATGGCAAAATATCTGGTGATCGTGGAGTCACCTGCAAAGGTGAAGACCATAAAGAAATTTCTCGGAAAAAATTATGAGGTGGCTGCGTCTAACGGGCACGTGCGCGATCTGCCGAAAAGTCAGCTCGGTTTTAATCCGGAGAATGACTTTGAACCAAAATATATTACAATACGCGGCAAAGGCGACATTTTAGCGAATCTGCGCAAGGAAGTCAAAAAAGCAGAAAAGATCTATCTGGCAACTGACCCGGACCGCGAGGGAGAGGCCATTTCATGGCATTTGTATTATGCATTAAAACTGCAGGATATGCCTGATAAAAAAGTATACAGGATCACGTTTAACGAGATCACGCAATCGGCAGTGAAAGCATCACTCAAGCATCCGCGGGAGATCAATATGGATCTGGTCAATGCGCAGCAGGCGCGCCGTATGCTCGACCGGATGGTCGGTTACCGGATCAGTCCGGTGCTGTGGAGCAAAGTAAAACGCGGTCTGTCGGCAGGACGTGTGCAGTCCGTGGCGCTGCGCCTGATCAGCGACCGTGAAAATGAGATCAATGAATTTATTCCGCAGGAATACTGGACGATGGATGCGCAGTTAGCTGTTGCAGGAGAAAAAAAGCCTTTGATCGCCAAGCTGGACAGCAAGGACGGCGAGAAACTGTCATTATCAAAAAAACAACAGGTGGATGCGCTGCAGGCTGAATTAGAGCATGCGGATTTCCATGTCAAAGAAGTGAAAAAGGGTGAGCGGATCAAAAAAGCTCCAAACCCGTTCACGACGAGTACACTGCAGCAGGAGGCATCCAAACGCCTGAATTTCTCCACACAGAAGACCATGCGGCTCGCACAGCAGTTGTATGAGGGTGTTGATATCAAGGGACAGGGAACAGTAGGTATCATCACCTATCTGAGAACGGATTCCATCCGTGTCGCTGAGGAGGCCGAAGCAGCGGCACACACATATATTGAGGAAAAATACGGTGCAGAATATGCGGCAGATCACGCACAAGCCGCAAAGTCCAAGGGCAAGATCCAGGACGCACACGAGGCGATCCGTCCGACGGACATCACACGTATGCCTGTGCTGATCAAGGAATCATTATCGAGAGACCAGTTCCGTCTGTATCAGCTGATCTGGAACCGTTTTGTGGCAAGCCGTATGAATCCTGCCCGCTACGAGACGACTTCCGTCAGGATCGAAGCAGATGGCTATCAGCTGCACGTATCGGCATCCAAGCTGGTATTTGAGGGATTTCTGTCCGTCTATACTGCGGATGATGAGGAAAAAGAAGAAAGCAACGTACTGCTCGGATCGATCAGTGAGGACACACAGCTATCCTTAAAGAAGATCGATGCAAAGCAGCATTTTACACAGCCGGCACCGCACTTTACGGAGGCATCTCTGGTAAAGACGTTAGAGGAACACGGTATCGGACGGCCGAGCACGTATGCGCCGACGATCACGACACTTCTGGCGAGACGTTATATTACAAAAGAGCAGAAGAATCTGTATATGACGGAGCTGGGTGAGGCAGTCAACTCGATCATGATGCAGGCATTTGAGACGATCGTGGATGAGCACTTTACCGCCAATATGGAATCACTGCTCGATATGGTAGAAGAAGGCAAGGTACAGTGGAAGACGATCATCAGCAACTTCTATCCGGATTTGGAGAATGCTGTCGCTGAGGCAGAGAAAAAGCTGGAAAAGGTGGAGATCGCAGACGAAGTGACGGATGTCATCTGTGAGGAATGCGGGCGCAATATGGTCGTGAAATACGGACCGCACGGTAAATTCTTAGCCTGTCCCGGATTCCCTGAATGCAGAAATACCAAGCCGTATCTCGAGAAGATCGGTGTGCACTGTCCGTCCTGCGGCAAGGAGATCGTCCTGCGCAAGACCAAGAAGGGCAGACGTTATTACGGCTGCGAGAATTATCCGGAATGTGATTTCATGTCATGGGCAAAGCCGGTAGAAAAGAAATGCCCGGAATGTGGCGGATACATGGTAGAAAAGGGAAATAAGCTGGTCTGTGCAGATGCACAATGCGGCTATGTGGAGATGAAGACAAAGGAAAACTGAAATTTGTATCTATATATTTGAACTTTTCGTTGTATTTTCAGAAAAATGGGTGTATGATTCACATATATCCATTTTTTGATGCACAATAATAAGCAGATTATAACGATCTCGTAAGTGAAAGGGAAAAGGACCATGAGTGTACAGCTTCTGGACAAGACCAGAAAAATCAACAAGTTGCTGCATAATAACAATTCGTCAAAGGTGGTATTCAATGATATCTGTGAAGTGCTGACAGATATTCTGGCATCGAATATCCTTGTGATCAGTAAAAAAGGTAAGGTACTTGGTGTCAGCCAGTCGGTCAACACCCAGGAACTGAGCGAACTGATCGTAGATGAGGTCGGAGGATTCATCGATCCGATGTTAAATGAACGGCTGCTCGGAATTTTATCCACAAAAGAAAATGTCAATCTGGAGACGCTGGGATTTGTGACGGATATTAAACATTATTCTGCGATCATAGCGCCGATCGATATTGCGGGTGAGCGTCTGGGAACATTGTTTGTATACCGGATGGAGCAGGCATATGACATTGATGATATCATCCTGACAGAGTACGGCACGACTGTTGTCGGTCTTGAGATGCTGCGTTCGGTCAATGAGGAGAGCGCAGAGGAGAACCGTAAGATCCAGATCGTAAAATCAGCGATCTCTACATTATCTTTCTCGGAACTCGAAGCGATCATCCATATCTTTGATGAGCTGGGTGGCAAGGAAGGCATCCTTGTGGCGAGCAAGATCGCAGACCGTGTCGGTATTACCCGTTCGGTGATTGTCAATGCGCTGCGTAAATTTGAGAGCGCAGGTGTGATCGAATCTCGGTCTTCCGGCATGCGTGGCACATATATCAAGGTATTGAATGATGTAGTGTTCGACGAACTTGAGCAGGTCAAGAGAGAACAGAAGCATAATTAGGATTTTATACAGACAAATGGAGTTGTCGAATGTGTAAAGGGATTTACCGGCTGGTAGATCCCTTTTTTATGTGATAGGAAATTCCCATCACATAAAACGCTCCGCGAGGATGCGCTATGTATCTAAAAAAATACAATCGTGAAAAGATGCGTGATGTGTCTATATCTAGTACATAATCAAAATGAAAAGCACAAGATTATGTAAAATGTGAAAAAAACACTTGTGTTTTCATAAAAATAAATTATACTATAAATAGTAAATGGGGATACTGGGCTCATTATGATGTTTTTGAGCTGTTACGGTTACCTTTTTGCAGATATCCGGAAAGGAGTGGAGACAATGCTACAGACAAATGCATTCAACTATATCAATGTTCTCGACAAGGCGCTGGATGCCAGTAATCTGCGCGAGACAGTGATCGCTAACAATATGGCGAATATCAATACGCCCGGATACAAACGCCGTGAAGTGGATTTTGAGAGTCTGCTGCGGCAGGAACTTGACAATATTAAGTGGAACTCACTGGATGAGAAGATAGATAATGTGGAACTGGGTCATCTGAATGCAGGCGTGCATTTTGATATGCAGGCATACGGTTATGATTATCGTCTGGATGGTAATAATGTGGATGTGGATGTGGAGAATACAGAACTCGCATCGGAGCAGCTTCGCTACCAGCTGATATCAGACAGCGTGACACAGGAGTTTTCCAGATTAAAAACAGCGATGGGCAATTAGTATAGTCGAAGGAGGAACGGCATATGGGACTTTTTCAGTCATTTGACATCAGTGCGTCCGGCATGACTGCAGAGCGTTTCCGGACAGATATCATTGCACAGAATATAGCGAACGTGAAGACAACACGTACAGAGGACGGGACGCCGTACCGCAGACAGGTTGTGACCTTTGCGGAAAAAAGAGTGAGCCCGTTTCAGGAGATCCTGGCCGGACATGAGCAGAAGTTCAAGGGAACCGGAGTCAAGGTCACGAGCGTGCAGGATGATACGACGAGTGATTATATCATGGAGTATGATCCTTCCCATCCGGATGCGGATGAGAACGGATATGTATCGTATCCGAATGTCAATATCGTTACAGAGATGACCAACCTGATCGATGCCAGCCGTGGTTATGAGGCGAATGCGACAGCATTTGAGGCGAGCAAAGCGATCGCACAGGCGGGCATCCAGATCGGCAAGGGCTAAGGAGGAACGTTAGATGGATATATCGGCACTTCGCTATGTGCAGTCTGCACCGATACAGCGGGCGGCAGATCAGAAGAAGACAGATGGTGACGGAGCATTTGACTCGGTATTTGCAACGGCAATGAACATGCTTGATGAGACAAACCAGCTGCAGAATACGGCAGAGTCACTTGAAGTGCAGTTCCTGCTCGGAGAAGCAGAGAATACGCATGATCTTCAGATCGCCCAGCAGAAGGCAACTACGGCACTTGATTATACGATCGCGGTGCGTGATAAGGCGCTGGAGGCATACAACAGCATCATGAACATGCAGATGTAGTGAGAATGATACATAAACAGGAGAGAAACAGACCATGCAGGAACGATTGAGACAACTATTGGAGCGAATCCTAGACTGGTGGAAAAAATTCAATAAAAAGCAGAAAGCACTTTTGATCAGCATAGTGGCTGCGGTCGCCATAGCAGTCGGGCTGACTGCGTTTGTCATGACGCGTCCGAAAATGGTTGAACTGACGACCTGTGAGGATACCAAGCAGGCAGGCGAGGTCAAACAGCTGTTGACCGACAACAGCATTGCATATGAGGTCAGCAATGACGGACTGGTATTCACGATCAATGCAAAGGATGAGGCAAATGCGAGAATACTGCTCGGATCGAACAGTATTCCGATCAGCGGATTTACGATCGATGATGTATCAAGCGGCGGATTTACCGCGACAGAACAGGATACCACGCGCCGCTATCAGGTCTATCTGGAGCAGCAGTTAAAAGAGACGATCGAATTTCTCAATAATGTCAAAGAAGCTAAGATCCGTATGAATATACCGACGGATGACGGTACACTGATCGCACAGAAGGAGCCGACTTATGTGGCAGTGACACTGGATCTGGACGGAGAGATGGATGAGGAACAGGCGGCAGGACTGGCCAGACTTATCGCTGTTGCAGTCGGCAATGACAATACCGAAGATATCTCTATCATGGACACGGATAATAATACGCTGTTTGCAGGCGGAGATGAGACAACATCGATCGGAGCGGCCAATTCCCAGTTATCCCTGCGCCAGAAGTATGAGCAGGGTGTAAAAAAGAGTGTCAAGGACGTCATGATCGGTACAGAGGTATTTAATAATGTGGAAGTCGGTCTGAATCTGGATATGGATTTTTCAGATGTGGACGTGACAGATCATGAACTGTATGCACCGGACGGACAGACTCAGGGGTATCTCGATTCCGAGCAGACTTATGATTCAGAGGCAACCGGCGGTCTGGCAGCGGTTCCGGGAACTGATTCCAATGATAATAATTCTTATGTGCTGCAGAACGGAGATGTAACGACATCCTCTGTCAGTGAGACCAAGAAAGATTATGTGCTGAGTGAGCGTCTGACAAAGACGAAGGGTGCTGCCGGCAAGATCAATTATGATACATCTTCAATCTCGGTCGTAGCAACGACATATGTTACATATAACGAAGACACGATGAAGAAGAACGGACAGCTGGACGGAACGACATTTGATGAGTTCAAAGCCAACAATTCCGCACGTGTCAAGACGACTGTAGATCAGGATTTTTACCAGCTGGTTGCAAATGCGACCGGTATTCCTGCAAACAATATCTCGATCGTTGCTTATGAAGTACCGGTGTTCCAGTATTCGACCGGCAGCGGACGGACGGCAGCCGATTACTTCCAGATCCTGCTCGCAGTGCTCATCTTTGCACTGCTCGGATATGTGGTATTCCGCAGCACGAGAAAAGAACAGGTACAGGAACTCGAGCCGGAATTATCCGTAGAATCACTTTTGGCGTCTACGAGAGAAAATGAGAGTGATATGGAGGATATTTCATATTCTGAAAAATCGGAGGCTCGTCTTCTGATTGAAAAATTTGTAGATGAGAAACCGGAGGCGGTAGCGTCACTGCTGCGCAACTGGTTAAATGAGGATTGGGATTAGGAGATAAGATTCCATGGCAAATGAAGAACTTACCGGCGTGCAGAAGGCAGCAATTCTTCTGATCGCACTGGGGCCGGAAAAATCTGCAACAATATTTAAACATCTCAAGGAAGATGAAATAGAAGAACTGACACTGGAGATCGCGAACACGCGCAGTGTGTCTCCACAGACGAAAGAGACTGTATTGGAGGAGTTTTATCAGGTATGTCTCGCACAGCAGTATATCGCAGAGGGCGGTATCGGTTATGCGAAGGAACTGCTCGATAAGGCACTTGGCGAGGAACAGGCACAGGCAGTTATCACCAAGCTGACGGCATCACTTCAGGTGCGTCCGTTTGAGTTTGTCCGCAAGACAGACCCGTCACAGGTATTGAACTTTATTCAGGACGAACATCCGCAGACGATCGCCATGATCCTGTCTTATCTGTCATCGAGTCAGGCCGCGATGATCCTCGGATCTCTGGCACCCGAAAAACAGGCAGACGTCGCAAAGAGAATCGCAATGATGGATCGTACCTCTCCGGATGTGATCAAAGAGGTGGAGAGCGTTCTGGAGCGAAAGCTGGCTTCACTGGCCAATCAGGATTACACGATCGTCGGCGGCGTAGATGCGATCGTCAATATTTTGAATACCGTAGACCGTGGTACGGAGAAGCATATTATGGAATCACTCGAGGTCGAGGAACCTGAACTGGCAGACGAGATCCGCAAGAAAATGTTCGTATTCGAGGATATTCTGCTGCTGGACGACCGTGCGATCCAGCGTGTGCTGCGTGATGTGGAGAACTCCGATCTGGAGATCGCGCTCAAGGGTTCAAACGAGGAAGTCAAGAGTGTTGTACTCAAGAACCTGTCCAAGCGTCTGGCTGCCATGATCGAGGAAGATATCGAATTTATGGGACCTGTCCGTATGAAGGATGTAGAAGAGGCCCAGCAGAAGATAGTTGCGATCATCCGTAAGCTGGAGGATTCCGCTGAGATCGTTATATCCAGAGGCGGAGGTGACGAGGTCATTGTCTAATTTTTATCATGGGAATTATATTGTGCGTGGCGAACAGGTGCGCCGCGTGATCAATACAAATGACCGTATTGCCCAGAAGATGCAGGAGATCGAACGGGAACAAAAACAGGCGCGCCGGGAGGAGTTAAAACGGCTGCGTCAGGAAGCGATAGAGAACGGAACAGCAGATGAGCATCCGGAGTTCACGGAGGGACTGCTCGCGGAAGAACTGGAGCTGGAACCGGACGAACCACAGGAACCCCAGATTGATTATGTGGCGCAGGCGAAGGAAGAGGCTGCACAGATCATAGAGGCAGCGCAGACACAGGCAAAAGACATCCATGAGCAGGCCGTGAGTGAGGCAGAGAGACTACGCGAACAGGCAAAACAGGAAGGCTATCAGGCAGGCCATGATGCGGCAGCGCAGGAAGCCATGCAAAAACAGCAGGCACAGGATGAGGCGTATGCACAAAAAGAACAGGAACTGCAGACCCGCTATGATGAGGCACTGGCAGAACTGGAACCACAGCTTGTAGATACGATGCTGACGGTGTTCGATGAAGTGTTTGAGATGCAGTTTCGCGGAAAACGTGAGATGCTGTTACAACTGGTCAGACATGCGATGCGTGGGATCAGGGAGACTAGAAATTATAAAATACATGTGTGCGAGTCAGAGGTCGCGTTCATGCGGGAACATAAGGAAGAACTGCAGGAAAAGGTTGGCGAGGACGTGATGATCGAGATCGTTATGGATCCCGGACTTACGGAGAGCCAGTGCATCATTGATGCAGATTCAGGAGTCTATGACTGCAGTCTGGATGTGGAACTTGATAATCTGACACGCGATCTGAAAAGTTTATCGATCAGATGATTTTGGAGTAGAAAACGGATGAATATGGACTATGATGTGAGCAGATATCTGCAGGTCGCAGACCGTTTTTTTTATAATTGTTATGGAAAAGTGGCAAAGGTTGTCGGCTTAACGGTGGAGTCAATCGGACCGGAAGCAAAGCTTGGCGATCTTTGCCGTATTGTTGTGGATAAAGATGCACAGATCTGTGTGATGGCAGAGGTCGTTGGTTTTCATGATAACCGGCTGCTGCTCATGCCGTTCGAGAGCATGGATGGAATCGGAGTTGGATGTGTCGTAGAGAATACGGGACATCCACTTACTGTTTCTGTGGGTCCTGAACTGTTAGGACATACATTGGACGGACTGGGCAGACCGACCGATACGGATGAGCAGATCGTGCTGCCGACACAGTATCCGGCAGACCGTCTGCCACCGGATCCGATGAAGCGTAAGATCATTGATCAGGTGCTGCCGCTTGGGGTAAAGGCGGTTGACGGACTGCTCACGGTTGGCAGAGGCCAGCGTATCGGTATCTTTGCCGGTTCCGGTGTTGGAAAAAGTACACTGATGGGTATGTTTGCCCGCAATACCAAGGCAGATATCAATGTGATCGCGCTGATCGGAGAGCGAGGCAGAGAGGTGCGGGAGTTCATCGAACGAGATCTCGGGCCGGAAGGTATGGCGCGGTCGGTCGTCGTCGTAGCGACATCTGATAAACCGGCATTGATCCGTAAGAAAGCAGCTATGACAGCGACGGCGATCGCAGAATATTTCCGTGATCAGGGCAGGGATGTGCTGTTGATGATGGATTCGCTGACCCGTTTTTCCATGGCGCAGCGTGAGATCGGACTGGCATCCGGAGAACCGCCTGTGACGCGTGGCTATCCCCCCAGCGTATATGCGGAACTGCCCAAACTGTTAGAGCGGGCGGGAACGTCTGAATGCGGTTCCATTACCGGTCTGTATACAGTGCTGGTCGACGGAGATGACTTTAATGAGCCCATCACGGATACCGCCCGCGGTATCCTGGACGGACATATCGTGCTCAACCGTAAGCTCGCACAGAAGAACCATTATCCGGCGATCGATGTGCTTGCAAGTATCTCCCGTGTCATGAGTGCGATCGCGTCAAAGGAGCAGAAGGAATATGCGGGCAGGTTAAAGAATGTCATGGCAACGTATGCGGAGGCAGAGGATCTGATCAATATCGGTGCGTATAAGAGCGGATCGAATCAGAATATAGATTATGCAATCGCAAAAAATAAGGCGGTGAATGAGTATCTGCTGCAGCGGACAGATGAGAAATTCGAATTTGACCAGGAAGTCGATATGCTCAGACAGATATTTGCAGAGTAAGGGTATGAGGTGTAATGGCAAAGTTTGTATACCGGATGCAGAGCATTCTGGATATTAAATATAAGTTAGAAGAACAGGAGCGGACAGCTTACGGGATCGCCAGCCAGAGACTGCAGGAGGAGAATGCGAAGCTGCAGCAGCTCATGCTCAGACGTATGGAGTATGAGAAACGGGCTGCAGAACTGGCGGTCGGACTCATCGATGTGCGCGCGATCAATGAAAACAAGCGTGCGATCGATGCGATGAAATCACTGATCCGTGATCAGATCATGAAGGTGCATGCTGCGGAGAAGAATCTGGAGCTGGCACGCAGGCGGCTGAATGCGGTCATGGTGGAGCGAAAGGCGCATGAAAAGCTGCGGGAACATGCATTTGACGAGTTCAAGGAAGAACTTGCTGCAGAAGAGGCAAAAGAGATCGACCAGCTGGTCAGCTTTAACTATCACGATCAAACAGACGAAACGTAAAGGCGGTATCACATATGGCAGAAGAAAAAGATGTAAAAAAGACCAAGGCAGAACTCATACAGGAGAAGGCAGCAAAAAAAGCTGAAAAAGCGGCTGCAAGAGAGGAAAAGCGAAAGGAAAAACTGCGTAAAAAAGGATTGGATCCGGATGATACGGATTTTGATGATGACGGTGGCGCCGGCGGTAAACTGGCGGTATTTCTCGCGACTGTGATCATCATCGCGATCTGGCTGGGCATACTGGTGCTCGTGATCAAATGGGATGTCGGAGGCTTCGGATCTACTGTTATGTATCCGCTGTTAAAGGATGTGCCGTATGTCAATAAGATCCTTCCGGATGTTGAGACACCGATCGAGCAGCAGCAGTATCCGTATACGACGCTGGATGAGGCGACGACCTATGTCAAACAGCTCGAGCAGGAACTGGCGAAGACGCAGCAGAAACTGGATAAAAAAAATGATAAGATCAAGGATCTGAAGTCACAGCTGGAGAAACTGTCTGTCTATGAACAGAAAGAGGCAGAATTCGAGCAACTCAAACAAAAATTTGATGAGGAGGTTGTGTTTTCGGACAATGCGCCCGATATAAGTAATTATCAGGAGTATTATGAGTCGATCGACCCGACCAATGCCCAGATCATCTACCGGCAGGTACTTGAACAGCAGAAGACGAGTGAGGAATTGCAGGATTATGTGACGACCTACTCTTCCATGAAAGCGAAAAATGCTGCTGCGATCTTTGATACAATGGTAGGTGACAACTCGAAACTGGTCGCTGATATCTTACAGGGCATGGATGCACAGTCACGTGCGAATATTCTGGCGGCAATGAATGCCGATAATGCGGCGATCATAACAGAGATCTTAGAGCCATAGGCTTTTAAGATATAAAATTAAGAAAGATCATAAGGAAAGGAGGAATACGATGACACAGATAGCTGGTTTGGGAATGGGCAATGCAGCCGTCCAGACGGGAAAGACAGCACCTGGCGAACCGTCCAAGGAGGCATATGAGCAGTTTGCGAGCATTATGAGCCAGAGCGCACAGAGTAACCTGAATCTGGGGACCGGCAGCAATGCGGCGGATGCCCTGGGTGTTCAGAACCGGAGTGTGAAGGCAGATGCAACAGATCAGAAATATGCAGCATTTCGCAATAACAGCAGACAGATCGATCAGGCAGCCAGAAAAGACACCACAGCAGTTGATCCGGCACTGGCCGAAAAGGTACAGACGCTTGGAAAAGATGTGAAAGACGCGGTTCAGGAGACGATGAATGTATCGGATGAAGAACTGACGCAGGCGATGGAACTGTTAGGTCTTAGTGACATGGATCTGTTGCAGCCTCAGAATCTGATGCAGCTTGTCGGACAGCTGACAGGCAGTGATGATGTCAGTGCACTGCTCACAAATGATGGTGTACAGCAGCTGATGCAGGATGTGACAGAACTGTTCTCGGATTTCAGACAGCAGAACGGGATCGGCGATACAGAGTTTACAGATCTGCTCGCTCAGCTTTCCGCACAGGTTGATGAACTGGAACAGCTGGTAAAAGATCAACTGAACATCGCAGACGATCCGCAGACCGGGGCACAGACAGATCTTTTGGCAGAGACCATGGGACAGGATGAGATACCGGCTGACCTGCAGATCGATCAGGACGAGAAGCAGACAGGCATTTTTTCAGCGGTTTTGAACCGTGCAGATGAGCAGACCGCCGGTGTACAGACAACTGCTCAGCCGGAGTCCGTACAGAATGTGGATGAAACGGTAGTTCCGGCACAGATGCAGACAGAGGATGCCACAGCGCAGATGACCGGAGAAGATACCGGAAGTATGACAGACAGCAACGCAGATACGCAGACAGATCACGGTTTTGATGATCAGGTGGATCTGACGGGAGAGACATCTCATATTCTGTTCAGGGATCAGACTACACCGAATGCAGAACCGGTGATGCAGGCATCAGAGGTACCGCAGGCAGATCCGATGATCCGGTATGAATCATTGATGAATCAGATGGAGGGTCTCGCCAGAGCGTTTGCATCATCAGAAGGTACGACACTACAGATGCAGCTGAATCCAGAGAACCTCGGCAGACTTGTACTGACCGTAACGGAAAAACATGGTAACGTGACTGCCCAGATCGCCGCGACCAATGAACAGGTCAAGGAAGCACTGCAGACACAGATGGTAGAATTGCATTCCACATTGCAGGCGCAGGGAATCAAGGTCGAAGCGGTGGAGGTCACAGTCGCTACGCACGAATTCGAACAGAATCTGGACGGCAATGCATCGGCAAATGCACAGATGCAGGAGCAGAGTGATCCGCAGTCCGGAAATGGGCAGGAAAGCAGCCGTAGAAATCTCGACCGGAGCATGCTGGAGATGGAAGGCATCGGCGGACATCTGACAGAGGAAGAGTCTCTGGCAGCACAATTGATGCGCGATAACGGCGGCAGCGTCGATTATACCGCGTAGTACAAAGATTAAAAAATAACCTGAAAGGAGAGAACGATATGGCTTTATGGCAGAAGATCGAGGGTGGAAAGGTCGTTGATACTTCAGCAAGTGCGACTTCGTCATCTAAGGAAAAGACAAATAACAATCTGGATAAAGATGATTTCTTAAATCTTCTCGTGGCCCAGATGAAATATCAGGATCCGTTAGAGCCGCAGTCCAATACCGAATATGTATCCCAACTGGCTACATTTACACAGGTAGAAGCGACGGAAAATATGGCAAATACGGCCGAGAATCTGCAGGCGAATAACTTAGTCGGCAAGACAGTTATCATGCGTCCGACCAATTCCGTAACCGGGGAGACGAGCGATGTTATGGGAGTCGTTGATTACATGATGAAGGAAGGCAGCAATGTCTATCTGTCGATCAACGGTGCACTGTACAATCTGGATGACCTGTATACGGTAGCAGATACGAAGTATATGGATGCAGTGCTTATCGCAGATGATTTTGAGACTACGATCAGTCAGATGCCGGATGCAGATCATGTATCATTGGCAGATGAGGATGTGTTTAAGCATGTGCGTGAACAGTATGACAAGCTGACGGATTACCAGAAGGAGCACATCGCAAAATACAGCAAGGAATCGCTCGATAAGTTCCTCGCAGCCGAGACCGCGCTCAATGCACTGATCGCACTGCGTGATCAGCTGACTGGTGGAAAGAAAGATGATACCACCACGGATGGTGATAAAGACAACACAGCGTCGGGAGATGGAACGGAAGCCACGACTCCGACAGAATAGCACAGCTTCCGGGATGGGAGTGAGAATATGAATCAGATCAATCAGACCGGTGCGATCCGAAGCGGATTTCACTCGATCGAGCAGGTCACAGATACTTATCTGAAAAAAGGTATCAAGGAATCAGGCCAAACAGCCGAAATATCTTTTGATGAGGTATTGCGGGCCAAACAGCAGGCATTGGATCCGCTCAAGTTTTCCAAGCATGCCGCAAATCGCCTGAATGATCGGAACATCAGCCTGTCGGCAGACCAGACCAGACGCCTCGCTGATGGTGTATCAAAAGCCGGTGAGAAGGGAATCAATGAATCACTGGTGCTTGTAGACTCGCTGGCATTTATCGTGAATGTACCGAATAAGACGGTCGTCACGGCAATGGATCAGACAGATGCAGGCGAAAATATCTTTACTAATATTGATGGCGCAGTTATCGCATGATCGCTGGACCTTACAAGGAAGCGAGCGTCTCTGACTGACAGATGAGACGAAGATAATCATATGAGCGCCAAAGAATGGAGGTCATTTCATTATGATGAGATCACTTTACTCTGCTGTGTCAGGTCTTAAGACACATCAGACCAAGATGGATGTGATTGGTAACAACATTTCCAATGTCAATACCGTAGCATTCAAATCTTCCAGCGTTACATTCAGTTCCATTATGTATCAGACATTATCCAGCGCATCCGGAGCGAACGCTGAGATGGGAACGGGTGGTGTGAACGCAAAACAGGTCGGACTCGGTGTTACGACGGGTTCTACCTCCATGAGCATTACCTCGGCAGGTGCGTCTGAGACGACCGGCCTGCCGTTTGACTTAAGGATCACTGACAAGAGCACAAGCAGTTTCTTCGTAGTCAATAACGGATCGGAAAATGTATTTACCAAGGCCGGTTCCTTCTATGTGGACGGCGCAGGTAATCTGTGTATGAAGTCTACCGGATATACGGTCATGGGCTGGAACGTGGATCCTGAGACACAGACGATCAAGAAGGATACTGTGACAGCACTCAAGGTCATGTCTCCGGAAAATATGACATCCGAGCCGGAGGCTACGACAAAGGCACGTTGTACCGGTGTTATCGACAGCAAGAGCACGCAGGTGACTTCTTCGACCGGATCAGTCATGAACCTGTTGGTATATGATAACCTCGGCTATCCGTACACAGCGCGTTTCTCTATCCAGGCGCAGGATGCCAAGGGCGGAAAGTATGCAGTCAACCTGACAGATGTCATCGATGCCCAGGGCAAGTCGATATTGTCATCCAATATCGCACTCAGCGATCTGTTCGGACCCGGAAGCGGTAGCAGTGCGCAGGGCAGCAATACCGTGATCACGGACAACTACGAATTTGCGACAGGCAAGAGTAAGACAGACATCAACCGTGCGATCCAGACGAGTGCCACATCCAAGGCAACCGCTGACGCAGCCGGCAAAAAAACTGCAAAATATACATATTATCTCGATGCCAAAGACATTAATGCACAGCTCGGGCTGACCGGTAATCAGGCATTGCCGGATGGATACCGTGTGAGATTCAGCTCAACGAAGATCACTTACAATGATGCACTGGCTGAATTGAAGGCACTGACCGGCGTGAATGATGATGAAAAGTTCCTCTATGTCGAGGATGCAGCCGGCAATGTGGTAGCCAGAGGAACAGCAAGTGCTTACGCGACGACTACCGATGAGACTATCAATGGTGTGAAGTATAAGGTAAACGGTGTGAAGTGGACGTTTACTGACGGCAAGATGGTAAACGGAGCGTTCCAGGCAGATCAGGAAAACAACAAGGACAAAGTCAGCTCCTTTACATTGACCAAGATGCAGACACTCGAGGATTACACATCCCTTGGAACGATCGTTACGAGTGATGACGGTATCACCGGTTATAAATTTAACGCAGAAGATATCCGCGAGGCTCTGAATCTGGATGAGACAACGTATCCGAAAAACAGCGTGATCTATTACTGGCCGACATATACAACGGGCGCTACGATCTCGCTGACCGATGCGACCGGAAATAAGAAGGACTTTACGAGCATGGTTGCCCTGGAAGACAAAAGCCCCGTCGATCCGCCTGCAAAATATACCGGGCCGGAAGAACTGCTCAAGGACTACTCATACACGACGATCACCGGCGGCGATCTCGCGACAGCGACCGCAGAGACCGGATCGATCTTTACCGAGGAACTGCCGAGCGATGCAGAGGTCCGTTATAATATGTTCGGTGGTAATTATAATATCGTGACTCCGTCCAAAGACGGATTTACCCTGCAGTTCAATACGGTAGACGGTACTCTGACGAATGTCGGCGGTGGCAGCAATACATCACAGACTCTGAATCTGTCCAAACTCGCAGCAGCAGGTTATGACGGTTTCAAGGATGTGACGATCGACTTCTCGACTTTGCTGAACTATAATAACAGCGGATCTACGACCGCAGCGATGAGTGGCGGAGATGCAGATACTGTCGGAAAAGGTAAAAAGCTCGGAGCAATGACCGGCCTGAGCGTCGATCAGAGCGGTAAGATCTATGCATCTTATGACAACGGTAATACCGTACTGCTCGGACAGATCTCGGTAGCACAGTTCGCGAACGCATCCGGACTGGAGGCGACCGGTGACAACTGTTATCGTGCGACATTGAACTCCGGTGAGTTTGACGGCATCGGTGTAGAAATCGATGCGGATGGCAGTTCGATCACATCCGGCGAGCTGGAAATGTCAAACGTAGACCTTGCAGGAGAGTTTACATCCATGATCACGACCCAGCGTGGTTTCCAGGCAAACTCACGTGTGATCACGACTTCAGACACGATGCTTGAAGAATTGATCAATCTGAAGAGATAATTTTACAATATAATATGTTGGGGAATGGGTTTACATCCATCCCCAACATATGGTATAATCGGTATGATTAGGGAAATTTCGACCATAATCATGCCGATTTTTATGTTTCATAAAATGATAAGGCAGCTATTTCAGCACAGGTTGAAGTGCAAACGCTTAAACCGTGAGAATAATTCGAAGATGGGGTAGGTGAGTAGATTTGGATATAGCGTCTCTGCTTGGTATGATCATAGGATTTGCAATGGTTATTTTCGGTATTGTGACCGGTGACGGTGGCTTTTCGCTGTTACCTAACTTTATCGATATACCGTCCGTGTTAATTACGATCGGTGGTTCACTGGCAGGTGTTCTGGCATGTAATAAGCTGTCCTTTATGGGTACAGGATTTAAGGGACTGGGACTGAGTATGAAGGAACCCGCATATGATCCGGCATCGATGATCACGAATATTATCAATCTCTCCAATGTTGCGAGAAAGGAAGGTCTGCTGGCTCTGGAAGAAGCAGCTTCCGATATAGAAGATGCTTTCCTGAAAAAAGGCATCCTGCTGATCGTAGACGGTACAGATCCGGAACTTGTCAGGGCAATCTTAGAGACAGATCTGACATGTACTGAGGATCGCCACAAGCAGGTATTTGCATTCTGGGAGAAATGGGCTGAACTTGGCCCCGCATGGGGAATGATCGGAACATTGATCGGTCTGGTAAATATGTTAAAGAACCTTGAGGATGCATCGTCGATCGGACCGAATATGGCGGTCGCATTGCTGACCACACTGTACGGATCGCTGATCGCGAACTGGCTGTGTAACCCGACAGCTACCAAGCTGAAGTTAAACAATGCGAACGAGATGATCATCAAACAGATCGTCGTTGAGGGTCTGCTGTCGATCCAGGCGGGAGAAAATCCGCATGTGATCGAAGAAAAATTAAAGACATTTATTACACCGCGGGAGCGTGAAGCGTTCGGAGCTGCAGGTGGAGGTGAAGAGTAGTGGGCAAACAGAAAAAACAGGAAGATCCACCCGCCGGTTCCCCCGCGTGGATGTCCACGTTCTCCGATCTGATGAACCTGTTGCTGTGCTTTTTCGTGCTGCTGTTCTCAATGTCTACCGTAGATGCAGAGAAATTCGAAGTGATCATTGCTTCGTTCCAGTCGCATTTCAGTGTGCTGCAGGGAGGTGGAGCATCCATCGGTGACGGTGAGATGGTCGGCGCAGGTATCAATCAGCTGCCTTATTACGATACCTTTTATAATCCGGATGCAAACAGCTCCGGTAAAGGTGAGTTTGAGGAAGATGGCCATCATATGAACGCAGATAACAGTGTGATCGACCGGGCAGACCCCGAGGATGGCACGACGCAGGGCGGAGAGAATCCGGATTCGTCCCAGAACACGGGTCAGAATCCGAATACCGATCAGAATCAAAATCAGAACCAGACGCAGCTGACAGAAGAACAGCTGCAGGAGCAGTACCGGGAAAAAGGTCTCGAAGAATCTGATCAGATCGCTGAAGAGGTAAAAGAGAATACTGCTAAGTATGGTCTGCAGGATCAGGTGGAAGTCTCGTTCAATGCACAGTATGTGATGATCACGTTGAACGGAGCGGTGCTGTTTGACACCGGATCGGAAGTGATCAGGGATGATGCATTGCCGCTGGTAGATAAAGTGGGCAGGATATTGAATCATTATAAGGACGATATCATAGAAGTCGAGGGACACACGGATAATGTGCCGATCCATAACGGCAGGTTTGAGGATAATAATGTATTGTCCATGTACCGTGCATTGTCTGTTGCGGATCGTCTGCGCGAAGTGACATCACTCGATCCGGCGCACATCAAGTCGTCCGGGCGCGGTGACTATGTACCGATCGCTGACAATTCGACGGCTGAGGGACGCGCATTGAACCGGCGTGTCGTGATCAAGATATACAATTCCTACAATCTGGATGAGTGATCCGCAGAGGATCATCCTCAGGTGGGATATGATAAGTGAATGTAAAAAGAAAGGATGACTGCCGGTGTGGCGGTCAGAGGTAATGGGGCATGAAGAAGAATCTGATGTCAGTGCTCATCTTGGCACTGCTCGTGGTAAATCTTGTATTGACGGCGATCACGATGATCAGTATCGTACCGTCTGCGAAAAAGAGCAATGAACTGATCACAGAGATCTGCACAGCGCTGAACCTGGAGCTGGCGAGTGGAAGAACTGCCAATCTTTCAAATGTCCCGATCGAGAATCTGCAGTCCTATACACTGGGTGATACGATGACGATCAATCTCAGGGACAGCGAGGACGGTTCTTCACATTATGCGGTGCTGACCGTAGTGATCTCGATGGATAAATCAAATGAGGATTACGCGAAGCTCGGACACGAAGGCGTGGAAGCCGGATTGTACGATTCAAATATCAAGAGTATCATCAATGATGTAGTCAGAACCTATACTTACGAGGAGATCCATAATCAGCCGGAAAAGGCGCAGAAGGAGATCTTGGAAAAGCTTCAGGGATTCTTTGATTCAAACATGATCGTTGATGTCGGATTCCCGAGCATTACCTGTGAATAAGCACAGGCATAAAAGCTGTATACAGCATATTCAGGTACTAAAGGTGGTGAGGATACATGGGTGACGTACTGTCACAGGGCGAAATAGACTCGTTGCTGCAGCAGTTGAGCAGCGGTGAGATCGATGCAGAAGAGATTAAGGACAACAGTGACAAACAGGTCAAAAATTATGATTTTGCGCGCCCATCCAAATTCTCAAAAGAGCATCTGCGAACGCTTGAGATCATATTTGAGCATTATGGCAGACTGTTATCGACCAATCTGCCGGTCTATTTAAGAAAAAATATTCAGGTGGAAGTCATGAATTCGGAGGCAGTGACCTATTCGGAGTTTTCAAACGCGCTGTCTAATCCGGTTTTATTGGGAGTGGTTGAATTTGCTCCGCTCCGGGGTGATATACTGATGGAACTGGCATCCTCACTCGGTTATGCGATCGTCGACCGTATGCTCGGTGGTGTGGGAGTTCCGTTGGAGAAGACCAGAGATTTCTCGGAGATCGAGCTTCTGATCATCGAGCGGATCATGACGGTGTGTGTCAATCTGCTGCGCGAGCCGTGGGAGAATGTGACGGAGATACATCCCCGTCTGCAGCGGATCGAGACTAATTCACAGTTTGCCCAGATCATTTCACCCGGTGAGATGATTGCTATTGTGACGATCAATCTGAAGATCGGTGACGCGGAAGGATTGATGAATATCTGTCTCCCGTTTATTACTTTAGAGCCGGTCATGGACAAGCTAAATACAAAATTCTGGTATTCCAACATGCAGATCAGGGATGAGGAGACCTATCAGGATGTGATCGAGGATCTGATCGATCATGCACCGGTTTCTGTGAAGGCGATGCTTGGCAAGAGTCTCATCTCAGTATCCGATTTTGTGAATCTGCAGCCGGGAGATATCATAAAAGTAGATACAGACGTAGATGACGAGTTAGATATATACGTTGGTAATATGAGAAAATTCACCGCATTGCCGGGATCCTCCGGATCAAATTATGCAGTGCGCGTGACATCAGTGATCAGAGAGGAAGAATAGGCAGATGGATGGAGTATTATCACAGGAAGAAATCAATGCACTGTTAAATAATCCCGGTGGCTCATCAGGAGGAAGTACCGGTGCCACATCCGCAGGCAGCTCTGATTCAGAGCAGATGCTGACGCCGGAAGAAAAAGATGCGATAGGAGAGATCGCCAATATCAGCATGGGAACCGCTGCGACGACGCTGTTTTCGCTGGTCAACCGTAAGGTAGAGATCTCTACGCCGGTAGTGTCTATGGCGACATGGGATGATGTAGTCCAAAATTACGAGCGCCCGTGTGTATTTATCAGGATCGCATATACAGTAGGACTGGATGGCAGTAACATTCTGGTCTTAAAAGAGAATGATGTAAAGATCATCACGGATCTGATGATGGGTGGTGACGGAACCAATACATCCGGAGAATTAGGCGAACTGCATCTGAGCGCGATCAGTGAAGCAATGAATCAGATGATGGGAAGCTCAGCGACTTCCCTGTCATCCATGCTCAGCAAGACGATCGATATCTCACCGCCGGTAGCGGATCTGGTAGATCTGCAGGAGCGTGTGGATGAAGGTGCGATCGATGAATTTCTGAAGGGCAGCTTTGTAAAGATCTCATTCAAGATGGAGATCGGAGATCTGGTCGACAGTGAGATCATGCAGTTGTATCCGATCTCATTTGCACGTGAGATGTGTCATGCCATTGCCAAAAATATGGAGATGGATGCAGAGGAGGCACAGATCGGTATCGATCATACACCGCAGCCTGCTGCATCGGCACCGGCAGCATCACAGCCGCAGATGAATCAGAATATGGCAGGCGCACAGCCGATGGACAATATGCAGATGAATCCACAGATGATGAACCCGCAGATGATGAACCCGCAGATGATGAGCCCGCAGATGGCGAATCCGCAGATGATGAACCCCCAAATGATGAATCCACAGATGTATCAGCAGCCGGTCAATGTACAGCCGGCACAGTTTACACCGTTTTCCGGTGAGTTTGCAGCGCAGTTTGCAAAGGAAAATATAGATCTGATTATGGATGTCCCGCTTGAAGTGACAGTAGAACTCGGCAGAACGACAAAATCCATTTCTGAGATACTGGATTTCGCACCGGGTACGATCATAGAACTGAACCGTATTGCGGGTGAACCGATCGATGTACTGGTGAACGGTAAATTTGTGGCAAAAGGAGAGGTGGTCGTCATCGAAGAGAGCTTCGGTGTGCGTATTACCGAGATTGTGAAGTAGCGTATGATCATAGCGGCAACAGGCAATTTTATGAATAATGTGATCGAACTGATCACTGTTCTGGTCATTTTTCTCTTTGTACTTGCGCTGACCTATTATGTGACACGATGGATCGCAGGCTATCAGAAGACAAAGACGGCACAGGGTAATCTGTCCGTGATCGAAGTGATCAGAATATCCAATAACCAGTATGTACATATCGTGCGTGCGGGCAAAGAAAAGTATCTGGTTGTAGGTGTGAGCAAGGATCGTATGACGCTGCTGGCGACGCTTACAAAGGATGAGTTACAGGAATTACCCCCTCTACAGGCTGGGGTTTCCGCGAAAACAGGAAAAGGATTTGCGGAAATACTGGAGGAATTGAAAAAAAAGCATGAGAAGTAAGGCAAAAAAGATCTATTGTATTGTTTCATTTATAGTTGCTGTTTTCGTATTTTCGGCTGTCCTCATATTGTCGGTCACCGGACAGAATACATATGCGTCTACTACTTCGGCGACGGATCTGACGAACAACGCAGGTTCCCTGACTTCTGAGCAGGATCAGCCGATGACGGATATCCGCAATGATGATGTAAACGGACTTTCTGTTATATATAACAATCAGAATGGAACGATGTCTGCAACGGTGAGGATCGTTTTGGTATTGACGATCCTGTCACTGGCACCATCGATCCTGATCATGATGACATCATTTACCAGAATTATCGTTGTACTGCATTTCCTGCGTACAGCACTGGGTACACAGACAACGCCACCGAATCAGGTACTTATCGGCTTGGCGCTGTTTTTGACGTTTATGATCATGTCACCGGTATTCACACAGATCAATGAGAATGCGATCAAACCGCTGGATGCGGGAACGATCACACAGGAGGAGGCTCTGACGGCGGCGATCGATCCGCTGCGCGAATTCATGTATCAGCAGACCGAACGAAAGGACGTGGATCTGTTCTGTGATATCGCCAATGTGACCTATGAGACGAATGATGATATTCCGACTTCGGTGCTGATCCCGAGTTTTATCGTGAGTGAGCTACGCAGCGCATTTATCATCGGCTTCCTGATCTATATTCCGTTTATCGTGATAGATATGGTCGTATCGTCGATCCTCATGTCCATGGGTATGATGATGCTGCCACCAACGACGATCTCCATGCCGTTTAAGATCCTGCTGTTTATTTTGGCAGACGGCTGGGATCTGGTGATTGGTAACCTTGTAAAAACGTTTTATTAATCAGATGAGATATGGAGGGTGATGTGTTATGTTATCAGAGGGTGTGGTTTTAGACATAGCAAGAGATGCTTTTATGACGATCATCGTCACCTCGGCACCGGCGCTGCTCGTATCGCTGATCATCGGTCTGATCATCAGTATTTTTCAGACTGTGACGTCGATCCAGGAGCAGACACTGACATTTGTGCCCAAGATCATAGCAGTTTTTGTAACGCTGATGCTGCTGGGTGGCTGGATGTTGGAGAAAATGACAGAATTCATGACGCAGCTGTGGAATAATTTCAGCTTGTATATCGGATGATAAATTATACTTTTTCATTACTTACATTTGAATATTATCTGTTGATACTGGTGCGCATCGCCAGCTTTGTTGCGGTGGCACCTTTTTTTGGACTTAGCAGTGTGCCGACGCGTGTAAAGATAGGATTTTCCGCAGTCCTCGCGATCCTGGTCGCGCAGGCGATGCCGGGGAATGTCACTTATGACGGAATGATCGAGTACGGTATCATTGTCGGAAAAGAAGCATTGACCGGACTTCTCATAGGCATGGTGGCGAATTGTTGTACCTATATCATAGGTTTCGCCGGTCAGCTGATGGATATGCAGATTGGTCTGTCCATGGCGCAGGAGTTCAATCCGCTCACGCGTACAGAGGAGAGTGTGACCGGTAATCTGTATTATTATTCGATCATGCTGCTGCTGTTGATCTCGGATCTGTATCACTATATCATTAAGGCGATCGCGGATACGTTTATACTGATCCCGGTCAATTCACAGATCTTTCAATGGAGCTATCTGGTGAATGGAATGGTTCGTTTTGTCACGGACATGCTGAGCATTGGATTCCGTATCACGTTGCCGGTATTTGCATGCTGCATGATCATGAACTGTATTTTAGGTATTATGGCAAAGGTCGCACCGCAGATGAATATGTTTTCTGTAGGAATCCAGCTCAAGATCTTTGCGGGTTATGCAGTGCTGATCGTGACGGTGTTCATGCTGCCGAGAGCGGCTGCACTGATCGGTAACGAGATCAAAACGATGCTTCGTGTGATAGTAAAGGGGATGTATGGAGCTGGCTGATCATAACATTTTCATACAATATGACCTGCAGTTCTTCGCTAAGGAAGGACCGGGAGGAGAAAAAACAGAGCCTGCCACTTCCAAAAAGTTAAGTGATGCACGAAGTGAAGGACAGGTATGTAAGAGCCGGGAACTGGATCAGGCGCTGGCGCTGGTTGGATTATTCCTGACACTTAAAGTGATGATATCTTCGATGGGATCGACGTTTATGGAGGTCTTTTCGGATATATATAATAAGATCCCGGATACGGAATCAGTCAGGGAACTGAGTACGATAGCGGTTATGTCTTATCTGCAGCATGCGGCGTTTTTGTCGCTGAAGCTAGCCGGCCCTTTTTTTATCGTTGGTTTCATGGTCGCATTTCTCAGCAATCTGGTGCAGGTAAAATGGAAGGTGAGTACCAAGCCGCTAAAGCCGCGGCTGGATAAATTCAATCCGGTCAACGGATTCAAGCGGATGTTTTCAAAAGATTCGCTGTTTGAATTATTGAAGTCGATCATTAAGATCGTGTTTATCGCGATCATTGCATATACATCGATCCGCTCACATGCGGATGAGATATTTCTGCTGTATAATATCTCGTTGAATCAGGCAATCGCCCAGATCGGTACCATAGTGATCGATATCGGCCTGAAGATCGCGATCGTTTATTGTGTGATCGGAGCAGCGGATTATCTGTATCAGAGACATAAATTTAACGAAGACATGAAGATGACAAAGCAGGAAGTCAAGGACGAGATGAAGAACTCCGAAGGAGATCCTCAGATCAAGAGCAGACAGCGTCAGCGGATGCAGGAGGCTTCCAGACGCCGTATGATGCAGGATGTTCCGCAGGCGGATGTTGTCATCACGAACCCGACGCATTATGCGGTCGCGCTCAAATATGATGCCGGCACAGGCACTGCTCCTGTTCTCGTGGCAAAGGGTGCGGATCTGATCGCACAGAAGATCAAGGAGATCGCCAGGGACAATCAGGTGGAGATCGTAGAGAACAAGCCGCTGGCCCGTATGATCTATACGAATGTGGAGATCGGGCGGGAGATACCGCCGGAACTGTACCAGGCGGTGGCCGAGATACTGGCTGCGGTGTACCGTGCACGTAACCGGGTGTAACAGGCATTGCCCGAAATATAGCTTATAACTTATAATATAGAGATTTATCGAATCAACAGAGACACATACAACGACAGGAAAGGAGGAATTACGCATGATAAAACGTGGTGCGGATGTGGGCGTAGCTTTATATCTGATGGCGGCAATTATCTTTTTTATTGTGCCGATTCCTTCTGCGCTGCTCGATGTGCTGCTGATATTTAACATATCGGTTGCGCTGGTGATCCTGTTCAACTGCCTGTTTGTACAGGAAGTGCTGGACATGTCATTTTTCCCGACATTGCTGTTGTTTACGACGATCTTTCGTATCTCACTGAACGTATCGTCTACACGACTGATCCTCAGAACAGGAGATCCGGGAAATGTTGTCACCACATTCGGTAGTTTCGTGGGTGGCAATGATATGGTCATCGGTACGATCATATTCGTGATCCTGCTGATCGTGCAGTTTGTCGTTATCAATAAAGGTTCTGAGCGTGTATCAGAGGTAACGGCGCGTTTTACACTGGATGCTATGCCCGGTAAGCAGATGGCGATCGATGCCGATCTGAATACAGGAGCGATCACGGATGAGGAAGCAAAAAAGCGCCGTGAAAAGATCCAGATGGAGAGCAGCTTCTTTGGCGCCATGGATGGTGCGACCAAGTATGTAAAGGGAGATGCTACAGCCGGCCTGATCATCACGTTTGTCAATCTGATCGGTGGAACGGTCATGGGAATGACCAGAAGTGGAATGGGATTTCAGGATGCCATTATGCAATACGGTATCCTTACGATCGGTGATGGACTGAGTTCACAGATCCCGTCACTGGCGATCTCTATGGCTACCGGTATCCTCGTGACCAAGGCATCAAAGGAAGCCGATTTCGGGCAGGTGCTGATCAGCCAGCTCTTTGGTATACCGAAGGTGCTGATCATGGTAGGTGCGGTGGTGTGTTTCCTTGGAATATTCACACCGTTGAATTTACTGCTGTGTGTCGGAATGGGAGCGATCTTCCTGGCTGCCGGTATCAATATGAACAAGACGATGGATGTTGAACGGATCGAGGAGGAAGCAGGTGCCGTCGAGACGGAGGCGGAGGAGATCCGGAAACCGGAAAATGTCGTATCGCTGCTCTCCGTGGATCCGATCGAGCTGGAATTCGGTTACGGTATTATTCCATTGGCGGATGTCAATCAGGGTGGTGATCTGCTCGACCGTGTCGTTATGATCCGGCGTCAGATCGCACTGGAGCTGGGTACAGTCGTGCCGATCATCCGTCTGCGTGATAATATCCAGCTGAATCCGAATCAGTATATTATCAAGATCAAAGGAATCCAGGTGACGGAAGGCGAGATCCTGTTCGATCATTATATGGCGATGAATCCGGGTTATGTAGAGGAGGAGATCACAGGTATACCGACCTTTGAGCCTTCGTTCCATCTGCCGGCGATCTGGATCACCGAGAGCCAGCGTGAGCGGGCTGAGAGTCTGGGCTATACAGTTGTTGATCCTCCGTCTATCATTGCGACACATCTGACGGAAGTCATCCGCAGTCATATCGCAGAACTGCTGACCAGACAGGATGTACAGAACCTCATCGACAATGTCAAAGAGTCCAATCCGGTACTTGTCGACGAACTGGTGCCCAAGCTGCTTAGTACGGGTGAGATACAGAAAGTATTGCAGAACCTTTTGGCAGAGGGTATCTCCATCAGGGATCTGCTCACAATCTTTGAGACGCTCGCGGATCATGCGACTACGACCAGAGACACGGATGTGCTGACAGAGTATGCCCGCCAGAGTCTCAAGCGTGCGATCTCGAATAAGTATTTCCCTGCGAATGAAAAGACGAGCGTCGTTACACTCGATCCCAAGATCGAACAGGAGATCATGGGTGCTGTCAAGCAGACAGAGCAGGGGGCATATCTGACACTGGATCCGGCGCGGACGCGTGCGATCATCGATGCCACAGAGGCTGAGGTGTCAAAACTGGAAAATCTCGGAAAGAGTGCGATCGTTGTGACGTCACCGATCGTTCGTATGTACTTTAAGAAATTGACGGAAGAGTACTTGAAGGATCTGATCGTTGTATCATATAATGAGATAGAATCCAATGTTGAATTAGAATCTGTTGGGATGGTGACAGCATAATGACGATAAATAAATTTCAGGGAAAGACAGAAGAAGAAGCGTTACAAAAAGCCAGAAACGAGATGGGACAGGGACTTGTCATCATGAATGTCCGTGTCGTGAAGCCTAAGGGCTTGTTTGGATTCCTGAAGACTCCGTATTATGAAGTGACGGCTGCGATGGAAGATAAAGAACCGGCATCTGCCGCCACTGTTCAGAATAAGGAACACAGACGGATCGATCTGGCGGCTGACGAGCAGATTGAACTGCCCGGCACATCACAGGAGAGCCTGCGTCCGGCCGGAACGGCAGCGCAGGTATCGGAACCGATCTCAGAGGCTGCGCGTGCGGTGGGAGATATCCTGAGTGCACATGCAGCACAGCAGGAACAGCAGACGGTACATCCGGAGAAGAAAGCGGTAGAGAGTGATACCGACATGATAGAGGAACGGCTGGAGAATCTGCAGCAGTTTCTGGAGAAAAAGCTGACAGATGATACCGCAGAACGGGAGAAGAATCTGGAACCGGAGACCATGCCGTCAGGGGATGATGCCGAGCGTGTACAGATCTTCCGCATGGTGTATCAGACATTGCTGGATAATGAGGTCGATGAGATCTATATCAATCAGATCCTTGACGATGTCATGAAGGCGGTGCGCCGCGGCTCCAGTGTGGATTTTATTCTTTCACATGTGTATCAGAAGATGATACTGAAATTCGGCAATCCAAAGGTGATCCGGATAGGCGATAAGGGACCGCAGGTGATCTTTTTTATCGGACCGACCGGTGTCGGCAAGACGACCACGATCGCCAAGATCGCATCCAGATTCAAGGTAGAAGAGGGGAAAAAGGTCGCTTTTCTGACTGCGGATACTTACCGGATCTCGGCGACAGAACAGCTGCGGACCTATGCCAATATACTGGAGGCACCGCTCACGGTGGTATATGCACCGGAAGAACTGACTGCTGCGGTCGCCAAACTGTCGGATTATGATCTGGTATTTGTCGATACAGCCGGATTTTCTCATAAAAATGAGGCGCAGCGCGAGGACACGAGAAAGCTGCTCAGGATGCTGGATCCGTCAATCCCACAGTCTGTGTATCTGGTGTTGTCAGCAACGACCAAATACCGGGATCTGAAGGATATCTGCGATATGTACCGCAGCATATCGGATTATTCCATGATCTTTACAAAACTGGATGAGACCGGTGCTTACGGCAATCTGTTAAATATCAAGCTGTATGCAGATGCGGATATCTCATATACGACCAACGGACAGAATGTACCGGATGATATTGCGGTATTTCAGTCACAGGAGATCGTCAAGAAGTTGTTAGGAGGAGATTGATATGGACCAGGCTACAGGGCTGCGTAACGTGGTAAAGATGCAGCATGCCAGTCAGACACCGCAGGCACGCGTGCTCACGATCACGAGCGGAAAGGGCGGCGTCGGAAAATCAAATACAGCGGTCAATCTGGCTGTACAGCTTAGCCGGCTGGGGAAAAAAGTCATTATTTTTGATGCGGACATTGGTCTGGCAAATGTGGAAGTGATGTTCGGGGCGATCCCCAAATACAATCTCAGCGATGTGTTGTATAAGGGAATGTCTATGCGGGATGTCATCACAAACGGTCCGATGGATATCGGATTTATATCCGGTGGTTCCGGGGTCGTTGGTCTGAACAACCTGACCAGGGAACAGATCCTCGGCGTTGTCGGCAAATTGTCGGAACTGGATGCGATGGCAGATATTATACTGATCGATACGGGTGCGGGGATCTCAGACAGCGTCATGGAGTTTGTGATCGCGAGTCCGGAAGTACTTCTGATCACGACGCCGGATCCGAGTTCACTGACTGATTCATATTCGCTGATCAAGACGTTGTACCGGAATCGTCAGTTTAATTATATGGATACGGTGATCAATGTGATCGCCAATAAAGTGAGTTCGGCTGCAGACGGGCAGGCGGTATATGACAAACTCAGTTCGGTCGTTTCACAGTTTTTGAACTGGAATGTCAACTATCTGGGTCTGGTACCGCAGGATCCTGTGATTGAAAAAGCAGTGAGACAGCAGCAGGTTGTATCGATCTATGATCCGGAGGCTGTTTCCTCGCAGGCATTTGCCAAGATCGCGGAGAGCCTGATCAGCGGAGAGAACAGATATTATGAGATGAAGGGCGGATTCTCGCGGATGATATACAATTTTCTGAACCGGAAATAACAGCTGCGGGGTAATACGGATATGATACAGGATATATTACAAATCGGAAATAAAATAGACATCTGCTCGTTGGAGAAAGAAGACCGCAAGAAATATGACGGGAAAAAAGTGCCGATCCTGGTGAGTCAGTTGGAGGAAGTAGACGATGACGGAGAACTGGTGATCCAGATGCCGATGTATAAGGGCAAGATCGTGCTGCTGTCTCTCGGGTCACGTTATGAGCTGATGTTTTATACCAAGCGGGGACTCTACCGGGCGGTATGTCAGGTGACAGACAGATATAAGGAAGAAAACTTTTTTATGGTGAAGGTCGTGCTGAAGTCCAATCTGACCAAGTTCCAGCGCCGCGAGTATTTTCGGCTGGAATGTATCATCGGAATGGATGCATACGAGTTAAAGCGCGAAGAAGCCATGCTTTTAGCCGGGTCGCGTCTGATACAGCGCGTCAGTGAACCGGAGATCGCCGAGACACAGAGTAAGGCAGTCATTGTGGATATCAGTGGCGGCGGGATCCGTTTTATCAGTGAGTGCAGGCATGAAGAAGGAGATTTTCTGGCGGTACATATGACGCTCAGCAACGAGAATATGGAACAGGATATCTGGGTCGTCGTATCGATCGTGTCATGCAGAAAGGCTTCGCCGAACATGGAACGTTATGAGACGCGTGCGGAGTATATTCACCTCGGTAACAAGCTGCGTGAGACGATCATCAAATATATCTTTGATGAGGATCGCAAGATCAGAAAAAGGGATGTAGGTGTCTAGATATGAAAAAAAACATATTAGTCGCAGATGACTCTGCACTCATGAGACGCGTTATCTGTGATATAATCAATTCAGACGAGAAATTCCAGGTGACCGATGTATGCTGTGACGGTTTACAGGCATACGAAAAACTGAAAGCCAAAACCTATGATGCGGTAGTTCTGGATGTGTACATGCCACGGATGGATGGTCTGCAGCTGTTGGAACGGCTGCGTGACGAGCACATTAAGGCAACCGTCGTTGTCGTGAGCACATTAACGACAAAGGATGCCACCGTGACTGTCCGGGCAATGGAACTGGGAGCGGTCGATTTTGTGACCAAGCCACAGAATATTATTGAGGCAAAGGGTAAGGATTTCCGCAATTCCCTTCTGGGTATGTTAGGAGCCGTGCTTCATACGGAGACACTGCGGACGCAGAATGTCTCCACAGCACCGTTACGCAGCATGAGTGGCATACATAGGAACACAAAGCAAAAGGGCAGGCAGATCGTAGCACTTGCGTGTTCAACAGGAGGTCCGAAAGCGCTGCATGCGGTAGTTCCGCTGCTGGATCCGGATATGGATGCACCGATGGTCATAGTTCAGCACATGCCGGCGGGATTTACCCAGTCTCTGGCAGCCAGACTGAATGATCTGAGTAAAGTCACAGTCAAGGAAGCGGCAGAGGGCGATGTGCTCGAGAAGGGCACGGTGTATATCGCACCGGGTGGCAGCCATATGGAGATCGTGTGCACGGCAAACGGTGCGCACAAGGTTCATCTGAGTATGGCACCTCCGATCGGCGGACTCCGCCCCTGTGCGAATAGCATGTACGAGTCTCTGATGAACAGTCAGTTTGACGAGATCGTATGCGTAGTGCTGACAGGTATGGGTGCGGACGGAACAGACGGTATCAGACAGCTGGATCAGAAAAAACCGATCCATGTCATTGCCCAGAATGCACAGACGTGTGTTGTATACGGCATGCCGCGTGCGATCGCGGAGACTGGGCTTGTGGATGAGGTCGTTCCACTGGAATTAATTGCAAACACGATCATGAAGAATGTGGGGGTAAAATAAAATGGATGTAAGTCAGTATCTTGAGATCTTTATTGATGAGACAAACGAGCATATCCAGAGCCTGAGTGATAATATTATGGCACTGGAGAGTGAGCCGGATAATAAGGATGTCGTAAACGAGATCTTCCGTGCGGCACACTCTTTGAAGGGAATGGCAGGAACCATGGGCTTCAAGCGTATGCAGCACATGACGCATGACATGGAAAACGTGTTCCAGGAAGTCCGTAACGATACGATCAAGGTAGACAGTGATATGATCGATCTGCTGTTCCAGTGTCTGGATGCGATCGAAGGATATCTGGAGAATATAAAAGAGACTTCTGATGAAGGAACGAATGATAACGAAGCGATCATTCAGAAACTGAATGGATTTTTGCAGCATGCAGAGGCTGCCGCACAGCAGGCATCCGAACCGGAAGCACCTGCACAGCCGGCTGTCACTGAGAGTGCCGCAGAGTCGACCGATGAGAAAAAATTTGAGAAAGTCGAACTGGAAGAGTCTGATAAGAAGAAGATAAAGACAGCCTTAGACAACGGACAGCATGTATACGGAATGACAGTATATATCTGCAAGGATTGTCTGTTGAAGGCTGCACGTGCATTCCTTGTGTTCAAGGCAGTGGAGGAATTTGCAGAGATCCTCGTGTACTCACCGAGTTCACAGGATATCGAAGACGAAAAGTTTGAAAATGATTTCAGTCTTTTCTTTACGACGGATGCAGAACCGGACAAGGTGCTGAACGCAGCAAAATCCGTGTCCGAGATTGAAAACGCAGTGGCGGATGAAGTGACTGCGGAGCTGCTGGCAGACGAGACCTCAGCAGAGGAACCCGGGACAAAGGTGTCTGTTGTCGAAGAACAGAAGACCGAGACACCGGCACCGGCTGCAAAGACCGCATCCAAACCGGCTTCTTCACAGAAGAAACAGAATGCCAAGCCTGTGACCAGCCGTACGGTACGTGTAGATATCGAAAAGCTGGATGCGCTGATGAATCAGGTCAGCGAGCTGATCATTGCCAAAAATTCACTGGTATCACTCAGCGCCAGCAATGTGGTCGGCATGCAGAACCAGTCTTATCAGGAACAGATCGAGTATCTGGAGCGTATTACAACAGGACTGCATGAGTCCGTTATGAAGGTACGAATGGTGCCGATCGAGAGCGTTGTCAATAAATTCCCCCGTATGATCCGAGATCTGGCGAGAACTCTGAACAAGAAGATGGAACTGGTCATGAGCGGTGAGGAGACAGAACTGGATCGAACCGTGGTGGATCAGATCGGTGATCCGTTGCAGCATCTGTTGCGTAATTCCGCAGACCACGGACTTGAGAGCGCGGAACTCCGTAAGGAGCGCGGCAAGCCGGAAGTGGGTACGATCCGTCTGAAGGCATTCCAGGAAGGAAACAACGTTATCATCGAAGTCGGTGATGACGGTAACGGTATCGATACAGAGGCCGTAAAAGCCAAAGCGATCGAACGCGGACTGGTGACGCCTGAGCAGGCAGAAAATCTCACGCAGAAGGAGATCATAGATTTCCTGTTTATGCCGAGTTTTTCCATGGCAAAAAAGATCACGGATATTTCCGGACGAGGTGTAGGTCTGGATGTCGTAAAATCAAATATCGAAGCACTTGGCGGTGATGTGGAAGTCAAGAGTGTGTATGGTGAAGGATCTACCTTTACGGTCCGTCTGCCGCTCACGCTGGCGATCATACAGGCACTGATGGTCATCATCGGTGATGAAAAATATGCGATCGCGCTCGGCTCAATCGTCAGCATCGAGGATATCCCGATCACGGAGATCAAGTATGTAGAGGCGAAGGAAGTTATCAACATGCGCGGTACCGTCATTCCGATCATCCGTCTGAACCAGCTATTGGATATCGAGCCTCCGGCAGAGGATCTGGAGAGCCTGACGATCGTCATTATCTCCAGAGGAGATAAGCAGGTCGGTCTTGTCGTAGATGATCTGATGGGCCAGCAGGAGATCGTTATTAAATCTCTGGGCAGCTTTATCGATAATTCGACCAAGATCATCAGCGGAGCGACGATCCTCGGTGACGGAGAAGTCGCACTGATCCTTGATGTGAATACACTGATGTAAGGGGGGAACGTAAAAGATGGCAGCATATGTTGAAACAAATAGTGATGTGACAGAAGAGAAAAAACAGTTCATTGCGGTCAAACTCAGCAGTGAGATATACGGAATCGACATCAGATATGTGGACACGATCGTCCGTATGCAGAAGATCACCCGTGTGCCGAAGGCACAGAGTTATTTTAAGGGTGTCATCAATCTGCGTGGAGAGATCGTACCGGTCATGAGTATCCGTCTGAAAATGGGATTCGAGGATGATGTATTTACAAACAGCAGCCGTATCATCATCTTAAAGATCGATGATCAGGGAAAACTCGGAGTGATCGTGGATGAGGTCAAGGAGGTAGTGAACCTCGGTGCGAGCGAGATCGACAAACCCAGCCATGACACAAAAGAAAACAAGCATTCTTTTATCAATGGAATTGGCAAGAACGGCTCTGATCTGATCTCATTGTTTGATATCAATGCAATGACGGAAGAAAATTTAAAATAGTCGAATGTACGCTCTGTGATATTCGATGATCATGATTAATAAAACGACGATAGATTGCCTGTATACAGACAATCTATTGTTTCTTGACTGAAAGGTATTTGTTATGGGCAAATTCTCATTTGATAATGTTAACAGTATGTATATCGACGTACTTCGTGAGCTTGGAAATATCGGTGCGGGAAACGCAACGACGGCGATCGCCAGCATGCTGAATCTGACGATCGATATGAAGGTCCCGAAGGTCGAACTCAAGGCGGTCGAGGATCTAGGAACTGCGATCTGTCCGGAAGAAGAGATCATCGTAGGTATCTTTCTGGAAGTACAGAATGATATTTCCGGAAGTATGATGTTCCTGATGCGTCTGAAATCAGCGCATTATCTGGTCGACCGGCTGATGGGAGGCATGGGTGGTGATGCCGCAGGCGGTGAATTCTCGGAGATGGAACTGTCGGCGATGAAGGAGATCGGCAATATCATAGCCGGATCTTATCTGTCGGCACTGTCTACGATGACCAATCTGGTGATCACACCGTCTGTACCGTATATTGCGGTAGATATGGCCGCATCAATCCTGAGTGTTCCTGCGATCCAGTTTGGACAGTTTGGTGACAATGCATTACTGATAGAGACAGAGTTCGGGGATGACGTGATGATGGAAGGGTATTTCATCCTGTTACCGGACGAGGCTTCTTATGATAAGATCCTGCAATCACTTGGAATCACATTCTAAAAGGGAAACGGAACATACATATGGGAGTTGTAATCAAAGTGGGGATGGCTGATCTGAAAACAGCCAAAGCCCCTGATATATTAACTACGCTTGGTCTGGGTTCCTGCATAGGCATTGCACTGTGGGATTCGACGACAAAGATCGGTGGTCTGGCACACATTATGCTGCCGGACAGTACAAAGATCAGAAATAATTCAAATATTGCAAAGTTCGCAGATACGGGCATTGTCGAACTGGTACGGCAGATGGAGGCGCTCGGGGTGCCGAAGAGACGTCTGGTAGCCAAGATCGCCGGAGGAGCAAAAATGTTTGAGGTGTCCGGAACAACATCTGTCGGCAATATCGGTGAGAAGAATGCAATCGCATCCAAAAAGGTACTTGAGGAGCTGGGTATCCCGATCCTTGCAGAAGATACGGGACTCAATTACGGTAGAACCGTAGAACTGGACTGCTCAAACGGTGACTATATCATCAAGGCAGTCGGAAAGTCAGTCAAGACGATTTAACGGAAGCCGCATCTGGAACGCAGATGCATGATACGGAGGGTGGTTCTATGAATACAAAGCCGGTTCCGGCGATCGTGATGCTGATATCCGGATTGGTGACCTGTATCATCGGTATCTGCCAGCATTTTAGTTTTGGCAGATTTGTGAGAACAGAATTCCTGGTTCTGGTCATATTTTATATACTCGGATGTATCGTAAAGCTCGTGCTCGACAAAGGGTTTGAAGTCATGCAGGATCCATTGTCGGAATATGAGGGTATGGAGCTGGACGAGGATCTGATCGATGAAATGGCCATGTCTGATGATGAATATCAGGATGATTATATGGATAACTAAAATGGTGATCATGAATAATTAGCAGTAAAATAGGACGGTTGCGGATGAAAGCATTATCGAAGGAACAGCTCTGGGATCGTTATCGGAGAGCGAAGACACCGGAGCTGCGTGAACAGATCATAATTGAATATGCACCGCTCGTGAAACTCGTGGCAGGCCGGTTGAATATGTATCTCGGATACAATGTGGAATATGAGGATCTGGTCAGCTATGGAGTATTTGGACTGATCGATGCGATCGACAAGTTTGACATGACAAAAGATGTAAAGTTTGAGACATATGCATCTTTGCGTATCAGAGGTTCCATTCTGGATCAGATCAGAAAGATGGACTGGATTCCACGTACGGTGCGCCAAAAACAGAAAAAGATCGATGAAGCGATCCGGGTGATCGAAACACGGACCGGTAAGACGGCCAGTGATGAGGAGATCGCGTCCGAACTCGGACTCAGCGAAGATGAACTACTCGGCTGGCAGTCCCAGCTGAAGATCACAAATGTGGTGTCTTTAAATGAGTATGTCGAGCAGGGCAGCGAGCCGGTGATGGAGACGCGCGGCAATTCACATTTTATTCAGCCGGAAGAACTGGTCGAACAAAATGAACTGAAAGAAATGCTGGCAAAAGCGATGGAACAGCTGACAGAGAAGGAATCAAAGGTCATTCTCCTGTATTATTATGAAGAGATGACGTTGAAGGAGATCAGCAAGGTATTAGAGGTATCTGAGTCGAGGGTGTCACAGCTGCACACAAAAGCATTGTCGAAGATGCAAAAGACAATGGGCAGCTATATGGGTATCTTAACAAAGATTTAGAGGTGAGGAGCATGTCTGTACGTCCGGTAGATTTTAATGGAATGATGCAGAATCAGCAAAATGTCTCGAATGTGAAGCAGCAGGAGGATCAAAGACCTATACTGCATCAGCAGCAGGCATTTGTGAATGTGACCAAGCATGAGGAGGCTTCGGCCAGACAGGTCACAAATAAGGATGAACTGAATGGGGAAGAATACCGTTTTGATGCCAGAGATGGCAGCAAAAACGGTTACTATCATCAGCGTGATAATAAAAAGGATAAGAAAAAGGAAAAGATGGATGACGGTCATGTGCGTATCAAAGGAATGTCCGGAGGTTTTGACATGACGGTCTGATCTGTGAGGGTGATAAACAATGACAGCAGTGGAAGCCGTATTGCTATTGATCGGTGTCGTTTTTTTCGTCGGCAGTTTTTTTATTACGGAAAAACTCTCGTCGTCAGATGTATCCAGAGTCGCAGAACTCAGTCAGGAAGAATTGCATATGGTGGTTGACAGGGAACTCGAGACTGCCGGTGCGAAGATATCTGATATGGTGGATGATGCGATGGATCTGACGATCGATAAAGTCCAGCGGACAATGGAACGTGATACAAACGAAAAGATCATGGCGATCAGCGAGTATTCGGATTCGGTCAGGGAACAGCTTGAGAAGATGAACCATGAGGTTACATTCCTCTACAGTATGCTTGGAGACAAGCATACACAGCTGAATGAGACGATGGAGCAGCTCGATGAACTGTTGCAGAGATATCAGACATTGCGTGAACAGCCGCTGCCGGAACCCGCGTCGCAGCCGGTCGTCGTCCAGATGCCAGAGACAATGCCGCAGAATGTGCAGCAGACACAGGAGCCGGCGGAGCAGCAACCGGTCACAGATGCGGAACATGAACAGGAAGAACCGGCGGATGCAGAACAGGCGAATGTCAGGGCTCAGATCTTAGAGCGCTATCATGCAGGCGAGGATCTGACCGATATAGCGCGAAACTTAGGCGTCGGATTCGGAGAGGTCAAACTGATCGTAGAGTTATACAGAGGAGAAGAAGCGTGAGATTAAAGTATTATCTGCGTGGAATGGGTATTGGCATCATTGTAACGACAGTGATACTTATGATCGTATTTTCATTTCATAAAGGTGAGACACTATCGGATGATGAGATCCGTGAACGGGCGGCAGCGCTAGGCATGGTGATGCCGGAGACAAAGGAAGACAGTGGAAAGCTGTCCGGACAGCCCACGTCCCCAAAACAGGAGGAGCCTGCCGGCACAGACACCGCCGGTGCAGATGCAGATCCGGATACAGATACGGAGCCTGCTGCAAAACCTGATAAGACGAATGGTGCTGCAGGTGATACATCCGCACAGGATGATGTCCAGACGGTTGAACAGGTGGAAGTGTCGATCGTAGGCGGGGAATACTCGGATGATGTGTGCAAAAAGCTGAAAAGGGCAGGTATCATAGACGACGCGGATGATTTTAACAAATATCTGGCGCAGGGAGGATATGACAGCCTGATCCAGCCCGGAACATATGTGATACCGGTCGATGCGGATTATGACACGATCGTCCGGATGATCACCGAGAAAAAAGATAAAAAATAATATTTAATGATATTTTACGAAAAAAGCGCTTGCATTCTGCAGGCGCTTATGTTATTCTTGAAAAGCTTATGATTAACAAAACACACGGATGGATCATTATTCTGGTGCCGTATGGTGGAATAATGGAGCGATATCCGTGGAAGAACAAACCAATGGAGGTAAAAAAATGAGCGTAATCACAATGAAACAGTTACTGGAGGCAGGTGTTCATTTTGGACATCAGACAAGAAGATGGAACCCTAAAATGGCTCCCTACATCTACACAGAGAGAAATGGTATCTACATCATCGACTTACAGAAGTCTGTAGGCATGGTTGACGATGCTTACAATGCAGTAGCTGATATTGTAGCTAACGGTGGAAACATCCTTTTCGTTGGTACTAAGAAACAGGCTCAGGATGCTATCAAAGTTGAAGCAGAGCGTTGTGTACAGTTCTATGTAAACGAAAGATGGCTTGGTG
>Ga0129312_1000391_pt1 | contig 39258 bp, 41 predicted proteins | sample O827metagenome_FD_94434 | JGI IMG/M metagenome (GOLD analysis project Ga0129312, IMG submission 94434) | Orangutan group fecal microbial communities from Wisconsin, USA - O827 metagenome | ecosystem: Host-associated > Mammals > Digestive system > Large intestine > Fecal | place: USA: Wisconsin... | reverse complement strand
GTAGGCGGTTTTGCGTAGCAAAATTTTGACAATAGACCGTTTTGCGTAGCAAAATGCTTTGACCAGTGAACCGCAAAGAAAGATGCGGCGGTCGCAGACCGCTTTGCGAAGCAAAGTTCTGAAGATAGATGCGGTGGCGTAGCCACTTTGCGAAGCAAAGTTCTGACCATACTAAGGCTTGCTGGGTATGGGACAGGGTCCCATGGTTTTTAGAAAAGGAGAATTATATGTTAGCGGAAAAGCTTAATATACGAAAAAGACTGGACAGCATTGAGCCGGCAAAGGTCAAAAGAACGGTTGTTATAATTGCACTTGTGCTTGTTCTTGCTGTCATAATACGAAATCTTATGCCGTCCTCATACAGCGGTGAAGACGAAATGCAGAAGGCTGTTGCGGCAGAAACCGGAGCACCTGTGGAAATATTTGTGACAGAGGCATATGATAATAAATATCTTGCCGGATATAAGACAGAAAAAGGCTGCGGATATGCGGAATTTACCAAGGATAAGGATGGTAAGTTCGTACTTGGTGCAATAAAACAGCCGGAGGAGCTTGAAGAAATGGGCGAAGATATATTCGTTGATATGTATGATGATAAAGCCGTTGTTTCAAGCGGAAATTCCGCACTTTCAAAAATAGGTATTATTAAAACAGTGAATGGATTCTTAAATTCCGAGGAAGACAGAACTTCTGTGCATGGCAATCCTTCGCTTACAATAATTTCTCTCGGTGACGGCGAAAAAATAACGCAGATTAATTTTTATGACTCCAAAGGAATGCCTGTAAGATAACAGTAAGGTGTTTATTCTCCACTTTTATTTGCTTTGGCACTTTATTGCGGTTATATCTGTCGATTTTGGCATAAATATTGGGCATATTCACCACTTTAATAATAAAAGGGTTGAAAAAGCCAGAATATATGGTAAAATATTATTACGTTTGTGTTAAGATTTTTTTGAAAAAGTGTTTCTGTTTATAATCTGAACAGACCTGCTTTGAACACGAGGTGTAATATGAAAGCTAAAAATAAATTTGCCGTACTGCTTATGGCAGGAATAACAGCATTAAGCTCTGTGCCTGCATATGCGGCGGAAGTATACGGAGCGGCAAGAGGAAAGCCTATAATTCTTCAGTCGGATATAACCGATACGATTGCATCGGCGGAAAAGCTCGGTATACTTAACGAAAATAACGATATAACAAGTATTGTTACAAAAAAAGAATTCAGCCGTCTTATGGTCAGATTTTACAGAGCAGCAACTGGTGCGACAGGAATAACACTTTCCAACAGCCCATTTGTCGATTGTGATGCCAATGAGGTTATATTCTGTGCCGAAAACGGAATAATAAACGGTCTGAGCAATGTTACATTCGCTCCGGAAAATTATGTGACGAGAGAAGAGGCTTGTACATATCTTGTTAATGCAATAAAATTCATGGGCCTGAATATAACCGATGATTATATGAATGTAAAGCCGTCGTTTGTGGATTTCGACAGCGTATCGGAAGAGCATAAAAACGATGTTGCGTATCTTTCGGCAATAAATGTCGTAAGCGGCTATGACGGATATTTTTATCCTAATTCTTATATCACTTATGAGCAGGCGGCATCTATGTTTGTTGAAGCGTATTATCAGCTTATGCTTTCCAAAATAGAAATAAATAATCTCGAAATAACTATCGGCGATTCCGAAGAAAAAGCACTTTCCTTATTCGGCGAGCCGGCATATATGTTTGAAGACTCGGCAAGCGGCGTGACAGTCTGGGTTTATAATAAAAATCTTTCGAGATTTCTTTATCTTGGAATAAAAAACGGCAGGGTAACAGAGCTTTTTTCAAATAGCAGTTCATTTGTATACAGAGGTATTTCCTCCGGTTCGGTTGTCAAAGAAGTCGATTTCGGAGCAAGAGGAAATGTGGCATCAACATCGGTTTCGTATTCGGACGGTTACGGAAATGTTAAAATCGGCTGGAGTCCCGGATCAGGAAAGATAACATATATTTATGCCTATGAAAATAATAATACCGTACATAAAATATCGAAAGCAACTGCGGCAAATGACACAAAGCTTTTGTATGATATTATAAATGCGGAAAGAACAAAGGCAGGACTTAATGCCTTTACGGTAAATACCGATATAGAACAGAATGCACGTACACATGCCGCAAATATGGCATACTGGGGATATTTCGGATATGAAGACAGCGATAAGCTTACACCGTTTGAAAGACTTGATAATAAAAAAGTAACATATACAATGGCGTCGGAAAATATATCAAAGGAAGATAATGTTGTTAAGGTTTATTGTGAATGGATGAATAACTCCGGAAGCAGGGCTAACCTTCTTACGGCAGAAATGGTTGATGTCGGAATGGGTATGGCGGCATCGTCAAACGGAAAAAATGTTTATACAACATTGGATTATGTTAAATTAAAAAATAAATGATTAATGGGTGCGGTTCATATGAACCGCACCTTTGAATTTTCAAAAAACAAATAGTTTTCGACTTATATGTTATTCACAGCCACAGTTACAGCCGTTGGAATTGGAAGTGTTTTTTCCCTGTATGTCACTCAGCGTCGGCGGACAGAACATATCGGAAGGAAACGTAAGGCTGTTGAAGAAATCGCATACGTTTGTTGCGGCTTCTGCACCTGTACATTCCTCTGGAACACAACAGCCGAAGTTTCTTACAACCATATTTACAGGTCTGAAAAGTCTTACAATCGCAAATAAACCGATTGTTACACATACAGCAGTAGGAACTTCCGTTATATTGTCGTCGCAGTCACATGAGCAGTTGCATCTCGGCGTAAGCTTAAGCTCTGCCGCAAGACCGGCGGCTTTTGCCTCAACGGATACAAAAGGTCCCGATGATGTGTTTATTCCGGCAGTGTTAACAAGGTCGGTTGCCATAGCTGTTTCACTTCCGATTGAGCCGAAAAGCGTCATACGGAGTGTGTAAATGCTTGTTGCATGACAGCAGGTGATAAATTCGCATTCGGAATCACGGAAGGTAAGTGTATAGTTGAAAACAAATTTGATTTCAACGTCCCAGTAGCCTGTTCTGAATGGATTTTCTTTTTTCTTTGTTATTAAAATACGGCAGAGAGTAAGGTCGTCAAGACTTACCGATGCGGCATTTATGGGTGGAACGATAACATCGCCCTCCTGAATTATTTCACTGCACTGTGCGTTGTTTCTTGCACAACGGGCAGGGCCGAGTATACATGGCGTAAGGCAGATCTGCTTACGGCACTGGTCAAAAATTTTGTAAGCGATTATGCAGTCTTCTGATACCGAATTGGGCTGTAAGGAGGAGTTATGAGTGTTGTCACAGCAGGGCATATTTTATGCCTCCCACATATTTTTTATGGTATATAATATGAGAAAAAATAAAATTGGTGAAAGGTTGGGCGTGTTTTGCAAAATTTATAAAATTTTGTTTTTGTATTTCCTCTCGCGGCGGTTGACATAAGCCCTTTATGACGATTATAATAAATCAGTTAGACATATGCTTTATACGCTTTTACGGAATAAGGGTGATACTTTAATGAAGGAAATACATTTTTCTTTTGATGATGATAATGAAAAATTTAATAAAGTAGATAAACCTGAAGACGGAAATTTCGATGATTTTGACGAAGAGGATGAGAGCGAGCTTCTTGCCTATACAAAACAGCTTGCCGCTGATGTCGCTTCGGATAATTACGAAGATGAGGTATTGGATGAACCTGACGGTTTTGATGAGCCGGAAGATGAGTTTGATGATTATTCCGAGCGGGAAATCAAGGTTACGGAACTGAGCGGAAGTGAAAAAGAAAAACAGCCACAGTCCGAAAAAACCGATATACAGGTTGTAAAGCCGGAGCTTGTGTATCAGGCTGAACCGGAAAAAAGCGAGAAAGCCGGGCATAAGCATAAGGCAAAAAAAACTATGTCAAAGCCGGCGGTTAATAAGCCTGTGTCTAAAACAGCGGAAAATATTGATATTTCCGAAGATTATGATGATGCGGAAATACATATACCGCACGTTGCCAATACAAATATAAGAAAAAATATTTTCGACAGAAAACAGCAGAGAAAACGACGCATAAAAAAAGCGGCAAAGATAATAGGTGTAATTATCGTTGCGGCAGGTATATTTATGATTTCACCTGTATTTTCGGTAAATGAAATAATCATAAACGATATGCACTATTTCACAAAAGACGAAATATGTGAAACAATAGGTCTGCATGACGGCGTAAACGGTTTTCTGTTCAATAAAGGAAAAGCGGCAAAACTGCTTGAAGAAAATCCGTATATTTCCAAGGTTGAAATAAGCTTTATACTGCCGGACAAAATGACAGTTTCGGTAAGTGAAAACAAAATATGCGGATATATCAAGTATCTTGGCAGTTATCTTTATATTGACAGATACGGCAATGTCATCGACATAAAAAGCGAAACGGCAGAAAGCCTTCCCATTATTGAAGGACTTAAATTTGATTCCTTTACAATAGGCAGTGAAATTCCCGTTACAAATACGGATTCTTTTGATGCCGCTCTGAGCGTGTCGAATTCCATGAGCAAGTACGGAGTGCTTAACGATGCGGTGAACATAAATGTTTCTGATACGGATAATATTTATGCGTATATACGAGGTATAAGAGTTCTTCTCGGCTCAAACACAAGAATGGACGAAAAGATAAAAACAATGGCAGAGGCAGTAAAGGAAATTCCGGAAGGCGATAAGGGAACTCTGGATTTGTCGGATTTAAACAAGCCGATTATATTCAAGTATGCGACATAATAAAAAACTTAAAAATTTATTTAAAAAATAAAATTGCTATTGAATATTGTTAATAAACACGATACAATGTATAAATAAAGAATGTATAAGTGGGCTCATTTGCCGGAAAAATACATTCATAAGCGTATGTTTTTTAAAAATATTCGCTTGTAAGGTTAAAACGGATAAACGAAATTTTATATATAATTTCAGACCTTATACAGTACTTAGGGAAAAAGCTTAGGAGGATCAGAAAGAATGCTCGAATTAGATATGAACAATGCAAATGTGGCACAAATTAAGGTTGTAGGCGTAGGCGGCGGCGGAAACAACGCTGTTGACCGAATGATCGGCGACGGAATGAGCGGAGTTGAATTCGTTTCTATTAATACAGATAAACAGCAGCTCGACAGATCACTTGCACCCACAAAAATTCAGATTGGCGAAAAGCTTACAAGAGGACTTGGTGCAGGCGGAAATCCCGAGGTTGGAGAAAAGAGTGTTGACGAAACAAAAGAGGAAATCGCCAACGTATTTAAAGATGCCGATATGGTATTTGTTACTGCCGGTATGGGCGGCGGCACAGGTACAGGTGCGGCTCCCAAGGTTGCGGGAATCGCAAAAGAAATGGGCATACTTACTGTCGGCGTTGTTACAAAGCCTTTCCTTTTTGAGGGCAAGAAGAGAATGTCAAATGCCGAAATGGGTATTGCAGAACTCAAAAAGCATGTTGATACTCTTGTTATCATTCCCAACAATAAGCTTTTAAGCATAATCGATAAGAAAACAACAATGGTTGAAGCATTCAGAAAAGCTGATGAAATCCTTCGTCAGGGTGTATCGGGTATTACAGACCTTATTTCAAGTCCCGGTATCATCAACCTTGACTTTGCCGACGTAAGAACAATTATGTCCGATAAGGGTATCGCTCATATGGGTATCGGTGTAGGAACAGGAGAAAATAAGGCAGAAATGGCTGCTAAGACTGCTATTTCAAGTCCTCTTCTTGAAACAACAATTGCCGGAGCTAAATATGTTCTTATCAATATCGCTGGAGATTCTAACCTTGGTCTTCTTGAAGCCGGTGAGGCTGCAAGCATTATCAGCGAGGCTATTGATCCAGATGCTGAAATCATCTTCGGTACAACTCTCAATGAAGAGCTTGACGATAAGGTTATCGTTACTGTTATCGCAACAGGACTTGATGCAAACAACACAGCAAGCGAGCCTGCAAAGAAGCCCGAAGCTAAGCCTGTTGAAGAGCCTAAGAAGGAGGAAGCTCCTGCACAGCCTGCATCAAAGGACGAAACAAAGCCTGCTGAGGAAACAAAGGACACTGTTTCCTACATAGACAATAACGGTGAAAAGGTTGAGCTCGATATTGATATTCCTTCATTCCTCAGAAGAGGTAACAGAAAATAATTCTACAAAAAAGTTATGTAAATCCTTTTTGACAGATATTTTATTCAGAAGAAAACATAAGAGCTGCTCCGATGATAAAGAGCAGCTTGTTTTTTAAGATGTTTGTAATTTAGACGGGAGGAATCATATGAAGTATCTTATTATAGGAACAGGCGGAACAGGAGCTGCAATCGGTGCTTTTCTTGCGGCAGACGGAAAAGACGTTACATTCGTTGCAAGAGGCAATCATCTTAAGGCTATGCTTGAAAACGGTCTTATGGTTGAATCGGGAATAAGAGGAAAGCTCGATATTAAAAATGTCAAAGCAGCGGAAGGCAAGGACATTGAAGGAAAGTTTGATGTTATATTTGTCTGCGTAAAAAGCTATTCTCTTGATGAAATTGTTCCGGTTATCGAAAAGGCAGCTTATGAAAACACTGTTGTTATACCGATACTTAATATGTTCAAAACAGGAGCTGCTCTTAAGGAAAAGCTTCCTAATATTAAATTCCTTGAAGGCTGTATATACATAAGTGCATATATCGACGGACCGGGAAAGGTTGTACAGGTAGGCAATGTATTTAAGCTTTTCTTTGGCAATCCTTATAACGAAAATGTCAAAGCCGGTATGCTTGAAGAAATTGAAAGCGACTTAAAGAATGCAAAAATCACAGCCGGAATATCGGACGATATACTCAGGGATTCATTCAAGAAATTCACATTTATTTCTGCCTTTGCCGCAGTTGGTTCATATTTTGATGTATCAGCCGGAAGCATTCATAAGGAAGGCGAAATAAGAGAATTTTATAAATCACTTCTGAGAGAAATTATTGCCGTTGGCAAAGCTATGGGCGTTACAATGAGTCCTACACTTTTTAACGATGATATTCAGAGCATTGATAATTTCGGTCCCGATGTAAAAACTTCTCTCCAGCGTGATATTGAGGCAGGAAAAAATTCGGAGATAGATACGCTTGTTTATTCCGTTGTACGCCTTGCCAAGGAATACGGCATAGATACACCGAGCTATTCGGCAGTTGCGGCTAAATTTCAAATGTCTTAAAATTTGCAAAAGGTATGGTTAATTATATCGTACTATGCTATACTAATGTTTATTAAATTTGCAGTTTTGAGGTGGACATCAAATGGCTGAAAAAAATCATGTTACGGTCATGATAGAAGGCAGAACAATGACTATTGTGGGAACAGAGTCCCCGGAATATATGAAAAGCGTCGTTGATTACATAGAACAAAAAAACAGTGAAATCCGTTCGGGCAAAGGCAAAAAGATGAATGTTGCCATGGCATCAATTCTTACATCCATAAACGTAGCCGATGATTTCTTCAAGGAAAAACAGCATCGTGAGGAGATAGAGTCCGAGCTTGAGAACATTAAAAACGAGCTGGAAAAAACAAAGGAAGAGCTGGAAAACGCCAATAAGGAGATTGAACAGCTCAACAGGGATATTTATATACTTAAGGACGACATGAATATGCTTGCGGAAGAAAAAGCACAGGTTGAGGATCAGCTTGACGAGTACTTTGTTGCTCTTGATGCAAGCAAAAATATTTCACATAAAAACAGAAACAATAAATGATTATTAAACGGGCGGGCGTATCAACCCGTCCGTTTAGTGGTTATGGAGGAAAACTATGTCAATTACAATAAAACCGGAGCTGCTTGCGCCCTGCGGTTCGCCTGAAGCACTAAGGGCAGCTGTTATAAACGGTGCAGATGCGGTATATCTCGGAGGAAAAAAGTTCAGTGCAAGAAAATATGCCGGAAATTTCTCCGTTGAAGAACTTAGCGAGGCTTGTGATTACTGTCATATAAGAGGTGTTAAGGTATATGTTACCGTAAACACACTTTATAAGGATTCGGAGCTTACGGAATTTATAAAATTCGTAAAAGAGCTTTATATGATCGGCGTTGATGCACTTATTGTGCAGGATGCCGGTGCAGCTAATCTTATAAAACGCTCATTCCCGGATATGAAGATAAACGCAAGCACACAGCTTACCGCCAATACTGCCGAGGACGTTCTGTTTTTGCAGAAAAACGGCTTTGATAAGGTCATATTGAGCAGAGAGCTTACGCTTGAAGAAATTAAGAACATAAGAAAAAGCACTGATGTGGATATAGAGTGCTTTGTTCACGGCGCATTATGTGTGTCATTTTCCGGCCAGTGCATAATGAGCAGTATTCTCGGCGGAAGAAGCGGAAACCGAGGCTGTTGTGCACAGCCTTGCCGTCTGCCTTATGAGCTGTATGAAAACAGGGATAAGGTATGCGACGGCTATCTTATGAGCCCCAAAGATGTTGAAACGCTGGAAATACTTCCTCAGCTTATTGAGACAGGAATAAATTCGTTCAAGATAGAAGGACGTATGAAAAATCCGGAATATGTTGCCGGAGTTACATCTATATATCGTAAGTATATAGACCTTTATTTTGATGATCCGGAAAATTATAAAGTAGACAGAAATGATATAAAAATACTCACACAGCTTTTCAACAGAGGCGGCTTTACCAACGGATATTTCACATCGCCTTCCGGTAGCGAAATGATGAGCATTGAACGTCCAAAAGCATGGGGACTTAAAACCGGAATTGTTGACAGCTATGACGAAAAGCATGGCAGAGCCAACATAAGAACGAGAGAACCTCTTGTTCCCGGCGACGGCATAGAAATATGGACACAGACAGAGCCGCATATAGGCTGTGGCATATCCAGACCGTCCAAGGCCGGAGAGGTAATAAGCATTCCCATAAAGGGAAATATATCGAAAAATGACTTTGTGTATAAAACCTTTGATAAGGCACTTATGGATTCCATGAAAAAGACCTATGAAAAGGACACACGAAAAACTAAAATATTCGGAAAGCTTAAGGCTGAAGAAGGCGAACCGCTTGCGCTTAAGCTCTGGCTTGAAAAGGGTACAAGCATTTCCGTTGAAGGCAATATTGTTCAGAAGGCGGAAAACAGACCGACAACAGAGGCAGACCTAAGAAAACAGATAAGTAAAATGGGTTCGACACCCTTCGAGCTTGCTAAGCTGGATATTATCTGCGGTGACGGCATATATGTTGATATAAAGAGCCTTAATGAGCTCAGAAGAAACGCCTGTGAGGCACTCGAAAGCTCTATATGCAAAAAATATAAGCACTCCGAGCCGGAATTTGTTGCACTTCCGGAGGTCAGTGTAAGCGGTAACATGAAAAACAAGACTTTAAATGTCCGCGTAAGAACAATGGACCAGTTCAACGCAGTTGTCGGCATTGACGGAATAGAGAGAATTTATTTCGATATGGGTGAGGACTTAAGCGAAAATCTTGAAAGAGCCATAAAATCCGCACATGAAAGAGAAATTAAGCTTTTTGCGGCATTCCCGAGAATATACAGGGAAAATACAGCCGATATTTATGCAGAGCTTATCGCAAAGCTTAAAAACAGCCTTATTGACGGTTTCCTTGTTACATCGGTTGGACTTTTTGATATGGTCAAAGGCTGGGGATTTGATGCGGCAATAGATTACAACATGAATGTTTTCAATAATGAGGCTGTGGAATATTACAGACATAAGGGTGCGGACAGCATTACAATGTCTGTGGAAATGAATGTAAAAGAGCTTCAGACAGCCGCAGACGAAAGCTGTGAAATGGTTGTCTACGGTTATCTTCCGCTTATGACAACGGTTCAGTGTCCCATAGGAAATTATGTCGGCGGAAAGAAAAACGGACGCTACTGCAAGGAGCGTTACACCGACAGCGACTATGTTCTTAAGGACAGAAAAAATGTGGCATTCCCGTTGCTTACGGATTGTGAGCAGTGTGTATGCCAGATACTTAACAGCAAACCTTTGTTTACACTTAAATTTTATGATGAAATCCTTGATACACCGACAGGAAGCGTAAGACTTGATTTTACAAGGGAAACGCCGTCCGAAGCCGCCGACATAACAAGGGCATATGCGGTAATGACAAGAAATAACGGACGAGCAGATTCTTCTGTAAAATCGTTCATGGCTAAAATGGATAAAAAATCGGTGACTAAAGGACATTTCTTCAGAGGAGTTGAGTAATAGGCCTATGTTTGATTTACTTGTGCTTTTGAGCAGATATGCCTTTATTGCACTTATCGGATTGTTTATATTCTTCGGACTGATATTCGTTATTGATGAACGAAAGGGTGAAGGAAAAAGACTTCCGATGGTGATTTCCGCACAGCATAAAATAATAGTTGTTATGCACATTATTGCCTATGCGATATTGTCTTGGAATGAAACCGATAAAATTGTTGATGTGCAGACAATAATAATCGGTGTGCTTGTGCTGGTATATTTTTATGTGGCAAATAAGCTCATAAAAAAATCGTATAAGCGAAGTTGTCCGTTCATATGGAACTGTATGTATTTTCTTATGGATATAAGCATGATAATGCTCCAAAGACTTAACCCTTCGCTTGCATCAAAACAGCTTGTGTGGCTTACGGCAAGTATGGTTATTATGCTTTTGATTCCGCTTATACTTAAGTTAATACCTAAGCTTGAAAAATTTGAAATATTCTATTTTGTTGCGGCAATAGTATTTATACTTCTTCCGTTTGTATCGGGAAATGAGCTTTATGGTTCACTCAACTGGATAAGCATAGGCGGAATAGGCTTCCAGCCTTCGGAAATAGTTAAATTCCTGTTTCTGCTGTACATTGCCTGTGTGTTCAGAAAGCCGCTTGATATGAAAAAGCTCGGAATAATTACAGGCTTTGCGGCATTTATTGTTATTTGCCTTGTTTTGCAGAAGGATTTGGGCGGAGCACTTATATTCTTCACAACGTATATGCTCCTGTTGTACATAACGACAAGCAATATACTTCTTCTTCTCGGTGGAGTCGGCTGTATGGGACTGGCATCGGCTGTTGCATATAAACTTTTCTCGCACGTAAGGGTGAGAGTAAAAACATGGCTCGATCCTTGGAGCGATGCCGGAAATACAGGCTACCAGATAACTCAGTCATTGTTTGCCATAACAACATGGGGCTTTCTGGGCAGCGGACTTACAAGAGGTATGCCTACAAAAATTCCCGTTGTTGAAAGAGATATGATATTTTCGGCAATATGCGAAGAATTCGGATGTATATTTGCGATGGGCCTTGTATGCATTTATGTTCTTATGTTCATAAGAGGAATGCTCATTGCGGTAAGGTCAAAAAGAAGATTTTACAGTATACTTTCAGCCGGAATAGTAATAATGTTCTCCTTCCAGACCTTTATTATTATCGGCGGAGTAATAAAGCTTATTCCGCTTACCGGCGTTACATTGCCTTTTGTTAGCTATGGCGGCAGTTCGATACTTGTCAGCAGTATATTGATGGGACTTCTCCAGTGGAGCAACCAGATGTCGTTGCTTAAGGATAAGAACGGTGATGAGCATGATAATACGGCAGAACTTGATACATATTATGTTCTGAACAACGGCAACGGAAAAATATCACTCAGCAAGAAAAATTCTGAAAAGCATTATGCGAAAACAACTGTCGCAAAGAGTAGTCCCTCGGCAGACAGACCGATGGTCAAAAAAGTATCTGCTGCAAATAAAACAAAGCGGCTTATGTACAGAAGAGATAAAAGAGATAAATAGTGACAACAGTATTTTGACTTAATGCAAAATGGAGTGACAGATATGCAAAATGGAATGAAAATAAGTATGAAGCGTGTGTTCTGGCTTCTTGTTGTTCTGTTTGTTATGATTCTTGGCAAGCTGTTCAAAACTGTTGCCTATGACAGACAGATGATAGCCTCCAGCAGCTATAACTCAAGGCTTGGATATGACAGCGGAGATTTTAAGCGAGGAACAATATACGATGTCGATGGTAATGTTATGGCAGAGAGCGTTAAGGACGGCGATAGATATAAACGTCAGTATCCTTACGGAAGAGCCGCCGCACATATAACCGGATATACCGGAAGCGGTGCAGTCGGAATAGAGGCTGCGGAAAACTTCACACTTTTAGGATTGAATAACGAAATAAGCCAGAGAGCGGAAAATATACTGCATGGTGTGGAAATGCAGGGAAATGATGTTCATTTGACAGTCGATATGGATATTCAGCAACTTGCCTATGAACTTCTCGGAAACAATAAAGGAGCGGCTGTTGTTATGAATCCGACAACAGGCGCAATAATCGCTATGGCATCTACTCCGGCGTATAATCCCAATACGGTAAACGCTGATTGGAATGAGCTGGCAAACGACAGTAGCAGTCCTATGCTTAACAGAGCAACACAGGGATTGTATCCGCCGGGATCTACATTTAAAATAATTACTGCACTGGCGGCTATGAGAAATATGGCCAATATAGATGATTTCACCTTTGACTGCGAAGGTGAGGTAGAAATAGGCAACAGCGTTATACATTGCTATAACAGCAGAGCTCATGGCAGACTTAATATTGATGATGCAATGGCGGTTTCCTGTAACTCAACATTTGCAACTTTGGGAAAAACGATAGGAGCGGCAAAGCTCAGGGAAACAGCAGACAACCTTAATGCGAATTCGGCGATAACTCTTGAGGTTCCGCTTTCACAAAGCTCTGTTTCGCTTTCGAGATTTTCAAGTGACAGTGAACTTGCCGAAACATCAATCGGACAGGGAAAAACAGTGGTTACACCGCTTTATATGGCAATGCTGATTTCCTCCGTTGCCAATGATGGACAGATGATGCAGCCATATATGGTTTCTTCGATAACGGACAGTGCCGGAAATACAGTTTCCACAACAGTACCAAAGGTTTACGATACAGTAATGACAGCACAGGAGGCAGACAGGCTGACCGAAATGCTTATACAGGTTATAAACCGAGGAACAGGAACAGCGGCACAGCTTAAAGGTTATCAGGCGGCAGGAAAAACAGGTACGGCAGAAAATGAGAATGAAAACGATCATAGCTGGTTTGTAGGCTTTGCATCAACGGATAATCCACAGGTTGCTGTTGCGGTTATTCTTGAAAACGTAAGCGGAAACGAAAGAGCAACGCCTATCGGTGCAAGACTAATGCAGGCTGTTCTTGACAAACAGAATGCCGGAAAGATTGATAATAACAATTATAATTATCAGGCACAGCCGGTAACACCGGAAGAAAACAAAAACGACGAAATCAACAGTGATACCGAAATAATCGAAAATACGGAAACACCGGACGACGATTATGTAATCGGTTCCGACAACACAGACGGTTCAACAGACGGAACATCAAACGGAAATAATAATGAAAACGGAACGGACGGCACACAAAACGGCAGTCCGGGAACAAACGACGGCTCTTCCGGCGAAAACAATACAGGCGGAGGAACTACCGAAACACCGACAATAGGCGGATCGGATAATAATACTGAGGGCGGTAATACCGCCCCCGGTTTGTATAAGGACAATGAAGGACATATACTTGAGCTTGTCAATAAATAACGTATGGAAATAAGATTATATTTCTATACGTTTTTTATTTTTTATGAATAATATGTATTGGTTCTGCATATTCCGTAAAGCTTAATATTGTCTAAAAATTTGTGCTATATGTTGAAATGAACATTAAAAAGCGGTATACTAATATCAATGGACAGATAGAATATAAACTACGGAGGTAATCGGGTGATAGAAGCAGTCAGTTGCGGAGGCGTAGTTATATGCAGATGGAAAATACTTCTTCTGTATAAAAACCAGAACGGACGCTACATGGGCTGGGTATTACCCAAAGGCACTGTTGAAGAAGGCGAAAGCTTTATGGAAACGGCATTAAGAGAGGTTAGTGAGGAATCGGGTGCAAAGGGTCATATCATCAAATATATCGGAAAAACGCAGTATGTTTTCCGAGGAAGCGATGATATGGTTAATAAATCAGTGCATTGGTATCTTATGTCGGCAGACTCTTTTTACTGTAAGCCACAAAGCGAGGAATTTTTTGCAGATGCAGGGTTTTACAAGTTCCACGAGGCATATCATCTTTTAAAATTTAATGATGAAAGACAGATGCTCAAGCGTGCTTTTCTTGAATACGCCGATATAAAAAAGGCAGAGGGCATTATGCCAAGAAATGTAATTTTAAAGGGCTATAATTAAACCCTAAGAATATTAAAATGAAGGGAGAAATCATTATGAGAGGTTTTGAAAATTTTACGCCGTCAGATATTAAGGCTTATGTTGCAGCTATGAAGGAAGAAGAAAACAGAGGCAAGCTTATAACAATTATTGCTATCGGTGCTGTAATTATCGGACTTCTTACCGTAGGTATAATATATCTCATCAAGAACAGAAATGATGACGATGAATACGATGAGTGGGACGACTGGGATGATGACAACGACTCTGACGAATATGAGGAAGATGCAGACGGAGAATGCTGCTGCACAGATAAGGACGTAGATAAGAGCGTTAAAGTTGAGCCTATTGACAAATAATTTAGCTTAGCTAAATGAGCCGTGGTAAAAGCCACGGCTTATACTTTTTTTATAGCACTGTAGAAATATCGACAGAAGGTGTTTGACATGAATGACAAGACAGAATTTTCTATAAAAGACTATATTCCGGTAATAATTATGGGCGTCTGCATAATAGCGGCGGCAATATTTATTTTTGTAAACGGAATAAGCATAAATGATATAAGCAGATTTATAACGGAAAACGAAAAACAGGCGATTGTTATTATTATAGGTCTGTTTGCACTTAAGGGCGTTTGTGCCGTAATATGGTACAGCGGCCTTGTTGCGGCAAGCGGCTTTGCTTTCGGCTTTTCCGGCGGCATAATCGTAAATTCGATAGGTACGCTTATATGCTTGAGTGTGTCATATATTATGGGATATTTTACAAAAGCCAATCCTATAAATTCAATAGCAAAGAAGAATAAAAAGATAGCCAAATATGTGGATAAATGTACAAGCAGTTCGTTTCTGGTTTCTTATCTGCTTCACGCTATGGGCTTGTCCACAGAGGCGTTGGGAATGATTTTCGGCTTTATGAAAATGCCGTATTTTAAATATCTTTTCAGCAGCTTTATTGCAATGCTCCCGACAATGATATGTATAACGGTTTTTGGCGGAGAGCCGAGCCTTACATCTCCGGCGTTCTGGATTGCGGTCGGAATAAAGGTAATAGTTTTTGCGGCGGCATATTTCAAAAATCATAAATTGGCTGTTGAACATTAATATTAAGCAATTTCGGAGGAAAAATGGAAAATAAAGAATTTCTCGGCACGGAAAAGGTCAGTAAGCTTTTTGTTAAGCTTGCTGTACCGACAATAGTTGCACAGCTTGTCAATTTACTTTACAATATGGTTGACAGGATATATATTGGTCATATGAAGGATATAGGCTCGCTTGCGCTTACGGGCGTAGGAGTTTGTATGCCTGTTATTATGATAATATCTGCCTTTGCCTGTCTTATCGGTATGGGCGGAGCACCGCAGGTATCAATAAGCCTCGGTAAGGGTGAGCATGAAAGGGCAGAAAGAATTATGAACTGCTGTTTTATGTTCCTTATACTGGTAAGCGTTATATTGACTGTGTTTTTGAGAATATTCGGTGATAGACTTCTTCTCCTTTTTGGAGCCAGTGAAAACACAATTCCTTATGCTTCGGCATATATGAATATTTATGTTCTCGGAACGCTGTTTGTACAGCTTTCGCTTGGCATGAATATGTTTATAACCTGTCAGGGTTTTACGAAAATAAGTATGCTTTCGGTCATAATCGGTGCGGTTATGAACATAATACTTGATCCTATATTCATTTTCGGACTTGATATGGGCGTGCGTGGAGCGGCAATGGCAACCATAGTTTCACAGGCGGTTTCCGCTGTGTGGATAATAAGATTTTTGTTTGGCAAAAAGACAGGAATTAAGCTCCAAAAACGATTTTTTAAATTTGACTTTAAGCTTATACTTCCGTGTATGGCATTGGGTGTTTCGCCGTTTATTATGCAGTCAACGGAAAGTATACTTAATATATGTTTTAATTCATCACTGCTTAAATACGGCGGAGATATTGCGGTCGGAGCAATGACGATACTGTCAACGCTTATGCAGTTTTCGCTTCTTCCGCTTCAGGGAATGAGCCAAGGAGCACAGCCGATAACAAGCTATAACCTTGGTGCCGGAAAACCGGAAAGAGTTAAACAGTCGGTTATGCTGCTGCTTAAGGTGTGCTTTGCGTATTCAATGATTTTCTGGGTAACGCTTATTATGTTTCCGACATTTTATGTTAAGCTCTTTAACTCAAATGCGGAGCTTGTTACATATACTCAGTGGGCAATGCGTATTTATTTTGCGGTACTCGGAATATTCGGTGTGCAGATTGCCTGCCAGCAGTCATTTATTGCTCTCGGCAATGCAAAATCATCTGTGTTCCTTGCACTTTTGAGAAAGGTAATACTTCTTATTCCGCTGATTTATATATTACCGCATTTTCTTGAAAATAAAGCCTTTGCGGTGTATCTTGCCGAGCCGGTAGCAGATATTATTGCGGTTTCAACAACGTCGGTGATGTTTTATAAATATTTTAAAAAGGTTCTTAACAATATGCAGAAGAAAAACAACTGATTTTAACAGGGGGAGTTGTTATGGGGCAGCCGTTTGGAACAATGGATACAAGAACAAGACTTATTTTATACGGACTCAGGTATATGGCAGAAAATGGAACGGATAATATTTCGCTAAGAAAAATTGCTGCCGAATGCGGAGTGTCATGTGCCGCACCGTATAAGCATTTTGAGGATAAGGACGATTTTATTGCCGCAATAATACAGTATGTGGCAGATAAATGGACGGAAATTGCCAACGGAATAATAAATGAATATCCCGATGATATGCGTAAACAGCTTGTGGAGATAAGCATGGCGTATATAGACTTTCTTGTAAAATATCCTTATTTCCGTTCTGTTATAATGGCCGGATTTGAAAGCAAAAACGATGAAATAGAGGCTCAGAAGAAGATCAGTCCTGTATCAAGCGGTATTATAAAAGAATATATCAAGAAGTATAACATAGACGAAAAAACATGTATGGAGAGAATGTTCTTGATACGTTCAATGATATATGGAGCGGCTCTTATGATAGATAACGGACAGCTTGAATATAATGATGCTGTAAAAGAAATGATAAGGAATCTGCTCGACAAGGCGGTTTCAATGGAGATTTGTGATTGAGTTGCGAAAGGAGATCTGCTATGCGTAATAATTCACCGAATAATAGGAAAAATGGGATATACATAATTATTGCATGTGTACTTTTGTGGAACGGAATTCCTATGCTGATAAGTGCAATCACCTTCCTAAACAGAGAATATATGAATTCCGGTATTTCGCTTGGTATGCTTGGTATATCCGTTATCTTAGTATTGACAGGAATCAGATGTATATTCAAAGCAAAGAACAATTCGAGAGAGTCAAAACAAGAACGTTTTGATTACAATACAAATACTAAAAAATCAAATATAAACAATACAAAGCAGTTTAAGACAAAAAGCTTCAGCACAAAGCCTTTTGAAACAAGATATAAAAGTCCGACTAAGCAAACAAAGAGAAAATATTCGGAAGGGGATAATTTCTTTGAGCTTGAGTCTAAGTACGAAAAAAGCTGGCTTGACAAAGAACGAGAGGCAGAAAACAAGAGAATTGCAAGACAGAAATCAACGGGTGAGTTCTGATGTTCATTGATTTAAAGAGGATTTTAAGATGGATTTATTTGAATATAATATGTCACAGCAGTTCAATACAAAGGCTCCGCTTGCAGCAAGAATGCGACCGGAAAGTCTTGAGGACTATGTCGGACAGGAGCATATAATCGGCAAAGGGAAAATGCTCTATAACGTAATAAAAGCGGACAGGCTTGGTTCGATAATACTTTACGGGCCTCCCGGAACAGGCAAAACAACGCTTGCAAAGGTGATAGCAAACAGCACAAAGCGTAAATTTATTCAGCTTAATGCTACCACATCAGGCATAAAAGATATTAAGGAAACTGTGCAGAAGGCTAAAGAAAATGCCGGTATGTATAATGTCGGCACAATATTGTTTATCGACGAAATTCATAGATTTAATAAAGCACAGCAGGATGCACTTCTTCCGCATGTGGAAAACGGAACGGTAACATTGATAGGTGCTACAACGGAAAATCCGTATTTTGAGGTAAACAGGGCTTTGGTTTCACGTTCCTATGTATTTGAGCTTAAGCCGCTTACACAGGAGAATATAAAGGAGCTTATACTTCGAGCAATAACAAATAAGGAGAAGGGCTTTGGAAATATGAATATAAATATTTCCGATGAGGCAGTGAAGTTTATTGCGGATATATCAAACGGAGATGCGAGAAGAGCGCTTAACGCAGTTGAGCTTGCGGTTCTGTCGTCTGAGGAGGACGAAAACGGAGCAATAAATATAAATATAGATATGGCACAGGAATGTATACAGCAGAGAGCGCTTAATTACGATAAGGACGGAGATAATCATTATGATACTATTTCCGCTTTCATAAAGAGCATGAGAGGATCCGATCCCGATGCTGCATTATATTACCTTGCAAAAATGCTTTATGCCGGAGAAGATATTAAGTTCATTGCAAGACGAATTGTTATCTGTGCATCTGAGGATGTAGGCAATGCCGATCCGCATGCTTTGCAGGTGGCTGTTTCGGCGGCAGAGGCGGTAAATATGATAGGTATGCCGGAAAGTCGGATAATATTGGCACAGGCTGTAACCTATGTTGCCTGTGCTCCGAAGAGCAATGCCTCATATATGGGCATTGATGCGGCTTTAAATGATGTTAAAAATATAACCGTAAAGGGCGTTCCTGCACATTTGAGAGATTCGCATTACAGCGGAGTGGCAAAGCTTGAGCATGGAGTAGGCTATAAATATGCACATGATTATCCGGGACATTATGTTAAACAGCAGTATCTTCCCGATGAGCTTGTCGGAAAGATATATTATCAGCCGACAGAAAACGGCATAGAAAAGAAAATAAGCGAATCATTGAGAAGGCTCAGAGGAAAATAACGGAGGAAATATGGAAAATAATCAGAATAACGGACAGCCTGTTCATAAAAGGCGTGTAAGATACAGTGGAACTCACCCAAAGAAATTTGAGGAGAAATATAAAGAGCTTAATCCGGAAAAATATGCCGATACGATAGAAAAGGTAATAAGCAAGGGCAGTACACCGGCAGGTATGCACATATCCATTATGGTTAAGGAAATACTTGATTTTTTGGAGATAAAGCCGGGACAGCATGGATTGGACGCAACTCTCGGATATGGCGGACATACTGAACAGATGCTGAAATGCCTGAACGGAGAAGGACATTTATATGGACTGGACGTTGATCCGATAGAGATAGTCAAAACCGAAAGCCGTCTTAGAAAGCTCGGATATGATGAAAGCATATTGACTGTATGTCCGGTAAATTTTGCCGATATAGATAAGGTTTCGGAAAAATACGGTAAGTTTGATTTTATTCTCGCCGATCTGGGCGTATCGTCCATGCAGATAGATAATCCCGAAAGAGGTTTTTCGTATAAGGCAGACGGGCCTCTGGATTTGAGATTAAATCCCAATAAGGGTGTTTCTGCGGCAGAAAGACTGAAGGAGATAACAAAGGACGAGTTTGAAGGAATGCTTGTCGAAAATTCAGATGAGCCTTATGCGGCAGAAATAGCAAGGGCAGTTTTTTCAAAAATGAAAAAAGGCGGAAGGATAGAAACAACATCGGATTTAAGGCAGATAATTGAAGATACGCTTGAATTTGTTCCAAAGGCAGAGCGTAAAGAGGCTGTTAAAAAATCTTGTATGAGAGTTTTTCAGGCGTTGAGAATAGATGTAAACAGTGAATTTGAGGTGCTTGAGCAGTTTATGGAAAAGCTTCCGTATGTTATGAACAGCGGCGGAAGAATAGCTGTGCTTACATTCCATTCCGGTGAGGACAGACTGGTTAAAAAAGCCTTTAAACGAATTAAGAAAGAGGGATTGTATTCGGATATATCCGATGATGTAATAAGACCGAGTGCAGAGGAATGCAGAAGAAACGGACGAGCCCGTTCAACAAAAATGAGATGGGCAATAAAAGTATAAATAAAACAAAGCGGCGGACTTGTAATCCGTCGCTTTGTGCGTTTACTGCTCCATTTGTTTGCCTAAAAAGCCTGCGGCCGTCTGTGCAAGCTTTCCTTCAACCTCGCCCATTTTTTTGTCCGGAGAGAGAAATACAACCGCACCGAGAGCATCACCTTCGCATATTATAGGCGTAATAAGCTGGTAATTATAGCTGTCGGCGGCTGAATTTTCATCAAGCACAGGTATAAAGCTGCTTTCGTTTTTTGATGCAACGAGAGTGCTTCGTGCATTTATACATTTTTCCATTTCGGTGCTTATATGCTTTTCGTAGAAATCCTTTTTCGGACCTCCCGAAACGGCTATTATCTGGTCCTTGTCAACAATGCAGGTTACATGGCCTGCCGTCTGTGCAAGTGATTCGGCATATTCTCTTGCAAAGGCACTGAGTTCGCCTATGGGTGAGTATTTTTTTAATATAATACCACCTTCGGAATCGGTGTATATTTCAAGCGGATCGCCTTCGCGTATCCGTAATGTTCGACGAATTTCCTTTGGAATGACAACCCTTCCGAGATCGTCAATGCGTCTGACTATTCCGGTAGCTTTCATATATAAAATTCCTCCTGTTTCTATATTATTATCTATATTTTATGCTGTATTACGATGTATAAATAGTATGTGGAAACGGAGAAGAATTATACGCAAAAGACAGAATTATGACGATAAGGAAATATTGATTAAAAAATTAATAGTAATTGATTTTGTAAATTTGCAAAAAGGTGCAAATAATAAGTGTGAAAAAGTGCGTGTAGGTGCAAATTATTAAAAGCACAGCCTTCGACATTATATACGTTGGCTGTGCTTTTTAATTTAAACAAAATTATTTTTCAGCCAATTCTTCGATTAACGGTTTTATATGTTTATAGACCGTTTCAAAAAACAGCTTATATCCGAGAGTGCTTATATGCACGCCATCCCACTGGAGAAGGGGAGCAAGGTCGCCCTTTGCGACACCGTTGAAGGCCTTGTTCATGTCGATAAGCATAAGGCCGTACTCTTCGGCTTTTTCCTTTATTATATCGCAGTATGTATTGAGTACGGAATTTTCGATAAACGGCATTCCGTCGTCCTCAATAACCGGCGGCGGAGTCAGAAGAACAAGCTGTATTCCTGCATCCTGTACGGCATTTATTATTTTGTCATAATTAAATTCAAATTCCTCAATGCCTCTGTGCTGATAATCGCTGAAAGCACAGTCGTTTGAACCGAAAAGCATTATGACAAGCTGTGGATTATAATGCAGAACATCACCTTCAAGGCGTCTTAAGCCTTCTCTTGAGGTTTCACCGTTTTCACCTTTGTTTTTTACGGTTATGTCCATCTGTGGAAAATCCTCTTTGAGCTGTTTCCTTAAAAGAGAAACATAATCCGTTCCGTAATCCGCACAATATCCGTAGGTTATGCTGTCACCGAAACATACGATTGTCGCTTCCTTCATATAGCTTACGCCTCCCTGAGTGTGTCAAAAAGCTTGTAAAAGCCGGGAAAAGAAATGTTTGAGCATTCCGAATCAAGTATTGTTGTGCTTCCTTCTGCCGCAAGTGCCGCAACGGCAACACTCATGGCAATTCGGTGGTCGTCATAGCTGTTGCATTCCGCACCGTGAAGTTTGTGAACACCTTTTATAATCATTCCGTCATCGGTAGGAGTTATTTCAGCACCCATTCGGTTGAGTTCTGCTGTTGTTGTTTCAATACGGTTGGATTCCTTTACTTTGAGCTCTTCCGCATCGGCTATTATTGTTTCGCCTTCGGCAAAGCATGCCGCAACGGCGATAATAGGAATTTCGTCTATGAGCTTGGGAATAATGTCGCCTTTTATTACCGTACCGTGAAGTCTGCTTGTTCTTGCAACTATATCGGCAACAGGCTCACCGCATACGATACGCTCGTTTTTCAGTTCAATATCCGCACCCATATCAAGAAGGGCGGTTATTATGCCGATTCTTGTGGGATTAATACCGACATTGAGAACAGTTACTTCGGAATTCGGACATATAAGAGCCGCAACGATAAAATATGCGGCAGAGGATATGTCGGCCGGAACAGAAATATCTCTCGCTGTGAGCTCTTCAACGGGATTAACCGTTATTGTGTTTCCTTCTGTCTTTATGTCTGCACCGAGATAGTTGAGCATTATTTCGGTATGGTTTCTTGTTGCCTCCGGCTCTGTTATTGTCGTAGGGCCGTCGGCATACATTCCGGCAAGAATAATTGCACTTTTTACCTGTGCACTTGCTACGGGAAGCGTGTAGTTTATTCCATGAAGTTTACAGCCTTCAATGTCAAGAGGAGCTGTAAGCTTTTCATTTTTTGACGTTATTTTTCCGCCCATAAGCTTTATGGGATCGGCAACTCTGCCCATGGGACGTTTCTGTATTGATGCGTCGCCGGTAACATGGCTGTTAAATGGCTGTGCGGAAAGAAGTCCGCTCATAAGACGGAGAGTTGTTCCGCTGTTTCCGACATCAAGCGTTTCGGTAGGAGCTGTAAGACCATGCAGTCCTTTTCCGTGAATAGTCACATTTGTGCCGTCAACCTCTATGTCAATGCCGAGCTTTTTAAAACAGCTTATTGTGGAAAGACAGTCTGCTCCTGTGAGAAAGCCGGTTACGTGCGTTGTGCCTTTGGCGATTGAGCCGAGCATAACAGAACGGTGCGAAACCGATTTATCTCCGGGAACAACAACTGTTCCGTTAAGGCTTTTTGCCGGGTTTATTACTGTATTCATTAGATCAATCCTTTACGGTTACTTCATAATTCATATCTCTCAGAAGCTGGACGCTTTTCATTCTGTCCTCTTCCGAATCAAAGGCAAAGTTAAGAACACCGCTGTTGCTTTCGCGATTATTTACGATTCCCATGTTTTTGATGTTGATTCCATGGCTGGAGAAGAGAACCGTAATAATTGCGATTGAACCGGGACGGTCGAGTACGTCAACATCAATTTCGTAACGTCTTACAAATGCCTTTGGTGTCGTTGTGTTGAAGGTATTTCTGTACTGCTGTGCATTTAAGAAATAATTATATACATAGTCTGTATTGTCCTTCATAATGTTGCTTCTTATGTCGTTTATAACCTCACTGAAGGAATCAAGAACGGATATAATATCCTCCTTGTTTTCAAAGGTTATGCTTTCCCACATATCGGCACTTGAAGATGCGATTCTTGTTATGTCCTTAAAGCCGCCTGCTGCAAGAAGGTGCATATATTCCTTATCTGAATCGAGCTTTTTAACATTGTTTACAAGAGCCGCCGCTATTATGTGCGGAACATGGCTGATTGATGCAACGGCATAATCGTGCTCATATGGTGATATTATAACAGGTATTGCACCTATTTTTGTTACTGTTTCTTTAAATTCGGCAGTTTTTTCTTCGGGAACATTTTCGCCGGGAGCAATTATATAGTAGGCATTTTCAAACAAATGCTCCTTTGATGCATTGTATCTGAAGCGCTCCGAGCCTGCCATAGGGTGTCCGCCTATGTATGTTATCGAATCGCCGAGTGTTTTCATTTTATCATAAAGATGGCCCTTTGTTGAGCCTACATCGCTTATTACGCAGTCTTTTCCGACTATTGGAATAAGTTGTTTTGCATAATCAAATATTTTATCAACAGGTGTACATATGAACACAATGTCACAGCCTTTGAACATATCGGTTACGCTTAAAGCATAATCATCAATCACGCCTTCGCTTTTGGCAGTTATAAGAACGTCCTCGCTTCTGTTGAAGGCAACGATTTCTTTTACACCACAGCGGTTTCTGAGTGCTTTGCAAAGCGAACCGCCGATAAGTCCGAGACCGATAATACCGACTTTAGAGTACATTAAAACTTCCTCCCTGTAAGCTCAACAAACGGACGGAGTTCGTCTGTGAGTTTTTTGAAGTCTTCCGGATTAAGGCTCTGAGGGCCGTCCGAAAGTGCTTTTTCGGGGCATGGATGAACCTCGATAATAAGTCCGTCAACACCGATTGCGGCAGCGGCCTTGCTTAAAGGAGAAATATATTCTCTTACGCCGGCGGCATGGCTGGGATCAATGAATATAGGAAGATGTGTTTTGCTTCTTAAAACGGGAACAGCACTTATATCAAGTGTGTTTCTTGTGCTTGTTTCAAATGTACGAATACCTCTTTCGCAGAGAATAACATTTTCGTTGCCTTCGCTCATAATATACTCAGCCGCATTAAGCCATTCGTCGATTGTTGCCGAAAGACCTCTTTTAAGCATTACGGGCTGTTTAACCTTTCCGGCTTCCTTAAGAAGCTCGAAGTTCTGCATATTTCTTGCACCGATCTGGAGAATATCAACATAGTTTACAGCCGCCTCAAGAGCTTTAAGGCTTGTAACCTCTGTTATTGTTTTAAGTCCGGTTTCCTTTCCGACTTCGTTCATTATTTTAAGACCTTCCTCTTCAAGTCCCTGGAAAGAATAGGGCGAAGTACGGGGTTTGTATGCACCGCCTCTTAAAACCTTTGCACCGCCGGCTTTTGCGGCAAGAGCGGATTCAAAAAGCTGGTCACGGCTTTCTATTGCACATGGGCCTGCCATAACAACAAAGTTGTCACCGCCGATTTTAAGGCCGTCAACATCAATAACAGTCTGTTCTGTCTTAAATTTTTTGTTTGCGAGTTTATATGATTCACTTACGGGGATAATACGGTCAACATCGGGAAAAAGTTCGGGATTTTTTTCGAGAAGCTTTCTTTTGTCGCCGACAACGCCGATAAGAGTTGTACCTTCACCTCTTGAAAGATGAGCTGTAAGTCCGAGATCTTCGATAGTTTTGATAACATTTCCGAGATTATCTTCGGAAAAGTGCGGTTTCATTACAATAATCATTTTGTTTTCCTCCTTTATGATAATTCACTGCTTACTATCATAGACCAAAAGTATAAGAAAATCAATAATTATTTTTAGAATGCAAAGTGCTAAAGTGAAAAAAGCATACATTTTTATAAAAGGTTAAACCTTTAAAACCAAAGCTTCACACTCTTCAAGTGTGGGAGTATGTACTTTCCGCCGGGAAAGTACCAAAGCGGCGAGCAATTTCGACGTGCTCGATCCACATATTACCGCACAAGATGGTGCGGTTGCGTTAGCAACTTTCGCTTGCGAAAGTAATGAATATACGGTGGACTCCCGTCCCCCGTTACCCCCTTGGCTAATCGGAAATTAGCTACAAAATTTCGATTTTGTATTTTCAAAATTGCGTTAAAACCGAGTAGTATTCCTGCGAAGGGTAGCAATTTAAGAGCTTCCTCCCTCGCAATACACCCTTGCGACTATGGTCATGACTTTTGCAAAGCAAAAGTGGCTATGCCACCGCACTGTCTTGTGCGGTCAATGAAAGCCGCAAAATATTTTTTAAAAATTACCAATGGGCAATAAAGTATAGCATTTTGAAGATTTTGTTTGAACTATAAAATTCGGAATTTTAGGCATTTTGTCAGCTAATTAAGAAGTATTTAAAGCATTTATTTTTAATTATCAAAATAGTATGTCTTAAGAACGGAGGATGGACAATGCTTAAGAATACGGTTTTGGATTGCTTTGGAGAAAAAATGCGGAAAATACTCGGTGGATATGATTGGAGGAATATAAACGAAATAAGAGTGCGTGCGGAAAGACCGGTTATTTTGAAAAGCGGCAATAACGAATATTTTGTCAATAATGACGGACAGGCTGTTTTTGAGCTGCAGAAGGGCTACATAGCTGAGCACAGCGACTTGGAGCAGATGGTCAATATGATAAGCGATTATTCGCTTTATTCGGTTCAGGAACAGCTGAGAAAGGGTTTTATAACCGTAAGAGGAGGCCACAGAGCCGCTTTTGCCGGAAGCTATGCAGTTGAAAACGGACAGGTCTGCACAGTTAAAAACATAGGCAGTATAAACATAAGAATAGCCGGAGAAATAAAAAATTGTGCGGACGATGTGCTGAGATTTTTCGGCAGAAATGCTTTGAAAAATACGCTGATAATTTCGCCGGTCTGCGGAGGAAAAACAACACTTCTCAGAGATATGGCAAGACAGCTTTCCGAAAACGGAGCAACCGTAGGAATAGCGGACGAAAGAGGAGAGATTGCCGCCTGCTATATGGGCGTTCCTCAGCTTGACGTCGGCATAAGAACCGATGTAATAGACGGCTGTCCCAAAGCTGATGCAATTTCGATGCTTATACGAACAATGTCACCGGAGCTTATATGTGCCGATGAAATAGGAGCGGAAGAGGATTTTTCGGCAATGAGAGAGGCGGCTCTTAGCGGTGCGTTTGTAATATGTACGGCTCACGGAAGAGATGAGGAGGACATATATAAAAAATTCGGCTATCAGAGAATTGCCGAAATATTCGATAGGCTTATAGTGCTTGAAGGCAGAAACAATATAGGAAAAATAAAGCATATAGCAAACGGAAGAGGTGAAAAAATATGCTTATAAAAGCAATAGGTGCATTTATAGTGTTCTTTTCCTGTGCGGCCTGCGGTCTGTATTTATCGCTAAAGGACAGATTTCGTGCTGAAGAGCTGAAGGAGATGAAAAGAGGACTTATGCTGTTAAAAAGCAGTATAGGTTATTCCTCAAAGCCGCTTTATGAGGCAATGATAGATATAAGCGAAAAAACTGAAAATACCGTATCGGAAATATTTGAGGATACCGGCAGATTGCTCAAGGCACGAAAGGCGTCCTCCGTAGGTGAGGCATGGCGAAAAACAATATCGGACAGGCGTTCAAGAACATATTTTACCAAAAACGATACGGAGATGTTTTCTGCTTTTGCGGATATACTTGGTGGAGATGACAGCAAATGCCAAATAGAAAATATAGATTCGGTAATTGATTACATAGATAAAACGGCAGAGGAGCTTATGAGAAAAAACAATAAGGACGCAAGGCTTTTCAGAAGTGCCGGAGTGCTCGGCGGAATACTTATTGTTGTTGTGCTTTTCTGATAAATACGGAGGTGCTTTATGGATATAAATATTGTTTTCAGAATAGCCGCAGTCGGCATACTTGTTGCGGTGCTGAATCAAGTGCTTGTGCGTGCCGGAAGGGACGATCAGGCAATGCTGACAACGCTTGCCGGACTGATTGTGGTGCTTTACTGGATAATAGGCTATATAAGCGAGCTTTTCGGAACTATACAGACGCTTTTCAGATTTTAGGGGAGATGTGGTTTGGAGGAAATCATAAGAATTACGGCAGTGGGAATTATCGGAACGGTGCTTGCGGTAACATTAAAGGAGCAGAAAAAGGAATATGCACTTCTTGTCGGCATTGCAACAGGCATACTTATTTTATATATGCTCATGGACAGCATATTAAAAATAAGGAATTTGTTTGAAAAGGCAGTAAATGAGGCAGGTCTGAACAGCGTTTATATGGTGATACTGATTAAGGTAATTGTTATTGCGTATATATGCGAATTTGCCGTCAGATTTTCCGAGGACGCCGGAGAAAAGGCGATTGGTGCAAAAATAGAGCTTGCCGGAAGAATACTTATTCTGGCTGTGTCGCTTCCGATTATAGAAAATCTTTTTAATATGATACTTAACCTTTCTTTTTGAGGTGGGATAAATGGCGTTAATTACAAAAAAGCTGTATATAGCCTTTATAGTGCTTATTCTTTGCTTCGGCTTTGCACAAAGGGCATATGCGGCAGAAACGACAATAGAGAGTGTTGCGGATATGTTCGGACTTGAAGAAATAGATTCGGAGCTTTCGGACATAGCCGAAGATTACGGAGCGGATAATTTCAGCATAAAGGATATTGTTCTGGATATGCTTGCCGGAAACGGTGCTTACGGAATAAAGGATTTATTAAAAACCATTGTCAGAACCGCATTGGGCAGTGTTTCCGACGTTTTGTATTCAATGAGGAAAATAATAATCATAATAATACTTTCGGCATTGCTTGAAATACTTTGCGAATCGTTTACATCGTCCTCGGTCAGCAAAATAGGGCAGTATGTATGCTCGTCGGTTCTTATTGTGACTATTATGCAGTCCTTTGCACAGGCGGCGTCAACCTCCGAAAGGGCTGTGGAAAACATAACCTCGGTTACGGAAACATTACAGCCGCTATATATGTTGATTATGACCGCAACCGGAAGGGCGGCAAAGATGACTGCGGCTGTTCCTGTGCTTTATGCCTCGTCATCAATACTTACATACGGAGCGAAAAACGTAATAATTCCGGGAGTGCTTATGGCGGCACTTATTACGTTTATAAATAGCCTTTCGGAAAAGGATATACTTATGCAGTTTGCGGAGCTGATAAGCTCGCTTTGCAAATGGGGTGTAAAAATATATGCCGGAATATTTGTATTTCTTATGTCAGTAATAAAAATAGGTACTCCGTCAACGGCACTTATAGCCGGAAAATCAATAAAAACGGCGGCAGAGGCAGTTCCGGTTGTCGGCAGTCTTATGGCGTCTGCGGCAGAAACGGCGGCAATGCTAACCTCTGCAACGGGAAACGCCGTAACGGCGGCAATAATGATTTTCATTGCGGTTATAAGCATAGCTCCGGTTATACGGCTTGCGGCGATAATGCTTATTTATAAAGCTGTTGCGGCACTGACAGAGCCGATAGCGTCAAAAAGAATAGTCAAGTGTCTGAACAGTGCGGCTGACTATACCGGAATATTAATGGGACTGGTGTTTTCGGCAGAAATAATGTTCATAATAATTACCGCACTTATGCTTATGGTATAGGAGGAATGGAAGGTATGTTTCAGACTTTGGGTGCATATATAAAAAATATAGCCTTGCTTATGACGGTTGCCGTCTTTGCGGAGATGACAGCTCCGAGTGAAAATATAAAGAAATATGTGTCGGTTGTTGTCGGGCTGATAATGATATTTACGATAGTCGGAAAATTTAAAATGTTCTCGGCAGATATGCTTTCGGAGGAGGCTGTTTCGGCAAGCAGTGTAATTACCGAAAAAAATATTGAATACAGCAATGACAATATAACCGAAAGGCTGACTGGTATAATTTATGATGAAATGAATGAAGTGGATAATAACAGCTATAAAAATGATGGTTTAGGAATAGAAGTGGAGAAAGTAGCACCATATGATAAATATACAAATGGGGAAGTGGTTGAATGAAGCTGAAGGATATGTTTGGCGGTGACAGCAAAAAAATGTTTGCCAATATAGGGGCTGCGGTTGCTTTCGGCATTGTGCTTATAATGGCAGGCGGACTTTTTAATAAAAATGACAGCGAAAGCGTTACGGAAACCGTTGACAGTGAAATGCAGACATATGACTACACATCGGATATTGAAAGCAAAACAGAGGAGCTGTTGTCCATGGTTGACGGAGCAGGCAGAGTGCAGGTAATGATAACCTTTGCGTCCGAAGGTGAAACGGTCTATGCAGAGGAAAAGAAAAAAAGCACATCACAGATGGACGAAAATGCGGAAATAGGCGACAACAGAAAAACAGATTCGCAGACAGAGGAGAATACAATAGTTATGTCAAATAATGGTGACGGCAGCACATCACCTGTTGTTATAAAGGAAAATTCGGCAGAGGCAGCCGGAATAGTTATCATAGCGGAAGGCGGTGACGACGTAGTAGTTAAGGACTCGCTTATTCGTGCTGCACAGGCACTTTTTGATGTGCCGGCTAATAAAATAGCTGTGTTCAAAATGAAATAAAAACAGGAGGCAGAACTATGTTTGCATTAAAAAGAAATCAGATAGTTGTTACTGCTCTGGCAATTATGATTGCCGTTGCGGGCTATCTGAATTTTACGGAGGCAAAATCGGCGGAAACAAAGGCAGTCGATATTAATGAAGCAACTGATTATGAGGCCTTGCTCAATGATGACGGTTCGATTTCCACTCTTGCGGATGATACCGACGGAGTTGAGCTTGCGTTGGGAGATACGGAAAACACAGATAATACGGGAAATGCGGACGGTACATATTCGGCGGCAGAGGACGACACCGGAGCGGCAATATATGTAAGCACAACGCCGGACACATATTTTGTCCAGGCAAAGCTTGACCGTGAGCAGTCCAGAGCAAGCCAGAAACAGATGCTTACCGAAATGATAAACAACGAAAATCTTGACCAGGCGAAGAAACAGGAATGTGCTGACAATCTTCTTGAAATACAGCAGAGAATTGAGAAAGAAACAGCGGCAGAGGCTATGATTGAGTCGAAGGGCTTCAGCGAGGTATATGTAAGAATAGACGATAGTACCGTTGATGTAGTTGTAAATAAAAGTGAGCTTACGGATTCCGAGCTTGCACAGATAATGGATATAGTAACAAGAAAGACGGGAATGAAGGAAAGTCAGATAAGAATAAGCCCGTTGAAAAGCAGCTCAAAGGAAAACAAAAAACAGTGATATAAATTAAGCCTGAATCGGAAACGGTTCAGGCTTTTGTCATTATATATTTGTATATTTCTTCTTTCCATGCGGCTGTGAGCCTGTCCTCCGACCATGCGGCATTTGCCGGACTTGTGGACGGAAGCTTTACAGCGGCATGTTTGGTTGACGGATAGCAATACTTCATATAGAGCTTGTGCGATGTTGCTCCGTTGCAGAAAACGGCCTTTATGTCGGCATAGGATAAAATAAGGTTTATGTCCGACGGAATTACATTTTTTATACTGCTGTCGCTTGAGCCGATTATGTCACAGGAATGTATTGTGTCCCATAAAGCAATGTCGTTTTGGAGAAGAAAGGCTTTCTTTTCAGGTATGGACATCGGTTTTTCGCATTCGAAAATGCGACTTATAACAGACCAGAAGCGGTTTCTCGGGTGACCGTAGAAAAAGCCTTCCTCACGGGATTTTACAGATGGGAAGGAGCCTAATATAAGAATTTTTGAGTTTTCGGTATATACCGGATCAAAAGTATGTGTAAGATGCTGGTATCGGCTTTCATCATGCATGGTTGTACCTCGGAATATAAATATTAAAAAAGCTCTGCACAAATGCAGAGCCAAGCTAAAGATGGGACTCGAACCCACGACCTGCTGATTACGAATCAGCTGCTCTACCAACTGAGCCACTTTAGCACGAATTTTATTAAACACGCATTATATTATATTATATTTTTATTTAAAAATCAATGATTTTATTTTAAATTTCAAATTCTATTTGTGATAACTCACATAAAACATTGTATTTATTTTTACACATTGTATATATGCTTTTTATATATTTTATGCCTTTTTGATTATTGCACAATAAATTTTATCTTATGATATTATTTTTATATAGAATATTAATAATTTTTACTTATTTTTATACTTTACTCCAATGTTCAACAAAATATTTTTTAAAATTAATAAAAAAGAGGATATTTATAACAAATGCAGAATATTTTAATTATAGGGTTTTACTAAAGGCTATTAAGGAGAAAAAATCAATGAAATCTTGAATTTAAAAGCTGATATATTCGGCTCACACAATAAGGAGGAATGTATATGAAAAGTTACACATCTAAAGAAATCAGAAATGTGGTTTTGCTGGGTCACAGTGGTTCAGGTAAGACAACAATAACTGAATCTTGTCTTTTTAAATCAGGTGCAACTAAGAGATTTGGCAAGGTTGACGACGGAAATACAGTCAGCGACTATGATCCAGAGGAGATTAAACGCCATGTATCAATTAATTCATCAATTCTTCCGGTTGAGTGGAAAGATGTAAAAATCAATTTCATTGATACACCGGGTTATTTCGATTTTGTCGGCGAGGAAATGCTTTCAACATATGTTGCCGATGCAGCCGTTATCGTTGTATCGGGCAAGGCCGGTGTTGAAGTAGGTACCGAAAAGGCTTGGGACTGTGTTGAAAAATTCGGTACTCCCAGAATGTTCTTTATGAACTTTATGGACGATGAAAATGCAGATTATGAAAGAGTTCTCAGCGAGCTTCGTGATCATTTCGGAAAGAGTGTTGCTCCCGTTCAGATTCCTTTCTATGAAAATGAAAAAATCCGTGGTTTCATCGATGTTATAACAAGAGAGGCCAAATATCTCGATTCGACAAAAACAAAGCTTGAACCCGGTCCTATCCCCGAATTTATGACGGTTGAAGTTGAACACCTCAGAAAGATGATCGTTGAGGTTGCGGCAGAAAGCATTGATGAATTGCTTGATAAATATTTTGCTGATGAAGAGCTTACAATAGAAGAAATTTACAGAGGTCTTGAGGTTGGTCTTCTTAATAAGACAATCGCTCCTCTTTTCACAGGTGCGGCAAGCCAGGGACTCGGTATCATGCTCTTTATGAACTCGGTTAAAAACTTTATAGCGCCTTCCGTTGTATGCAGACCCGAGTTTGAATGCACAGACCTTACAACAGGAGAAGAAATAATAAGAAAGAATGATGAAACAGACCATTTTGCAGCTTATGTATTCAAGACAATTTCTGACCCGTATATAGGACGTCTTAACATATTCCGCGTGCTTTCCGGTGAGCTTACAAAGGATAAGGTTATCTATAATCCCGAAAAGGATACACAGGAAAAGGTTGCTCATATATATGTAATCAGAGGTAAAGAACAGATTGAGGTTGATAAGCTTTGTGCCGGCGACATCGGTGCTCTTGCAAAGCTCCAGAACACAGGAACACAGGATACACTCTGCTCAAGCGTAAATCCTGTTCAGCTCAGCAAGATTGAGCTTCCCGAGGCTGTTTATTCAAGGGCTATCGTACCTAAGGCAAAGGGCGATGATGATAAGATTGCGGCTGCACTCGTTAAAATAAGAGAAGAAGATCCTACAATCAGGGTTGAAGTAAATAAAGAAACAAAACAGACACTTATTTATGGTGTTGGTGACCAGCAGCTTGATATAGTTGTTAATAAGCTTAAAAATAAATATAAAATTGACGTTGACCTTATCGACGTTATCATACCTTACAGAGAAACAATCAAGGCTAAGGTTAAGGTACAGGGCAAATATAAGAAACAGTCCGGCGGTCATGGCCAGTTCGGTGATGTATGGATGGAATTCGAGCCTTCAGGCGATATGAGCAAGCAGTATATATTTGAAGAAAAGATATTCGGCGGTTCTGTTCCCAAGCAGTACTTCCCGGCTGTTGAAAAAGGCTTACAGGAATGTGTTGCAAACGGCGTTCTTGCCGGCTATCCCGTTGTAGGTCTTAAGGCTACACTTGTTGACGGTTCATATCACCCCGTTGACTCATCGGAAATGGCATTCAAGATGGCTACATCGGTTGCCTTCAAAGATGGTGTTTCAAAGGCTAAACCTACTATTCTTGAACCTATTGCTCATGTTGAGGTTATTGTTCCCGAAAGATTCATGGGCGATATTATGGGCGATATAAACAAACGTCGTGGCAGAATATTGAGTATGGATTCAGTTGACGGCGGAAAGAAGAGTATCGTTGCCGAAATCCCTATGGCTGAAATAGCTAAATACAGCATTGACCTTCGTTCAATGACACAGGGCAGAGGCAGCTACACATATAACTTCGAACGCTATGAAGAGGCTCCGGCAGACGTTCAGCAGAAGGTTATTGCGGCAAGAGCTAAATAAAATATTGATTTTTACAGGGGAGATTACTCAATCTTCCCTGTTTTTTTGCTATTTTCTCTTGAACAGAAATGCAAAAAATGATAAAATACTATGTAATTCAAAATTTTTTTAGGGGGTAACTTTAATGTCCGGACATTCAAAGTTTGCGAATATTAAACATAAGAAAGAGAAAAACGACGCAGCAAAAGGTAAAGTATTTACTATGATCGGTCGTGAAATCGCTGTTGCTGTTAAGGCAGGCGGTCCCGATCCTAATAACAACGGTAAGCTCAGAGAGGTTATCGCAAAGGCAAAGGCAAACAATATGCCTAACGATACAATCGACAGAAGTATCAAAAAAGCTGCCGGAGCAGGCGACGGCGTTGAGTACGAAACAATAACATACGAAGGATATGGCCCTAACGGTGTTGCTGTTATCGTTGAAGTGCTTACAGACAACAGAAACAGAGCTGCCGCAAACGTAAGAAACGCTTTCACAAAGGGCGGCGGAAACATGGGAACAAGCGGCTGTGTGTCATTCATGTTCGATGAAAAAGGTCTTATCGTTATTGATAAGGAAGAGGTCGAAATGGACGAGGACGAGCTTATGATGCTTGCTGTTGAGGCAGGAGCAGAGGACTTCGGAGTTGAAGAGGACAGCTACGAAATAACAACTGCACCAGATGATTTCGAGGCAGTAAGAGAGGCTCTTGAGGCACAGAATATTCCTATGGTCAGCGCAGAAATCACAATGATTCCTCAGACATACACAGTTCTTAATAACGAAGAGGATATTAAGAAGATGAATAAGCTTCTTGATATGCTTGACGATGATGATGACGTAAAGAACGTATGGAATAACTGGGACGAATAATTAAATACTTTAATATACAACAAAAGCATGGTTCGGACGAGCCATGCTTTTGTTTATGTATACTTTTTAAAAATATCTTGATGTTCTTTCCAGAATTTTATAAAACATATTCCGAAAATATAGTTTAGGAAAGCAGATAAATAATCAATTCAGAAAATCATTTGTTAAAATGATTTTCAATAAAGTTTAGGTAAATCCTTTTTAAAGGATTTCAGGGTTTGGGACAGAGTCCCATGGTTTTAAAAAGTATATTTTTATTTTTTGAACAATCCTTTTATAAATGAAGCGGGTGTGTAGGTTCTTTCACCACCGTATTTGTGCATTGTCACATAATATGTTGTAAGCAGGAATATGTCTGCTGCCATCCATGCGATAGGATTGGAGAGACATACACCGACATAGCCTATGTATTTAACAAGTATAAATGCTGTTACCGAACGACCGGCAAGCTCTGTTACACCGGCGATAGTAGTTATTGCCGATTTGCCTATGCCCTGGAGTGTGTTTCTGTAAACAAAAACGATTCCAAGCGGAACATAGAGTATGCACTGATAGAACAAAAATTCCATTGAATAGTCAATCATAGCATCCATATAAATGGTGGCTTCACCGGAGCTTCCGTTGAGGAAAAGCTTTGTAAGCTGGCGTCCGAGTCCTAAATCAAAGCCCATGCCGACAAACCAGAATATTATTACGAGCACCATAGCGGCAAATACACCATCTTTTATCCTGCCGAATTTCTTTGCGCCGTAGTTCTGTCCGGCATATGTAGCACAGGCTGTTCCTATTCCGTTGAAGGTCTGCATGGCAATGTTATCTATTTTTGTTGCGGCAGTATAGCCTGTTACAACGCCCGGCATAGTGGCATTAAGTCCGTTGAGAGCTGTCTGCTGGAATACGCAGCCGATAGCCGTTATTGAATACTGTAATGCCATAGGCAGACCGACTGCAATATGTCCCTTAAGCATTACCGGATTGAATGACCAGTCAGATTTTTTCGGTCTGAGCTTTGGATAAGCCTTGAACATATATACTACACAGACTGCACCGGAAATAAACTGGCTTGCTATTGTGGCAACGCCTGCACCTGTGTATGACATCTTAAAGCCGACTATGCAGAGAAAGTCAAGTCCTACGTTCAGCACTGCCGAAAATATAAGGCAGAAAAGGGGAGTACGGCTGTCACCGACGGCTCGCAGAGTGTTGGCGGCAATATTATACAGTATTGTTGCACCTATGCCAAAAAATATAACTATAAGGTAGTAATAAGCATAGTCGTAATATTGTTCAGGTGTTTTCATTGCTCTGAGGAGAGGTCCTGAAAGCGGAACGGCAATGGCGGTAAGAATGATAGTCATTGCTATACAAAGCTCGAAAGATGCGGCAATACTTTTTCGCATACCGTTTTCGTCTTTAGCACCGAAGAACTGGCTCGTTCTTACGGCAAAGCCTGATGTAAGACCCCACACAAGACCGAGAACAAGAAAGCTTATTGAGTTTGTACAGCCGACACCGGACATGGCATCTGACGAAACTGTATGACCAACTATTATTGTGTCTGCCATACTATATAACTGCTGGAATATATTTCCTATTATTATTGGCAGTGAAAACATAAATATCTGTTTAAACGGATTGCCTTCGGTCAAATCCAAACGCATAATATTATCCTCCTTTTGATATGCTGTTTTATTAACGCATAGATGTTATTTTATTACTGTTATACAAAAAAATCAAGGCAAATTTGTTAAATCTGCCTTGATAAATATAAGCCTTATTTTTCGGTCAGTCTGTTTTCCGCTGACAAAATTATTGTATCGTAATTGTCTATCTTGTAGTTAAGCCGTTCTAAGGTTGCAGTCATAAAATTGATTTTTTCTTCGAGAATACCACGCTGTTCAATAAGTATTTCCTTTCGGGCTTCTATTGTCGAATTTCCCTGTCTGAATAACGTAACATATTCAATAAGCACCTCAATCGGCAGACCGGCGGATCTCATACATTTTATAAAATCAACCCATTTGCAATCTTCGTCTGTGTAGTCCCTTATTCCGTTTTTGTTTCTGTTTACCGGCGGAATAAGTCCTATACGTTCGTAATAACGCAGTGTGTCGGCACTTATATTATATTGCTTGCTTACTTCAGCTATTGTCATTATAATCACTTCCAAATATATATTTTATATAAGAATAGCACTTGGAGTAAGGTTTAAGTCAATACTTTTAATCACAATTTATGTTCAACATCCATAACAGGCATGACAAGGTCGAGAAGAATAGCCGAAAATTTCCTTGAATGTTCATTAAGCAGCTGTAAAGCCTCTTTTCCGTTTTCGGCTTCTACGGTTTCAAATTCATCTTTAAGCAGTTTACGCAGAACGTCACGGTTGATGGAGTTATCATCTACTATGAGCACAGTTTTTTTATTAATTTTTTCTTTTGAATTTACGCTCATTTAATCAATCCTTCATAACAAAAAGTTTTAATACAGGTTGTATTAGAAATTGGTATAACTGTCACTATGTACAGTCATAAAGTGCAACGTTTATGTAAGCCCGTTATTTTTGATGCCTTAAGACAGGCAAAGTTAATTATAAAAACCGCAGTCTATATCCTAATATATGCAAATTATAGCATAACTTGAGCGAAATTATAACGAATATAAGATACAAACCCATAATAATATTATTAATTTTTGTAAATATATGTACAAATTTGCTTATGATATGAGGTATTTATATTTCCAAAATTGTATTATAGTTAATTTTACGGAAAGGAGATAAAAATAATGGATATATTTTTCAGAAAGCATCCCGGTGTTCTTATTGTATCGGTATCGGGAGATATAGATCACCATACGGCAGAAACAATAAAGAGAATGACCGAAAGAGAGTTGTATGTTACCGGTTCAAAAAATCTTATTTTTGATATGAGTGAAGTTAGCTTTATGGACAGCTCCGGCATAGGAATGCTGATAGGCAGATATAAAACGGTTATGGCACTTGGCGGAAGAACAGCGGTTGCTGCTCCGTCAAAAGAGGCAGACAGGCTTATGGAAATGTCTGGAATATATAGAATTATAAAGCCGTATCCTACGGTTGATTCGGCACTTATGAATATCGGAAGGGAATGATTGATTTGAAAAACAGTATGACATTGAGCTTTTCGGCAGCGGCACAGAATGAGGCTTTTGCAAGAATGGCAGTTGCGGCGTTTATAATGCCGCTTGATCCGACAATATCTGAAATTACGGACATAAAAACTGCGGTCTCAGAGGCTGTGACCAATGCGATTATACATGGATATGGAAACAACAGTGAGAAGAATGTTGTTCTTTTGTGTTCATACGAAAACAGAAGTGTATACATAGAGATTACCGATTACGGCGTAGGTATAGAGGACATAAAGCAGGCAAGGACTCCGTTGTATACATCTGCTCCGGAGCTTGAGCGTTCCGGGCTCGGTTTTACCGTAATGGAAACATTTATGGACAGCGTGGACGTTCTTTCCGAAAAGGGAAAGGGAACAACTGTGAGAATGGCAAAAAAATTAATGGATTCAGACAACAAAAATGACATGGATTGCAGGTGAAGGATTTGGAGGAAAAAGCCTTTAACGACAGCAAATCAACAGATTCAAGAACTATGGAGTTGATAGCACTTGCACAAAATGGCGACAGCAGTGCAAAGGAAAAGCTGCTTCTTGAAAACAGTGGACTTATATGGAGCGTTGTGCGGAAATTTCTCGGAAGAGGATATGAAAGCGAAGATCTGTACCAGATAGGTGCAATAGGACTGATGAAGTGCATAGATAAATTTGACATGAGCTATAATGTGCGTTTTTCGACATATGCCGTTCCTATGGTTATGGGCGAGATACGCCGTTTTATGCGTGATGACGGCATGATAAAGGTAAGCCGTCCGCTTAAGGAGATTGCGGCAAGAGCAAGAATAACAAGAGAAATGATGACGACAAAAAACGGAGATGAGCCGTCTGTCGGTGAGCTTGCGGAAGAAATGGGAATATCGGGCGAAGAGCTTGTGGAGGCTCTGGACGCATCAAGAGATGTGGAAAGCATATATAAAACTGTATATAAAAGCGATGGTTCACCGGTATATTTAATTGATAAAATATCCGACGGAGCAGCATCTGACGATATGACCGACAGCATAACATTGAGAGAGATAATAGGTAAGCTTGATGACAGAGAGAAGAAAATAATATATCTTAGGTATTTTAAGGATAAAACACAGGCGGAAACGGCAAAGGAGATAGGCATATCGCAGGTTCAGGTATCCAGAATGGAGAAGAAAATAATAAACTCAATGAGAGAAAATTTCGGTGCATAGAATGCCTAAGTCGAAATCAGGATTTCGACTTGTTTAAACAGAGGCATGAATAGCTCATTCCATCGGCTAAAGCCTTGAAACTCGCTATTCTCCTCGACGGGAGTGAATCCCGTCTATTGACCGCACAAGACAGTGCGGCGGCAAAGCCGCTTTTGCTTTTTCAAAGCAAAAGTCATGACAGTATGGATTCC
>Ga0129312_1000387_pt1 | contig 39529 bp, 30 predicted proteins | sample O827metagenome_FD_94434 | JGI IMG/M metagenome (GOLD analysis project Ga0129312, IMG submission 94434) | Orangutan group fecal microbial communities from Wisconsin, USA - O827 metagenome | ecosystem: Host-associated > Mammals > Digestive system > Large intestine > Fecal | place: USA: Wisconsin... | reverse complement strand
GCAATGGCTATGCGGCTGGCAGGACAGCTGCCAGTCGAGGCTTTGCAACTTTCTCCAATTTGGAGATGCAACATTCTCCAAAAATATTTTGCAACTTTTGCCAAAAAGCACTTGCAAAAAACACACAATTATAACCGCACATAAAATAAAACGATAAAAATACAGGAATTATTATTTGGGAAGGATCGATGGAATATGATAGAAAAAAGGTTAAGAATGCTTGGAATATTGGGGATTATCAGCTTGTTGTCTTATACAGCGATGGTGGTATTTTCTCCGCTTGCGTATCCGGGTTATGATTGGCTGAGCATGGCAGTCAGCGATTTGTCTGCAGAGGGAGCACCGTCCGAAGAGCTTGCAAGTCAGCTAAATGCACTATTTGGACCATGCGGATTAGTTTCCATCATGGCAGTTTGTGTAGGAGTAGCCGGCTGTAAATCTAAAGTGATGAAGCTGGGAGTTTATTCTTTTGCTGCCATGGAATGGGTATGCAGTGTCGGATATGATCTTTTCCCGTGGGTAAGTGATGCACCTGCATCAAATCCGCAGAATGTGATGCATCTTGGTGTGACCGTTTTGGTTGTAGTATTATCATTGGCATCGTTGGTATTGGTAGCAATCGGAGCAGGAAAGGAACAAATGAAGTCCCTTAGAATATGGGCAATTATATGTCTTGTGGCTATGATGATGGGACCGATAGGCACAGCATTGTTACCCAAAGCGGTATTTGGTCTGTTTGAAAGATTTAGTACATTTTCGGCGGTTGTATTCAACGCTGTTTTAGGAATCTATCTCATAAAGGGGCGTTTTACTATGATAAAGTAGATTCTGGAAATATATGGGAAGAAGATATGTCGGAACAGGGAATACAAAACATTGCATTGAAAAATTAACAGAATTATAGGATAGCTCTGCAAGTGCAATACCATTAGATTAGGCTATCCAACACAGTATTCCAATGCGCCTTATATGGTTAGCGATTTTATATAAACGATAGGCACTAATTCAAAAAATGATGCTCATGGACATCTTTATAATGGCAATTAGTGGGTCAGTGACGCAATTGGAATTTACTGTAAGGAGCATTTGTGAAAAGAAAGAAGGAGAAAGTATATATGGGAGAATTAGCCAACTTCCTAACATAGGAAAAATGGTTGAAGAACAGCTTTTGCAGGTGGGAATCGGTTCTGCGGATGAGTTAAAGAGAATCGGGGCAAAAACAGCATGGCTCAAAATACAGGAGATTGATGAATCTGCCTGCATTCACCGCCTGATGGCACTTGAAGGTGCGATTCAGGGAGTAAAGAAAAAAAGTCAACTGATTGAAAGAGACCTTTATGCAATTATTCCTCTGAAGTACCCAAAGTTGTAAGGCTGTGGCTGAATAATAACTCATTGGTCTCCAAAATTGTCTTTTTCCGTTGCAGGGAAAATAAAATCAATGCATCACGTTCATCTCTTGCGTACAACTCCCTGTTGCCGGACAGCTTCAGCATTTTCTGGGTTTCATCATCGGAAAGGCATAGTCCGAATGCAATGGCAATCAGCTTATCTCGAGACGTTTTTTTTTCACCGGAAAATATCTGATAGACATATGCCCGATCCAACAGAGAACCGCGTACAACATCGGCTCTGCTGATGCCCTTTTGTGACAGCAGTAGTTTCAGATGCTTGGACAGACTGCACGTCAACATATTTTCTTTATTGTTTGCCAGATAATCCTCAATATCCGTTGCAGACTTAATTTCATGATTTAATTCGTCAGTTGTTTTAAGTTTCATATTGCATCTCCTTTAAGGCATCTGCTATAATTATACAAAATTACTGATAATGTGACAAGATTGGATGCGAGCATTATGGAATACGAGGAGCTTAGGCTGATAAAGCAAAGTGAAAAGAACACAGTGCATTTGGTACGGGAAAAGGCTGGAAATCAGATTTTTATCCGAAAAATATTGAAGGGGCAGCACAATATCTATCTGACACTGCAAAACTGTCAGCACCCGTATTTGCCTAAATTGTACGAGGTTGCCATGTCTGATGACACGACGACACTCATTGAAGAGTATGTAGAAGGTCAGTCCTTAGGAAGTGCAGAATTATCAGAGAAGCAATTACTTAGTGCCGTTCGAGAACTATGTTTTGTTTTGGAATTCCTTCATGGAAAAGGTATCATTCACCGTGACATCAAGCCCTCCAATATTATCCTTGCAAAGGATGGGCATATCCGCTTAATTGATTTTGACGCGGCGCGCATGCTGAAAGATGGTTTGGAGCAGGATACAAAGCTGCTGGGTACACGGGGGTACGCGCCGCCAGAGCAGTATGGTTTTGCACAGACTGATGCACGGGCTGACATCTATGCCCTTGGCGTTACGTTGAAGCAGCTTTTAGGGGATAAGGCGCAGAAGCCCCGCTATAGGCGAATTATTCAAAAGTGTACCAACCTAAATCCTGACAATCGGTATCAGTCTGCCCGACAGGTGAAAATGGCGCTTTCCTATGGTAAAAGTATTGCCTTGTGTGGTTTTGCGGCAATTCTTTTGCTTGTCCTTTTATGTTTAGGCGGAAATATATTACACCGGTCTGCGCTGAATAAAGATGTGTCTGACAGCGGAGAACTGGTTGTCCTGCCAGCACCGGACAATCCCCACTGGGAGGGGGAGACAGGCATTGCAGTATGGGGCAACGTACCTGAGTCAGGTATCGGGGACGGTGAAGTGGCATATCATTGGAGATTGTATAGAAGAGACACAGAGATTCCTCCCAATCCAGATAAGGATAAGTGGGATTTGGAAGGTGACATGAGAGGGAATGGAGCGATAAACCCTGAAACTTCCACATATGAACTGAATATTGCAACTGACTTATGGGAAAATGGGTTTTATTATTTTGCAGTATCCGCTGATGGGGATGGCGTTAATTATGCCAGTAGTCCGTATGTAATATCAGATGCCTTTGAGTATACAGGTGAAGATGCTCCAATGCTGCCTGCACCGACAGGACTTGAGTGGAAAATGTTTGAAACAGATAAGGGCAGACAGTATTACGCTACCTGGAGTAATCTCGATGACTATGAAGACACGGACAGCTTTAATGTCTGCGTTTACGATAAAGACGGTAATTATGTCATGAATAATATATGGACAAAAAAAGGAATCATGTCCGTAGGATATAACGGAATTCGGGTCAACCGGGAGTTCTTAACAGATTTGGACGGTGCATACCGCTTCACTGTTGAGGCTTACTCTTCCCGGCCAAATGAATATAAATCGTATCTTATGTCTGACCCTGTGCCGGAAGAATGCTACAGCCCTTGGTATTACCGATACAATTAATAACTATGATACTTAACAGTCCCTGTGCCGTGAGTGGCACAGGGACTGTTTTGTGGTACGCCATAACAAAAATTATTATGATACGGAGCGTAGTCAGGAATTTCTAAAGCAGAAATGTCTGCTGGTAGCAGACCACATGGAGAATAAGCTTGGCATAGATATTGTGCTGTTGACCATTTACCAGCCTGTGGAAGGCCGGGAGGCGATGGAGCAGTATAATCTGCGTTCCGAGGATTGGGAACAAAATATGCAGGATATTGCCGATGATTTTTGGGATAATAATCGATTTGGCTATAATAAAGGAATTGAGGGGGATGGTATTCTCCTTTTGCATAACTGGTATCCAAACCAACAGGGGGAATATATTTCTACCAGCGGGAAGGTGATGAGGGCACTTAGCAGTTATGACCTTGATACATTATTGGAGATAGCAGATAATTGTTTTATAGACGCTTATGGAGCGTATAAGGCTTATATAGACGAGATTGGCTATTTATTGGATTGATAGGCAGTGTAGGTTATTTCGCCAAAGTAAATGTTCACAGATTTTTCACAAAATTATTGGCACTCACCTATTGACAGTGCTAATAATGCGTGTTATATTACATGTATAACAAAGGAAAAGAAAAGTTCTTTTTCATTGAAAGGAGATATGACTTATGATGATGCCTAGTATTTTTGGAGAAAACTTATTTGATAATTTTATGGAGGATTTTGCATTCCCGGCATTTCCTGATGTTGATAAAACATTATACGGAAAGCATGCAAAGAACCTGATGAAGACTGACGTAAAGGAGACAGATACCGATTTTGTGGTTGACATTGACCTGCCCGGTTTTAAAAAGGACGAGATTAAGATGCAGCTGGATAATGGTTATCTGACTGTCAGTGCAGAGAAGGAACTTGACAAAGACGAGAAGAAAAAGGGCAAGTATGTAAGGCGTGAACGCTATGCCGGAAGCGTGAGCCGTAGCTTTTATGTAGGAGAGAATATCACAGATAAGGATATTCATCCCAAATATGAGAACGGTATTCTGACCTTCAGTCTTCCGAAGGAGGACAAAAAGGCAGTAGAAGAAAAGAATCATTATATCTCTATTGAGGGATAATGCTTTATGGTGAGGTAAGAAGATACCCTGCGGGTTAATCCCTGCGGGGTATTTTCATATAATAGAAAACTGCAATTTTTTTGTAATCATAGATAAGGAGGGAGCAGCATGGAAAAAAAGAGAGATTATTATGACGTCCTTGGGGTGGAGCGCAGTGCTGATGATAATGCTATCAAAAAGGCGTACCGAAGACTTGTAAAAAAGTATCATCCGGATACCAACGCCGGTAATACGAAGGCAGAAGAGAAATTTAAGGAAGTGACAGAGGCATATGATGTTCTGAGTAATCCGGAGAAGAGAAAGCTGTATGATAGGTTTGGCCATGCGGCATTTGACGGAAATGCGGCAGAAGATGCAGGAACGCATGACTATGGCAGAACCGGTTCATACAGCTATGCAGGACCTGAGGGGAGCTATCATGAATATCACTTCGAGGGCGGTGACATGGATGATATCTTAAAGAACTTTTTCGGCAGCTTCCACAGTAATGGCTTTGGCGGTAGCCGCTTCCATGATGACGGATTTGGTGGTGCCGGATATGGGAGAGGAGTTTTTTGTCAGAATGGTGCCGATTTACAGGCAGAAATATCTGTCAGCTTTGATGAAGCGGTCTTTGGCTGCGAAAAGGTAATTAATCTGTCAGGCACAGACGGAAGTGGTGGAGCCGCAAAAACCCTGAAGGTGCATATCCCGGCAGGAATTGATAACGGAAAAAGCATCAGACTTCGAGAAAAGGGAATGCCGGGTAGTGGCGGCGGCAGACCGGGTGATTTGCTGTTGAAGGTCAATGTAGGAAGCAAACCGGGCTTTGAACGGCAGGGCTTGGATGTCTATACGACAGTCAATGTTCCGTTTACGGCAGCAGTATTTGGCGGTGAGGCAGTAGTGCAGACCCTTTATGGAAATGTGCTTTGCAAAATTGCGGAAGGAACACAATCGGGTACTAAAATCAGGCTTAAAGGGAAGGGAATTGTCTCTATGAAGGACCCTAAGGTGCGTGGAGATCAGTATGCGGTTGTGCAGATTCAGGTTCCAAAGAATCTTAGTGAAGAAGCCAAGAGAAAATTAAAAGAGTTTGAGAAAGCGTGTGGCAATAGAAGCAGAGGCGTGGCATAAGCCAGAACTTCCTCCCAAAATCTGCATATTGCATAGAAAAGACTAAAATATAAGGATATGCAGAGCAATGAGAGAATATGTATCATTATCACTGGAAACGCATCTTTTTTTCGGAAGAATTATGAAGGAGCATGCGCTGTTTCTGCTGGCAGGGTTTCCGGCAGCGGAAACGGGATTCAGGGAGCGGGCAGACCGTTTTCGGGAGGCGTTTGAGGATGAACTCAGGCGCACAGTGCAGCTTAGTAATGGAAGAGTAGACGAGGATGTGCTTGACAGCGGAGAAATCGTAACGGAATTTACACTAAGGGCAGAGGGGCAGACAAGGGTATTAGCGGGAGTGGATATCGACAGCGGTATTACAGAGGCTGAGAAGAGGCTGCGCGCCGGCTGGAACGAGCGGCCAAGCAGGGAGCTTGTATGGAGCGTCAGGACGTTGAACCGTCGTATACTGAGCCTTCTGAATGAGTTTATTGAGTTCAAGGAGCGGATTTTGCGCGAGGTGTTGGAGTGCAGGCTCTACACGGCAAATTATCCTTTGTTGATTGAGCATATATTACGTGAAGCAAGGCTGTATCGTGAGACCGTTGAGGAGCTGGAGAGAAGAGGCGGTATTCCGGCTCAGAACCGAAGAGAAATGGAGATGTTCTGGAATCAGATTATGATGGAGCATGCGCAGTTTATCAGAGGACTTTTAGACCCTACCGAGTGTGAGCTGATGAAGACGGCGGACGGATTTGCCAAGGATTATTGTCGTCTTTTGGAGGAAGCAAGGAAGCAGGAGTTGCGCACCATGGACGAATTGACAAGAAAGACCATTCAGACCACACAGGCCTATCAGCAATTCAAGACAGCGGGAACAGAGGGAATCACGGAATGCAGGATTCGTTCTGTCATTTTGCCGCTTTTGGCAGACCATGTACTTCGCGAGGCAAATCACTACCTGAGAATTTTACAGGATTCAGAGAAAGGCAGGGATTCGTATGGAGCTATGTAAATATCCTTCAGAAGGTAACACCCGTGTCTTTCATATCGAAGCCATACAGCTTCCCATTGTGTACAATCGATACGGAGATTATGATCCGGACGGTCTGATTTATGTATTGGAGGAGGACTCTAAGAGGATTCAGAGAGAGACATTGCACAGATTCGCAATGAACCCGCCCCAGCCATACGAGGAAGTACAGCCGTTAGTCATTCGGGCAAATTTGGGCGACACGGTGAGAATACGTTTTCGCCATAGTCTGGACAGAAGGCTTTCCATTCATGTGCAGGGACTTTCTTATAATGTTTGGAATTCGGACGGCGCCAGTGTGGGCTATAATCCTGATAGTACCACTGATGGGGAAATTTGGTACACCTGGTATGCCGATACGGAGGGGGTATTTTTGTTTCATGATATGGCAGACCCAAGAAGCTTAGAGGAAGCAACAAATATTCACGGGCTTTTTGGCGCTATTATAGTGGAGCCTCCTCAGGCAAGGTGGTATCATCCGGAGACGGGAAAAGAGCTGGAGAGCGGACTCATGGCAGACATTTATCAGCCCGGAAAACCTGCTTTCAGAGAATACAGTGTGTTCTTCCATGATGAGCTGGAAATCCTCAATAAGGACGGCAATCCCCCTATTGACCCGCATACGGGACTGCCCTCTGCCACCACCGCAATCAGCTATCGTTCTGAGCCTATGAGAAACAGGCACCCCCTGACTCATGACCCGGCGGATTCAGGGGAGGACATTTCTATGAGCTCGTGGGTGTACGGAGACCCTGCACCGCCTATTCTTAGGGCTTATGTGGGAGACCCCGCAAAAATTCGCCTGATTCATGGAGGAATCAAGGAAACTCATGTTTTTCATCTGCACAATCACCAGTGGAGACTGGAGCCTGACAATCCTGTCTCTACAGTCATAGATTCTATTTCTATCAGTCCACAGGAATGTTATACGCTGGATATTCTGTATGGGGCGGGAAGTCTGAACGGAGTAATCGGAGATGTGATTTTCCACTGCCATCTGTATCCTCATTTCCACGAAGGAATGTGGACCTTGTGGAGAATACATGACAGACTGGAGGACGGCACCGGAAGTCTGCCTGACGGAACAAGGATTCCTCCGCTTTTGCCCTTAAAGGATAGAGAAAAACCGCGAAAGAAAGACGACCTGCACCCGGGCTATCCTAATTTTATACAGGGTGAGGTGGGAGAAAGCCCCTTACAGCCGCCCTGCGGCGTGTTGGACCCTGCGGGAAATGTAACCAATCAGCCCTCTCCCGAGGAAATGGCTAATTTTGTGGAAAATGCAGCACCGGGCGCACTGTACACGGATACCTGTCCCTGTCATACGGCTGGCGTGGAAAAGGAGTGTGGAAACAAGCCGCCGGAGGAAAAAGTAGGAGAAGAAAAATGCCGTGGTTGCAGCTGTCTTTGCTCCGCACAGGATAATGTGAAGGTATTTGAGATTGCCATGGTTCAGGCGAAAATCACCTATAACCGTTACGGCTGGCATGACCCTCAGGGGCGCTTTTTTGTCCTGAAGGAGGAGCTGGAGCGCCACGGTGGTCTGGACGCCTATATTCGCAAGGTGGAGCAGCGTAAGATTAAGGTGGAACCACTGGTAATCCGTGCCAATGCAGGAGACTGTATTGAGCTTAGGACGACAAATCTGCTGCCGGAATATCTTGAGGGCAGTGCTTTCCAGCTGCGCACAAGAACGGATATTGTGGGGCATCATGTGCATCTGGTAAAATTTGACACTATTGTATCGGACGGGTCGGCAAACGGCTGGAACAATATCGCGGGAGCAAGACGTTATGAGACGCTTATTGAGCGCTTTTTTGCGGAGGAGGAGCTGCGGACGGTATTTTTCCACGACCACCTGTTTGCAAATTCTCATCAGCAGCATGGAATGTTTGGTGCGCTGATTATCGAGGAGGCGGGAGCTACCTTTCATAATCCCCGAAACGGCAGCAAGCTGCGCTTTGGCACAAAGGCAGTCATCCGTAGGAAAAACGGCACCTCCTTCAGGGAGTTTGCCCTGTTTGTCCATGATTTTGCATTACTGTTTGACAGATATGGAAATCCCTTAAATCCGCCTGAGGTTCCGGGCTCTCATGATGACCCCGGCGTTATGGGAATCAATTATCGGGCAGAGCCCATGCGGGAGCGCCTGCGCAAGAAGGAAGACCCTGCATATATTTTCAGCTCTCTGGTTCATGGTGATCCGGCAACGCCCATTCTCGAGACCTATCCGGGAGATGAGCTGATGATTCGGCTGCTGGACGGAGCTCATGAGGAGCAGCACTCCCTCAATATCGCGGGAATGTCATGGAGAAAGGAGCCGGCAGACCAGAGCTCGCCCCTTGCAGCGTCTCAGACAATTGGTATCTCGGAGGCATTCAATCTGAATGTGACGGAGGGGTACAGTGCCGGAGATTATCTGTATTACTTTGGCGGCATTGATGATGCATGGCTTGGCCTGTGGGGAATTATCCGTGCCTATGATAGATGCAAAAAGCACTTAAAACCACTATGCAAAGGGAAAAAACGGATTTCAAAGCTGCCGCCATGCCCTGCTAAGGGTGAAGTCATCAGGCGTTATGAGGTAGCTGCCATACAGACGAAGCTGATTTATAACCGATATGGGGATTATGACCCGGATGGGCTTGTATTTGTACCATTGGAGGAGCTGGACAGAGTTCTTACGGGAAAATGTGAGCCAAAGCCACTTATTCTGCGTGCCAACGCAGGTGACTGGATTGAGGTTACACTGCACAATGCCCTGAATCCTCAGTTTTTGCAGTATGACCCGGTTCATGATTCGGGCATTAATATAGGCTATAATCAAGAGGAGCAGACGGTGGGAATTGGAGAGAGCAAGCGATATCTGTGGAGGGCTGACCGGGAATACGGCGCATGTATCCTTCAGTCCTTTGGAGATATGCGCAACCACCGTTATCATGGTCTGTTCGGTGCCGTGATTGTGGAGCCGCCGGGGGCAAAATGGTATCGCAATCTTTCTAAGAGAAAGGACCCTTACGCAGAGCAGGCGGTAATTACAGCTCCCGGAGTGGAAAGCTTTAGAGAATTTGTATTATTTATCCAAAACGGAATCAGGCTGCTTGATGCCAAGGGGAATCTGATTCAGACAGCGGTAGGAGACGAAGGAGAGCCGGTTGATGCAGAAGATACAGGAGAAAAGGGGTACAATTACAGGTCGGAGCGTTTTGCCAATCGCTTGAAAGAGGATGCGAGAGTGTGGAAGGTATTTGACAGCAAGGTGCATGGCGACCCTGCTACTCCCATATGGAGGGCATATTCCGGAGACCGGGTTATTTTCCGAACTCTGATGCCGGCGGATAAACCCAGAAATACCTCTCTTGCCATACACGGACATCTGTGGAGAGAGCAGCCTCAGGACGCATTTTCCAGAATGATTTCGATACAGGGTGCTATTAGTGTAGGCAACAGGTTTGACATGGAGCTTAAGGACGGTGCCTCATGCCCCGGAGATTATCTGTACCGCTCAGGAAGCTTCGCATGGGACGTGGAATCCGGTATGTGGGGAATCCTCCGGGTGATGAAGCGCTCCATCGGGTGCAGATGCAGCGGAATCTGTGAAAAGATTAAAAAATGCTTTTCTGCATAGAAAAAAAGTGTCGCCAAAGAGCGGCACTTTTTTAACTGTTGTCAGGATAATTTGTTTATGATAAAATGATAGCAAAATGTATATAGAATGTATATTTATAAAGCATCAAGAGGGAGGAGAAGGATGTTCGTTTTAGGTAAAGGTGGAAAAACCCTGAGGCTGTTGGGAGTGGCAGTAGCATCGGTAATAGTGTTATGTGTAATTACTTTTACATCAGCGCTTTATACAATGGATTCCTTATTATGCGATACCCTGTATGCGAGATTGGAAGGAACCAATAGGAATATAAAGATTATCGCTGTGGACGAGGAAACATTGGAAGCATACGGTAATTTTCAAGAGTGGTCAAGGGAAAAGCTGGCAGAGCTTACAGAGCTGTTATATGCAGATGATAAGACAGCACCTGCTCTGATTGGCTATGATTTTTTGTTGACAGGAGAGGTAAATGAGCAGACAGATAGCCTTCTGGCGCAAGCCTGTGGAGGGGGGCGTTCTGTCTTTTTTGCATCTAATCTGGTTTATCGGGGTATGACAAAGCAGGATTTTGAAGGGAATACTTATTATGATACATGGAATGTTGCCATGATAGAGCAGCCTTATTCTGCCTTGTGCAGGGAGTCTCGAAACGGATTTACCAATGCATATATTGCAAAGGATGGCTGCGTCAGGTACACCAAATTGTTTGAGCAGTATAATAAGGAAACAGTAGCCAGCTTTGCGTATCAGATATATGAAGCCTATGAAGAAAAGCAGGGGAATAAGCCTGTGATACCACAGATGAATAAGCAGGGAATGATGACATTTTTCTATTCCGGTCAGGTTGGGGAATATAGCCATTTTTCTTTAAAGCGTGTCTTGGAGGGCAGTGTACCGGCACAGGAATTTAAAGATTGCATTGTGTTGGTAGGGGCATATGCACCGGGCTTTCAGGATTCCTATGTAGCTTCCATAGGGAGAGGAAACCCTATGTATGGGGTGGAGATTCAGGCAAATATTATTCAGGCTCTTATGGATGGAAAGACTGCGGTAGCGGCACCCATATGGGCTTATCTGATAATTGTCGGTATAGCTCTCTTTCTTTTTGTTGTGCTGGCGCAAAGGCAGAAGCTGCTTACGGTTCTCATGGAAGCAGTTGTGCTTGCGGCAATACATATGATTACAGGCAGACTGTTAGCCATAAACGGGTATGTGATTCCACAGATATATTTTCTGTTAATATTGTTTGTATTGACCTTGTATTATATTATAGAAAAGTATTTTGGCGAAAAAATGCGCAGAAAGAAAATGCTGTCTACCTTCAAAAAATATGTGGCTCCGCAGGTGGTGGATAAGCTGGCAAGGGACGGCGGCTTTGCGTTGAAGCTGGGAGGAGAAAAGAGGCATGTGGCAGTGCTGTTTGTGGACATCAGAGGCTTTACACCCTTGTCGGAAAGTCTGATGCCGGAGCAGGTAGTGAGTATTTTGAATGAATATCTGGCATTGACTACCTCCTGTATTTTAAAGCAGAATGGAATGTTGGATAAATTTGTGGGTGATGCTACCATGGCTGTATTTAATGCACCCTTTGATTTGGACGACTATATTTATCGTGCAGTGCGGACTGCATGGGATATGTGCATCGGCGCAGAGAAGCTGTCGGAAAAGCTCACGGAAGAGTTTGGCAGGACGGTTGGCTTTGGTATTGGGGTAAACTGCGGCGAGGCTGTTGTGGGAAACATAGGCTGTGAATTCCGCATGGATTACACTGCCATTGGAGATACCGTAAACACGGCGGCAAGACTGGAGAGCCGCGCCAAGTCGGGCGAGATATTAATCAGTGATGCCGTGTATCAACATTTGCAGGGCAGAATTGAAGTAGAGGAAGTGGGAGAAATGGAACTAAAGGGGAAAAGTAAAGCGGTTATGGTGTATCGCGTAACAGGAATATCGGCAGATAAGTGAGAGGAGTATCGAATTAATGGATAGAAAGTGGTTGCTCATTCCGGAATATTCGCAGCTAAAGGAATCGGTGGCTTTGGCAGAGCAATATAATGCGGGCTTTGAATATAATGACTTTTTTGAGCCTTCTATATATGAGGATTCGGAAGAGGTGAGGAAGAGAATTGCTGTATATAAGGAGCTTATGAGAAGCAGAAGCAGTGATACTCTGCATGGAGTGTTTTATGATATTGCATATACCAGCAGAGACAGTGTTTTACGAAAGCGGAGCAGGGAGCTTATAAGGCAATCCATGTGTATTGCGGGAGAGCTTGGGGTGAAGGGGGTGGTGTTCCACACCGGGCTTTTGGCAGAACTGCAGACAGAGGGCTACATCAGACAATGGCTGGAGGAAGCAGAGACGTTTTGGAGAGAAACAGCTGTTCAGTATAGGGGATTAGAAATATACATAGAGAATACTTTTGAGAAAACCCCCGATGCCGTGGTAAGGTTAGCGGAAAGCTTGGCAGAGGAAGAGAATATCAAGCTGTGTCTGGATTATGCCCATGCATGTATTTCCCCCACGCCTGTTGACAAATGGGTGGAGCAGCTGGCAGGTAAAATAGGTCATATGCATCTGAATGATAATGACTTAAAGGCAGATTTGCATGCGGTTCCGGGAGAGGGAAAAATTGATTTTAAGCAATGCAGAAGACTTTTGGAGCAATATCATATTGAAGCTTCGATTCTGCTGGAGCTTAGGGGAGTAGAGCGACAGCGAAGAGCATTGGAATATATGACAGCTCTTTGAATGTAATAGGTTGTGGGAAGAAAGGTATTTTTCTTATGGAATATATAAATGACGAATTAGCGCAGGTGCTGGATACGGGAATCGCATTATCTAAAGAGAAGGACAGAAATAAACTTTTAGATATGATTTTAGATGCCGGCATCAGTATTTCACATTGCGATGCGGGAACTCTTTACATATACAAGGATAATCTATTGTATTTCAAGGTGATGAAAACACTGTCCATGAATGTGGATAAGGGAAAAGACGGTGAAGAAATCGATTTGCCGCCGGTTCCGGTCACTCCTGAAAACATATGTGCATATACGGTAATACATAAAGTACCGCTCAATATTCGAGATGTATATGCCAATCGGGAATTTGATTTTTCCGGTCCGCTGAAATATGATAAATTGACAGGCTATCATACACAGTCCATGCTGACCATTCCGCTGCTTAATCAGGAGGAGCAGGTAGTAGGAGTTATGCAGTTAATTAATGCAATGGACACAGAAGGAAGGGTGGTGGAATTCGGAGCCAGACAGGAACATATTCTGATGTCGCTTGCCTCGCAGGCAGCGATTGCAGTGTCCAATATTCGTTACATGGAAGAAATTAAGGAGCAGATGTGGTCGTTTACAGAGGCGATGGCAGAAGCCATTGATGCGAGAACTCCATACAATGCCAATCATGTTAGAAATGTTGCGGTATATGCCGGCAGACTGGCAGATTATATTAATGAGCTGCATGAGCAGGGAAAAGAGACGGAATACTTTTCCCAAAACAGAAAAGAGCAGCTGGTACTTAGCGCTTTGCTCCATGATATTGGTAAAATTGCCATTCCCACCAAGGTGATGAACAAGGCAACGAAGCTGGGGGATAAGCTGAAGGATATTCATAAGCGCTTTGAAATATTTGAACTGAAATACCGGATTCAATTTTTGACAGGTAAGCTTTCGGAATCTGAGTATAAGGAATATACAGGACGGCTTCGTGAGGTGGGAGAGCTTGTAGAAGATGTAAATAACAGCGGATTCTTGGACGATACGAAAAAGGAAGCCTTACAGAAGGCGTTTATGTATGAATATCGGGAAGATGAAGAACGGCTTCCTCTTTTTACGGAGGAGGAAAAAGAGGCTCTGTTAATTTCTAAAGGAACACTGACAGACCATGAAAGAAGCATTATGGAAGGTCATGTGGAGATGACGGAGCGTATCTTGAGCAAGGTGCGATTTAATTCTAATTATACGGAAGCGCCTAAATGGGCAATTCAGCATCATGAGTGTTTAAACGGAAAGGGATATCCCCGAGGGTTGACGGGAGAGGAGCTTTCCCTGGAGGCAAGAATTTTGGCAGTAGCGGATATCTGTGACGCATTGTTGGCCACGGACAGACCCTATAAGAAGCCATTGCCGAGGGAGAAGGCTTTTGCGATTATGCATGATATGGCTGATAAGGGAAATATAGACTGTAAATTAGTTTCTTATATGGAGCAATGTATATAGTACATAAGGAGGTACATGAAAGTGAGAAAGTGGTGGAAAATAGGAGCGATTGTTGCCGGAGGAGGTGCAGTGACTACTGTTGCGGTTGTGGCCGCGGTCATGCTGTTAGGTAAGGAAAGCTTTCGGACGGTGGCAGTGGAGGAAGCTAACGGAACAACGGTAGTGGTGAGTGAGGAGAATGTAAGTACAAATGCGTATGCGGGAATGCATTTGTATTCGGGAGATGACGTTGAGGTACAGGCGGCATCGGATATGACATTGCTTCTCGATATGGATAAATATGTATATGCGGAAGAGAACACACATTTTAAGCTGGAAGCATCGGGCAAGGAGGGGCAGAGCAGGACGGTTATTCATCTGTATGAGGGTTCGGAGTTAAACAGATTGAAGAATCCGTTGCGTGAGGGGGAGACCTTTGAGGTTGAAACACCCAATTCTACCATGGCAGTCAGAGGAACGGTATATAGGGTAGCAGTATGGCGCGATGAAAACGGAATGGCATATACGTCGGTAGATGTGTTTGATGGTGCGGTACAGATTGATTTAAAGACGGAGGAAGGCGAATATAACGGCGTGTCTGAGACCTTTAACCCAGGTGAGGCGGCATTGATACGGGGCAATACAGAAATTTCTGAGTTTGTTGTGGGAGATGATGGCTCTGTAAAGCGCGAAATCGACTTTAAAGCTCTTCCACAGGCAACGGCAGAAAAGCTGGTAACCTTTATTGATGATGGAGAGGAATTGTGTATAGAAAGAGACCTTCTGATGGACTATACACAGCTGGCTGAGCATGACATGGAAACTGTTTCTGTCATAAAAGAAGCCACCTGTACAGAGGAAGGCTTGGAGGAGGTCAGCTGCGCAGTATGCCATGAGGTGACGGAAAACAGAATAATCCCAAAGCTTCCTCATACGGAAGCGGGTGAATGGATAGTAACGATAGAGCCAACCTGCACAGAAGAGGGAGAAAGGCAGTTAAATTGTACTGAGTGCGGTCAGGTGATTCGTGAGGAAGCTATGGCAGCTTTGGGTCACAGCGCAGGGGACTGGAGCGTGACAAGGGAAGCCACCTGTACGGGGGAAGGAAGCCGTAATAGAGTGTGCAGCGTATGCGGAGAGATAGTAGAGACAGGTGCTATAGCAGCCGTAGGTCACACCGCAGGAGACTGGAGCGTGACAAGGGAAGCCACCTGTACGGAGGAAGGAAGCCGTAATAGAGTGTGCAGCGTATGTGGAGAGGTAGTAGAGACGGGTGCTATTGCAGCCTTAGGACACAGCGCAGGGAACTGGAGCGTGACGAAGGAAGCAACCTGTACGGAGGAAGGAAGCCGTAATAGAGTGTGCAGCGTATGTGGAGAGGTAGTAGAGACAGATGCTATAGCAGCTTTAGGTCACAGAGCAGGAGACTGGAGTGTGACGAGAGAAGCAACCTGTACGGAGGAGGGAAGCCGTAATAGAGTGTGCAGCGTATGCGGAGAGGTAGTAGAGACAGGTGCTATAGCGGTCTTAGGTCACAGCGCAGGAGACTGGAGTGTGACAAAGGAAGCAACCTGTACGGAGGAAGGAAGCCGTAATAAGGTATGCAGCGTATGCGGAGAGGTGTTGGAAACCGATAACCTTGCAAAGCTCAATCATAGCGTTAGTGAGATGAAAATACAAAAAGAGGCAACCTGTACCACTGCCGGTATCGGGGAGGGAATGTGTGATTTGTGCAAAGAGATGGTCATGGTAGATATTCCGGCAACCGGTCATGATTTATACCATGTTCATTATCTTTATGATGAAAATGACGATGGAACTTATACGGCTGAGTATGTAGAAAAGTGTCATAATTGTTCCTATGAAGAGATTTTGGAAGCAGACACCCATATAGTTACATTGACGGATATAGTGGATGATGTTCCAATGTATTCCTGTAGTAGCTGCTCTGGTGAAGTGCTTGTGGAATATATGGATTAACTGATGTACAGCCCTGCTTTGATAGAAGCATAATATCAGGGCAGGGCTGAAAAATTTCCTAATGACAAAAAGCAATTTATGTTGTATAATCAATTTTACAAATGAATTATTTTTTACTCTTGGAATTTCTTCCGCTTTTTTTCCAACAGATTTGAATAATTATTTATTGTATGGTATAAAAATTCTTTATCATCAACAGGGAGAGGACTTAATTTATTTATGATGTCAAAGGTAAGCTGGTCTTCTGTCCTATCAATATTATCAGACAGTATATAATCCATACTGACACCCATAGCATTACATAAGGATACAAGCGTTTCAAGACTGGGTTTCCTGTCTCCGCGCTCAATTTGTCCAATAAAATTAGTGGAAACATCAATGCGTTCTGCCAGCTCGGCCTGTGACATGTGGAGACTGTTGCGCTGTTGTCGGATTCGTTGACCTAGTAAAAAATAATTCATTTTGAGTTCTCCTTCCATAATACAGTATTCCTAAATTTATCTTATGCGTAATATTAGAATGTTTATACAAGCTAATAGCTTGATAAATATTGACAAAAAGCGCGAAATGTTGCAGAATAGATGATGTAAATTATGGAAAGAAATGTCTTGAAATCAAGAATTTTGTCGGGGGATAAGATAGTGAGAGACTTTTTAACGGCATATCATACTGATATAGGCAATACAAAAAAGACCAATCAGGACAGCCTGCTTGTTCAGTGCATGGAGACAGAGCAGGGAGAAGTGTTGTTTGCTGCAATCTGTGACGGAATGGGCGGAATGGAAAAGGGTGAGCTTGCAAGTGCAACAGTAGTATTGGCACTTTCTGATTGGTTTAGTAAGACCTTTGCAGCAAAAAGGCTGGCTTGGGAGGACAAGGAGATACAACAGCAGTGGCAGGAGCTGTTGGAGAAGGTAAATACAAAATTGATTCAATATGGCGGAGAAAAGCATATTCAGCTGGGTACCACTGTCACTGCCATTCTTATATACCCTTCGGGGAAGTATCTGTTTTTACATATCGGAGATACCAGAATATATCAGCTCAATAATCAAATAGTGCAGCTGACGGAGGATCATACCTATATTGCCAGAGAGGTAAAGAAGGGTAATATGACGGCAGCTCAGGCTGCTGCGGATTCCAGACGGAATGTGCTGTTACAGTGTATCGGTGTAAATAATTATTTTGAACCGCAGGCAGCTACGGGAACGTTAGAAAGGAATGACGGGCTGCTTCTGTGTTCGGACGGATTTCGTCATGTGGTAGCTGAAGCAGAGCTGCTTGAGGCATTGCAGCCGGACAAGCTTTGTACGGAAAAGGACATGAAGGAAGAGCTGATGCGGCTGGTGGAATTGAATAAGCAGCGTCAGGAGACGGACAATATCTCCGCAATATATATTAAGAAACAGTAAAAGCAAAAGAGGACAAAGAGAGTGGCGGACATAGGAGCAATCATACAGGGAAAATACGAAATATTAAAGCTTATCGGTAAGGGCGGTATGTCCAAGGTATATCTTGCAATGGATCAGAATCTGAACAAGCAGTGGGCAGTCAAGGAGATTGAAAAGCGAGCTTGGGACAGAAATAATCAGGTGGTTGTTCAGAGTGCCATGGCAGAGGCAAATATGATAAAAAAGCTGGATCACCCTGCTCTGCCTCGTATTGTGGACATTATAGATAAGGAAGATGTCATTTATGTAGTTATGGATTACATAGAGGGCGAGCCCTTAAGCAATGTGCTGTCAAAGTATGGTGCGCAGCCTCAGGAGAGAGTGATTGAATGGGCGAAGCAGCTGTGCAGAGTGTTGGACTATCTGCATACCTGTAATCCCCCTATTATTTATCGTGATATGAAGCCGGCAAATGTAATGCTGCAGCCCAACGGCAATGTGAAGCTGATAGATTTCGGTATTGCAAGAGAGTACAAGGAGCAGAATCTGGCTGATACGGTCAGTCTAGGAACGAAGGGCTATGCAGCGCCGGAGCAGTTTGGAGGCAGAGGACAGACAGATGCAAGAACAGACGTCTATTGTCTGGGGGTAACGCTTTATCATTTGCTTACAGGCAAAAATCCCTGTGAGCCTCCCTATGAGATATACCCTATCCGTTATTGGAATCCTCAGCTTTCCAGCGGTTTGGAAAGCGTGGTTCAGAAATGCACACAGCTCAATCCGGAGGACAGATATCAGTCCTGTGCGGAGGTGCTGTATGCACTGGAGCATTACAATGAGATGGACGACAGCTATCGGCGCAGGCAAAAGGGTAAGCTCCGTGGCTTTACCAGTGTGGCGGCAGTTGGCATAGCCTGTCTTGCAATAGGTGTGACCTGTCAAATACTGAAAGCGAATGTGAATAACAGTGATTACGAGAACAATCTGCTACAGGCAGAAAAATCTGCCACCTCAGAGGAAAAGCTAAAGTACTATCTTACAGCGATAGATATTAAGCCTGCGGCACAGGAGGCTTATCTGGGAATGATTGATGCCTATAAGGATGATGCCGTCTTTTCGGTGGAGGAGGAAGCGCAGTTTAAGCAAAAGATAAACCTGAATTTATCCCAGCTGCAGGGAAATGACAATTATTCTGATTTGGCATTTGAGATTGGTAAGCTGTATTGGTATTACTACGACTATGGCAGAAGTGCAGACACCGATAATCAGGTGACCCGTATGAAGAGTGCGGAGAAATGGTTTAATGATGCGTATGAGTATGGCAGTGAGACTGACAGCTATCATGCCATGGCAAAAATATACGGCAATATCGGTCAGTTCAACAGGGAGATAACCCTGAATGTACAGGAGGCATCTGACAAAGGCACCTACAGTCCTTATTGGGAGAACCTGAAGTCCTTGGTGGAGAGTGTGACGGCAGACAATGATGAGAATGAGATTGTAAGTTTGGAGGTATATAAGCTGGCAGTTAATTCCATGGAGACCTATGCCAGAAAGTTTAAGGCAGATGGTATTACCAAAGAGGATATGCAGGGCTTATTGGAACTCGTGAAAACAGGCATAGAGGGAACTCTCACAACTACAGATAAAACGGAAGAGATGAAAAACGAGGTGCTTTCCCGTTTGGATTCTGCCAATACCGCAATCACCAACGCGTATGTGTAGGAAGGGGAGGCGAAAAGCATGAATGCAGATACTTTACAGATTATTTCAATTATTGCCTTTGTATTGGGCGGAATTCTTTTAGCGGTGGCAGTACTGCTGTTCTTTGTGCTGGACGTGAGGGGGCTTTGGGATGACTTAAGCGGCAAGACGGCAGAGCGTCAGATACTTAAGCTGCGTGAACAGAACAGGCAGCAGGACTCAGGAAATGATGACAGATTTCTGTTTGAAGCTCGTACTGCAAAAACAGATGTGACGGCAAAGCTGCCAAAGGAGCAGGAGAAGGTCACTACAATGCTTCAAGACGAGGAAAGTACTACACTTTTGTCGCAAGGAGAGGAGAATACTACGCTTTTGTCGCAGGACGGGGAAGGGACTACACTCTTGACACAGGCAGAGGAAGGTACCACAGTGCTGGCGCAGTCTGATAAGGAGACCACGCTGTCGGAAGAAAACAGCTTGATTTTAAATGAAATTATTATACATACAAAGGAGAGAATCTAAAAGATGAGAGAGCTATGGAATAGAGGAAAGAGAAAGCTTGCTGCATTTTTGGCGCTGCTGCTGGTAATTAATGTAGTACCTCGCATGGATATGAAGCCGGTACAGGCAGCAGACCCCCAAAGGCTGACAGTGAATGTGAAGACCGATACATCTGACCCTTATGAGGGGGCTTCTGTGAGCGTTTCCGGCAACAATGGGTCTACAGATGCTATGGGAAACTGCGAGCTTCAGGTGGAGAATGGTGAGTATGAGGTTGAAGTAAGCTTAAAACCGGAGGATACAAATCGTTATAGGACTGTAACGAGTAAACAGGTGACGGTAAGCGGCAGCGATGAGTTTGTTTACTTTACCTTGGAGAGGAATAGCTTCAATGTTTCCATTACGGCAGGCAGTAACGGTACGGTATCGGGAGGCGATGCAGCTGTGCCCTACGGAGATTCTGTAACACTTACGGCAACACCTGATGAGGGCTACTGTGTGTCAGAGGTTACAAGTGGGGGAAGTAGTGTGCTTTCACAAGGGAATGTTGACTCCGGCACAGGTGTATGGACCTATGAGATTAGTGAAGTTACCTCTGATATGAGCTTTCAGGCAAGCTTTGCCAAGAAGCAGTATGATGTCACCATTCAGGTGACGACAGGAGACACTACGGGAGAGATAAGCGCTCCTGCTAGGGTGGAGCATGGAGCCGCCATAGATTTCTACTTTCAGGCAAAGCTGGGGCATCAGCTTAAGGGTATTAAAATAAATAATGAAGATATTGCATATAGTCAGGTTACACTTGAGACTGACGGACGCTATAAATTTCAGAAAAATCCGGTTTTGGAGGCTTTGTTGGTGCAGGCTGTATTTGAGGAAATACCCGTGCTTTCAGAAGCAGGGCTTTCCTATACGATAAAAGAGGCAGGCAATGCCTTGACGGCAAAAGAGGGGGTATATTATGCCCGCAATAATGCGTCTGTGATATTTAATGAACTCGCAGGCAAGGTGTTTTCCAAAGAGGAAAACGGAAGCTATGGTGCATCTATAGCAATTACGGAAACAACTGAGATATCTGCTGTTTATACTATGGATGCGGCACCGGTTGCATTCGGCACAAAGGAAAAATATGATTTGGCAGCTAATCCCATTAAGGTATGCATTGATAATGTGGCACCGCAGATTACGCTTACTGCCGCACAGAGCGAGCTGTGGATAAACGGAGACAGCACTACGGTGGATATACAGGGAACAGTAACTGATAATTTTAAGGTAGACAGAATCGTATGGTCAGATACTTCTATTACAAAGAGTGAGGCGCTGACAGTTTCCTCCGGCAATGTGATGGAGACGGCAGCAGGAGAATTTACCATTCCGAATCAGGCTGTAAATGGGTCTGAAGTACACTATTATCTGTATGCCATTGACAAGGCAGAAAATTGCGCTGATCCGGAAGAGGTGGTAATTTACAAGGATAGTACAAAGCCGGTGATTACGGCGGCAGATATTACTACAGGTAATGTAAAAAAGCTGTCCTTCGGTAATTTCTTTAATGGCAGTATTACCCTGTCAGTTTGGGCAAATGATGTGAATACCACACCGGCATCGGGTGTAAAGAAGGTAAACGTATATGCGGGGAATACTCTGATTACAAGTAAAGCCCTTGGGGCAGGGGAGGCTTCCGCGGGAACGGGCTCCAAACAATTTGAGATTCCGGTTACATGGTCGGATTTTGCAGCGGGAGCGCTTTTGCGGCTTACGGTGGAGGATGCTGTGGGTATAGCCTCTGAGGTTTATGAGCTTACGGATTTTGGCTTTAGCAGCACAAATGTGATGCTTGAAATGACAAAGCCGTCTTTAGCTATACAGCTTCCAACGGCAGGACGCTATGAACAGACAACAGGTACAGAAACAAGATACTGGTACGGCTATGTACCTAATATAGAATATACAGCCTCCGAGGAGGGCGGAAGCGGTTTGTACAGTGGAAAGGTATATCAGACGGTCAGCGGTAACGGACAGGTGGAGATGCCTGAATATGCCAAGGACTATGGAACGACAACAGCTGTTTATACAGACCACGGACAGCTTGCGGTGGACAAGCTTACAGGTGCCTATGAGGGTAAGAATACGGTGTATCTGGAATTTGCCGATTTGGCGGGTAACACGAAGGAAATCAGTCAGGATTACTATCTTGACAGAACAGCTCCCGAGATTACAGGCTTTGTTGTGGAGAAGGCTGATGCAACGGTATTGCAGAGGGTATTGAATAAGCTTGGCTTTGGTACCTTTGCCAATGGTATGCTTACGGTAACAGTGTCTGCAAGAGATACCCTTGAATCCTCCGGTTTAAGGAACATAACTCTCTATTTGGACAGTACCGCATACGCAACGAAAGCAGTAGATGCAACCGGAAAAGCTGTCTTTGAAATACCGGCAGAGGATATTTCCGATGATGTGCGCAAGGTATATTTGGACAAGAGAATATATGCTAAGGCAGCGGATAATGTGGGAAATACTTCAGAAGTTACACAAATGACCACTGCTAACTCTAATTTGGCAGACAGCAGACTGATGATAGAGAATGTAATGCCAGATATTACTGTTGACTTGAATCAAAAGGATTATGTAGCAGAAAATGGAATTGTTTATGTTAAGGAAAAAAGAGACTTCCTGATTAGTGTGGCAGATGGGGATTCAGGAATCGGCAGTGTGCGGATTTTGTGTAATGGTACGCAGCTGCTTGCTGAGAACTATCAGGCTGGCACGCAGGTAAAGAATAAGAGCTTCACTGTTCATATGGCAGATATTGCAGAGCCGGTGGATAAGATATATCGTCTACAGGTGGTGGCTGTGGATAATGCAGGAAATGAGAAGGTGCTGGAGGCAAATGAGGTCTGCTTTGATGTATATGCGCCCTCTGTTTTGAATTTTACCATGGAGGCAGAGGGTAGTGTGGAAGCGGACGGAACTGTGCTAGCCTATGAGGATATCGACTATGGCTATTATTTCCTGACGAATACAAGGGTGACTGTATATGCAGGAGACGGAGAGAAGGATAAATCCGCAGGAGTAAAGAATATCAGCTATTATCTGATGAGTGCAGACGGCACCAAGGGAGAAGTAATTACAGCTGCGGCAGATGCAGAAGAGAAAATATCCTTTGTTGTTCCTGCAGGCTTTAAAGGACAGATATATGCATGTGCGGCTGACAAGCTTGATAATGTGGCAGAGCGCTATGTAACTCCTGCCGGATTGATAGCAGAGAGTGCTGAGATGCATGGAAGAGAGGAACACATTGTTATCAGTCGTCCCGGTACATCAGCCAAAGACATTAACGGATTGGATTTGTATGGCAGTGGAATCGGCGTAGGTGTAAGCATTATGGATACCTTTTCAGGTATTCGTAAAGTGGAGTGGTCCATAGTGTCAGCTCAGGATTCCGGCAGGAATTCAAGCGGCTCCGTAGAACTGGACAATGCCGGAGGCTTTGTGGCAGGTAACGATGAGGGCTGGAGCAAGACCTCCACTGACAGAAATCTGGTGACAGGTATGAGCAGACAGTTCCAGATTGACAATAACAGCAACAGTATTACATTGACTGTTACTATGACAGACCGCGCGGGAAATACCTCCAGCCAAAGTACGCAGTTCAGTATAGATACAGTGGCGCCTGTTATTACCTTAAGCTTTGATAATATGACTCCGGACGAGGAGTATTCCGATACCTATGGTGCGGACAGAGTGGCTACCATTACTGTCAAAGAGCGTAATTTCTCAAGCGGAGCTATTGTGACGAATGTCACAAATGAAGATGGGCAGGCACCCCAGATTACAGGCTGGAGTACCTCCTATAATGCCTCCAATCCGGACGAAAGCATCAGCACCACTACAATCGTATTTTCTCAGGACGGCAAGTATACCTTGGAGGTGAGTGGGCAGGACGCAGCGGGGCATACCGGTAATAAACCGGATATATATCAATTTATTGTGGACAAAACACTGCCGCAGATTGCTGTAACCTACGACAATGATGCTGTGGCAAACGGCAACTATTATAGTGCACAGCGCACGGCTACCATTAGCATTGAGGAGCATAACTTTGAGGAAGAACGTGTGCAGATTGTAGGAGTAGCTAATGACGATGGTCAGACTGTTACATTTCCGGCAATAAGCGGCTTTACCGAAAACGGCGATATTCATACGGCAACCATTCATTTTGAGGAGGACGCAAATTATAGCTTTGAGGTCAACTATAGTGACCGTGCGGGCAATCAGGGAGAACAATATGTTAGTGAGGCTTTCTTTGTGGATAAGACGGCTCCTGAGATTGTCATCAGCGGTGTGGAGGATATGTCTGCCAATAACGGTGAGGTAATTCCGGTGATTGCCCTTTCTGATACCAACTATGATGAGAATGGGGTCTCTATTATTCTTTCAGGTGCTAACAGGGGCATTTTGGAAAGTGAAGGCAGCTTTAGCGACCAGACCAACGGACAGATATTTACCTTTGCTGATTTTGCCAGAGAGCAGCAGTATGACGACATTTACACACTGGAGGTAAGCCTAAAGGATAAGGCCGGCAATGAGAGTCAGGACAGTATTATGTTCTCTGTAAACAGATTTGGCTCCGTTTATGTATTTGACGATTCCTTGAAGCAGATATTAGGTACTTATGTGCAAAAAGAGCAGGATATCAAGCTCAGTGAGATTAATGTGGACAATCTGGAGCATGATACCATCAGAGTAGTGGTGGACGTGAACGGAAGTCCCAGAGATTTGGTGGAGGGTCAGGATTACACTGTTGTGGAAAAGGGCGGTAACGGAGAATGGTATCAGTATGACTATACCATCAATGCAGAGCTGTTTGCCGGTGACGGAAGATATATCGTGACGCTTTACTCCAAGGATAGAGCAGATAACATCAATGAAAACATCGATGAGACAAAGAAGGCAGAGATTAGCTTTGGTGTGGACAAGACCCCGCCGGTAGTAGTACCAATCGATATTGCCAGTGAGGAGCAATACGCTATGGACGTAAAGACAGCTACCGTTACAGTAAATGATAATTTGGTGCTACAGAATGTAGACATCTATGTGGGTGAGGAAAAGTGTGAATACATTGAAAACGGCGATTCCTATACCTTTGATGTTCCCGGTGCTACCAGCCGTCAGGACGTAACCGTAGCAGCAGTTGATGCAGCCGGAAATCGTACCAATTATGTGATTAGCGGTGTGTTGGTAACCTCCAATGCATTTGTACGCTGGTACAATAATAAGCCTTTGTTTGTAGGCAGTCTGGTGGGCGTGGCTACACTCAGCGGTGGTTCTGTAGGACTGGCAGGTTTCCTAAGGAGACGTAAGATTCGTATCAAGTAAGGAGAATGGGTGTGCCTAAGTTAAAGATAAGCACTAATAAAACCTTGGTTCAGTTGAAAACCAAATTGTCCAGAGGAGAAAAAGTGAATGACAGGGAGCTGGAGTTTTTGAGCAGTCATTACATCTGCGGCTTGTTTAAGATTAGCTTTGACGGCAAAAAAACGATTCAGTATACGGCGCCGCTCTCTGTCTCTCTACAGAAGTATCTGACGAACAGGGTGCCTGACGAGGCGGAGTTTTGGCGCCTGATTGCCCAAATTGTGGAGATTGCCCGTACCGTGGAGCTGAACGGACTCTATCAGAGCCATTTGATTTTGGATAAACAGACTGTATTTGTCAATGAAACCACCAGAGAGCTGTATTTTATATATCAGCCGGTGGACTCCCCGCAGATATCGGCAAATGCTTTGGCACTGCTGCGCAGCATTACCTATGATGAGCTGAAAAAGGGAAGCGGAGAAACAAAGAATTATCTGGTAAGGTTTGAACAGTTTTTGGAGCAGCATTACCATATGGAGCAAATCCGCAATTACATAGAGCAGGTCTATCCACAGGTTTATGCTACCGTTCAAAGGGCAGACAGCGGAAAAAGCGGCTTTATTACCACCAATCCGCTGGAGTATAAAAGTCATTATGAGTCTGAGCGGGTGCAGGAGGATTTTTCCACTGTCTGCCTGCAGGAGGAAGAACAGGGTACGATGCTGCTTACAGATGATGAGGCAGGTACTACGCTGCTTACAGATGATGAGGCAGGTACTACACTGCTTGTAAGAGAAAAGCAGCTGGTACTGATACGCAGGAAAGATGAGAGCCGTATCACTGTATCAGGTCAGGCTTTCCGACTGGGTAAAAGCTCTCAAAACGATTACTGTATAGACGGCAATACAGCGGTCAGCAGGAAGCATGCAGTTATAAACAGGCAGGGAGAGGATTATTATTTGTCGGACTTAAATTCCACCAACGGAACGCAGGTGAACGGCTCCAGACTGGAGCCCGGTCAGGAAGTCCTTCTTAAGAACGGAGACGAGTTGGTGCTTGCAGATGAAGAGTTTAGGGTGGAAGTGGATTAGGAGAAGGGTATGATTGTAAATTTAATCAAATCTAAGCAAATGTTTACGGTGACTTTGCCGGATAAGATAAAAGGGCAATATTGGATTACTGATGTAGATGAAAAAGGAAAATTCAGGGAGTTAATCAGCATCGAGGAAGTAAAGGGTGAATGGGTGCTTAAGGGCAACCGTTTTGTGAAAATTCTCGATGCGGAGAAGAATAATGCCAAAAGTGTAATTTTAAGGCCTTCAAGCTTTTTTAATTTGAAAATAGGTAATAATCCGGAAAGAGTCACCTTGTTTGCAGAGGATGAGGATATTAGCCGTAAGTCCTATAAAAAGTATGTGGCAGCCGGGCCTATAAGCCTTACCATTGGCCGTGCTGCAGATAACAATATTTGCTTTCCCAATGGTTATGTCTCCGGCAAACACGCCAAACTCTCTTATGATGGAGAGGCATGGGCAATCGAGGATATGGGCAGCACTAACGGAACATATGTAAATGGCTTTCGTGTCGAAAAGCAGAATCTGACTGCAGGGGATTTCATTTACATTATGGGACTGAAGCTTGTAATCGGTCACAGCTTTTTGGCTATGAATAATCCTGACAATCTGGTAACGGTGACAGCGGAAGAATTGCGCAATTACCATGCACAACAGATAGAGCAAAATAGGGAAGAGGAGACAGAGGAGCAGGGAGAGTCTGCCTTGGGCGAAAAGGATTACTTTTTTAGGTCTCCCCGCTTCCACAGGGAGATTGAAAGCGAGGTTATTAATATTGACCCGCCGCCCCAGCCGGAAAAAATGGATACCGTACCCATGGCGTTGATGCTGGGACCCTCCATTACAATGGCGATGACATCTGTTAGTACCGCTTTTTTAACCGTCAATAATGTATTAAGCAATGGCGGGGAAATTACACAGGCATTGCCTACGTTGCTTATGGCTGTCAGCATGATGCTCGGTACTGTCCTGTGGCCTGTGCTGACAAAGCAATATGAGAAAAAGACTCGTATTAAAAATGAAAGAAAAAGACAGCAGAAGTATTTGGCATATTTGGACGAAATCCGAGATGAGATTCGCAGAACGAGTAAGCTGCAAAGTGACATCTTACATAGTAATATGATTTCTCTTGATGAATGTGCTAACAGAATTACAGAAAAGAAGACAAACCTTTGGGAAAGAGTAATTGGACAGAGTGATTTCTTAAGGCTGCGGGTGGGTATAGGAACTCTGCCGTTACAGGCAAAGCTGCAATATCAGGAAAAGAAGTTTACCATGACGGACGATGATATACAGGACGCAATGCTTTCGCTGGGAGAAGAGCCAAAAATATTGGAAAATGTACCGATTAGTGTGTCTCTGACAGAGGAGAAGTTTGTCGGTATAGTAGGAGAATATATGGCGGGCATGAATATGCTTAAGTCATTGATTCTGCAAATGATAGCTCTGCATAGCTATGATGAATTGAAGCTGATGCTGATTACAGATGAATATGATGATAAAAAGTGGGGCTTTGTTAAATGGATTCCGCATTTTTGGAACGATGATAAAACCGTGCGCTTCTTGGCAACAAATGCGGACGAGGTGAAGGAGCTTTCCGCGTATCTGGAAAAAGCGGTGTTAACCCGTCAGGATACGGAAAGACAGGAATATGAGGAGCTTGCTCCCTATTATGTGTTGATTTCTACCGGAAAAGCGCTACAGGATAAATGTGAAGCCTTCCGGAAGCTGTTAAGCTATAAGAATAATTGCGGCTTTAGTATTCTGATGTATGGGGAGAAGCTGCATAACCTGCCAAAGGAAACAGAAACGGTGGTAATGCTTGCGGGTGAGGAGTCCAAGATATTTGATAAGGATGATACCACGGGTGAGCAGCTTTTGCTTACCCCGGATTCCTTTAATGAAGCCATTTTAACAGGCGTTGCAGAGAATATTGCAAATATTGAGCTGGACATGGACAAACGAAAATTCTCTCTGCCCAATATGATAACCTTTTTGGAGATGTTTCAGGTAGGTAAGATAGAGCATTTGAACTCTCTGACCCGCTGGAAGGAAAATAATCCTACTATTACATTACAGACCCCTATTGGAGTGGGTACTACGGGAGATATCTTCCAACTGGATTTGCATGAAAAATACCATGGCCCTCATGGACTGGTCGCAGGTATGACGGGTTCCGGCAAGTCAGAATTTATTATTACATATATACTTTCTTTGGCGGTGAATTATCACCCCAATGAAGTGGCGTTTATTCTGATAGATTATAAGGGTGGTGGATTGACAGGAGCTTTTGAAGATGAAGAAAGAGGAATTAAGCTTCCTCATCTTGCAGGTACAATTACGAATCTTGACGGTTCGGCAGTGAAGCGTGCATTGACCTCTATACAAAGTGAGCTGCGCCGCAGACAGGCGGTATTTAATGAAGCCAGAAAGGTTTCTAACGAAGGCACTATGGATATTTATAAATATCAACAGTTATACCGTGACGGCGTAGTATCGGAGCCGGTTCCACATCTATTTATTATTTCCGATGAGTTTGCAGAATTAAAGACCCAACAGCCGGAATTTATGGATCAGCTCATTAGTGCGGCGCGCATTGGGCGAAGCCTTGGTGTGCATTTGATTTTGGCAACGCAGAAGCCTAATGGAGTAGTGGATGACCAAATATGGAGTAACAGTAAGTTCCGAATATGTCTGAAGGTTCAGGAGAAGGCAGACAGTCAGGATATGATTAAGTGTCCTGACGCTGCTGAGCTGTCTCAGACAGGACGTTTCTATTTGCAGGTGGGCTTTAACGAGTTGTTTGCTCTGGGGCAGTCTGCATGGTGCGGAGCGCCCTATAAGCCGGTAGACACTATCGAAAAAACAAAGGATAACACTATTCAGGTAGTTGACCACATGGGGCGTGTTCTATTGAATGCCAAGCCCGACAAAAAAATGGAGGAATCAGAGGGTAAGAAGCGTAAGCAGATTGTGGAGGTTGTAAAGTATCTGTCAGAATTGGCAAACGAAGAAAATATTTCGGTGAAACCATTATGGCTGCCCCCTATTCCTGAGTTTATTTATGTAGAGGAGCTGGAAGAAAAGTACGGCATACACGATGAGGGTTATCTGTTGGCACCTCTTGTGGGTGAGTATGACGATCCCTTCAATCAGAAGCAGGAGGCGTTACAGATTTTGCTTTCTCAGGAAGGAAATTATCTGGTGTATGGTTCGGCGGGAAATGGTAAGAGCACTCTGTTGACATCTATGTGCTATTCACTGATAAAGAATCATACTGCCGAAGAAATTAATCTTTATATTATGGATTTTGGTTCAGAAACCCTGAAGGTGTTTGACAAGGCTCCTCAGGTGGGTGATGTGATTCTGTCTGCCGATGAGGAAAAGACAATTAACCTGCTGAAAATGCTGTTAGGAGAAATTGAGAGCAGAAAGGCTTTGTTTTCCGAGTATGGCGGTGATTATCAAAGCTACTGCAATAATTCTGAGAAAAAGCTTCCTAATATTGTAGTATTGATGAACAATTATTCCGGCTTCGCAGAGCAGTACGAAGATTTTTTGGAGACATTTATGGTGCTTACCCGTGATGGCGTGAAGTACGGCATTTACTTTGTAGTAGCTGTCAATTCTGTTAATGAAATGCGTTACAAGATAGCTCAGAATTTTAAGCAGGCATTGACCATGCAGCTCAATGATGCTTCTGACTATTCTGTAATCGTAGGAAAAACAGATGGCTTGATACCTTATCGTTGCAAGGGGCGCGGTATGATTAATTTGGGAAAGGTGTATGAATTCCAGACGGCTTATTGCAAACGTACGGATAATCAGCTTGAATTCCTGCGAAGCTACTGTATGCAATTAGCAGTAGCGACAGGCAGCTTTGCGCGAAAGGTTCCGATTCTGCCGGAGATTGTTAATGTAAATTATCTGTCAAATGAGAAGATTACATTAAACAGGATTCCCATAGGCGTAGGCAAAAAATCACTGGAGCTTGGCTGTATAAATTGTGAGAACAGGGTAATCTATCCGGTGGCAACTCAGGATTTGGCACAGGCAATATCCTTTGCGGAAGAGCTGATACATGTATTGCATAAGGCAAGCAAATCGGTTACCTTGGTGGATTCCGAAAAAATATTTACGGAAGAAATCAGTTATTATTGCAGATGGCTTAATAGCAATTTAGAAACCTTTGTTCAGGAAGTTTTTTCCGATATGGTGGTTAGAAATAATGATTACAAGGACGCTAAGCTGGACGCTTCCGTTTTGGAGCGGTATGAAGAGAAAATAATTGTGATTATGGGCATTAAGCGTTTGTATGAGCAGCTGTCAGATGATGGCAAGGAGAAGCTTAGCCTGCTTATGGAGAAGGCAGAGGCAATCTACAAGATACATTTCATCATGATTGATGCGTTACATCAGTTTAACAGCTATACCTATGAAGGCTGGTATAAGCTTCATATCAATGGCTCCGAGGGCTTGTGGATTGGCGATGGAGTGGCAGACCAGTATATGTTTAAGATTAACAAGATTACCACGGACCTTTATGATGAAGTGGGAAGCGAATATGGTTATCTAATCAGACGCAACAGACCAATCCTGTTAAAGCTGCTTACATCTAGAAAAGAGGAAGAGGAGTAAGATGGATAAAATTCTTGTGGAAGTTTATGTTCCGGTATTAGGTGCATCTTGGGATATGTTTATCCCGCAGGAGTTAAAAATGCATGAAATCCTTGAGATGATGAAAAAAGCCATTGCAGATTTATCGGGCGGACGCTTTATGGTAAACGACAATACTGCGGTTTGTCATCGGGAGGACGGCACAATTCTCAATATTAATTTATCGGTGAGTGAGCTGGGGCTTAGAAACGGCTCAAAACTGATGTTAATATAAATTAAACAAAGGAGGTCATGGAAAATGGCAAGAACAATTCAGGTAACACCTGAGCAGTTGGAAACTGCTGCAACAAAAATTGATGCATTGGCTGGAGACTATAAGGCACAATACGATGCACTTTATAATGAAACCAATGCAATGGCTGCAACATGGGATGGAAAAGATAATAAGGCATTCGTTGATCAGATTGCAGGCTTTAAGGATGATTTTGAAAAAATGCATACCTTAATGCTCAATTATTCAGATTTCCTGAAAAAGAGTGCGAAGGCTTATCGCGAAACACAGGAAGCTGTAGTAACGGAAGCACGCAAACTGGTAAACTAAGGAGGAAGGCAAAATGGCAGATTCTATTAAAATTTCCACTCAAACGCTGGTAGATACAGCGAAAAAGGTACGTGATATTAATACCACAATGGATCAAAAACTGGCAGACTGCAATAAGCAGATGAATGATTTGGAGGCTACATGGAAGAGTGATGCAGCTACCGATATCAGAGCAGCTATGAATGCATTAAAGCCCCGCTTTGAGGAGTATAAGGCAGTAGTTGAGTCCTATGCGAAGTTCCTTGATACCACAGCACAGAGCTATGAGACTACAGAGACTGCTATTCAGAACAATGCAGGCGCATTTAAGTAAGAGATGTTTAAGAGTAAGTGGGCTTGTTATGAGCCTGCTTACTCACAACATATCTAGTGAGAGGTAGAGATAATGAGGCAAAGAGTCTATTCGATTATATTAGTCATTTCGTTATTTATGGGTTCCTTCTGGGGTTTGGAAGGGTGTGGAAATCAACAGGTAGAAAATTCAACATACATTACACAGGGTGAATGGATTACCCTTATTAATGATGCTTTTGGTATGTATAGTTATTCGGAGGAAACTCCTTACTATACAAATATAGATAAAACAAATCCTTATTTTGAGCAGATACAGATAGCCAGAGAATGGGACGTAATTGATGGAAGTGTATCTGAATTTGATACAAAGGCATATGTATCTTATGGGTTTGCTGCAGTGACATTAATTAATGTGACCGGCTTTGTTCCAAATGAGGTAACAGCCGGACAGAAGGTTACCATTGCTCAGGATATGGGATTTTTGGTGACAGAGTCAGATAACTACGAAATTGAGGATAATATCAGCTACAATGATGCAATCCTTTCCTTATATAATGCAAAGCAGCGGTGGGCAAATACCACCTTTGACCATGTTATTGAGGAGGTCACCTTTGCTGAGGATGTCATTGATTACATAGAAGAAGATGTAACTGATTATAAGATTAAGGAAGGTAAAACCTATATTCCTGTAAGTGCTTATACGGAAATGAAGAAGGGTGATGTCTATGTTCTTCCTTCTAATAAAGATAATCTGGTAGCGTCAGCCTTTACCGTAGAGGAAGTGGTACAGGAGGGAGAGTATTTTGTTATCACAAACAGTGATGAAGAGGAAAATATTTTAGAGCATATTGAAAATCTAAATGTAGAAGAGACCTATATGCCGGATTTGCTGGCGGCTGATATTTATGACGGTAACGGAAGACTGATTCATCAAGGCAGCGAGTATGCCTATGCACAGAAGATGGCAGCCAATCAGGAGTATCCTGTTGATAATCTGATGGGCAGCGATGAAATGCAGCTTTTAAATACCGGTGTAAAGGGAGAGGTGGGCTTTAAATTTGAATATAAGGGGGCTTCTATTTCAGGCACTATCGGAAAGGATTCTGTTAAATTCGGACTGGAGCAAAAGCTTGGAGAGAGAAAATATAGTACCGGAGCAGGTGGAAAAGAGAACGGAACAGAATCGGCTGCTTTGTTTGCAGAGGCGGAAGTAAAGGATATAAAGGTTACAAATGATATAGATATGTCCTGGGGAAAGCTGAAAAGTGCGAAGGTGGCGGTAGACTATTCACATTCTATTGAAGCCGGGCTGAAGGTAAGCGGACGGGAAAATCGTTTAAGAAAGGCTCCCTATAATAACAGGAATGGCAGCTTTCTGACAAACTTAAAAAAGGAGCTGAGTAACCTTAAGGATTGGAAAAAGGGCTCTGATAAAGGGGCAACACAGATTTCCGGCTCTGCAAAGGGTATCAAGATATGCGGTATCGATTTGGTAAGTGCAGGTATTACTAAGGTGGTGCTGGAGGTTTATGTATATGTGGAGGCAAGCGGAAAAATTTCCGTGAAGGTGACCACCGCCTCCTGCAAGGGTGTTGAGTATGTCAACGGTAAAATCCGATATATCAATACCGATAATCAGACAAGAGAGTTTATTATCAATGCCAGTATTGAAGCCGGTCTGAATTTTAAATTGAAGCTGGAAGCCTTTGGGCAAAATATTATTGCGGTGGAGCTAAAGATTGGCTTGGGAGTCGAGGCAAAGCTGGTTATCAATTTTGTGGATAATGAAAATCATTTGATAGAAACGGGAGGCTTGGAGCAGCCGGATATTGAGGTGGTGGAGAGCCTGTCCTCCTGTGGGGCTACGATTTCTCTTGAAGATATGAAAAATATTGCCAAGCAACAGGGGGGTGACTATGCGGGAACCGTAGTTACGGAGGAAATACCGCTGCATATTGATAATTGTCTGGAGGTAAGCGTATACTTTAAGGTTTCACTGGGCTTGGATTTGACTTCCTTGGCAGGTAAAATAATAAAAGGTGCTGATAAGGCTAAAGTGGAATTTAAGAAGGACTTATTGACAGTGCATGTTGACAATATGACAGATTTATCCTTTTCGGGTCTTTTGACGGGTGTAAAAACCACCTCCTGTACTAAGAAATTTACACCCTTCACCAAGCTTGAGGAAGAGGACGCTGCAAAAGCAGAATCCCTTGAGGCAGAAAATCCGGAAGAGGATATTCTGACCTATGACTGTGAAAAGGGCGATTATCTGGGAATTTCTAAGTACAGTATGCAGTTGACTGAGGGGCAGACGGAGCAGATTACCGTATCGGTTCTGCCGGGAGAATACGAACTGACGGATGTCAGGTTTACCAGCGGAGATGAAAATGTTGCAAAGGTATCGGCAGATGGAACGGTGCTGGGTCTGCATGACGGCGTTACATATGTGAGGGTTTATATTCAGGGTACACAATTTGAGATGAGGTGTGCTATAATTGTAGGAGAAGAGGGAAATATTTCCTTTAGTCCCATCAAGGCATTTTAGTATAGGAGGAATGTAAATGATACAGAAGGTAAAAAAGGTCAGCTGTAAGGGAACCAAGGAGATGGAAATATGCTCAGCCGCAGGCAGAATTGTCACAGTGGAGGGAGAGGATAAAGTCTACCTTGAAGAGGGAGAGCCGTTGGGAAGGATTGAGATGGATGGAATCTCAGCTGTAGAGCCCTGCGCAGGTCGCATTATTGTGGGTGGAGTAACAAGTCAGGTTAAATTTGCCATGAAGCGAGTATCAAAGGAGGGAAAAAAATCCACAGTGCTGTCCGGCAGCTATCTGGATGAGAGCGGTCAGGAGCGGTATACAATGACAAATGAGGCTAAGATTCAGAAGACCTTTTGGATATTTACTACCGGGTATCAGTATTATGTGCTGGAGGATAAGTTAAAGGGCAGGAGCTATAGAGTTGACAATATTACCTTCGCTGCGGATATGCACTACTATTATCTGCGTGATGAAGCAGATAAGCTGCTGGCGGTTATCTACAAGCCTTATCGGGAGAGAGGCAGGGATGAGTATCACCTGTATACAAAGTTGCCTGAATTACAGGAGGCGCTGCTTTTTGTAACGGCTTATATGGACAATTTTTTCTATCCGTATAACAGTGCGTTTATTTCAGATTTGGATGAGTATGTGGATAATGAGGCTTATGAAATTTCGGATGATGAGCTTTTGCAATTATATGATGAGAGCTTTGAAAGGAGTGTAATCTTAGATGAGAGAGAAAATTGAGATAGGTCTTATAGCAGCAGCTCCGGGGGCAATGTGTATTGGAATTTTTGTGGCGTCAATACGGCTCGAAGAGATTGAAATACCCATTTGGATGCACATCGGCGTGATGTTTGTTTTTCTGTTTATGGCATATACATGTCTGCAGGGCTCCAGAGGAATAAAGAGCTGTGAAAAGGTAATGGCGGAATTCATTACAGCCAAGGAGTTGGGAGGGGAAAAAATAAAGGCTCTGTTTGATAGAGATATAGAGGATTTTCCGGAAAAGAATTATTGCATTGCACGATTTGAGTGCGATGGGAAAGTTCACTATGATATGGTTGAAAAATCGAAAGCGTATGGTTACATGGCGGGACAAAAAAGAGAGATTTATGTGAGACGGGAGAAGGACGGAGTCAAGACCGTGTATCTTGTCCTGACAAAAAGAAAATATGTAAATCATCTGGCAGCGGGTATTTATTTTGCGATACTGACTATCTTGTGGATTGCAGTTATTGTGATTGATATAATAAAGTGAGGTTTCGGATATGTATGACTTTTCAGATTATGTAGCAGGCAATAATAATTTTTGGGATAAGCTGTCCTCCAATGGAATGTATCAGTGCATTATGCAGTGGTTGATGTTGGCACTGCTGCTGGTAATTTTGATACTGGCGATTATGATATTGGCAGCTGTAAAGAAGGGAAACAAAAGTAATCCCCGAGCAAATATGTCTGCCTTTGCAGGCAGTGCAGCTGCGGCTGACAGAATTTATTTTTGTAAGAAGTGTGGGAATCAGTGTAGTGCAGCTGATGTTGTATGTCCTCAGTGCGGCACAAAGAGAATATAGAGCTTTGACACAGAATTGAGAGCAAAAATGAAATGAGTAAAGAAAACAAAAGAAAAGAAATTAACAAAAATGGTGTATCACAGGTTGTTATTAAGAGCGTGAAGGGGCAGGCTGTCTCAGACCGTGAGGTGTATGCAATTAACAATCAGGAAATAGAAGGACTTTTGCCGGTAGAGGTGATTAAAAAAGGAAATTCCTTTAAGCTGATATATAATCTCACCGGTTTGATGACCTTGAGTGATTTCCTGCTTACACCCATGAATCGGGAATCATTTGCCCGTCTGCTACAGAATATTTTGGAAGTTTTGAAGGGTATGCAAAAAGCTTATTTTAATCAGCATGCTTTGAATATGAATTTAGACAGTGTAATGATTAATCCGGCAAAGCAGCGGTTGTTGTTTATGTATATACCGATACAGGCCTATGACGGCGGTAGTTCGCTTAGAGCGTTTTTGCTGGAAATAATTCAGGCAGGAAGCTTTGTAAAAGAAGATGATTCCGATTATGTCAAGGAATACATACGCATTTTAAATGAAGGAATAAATTTCTCGGTATTTGAATTGGAGGAGTATATAAAACGTCTGGTTTCTGAGGATGGGTATAGAACCAATAAAAATATGCTCTGCCATAAGTGTGGCACACAAGTGAGAAGCGGTGCAAAGTTTTGTTCCGTGTGCGGTGCAAAGCTTTCTGATGTGACGGAAAATGCGGATAACGCAAAGCTTTATAATCCGTTAGTGTCGGCAGAGCCGGCACAGACAGTGGCGAAGGAAGAGGAAGGCTCAAGCGCAGGCTGCAGTACTGCAACCCAAGGCTTGTATCGTCAAAGTGAAGAATGTGGCGGAACCACACTTTTAGGGTATACACAGCCGAAATATCCGTATCTGATACGTGAGAAGACGGAAGAAAAAATTGTGATTGACAGGAATGAATTCTGTATTGGCAAGTCAAGGCAGAATTGCAACTATTCGGTAACGGATAACAGTGCAGTCAGTAGACAACATGCCCAAATTATTAGTAGAGATGGCAGATGTTACATAAAAGATTTGAATTCTACCAATAAGACTTATGTCAATGAGCGGGCGATAGAGGAAGAAGAGCTTACGTCAGGAGCAAAGATTCGGCTTGGCAACGAGAGGTTTATATTTTATATAGAATAAAGGTGAGGTGAAGAGTATGGGAATTGATGTAGGAAGTGCAAATGCAAGAGCAAATGATTTACGCGGCTGTGCAAATGACCTGCGTTCAGCCAAAAGTAATCTGTCACAGTATAAGGCTGTTTTTGGAAATGATTGGCAGGCTACAGAAGCCGGCTATTTTGCCAGTGCTGTCGGAGGGGTAGAGAATCGAATGAATCAGGCTATCTCAGAGCTGGAGTCTATCGCAGGAGACATTGTTTCCACTGCTAATGCCATTAAGCAGGAAGAGGAGGAGAGGGCTCGCAGAGAGGCAGAGGAAAGAGCCAGACGGGAAGAGCAGGAACGTAGAGAGGCAGAAGAGCGGGCGGCTAAGGAGAAAGCGGCAGCGACAGTGGCTAAATCTGTGGTTCAGTCTGTAACACGCTCTATCTCCAAGGGTACAGGTCGAAGAAGGTAAGGAGTATATTCTATGGCAAGGATATTGATAAATACAGCAGAGGTTGTGAATTCAGGTTCCAAGGCGAGAGCAGCTAAAAGCACTACCGGTTCGGTAGTGGGAAGGATTGCCGGGGTCAGAAGTGGAACAGACAGTCAGATTTTAAGCAGAGGCGGCTTGGGTAGCAGATTGGACGCTGTGTATAACAAGGTGGCACAGCTTGAGCGGGAAATTGCAGCAATTCAGAATGCTGTTGAAAATGGTGCAATGCAGTATCAGCGAACAGAAGCCTCGCTGGATAATTTGAGCAGAACGATTATGGGGGTGAATGCCAAATCCGCAACGGCTTCCACAACACGTTCGGCACTTGAACAGCTGTTTACAACTACTATAAAGCCCTTGGACATCAGTGAGGAACTGCAAAAATTTTTATCTCAGCCTAAATCCGGTTTGACAGAAGAACAGTTAAAATTTTTAAAGGATATTGCAGGAAGAATTGAAAAAATTAAGGTTGCTACAAAAGAAGAAAGCGAAAAGAAGCTAGAATGGAATGAGGCGGAATGGCAGCATGAATTTGGTAAAACAGTAGTAAAAATGCTGGGCGTGGAGTATGTGAAGGAACTGAGTGAAATATTCGGAGAGGCTTCGCTTATTGAGTTCTTAGGGAAAATTTCCACTGCCAATACAGACCATTATTTTGTCAAGGCTGAAGGTAAGGCTGAAGATGAAATGACTACATCTATGAATTTCGAAGATAATAAAAAAGTCGGAGATAAAATAGATAATTGGGTAAATGAGCGGCAGGATATGTATGGGATTCCTCATGAAAAAGAAAAAATAGAAAAATATTATGACGAGAATGGTAATGAAATATCTAAAGAGGATGCCGAAAAGTTTTATGAAAGAGAAATTACATTAGCTGAGCTCAACCATACAGAAAGTGTGTCAGTAAGTCTCTATGACGGAGAATATAGAATCGGAGAGAAGGGCAAGATAACAGCTACAGTTTGTGAAGCCGAAGCACATGCCGGTATTTCCGCAGGAATGTATGTGATTGCCGCAGACGGTTCCCATAGGTTCAGCCCGGGCGTGAAAGCAGAAATTGGCACAAGTGTGACGGCATTTGAAGCGGAATGGGAGCAGCAATGGCTTGGTGATGAAATGCTGGGGCTTAACACTGATATTACGGCGACAGTAGGCAGAGCAGAGGCTTCAGCGGAAGCTGTTGCACAAATTTGGGGTGAAAACGGTGAATTGGATATGCAGTTGAATGCCAGTGCCAGTGCAGAATTAATTGGAGGGGAGCTGGAAGGTAGCGCAGGTATCAATATACTTGGGGGTGAGATTGGTGTTAAGGGCAGTGTCAATTATGGTATAGGAGCCCATGCAGAGGTCGGTATAAAGGACGGAGTAATAAAATGTGATATAGGAGCATCTTTAGGCGTAGGCGTATCTGTTGGTTTTGAGGTAGACGTAGGTGGCATGGTGGATACTGTAGCAGATGCGGCTTCGGCGGCATGGGTTGAGGCTACAGATTTCGTATCTGAAGGGTGGAATAGCCTTAAATCAGGATGGAATAGTTTGTTTGGATAGAAGGGAAGGCATATGGAAGCAATACATTTGATTATCTTGGGTTGTCTTTGGCTGTTTTTTTTCAGATTGTTTGATACGGAGGGTGAATTAAAAAAGGAAGAAAAAACAGCAAAGGAAGCGCAGGGAATTATCAGGCAGATTTTGGTGAGTTCAAGTACTACAATATATCAGGTGGATATATTAGATGGTGATAAAATTTTGCCAGGTGAAAGCGATTCCTATGTGGGTATCAAACCCCATTATAAGGAGGGTGAACAGGTAAGAATAAAATATTGCCCCCGTAGGTATTCATACAATAGAGTGCTTATTCAAGATGATACGCTTATCCCGG
>Ga0129312_1000385_pt1 | contig 39713 bp, 31 predicted proteins | sample O827metagenome_FD_94434 | JGI IMG/M metagenome (GOLD analysis project Ga0129312, IMG submission 94434) | Orangutan group fecal microbial communities from Wisconsin, USA - O827 metagenome | ecosystem: Host-associated > Mammals > Digestive system > Large intestine > Fecal | place: USA: Wisconsin... | reverse complement strand
GTTTCGCTTACCAATTTCGATATAATAGCGGTAGTTGCGGCTCAGATGGACTACATCAAGGATGAGGACATCAAGAAGCTCCTTGCGTTCAGAAACGATCCGAGCGACGAGAGCTGGATGCACGCCGAGTAATAAACAAAACATTTAATATTATTTGAAAAGAGAAGGTAAAAGATGGTCAGAAACATATTAGATGTCGTAGATTTGAGTGTTGAAGAGATAAATGATCTTATTAAGCTTGCCTGCGATATTATCAACGATCCTAAGGCTTATTCGGAAAAATGCAGAGGAAAGAAGCTTGCTACTTTGTTCTTTGAGCCGTCCACACGTACAAGACTCAGCTTTGAGGCTGCTATGTACGAGCTTGGCGGAAACGTGCTCGGTTTCTCAGAGGCGCAGAGCTCATCAGCATCAAAGGGCGAGAGCGTGGCTGATACGGCAAGAGTTGTAAGCTGCTATGCAGATATCATTGCAATGCGCCATCCTAAGGAGGGTGCTCCGAGAGTTGCGGCAGACAATGCATCCATTCCTGTGATAAATGCAGGTGACGGCGGACATAACCATCCGACTCAGACACTTACCGACCTCTTGACTATTTACAGAGAAAAAGGAAGATTAAACGACTTCACCATAGGCTTCTGCGGAGACCTTAAGTTCGGACGTACAGTACATTCTCTTATCAATGCTCTTTCAAGATATACCGGCATCAAGATAGTACTCATCTCACCGGAGGAGCTTAAGCTTCCGAGCTATGTTAAAAAGGATGTGCTTATGGCAAAGGGCATCCCTTATGTTCAGACAACAGATCTTGAGTCTGTTATGCCTGAACTTGATATACTCTATATGACAAGAGTACAGAAGGAGAGATTCTTCAATGAGGAGGATTATCTGAGACTTAAGGACAGTTATATACTCAATATGAAGAAGCTTGAAAATGCCAAGAAGGATCTGTGCATACTGCATCCGCTTCCGAGAGTGAACGAGATAAGCAAGGAGATCGACAACGATCCGAGAGCATGCTATTTCAAACAGGTGCTTAACGGAAAATATATAAGAATGGCTCTTATGCTCACACTTCTTGAGGAGGCTGCAAGATGAAGATAGATTCAATTCAGAACGGTATAGTTATAGACCATATATCTGCGGGACGCGCAATGGATCTCTACGAGCTCCTCGGACTTAAGAATGTCGATTGCTCGGTTGCAATGCTTATGAATGTAACAAGCAGCAAGATGGGCAAGAAGGATATCATCAAGCTTGATGCGGATATTCCGGTAGATCTTGACGCAATCGGTTATGTCGATCCGGGTGCTACCGTAAACTACATCAAGAACGGAGTGCTTGACCACAAGCAGAGCATACGCATGCCGAAAATGCTTAAGAATGTTATTAAGTGCAAGAATCCGAGATGCATCACTACGGTTGAGCAGGAGCTTGATCAGGTATTTAAACTTACCGATGAAGAGCATAAGGTGTACAGATGCCTGTACTGCGAGACTCAGGCAGAGAATAAGTGATCCCCGATAAGGGTTTTGCACCGGAAAACTTAAAATACTGAAATCACATATATTGAAAACGGAGGTCATAAGATGAAGAAGGTCGGAATCATCATGGGCAGTGACAGTGATCTGCCTGTTATCGAGAAAGCTGTAGATATACTTAAGACATTAGAGATACCTTACGAGGTACATATTTATTCGGCACACAGAACACCTGTTGAGGCAAGAGATTTTGCTTTGAATGCAAGAGCAAACGGCTTCGGAGTGCTTATTGCGGCAGCAGGCATGGCAGCTCACCTTGCCGGAGCAATTGCTGCAAACACAACACTTCCTGTTATCGGAATCCCATGCAAGGGACCTGTATTTGACGGAATGGACGCTCTGCTTTCAACAGTTCAGATGCCTACAGGTATTCCGGTTGCCACAGTTGCAGTCAATGCGGGAGCAAATGCGGCTCTGCTTGCGGCACAGATAATTGCGGTAAGCGACACTGAGCTTCAGGCCAAGCTTGATGCCAAGCGTAAGGCAGATGCAGACAAGGTACTTGCAAAAGACAAAGATATAGCAGCAAAATTGTAATTTTCAGACAAATTCATTGAAGCATTTTTAGTAAAATGGTATATTTATTAAAATATACCATTTTAGACTATTAATCTTTAAGCTCAAGCTATGAAAGGATGAAATCATGAATAATTCTCATTCAGCAGCATATGCAGCAGCAGGAGTTAACATCGAGGCGGGTTACGAGGGTGTTAAGCTCATGAAAAAGCATGTCGACAGAACACTTATCGACGGCGTTGTATCGGATATAGGAGGCTTCGGCGGTCTCTTTGCGCCGAATATCACAGGCATGACAGAGCCTGTGCTTGTTTCGGGTACAGACGGAGTAGGCACCAAGCAGAGGATAGCACAGATCATGGATAAGCATGATACTGTCGGAATCGACTGCGTTGCAATGTGTGTTAATGACGTTATATGTGTAGGCGCAAAGCCTATCTTCTTCCTTGACTATATTGCTATAGGCAAGAATGATCCGGTCAAGGTAGCTGAGCTTGTTTCAGGCGTAGCAGAGGGCTGCGTTCAGTCGGGCTGTGCTCTTATCGGAGGAGAGACAGCAGAGCATCCTGGCACTATGGCAGCCGATGATTACGATCTTGCCGGATTTACAGTAGGTATCGTAGATAAGAAGGATATTATCGACAAGAATAAGATGAAGCCGGGCGATGTTGTCATTGCTCTTGCTTCGAGCGGCATTCATTCAAACGGCTACTCACTTGTACGTAAGGTATTCGATATCGAGAACTGTGATCTCAACAAGCATTATGACGAGCTTGGCAAGACACTCGGAGAGACACTTCTTACACCTACCAGGATATATGTGAAGTCTGTGCTCAAGGCTCTTGAGGTTTCGGATGTCCACGGCATCAGCCATATCACAGGCGGCGGCTTCTATGAGAATATTCCGCGTTCTATCCCGAACGGACTTAAGGCTGTTATCGATAAACAGTCCATAGTTATTCCGCCGATATTCAAGCTCCTTCAGAAGGAGGGCAATATCGATGAGCGTGACATGTTTAATACCTACAATATGGGTGTCGGCATGAGCGTTATCGTTTCACAGGATTCCGCAGATGCATGCCTCAAGGCGCTTAAGGATGCAGGTGAGACTGCCTATGTAATAGGTGAGATCGCAGCTTCCGAAAATGAAGAGAAGCTCGCATTCAGAAGCTAAGGATGACTGCAATGGCTAAGCTTGAAGATAGTAAGAATAAAAAAATAAAAGATAAGCCGCTCACACGTATAGCGGTGCTTGTATCCGGCGGAGGAACCAATCTGCAGGCTCTTATAGATGCGGAAAGGTCAGGCATCATAAGAAGCGGCTCAATAGAACTTGTCGTATCCAATAAAAAGGATGCATACGCACTTGAGCGTGCAAAAAAAGCCGGAATCAAGACTGCTGCATTTACGGCAAAGGAGCTCGGCGGATTAGAGGCATTCGAAGCCAGGCTTATCGAGACGCTTAACGCAGAGCGTATCGATATGATAGTGCTTGCGGGCTTTATGAGTATACTCAGCAAGGATTTTACCGACAGATATTCAGGACGTATCATCAATATCCATCCGTCACTTATACCGTCGTTTTGCGGCAAGGGCTTCTATGGACTTCATGTTCATGAGGCGGCATTAAGCTACGGTGTTAAGGTGACCGGAGCTACGGTACATTATCTTAACGAGATACCTGACGGCGGAGAGATCATTGTTCAGAAAGCTGTCAAGGTTCATAAGGGAGACACGCCCGAGATACTTCAGAAACGTGTCATGGAGCAGGCGGAGTGGAAGATACTTCCTAAGGCCGCAGAGAAGGTTGCAGCAAAGCTCAGGAGGGAAGCATTTTCATGAATGTATATGAGATAGGCTCTGTTGAAGAGAAATTAAAGTCCAATGCTTATCCGGGCAGAGGAATCATCCTCGGCGTTACACCGGACAAGACAAGAAAGGTAGCCGCTTATTTTATCATGGGCAGAAGCTCAAACAGCCGTAACCGTATCTTCAAGACGGAAGAGGACGGAATAAGTACAGAGGCATTCGATCCGTCTCTGCTTGAGGATCCGAGTCTTATTATCTACCATCCGGTAAGAGAGCTCGGGGACGATCTTATAGTTACAAACGGAGATCAGACCGATACCGTATATAACGGAATGAAGAACGGAGAGAGCTTTGAGGCTGCACTTCGTACACGAGAATTTGAGCCGGACGGACCTAACTGGACTCCGCGTATATCGGGTATTCAGCATGCGGACGGAAGCTATGCCATGTCCATACTTAAGTCTGTGGATATTGAGGGCAGCGCATGCGTAAGAGAATTTTTTGAGTTCCCTGCAATTGCGGGACTCGGACATTTTATTCATACCTATGTTACCGACGGTGATCCTATACCGACCTTTGTCGGAGAGCCTGAGCGTGTGGCTATGCTTGATGATATGGATGAATTCACTGACATGCTCTGGAATTCACTTAATGATGCCAATAAGATATCACTCTTTGTACGTTACACGGACATTGAGGACGGATCTTATGAGCAGGCAGTTATCAATGTTCATGAGGAGGCCTGAAATATGACAGAATTAGAGCTTAAGTACGGCTGTAATCCAAATCAGAAGCCGGCAAGGATATTTATGAAGGACGGTTCGGAGCTTCCTATCGAGGTTCTGAACGGCAGACCGGGATACATCAATTTCCTTGATGCATTTAACTCATGGCAGCTTGTTAAGGAGCTTAAGGAGGCTACGGGTATGCCGGCAGCCGCATCCTTTAAGCATGTTTCACCTGCCGGAGCTGCTATAGGCAAGGAACTCTCTGATATTGACAGACAGATATATTTTGTAGATAAGGATGCCAAGCTCAGCCCTGTTGCATGTGCATATATCAGGGCAAGAGGAGCTGACAGACTCTGCTCCTACGGTGACTGGGCAGCACTTAGCGATACCTGCGATGAGGCTACGGCACTCTATCTTAAGGAGGAGGTATCGGACGGAATCATTGCCCCGGACTATACCACAGAGGCAATAGAGATACTTAAGACCAAGAAAAAGGGTAATTACAATATCATCAAGATCGATCCGAATTACACTGCTAAGCCTCAGGAGCTTAAGGATGTATTCGGAGTTACCTTTGAGCAGGGACATAACGATTTCAAGATCGATGCTTCACTGTTCGGGAATATAGTATCCGCAAATAAGGAGCTTCCCAAGGAGGCTGTAACGGATATGATAGTTGCCATGATTACACTTAAGTACACCCAGTCAAATTCGGTAGTATATGTTAAGGATGCACAGGCTATAGGCGTAGGCGCAGGACAGCAGAGCCGTATCCACTGCACAAGACTTGCAGGCTCCAAGGCAGACAACTGGTATATAAGACAGCATCCGAAGGTACTCGGACTTCAGTTCGTCGATAATATCAGACGTCCGGACAGAGATAATGCCATCGACGTATACATCTCTGATGAATATGAGGATGTGCTTCGTGACGGCGAGTGGCAGTTAAGATTCAAGGTAAAGCCGGAGCCTCTTACAAGAGAAGAGCGTATGGCTTGGGTTGCGACCCAGTCCGGCGTTACAGTAGGTTCGGATGCCTTCTTCCCATTCGGGGATAATGTTGAGCGAGCAAGAAAATCAGGCGTTAATTATATTGCCGAGCCGGGCGGATCTATCCGCGACGACAATGTTATCGAGACTGCCGACAAATATAATATGGTGCTCGCATTTACAGGAATGAGACTTTTCCACCATTAACGACAACATATGGGGTCAAAAATCCTTTGACCCCGACATATCATAATAAGCGTCATAATCAGAAGACGCTTATTGGTGTTATGTTCTCACTTTTATATGAAGATCATGAAAAGCTCCGGCTTTTCCTAAGATATTTATCGTTTAAAGAAAGGGATACAGATGAAGATTCTTGTTGTCGGCGGCGGCGGACGCGAACATGCCATTATTAAAAAGATAAAAGAAAACAAGACGGTTGAGAAGATATATGCACTTCCCGGAAACGGCGGTATTGCCGCAGATGCGGAGTGCGTGGATATTGCAGCCAAGGATATAGAGAAAATAACGGAGTTTGCAAAGTCTCATGATATAGACTATGCGATAGTTGCTCCGGATGATCCGCTGGTGCTCGGATGTGTAGATAAGCTTGAGGCAGCAGGAATTCCGTGCTTCGGACCTAAGGCAAATGCAGCCATCATCGAAGGATCAAAGGTATTCTCCAAGGAACTTATGAAGAAATACAATATACCTACAGCTGCCTATGAGACCTTTGACAATATAGATGCTGCTCTTGATTATATCGAGACTGCGCCTATACCGCTCGTTATCAAGGCTGACGGACTTGCGCTTGGCAAGGGAGTTGTCATTGCAGAGACCAAGCATGATGCGATCAACGCAATAACCGATATGATGCAGAACAAGGTATTCGGAAACAGCGGTGACCATGTTGTTATCGAGGAATTCCTTGAGGGACCGGAGGTATCGGTGCTTTCATTTACAGACGGCAAGACTGTAGTACCTATGATCTCATCTATGGATCACAAGAGAGCAGGAGACGGAGATACAGGTCTTAATACAGGCGGAATGGGAACCATAGCACCTAACCCGTATTATACGGAGGATATCGCAAAGCAGTGCATGGAGACTATATTCCTGCCTACAATAGAGGCTATGAATAAGGAAGGACGTACCTTCAAGGGTTGTCTCTATTTCGGACTTATGCTTACCAAGAACGGACCTAAGGTTATCGAGTACAACTGCCGTTTCGGAGATCCGGAGACTCAGGTAGTATTGCCGCTGCTTAAGTCTGATCTGCTTACAGTCATGCAGGCTGTTACTAATGAGCGCTTAAGCGAGACCGAGGTCGAATTCAGCGATAAGAGCGCATGCTGCGTTATTGCTGCTTCAGAGGGTTATCCTAAGAGCTATGACAAGGGACTTGAGCTTACTATTCCTGCCGAGATAGCAGACAAGGTATATGTTGCCGGAGCTAAGATAACGGACGGAAAGCTTGTTACAAACGGCGGAAGGGTGCTTGGATGTACGGCTGTCGCAGATGATCTTAAGACGGCTGTCGAAGAAGCCTATAAGCTTGTAGACAAGGTAGGCTTTGCCAATAAGTATTACAGACATGACATCGGTCAGAGAGCATTGAAGGCAATAAATTAAACATTTATCTGATAAAACAGTAATTATTCAGCGATACCGGAGGGATGAACATGGTATTCAGAATCTTTGTCGAAAAACATAAGGAGTTTGCCCATGAGGCGGCATCACTTCTTAATGAGGCAAGAAATATCCTTGAGATCAAGGGACTTACGGATGTTCGCATTTTCAACAGATATGACGCCGAGAATATTGACGCCGAGCTGTTTGATTATGCTGTAAGAACAGTATTTTCGGAGCCGCAGGTAGATACGACTTACAAGGCTATAGATGTGAGCGATGCGGTAAGCTTTGCGGTAGAGTATCTGCCGGGACAGTTTGATCAGCGTGCGGATTCCGCAGCACAGTGTATACAGCTCATCTCTCAGAAGGAGAGACCGCTTATACGTTCGGCCAAGGTGTATGCACTCTACGGAAACTTAAGCGAGGATGATATTGCTGCCGTTAAGAAATACGTTATCAACCCGGTAGAGGCAAGAGAGGCAAGCTTTGAGCTGCCTGAGACTCTTAAGGTGGATTATGCGATTCCTGAGACTGTCAAGACTCTTGACGGCTTCAGAGAGTACGGCAGAGAAGAGCTTGAGAAGTTCATATCAGACAACGGACTTGCTATGGATATAGACGATATCGAGTTCTGCAGACAGTATTTTACAGAGGAGCACAGGGACCCGACCATAACCGAGATCAAGATGATCGATACCTACTGGTCGGATCACTGCCGTCACACTACCTTCAATACAATTATTGACAAGGTGACATTTGAGGATGAGCTGCTTGAGGCAAGCTATAACAAATATCTTGAGTACCGTAAGTCACTCGGACGCACAAAGCCGGTAACACTTATGGATATAGGTACTCTTGCAGCAAAGGTGCTTAAGTCAGAGGGCAGACTTGACAAGCTTGACGAGTCAGAGGAGATCAACGCATGTACCGTTAAGGTAAATGTTGATGTAGACGGTGTTACAGAGCCGTGGCTCCTGCTCTTCAAGAATGAGACGCATAACCATCCTACAGAGATAGAGCCTTTCGGAGGCGCTGCGACCTGTATCGGAGGTGCGATCAGAGATCCGCTTTCGGGTCGTTCCTATGTATATGCCGCTATGCGTGTAACGGGTGCTGCGGATCCGCTTAAGCCTGTAAGCGAGACTATAGAGGGCAAGCTTCCGCAGCGTAAGATAGTTACGACAGCTGCAAACGGATATTCCTCCTACGGCAATCAGATCGGACTTGCAACAGGCATGGTAGATGAGATCTATCATCCGGGCTATGCCGCAAAGCGTATGGAGATAGGTGCCGTTATAGCTGCCACTCCTGCCGTAAATGTACGTCGTGAGAGACCTGAAGCCGGTGATGTAGTCATCTACCTCGGAGGAAGTACAGGACGTGACGGTATCGGCGGTGCAACAGGATCTTCAAAGGCACATAACCTGCATTCCGTAGAAAACTGCGGTGCCGAGGTTCAGAAGGGTAATGCTCCGGAGGAGAGAAAGCTTCAGAGACTTTTCCGTAATGAAGAGGCATCAAGACTTATAAAGCGCTGCAATGACTTTGGTGCGGGCGGTGTATCCGTTGCTATCGGAGAGCTTGCAGACGGTCTGGATATAGATCTCAATGCGGTTCCTAAGAAGTATGAGGGTCTTGACGGTACAGAGCTTGCCATCAGTGAGTCTCAGGAGCGTATGGCTGTTGTCGTAGAGGCAAAGGATGTAGACAGATTCATGCAGATCGCTGCATCAGAGAACCTTCAGGCCTGCAAGGTTGCGGTAGTCAAGGCTGATCCGAGACTTACCATGAGCTGGAACGGCAAGAAGATAGTTGACGTAAGCCGTGCCTTCCTTGATACAAACGGAGCAGCTAAGCATATAACTGTTCATTCAGGAGCACCTTTGGTAAGTGAGCAGGAAAAGAGCGGAGACTTCCTTACAGAGCTCAAGGCTCTTGCATCTGATCTTAACTGCTGCTCCAAGAGAGGACTTTCTGAGAGATTTGATTCGACGATAGGTGCGGGAACCGTGCTTATGCCTTTCGGAGGCAAGAACCAGCTCACTCCTATACAGGCAATGGTAAACAAGATCTCTGTCGAGAAAAAGCATACGGATGACTGCTCACTGATGTCATGGGGCTACGATCCGTTTATCACAGAGCAGAGTCCTTACTTCGGTGCTTATTATGCAGTAACTGACTCTATCTGTAAGCTTATCGCTACAGGTGCGGAGTTTAAGGATATTTATCTTACCTTCCAGGAGTACTTTGAGAAGCTTGGCAAGGATCCGGAGAAATGGGGCAAGCCTTTTGCCGCACTGCTCGGAGCCTTCAGAGCGCAGATGGAGTTCGGTTGTGCCGCAATAGGCGGTAAGGATTCCATGTCAGGTACCTTTGAGCATATTCATGTACCGCCGACACTTGTTTCCTTTGCTGTTACTACACAGAAGACCAAGGATATAGTATCTCCTGAGTTTAAGGGCGCAGGACACAAGCTTATACGCATCTCACCTAAGCTTAATGCTGACGGACTTCCGAACAGTGAGTCACTTATAAAGGTATTTGATCTTGTTACAAAGCTTTTAAGAAGCAGCAAGGCGGTTGCAGCATATACACCGGGTATCGGCGGTATAGCAGAGGCTGTAATGAAGATGTCCTTCGGTAACGATATCGGATTTAAGTTTGATGACGGACTCGGAGTTAACGACATTTTTGCTAAGAGATACAATACCTTCCTGCTTGAGATGGCAGAGGGAGGAGCTGAGTCTACAGCCGATTATGATGTGATAACAGTCGGAGAGACCTGTGCCGAGACCAAGATAAGTCTAGGAGCAGAAAGTATAGAGCTTAAGGAACTCCTTGATGTATACGAGTCCAAGCTTGAGAGCGTATTCTCCTGCAATATCGATCAGGGAGACAAGCATTACGAGGCATTTACATATAACGCCAAGGAGATAGTTAAGCCTGTTATAGTAACAGCCAAGCCTAAGGTGCTTATTCCGGTATTCCCGGGCAACAACTGTGAGTATGATTCGGCTAAGCTTGTAAATGATTCAGGTGCCGAGGCTGAGATCTTTGTTATCAAGAACCTTACGGCGGAAGCTGTTGCCGAGAGCGTAGAGGAGTTTGCAGCTAAGATAAAGGAATCACAGATGATCTTTATCCCGGGAGGCTTCTCCGGCGGAGACGAGCCTGACGGAAGCGGTAAGTTCATTACCTCTTTCTTCAGAAACGGACTTATCAAGGATGCCGTAGGAGATATGCTTGATGCAAGAGGCGGGCTTATGTGCGGTATCTGTAACGGATTCCAGGCACTTATCAAGCTCGGACTTGTTCCTTACGGCAAGATCATAGATACGGATGAGAGCTGCCCGACACTTACCTTCAATACTATCGGACGTCATCAGTCACGCATAGTTCGTACAAGGATAGCTTCTGACAAGTCACCGTGGCTTAAGGAGACCAGGGTCGGAGACATTTACAATGTTGCCATCTCTCACGGAGAGGGTAAGTTCATCGCAAGCGAGGAGCTTATAAAGCAGCTTAAGGATAACGGACAGATAGTCAGCCAGTACGTTGACTTTGACGGAGTACCGACATCGGATGTTCATTTCAATCCTAATGATTCGATGTATGCTATCGAGGGAATCACTTCACCTGACGGAAGGGTATTCGGTAAGATGGGACACTCGGAGCGTATAGGAGACGGACTCTATAAGAATGTACCGGGTAAGTACGATATCGGCATGTTCCGTTCGGCTGTAAGATATTTTAAGGGTGATATCTGAAGATAATTTAAATGGATGTGTTTCGGCATATCCTCATGCCGCAGCTTTTCGGAAAAGCCTGTTTGTCTGTTTGAAGCAGGCAGACGTGGTATTTTCCTTAAGCTGCGGCAATATAAAACCAAGACAGCTGTTTAAAGGGGAATGGCAACTGTCTTAAACGCTTCAGCTGCCGTTTATCAGGCACAGGCCGAAAGCATTTTGTGATGTAAGTTAAGTTTGGAAGGGGAAGCACATATGTCACATCATCAGTATAAAACAAATGGTGTCTGTTCAATGCTCATTGATTTCGACACCGAAGGGGATAAGGTTTACAATATTAAATTTACAGGTGGATGCAACGGCAATCTTAAGGCAATCGCGACTCTGCTTGACGGCATGAGCGTTGATTATATAGAGTCCAAGCTTGCGGGAAATACCTGCGGCTACAAGAATACTTCATGTGCGGATCAGCTTGCAAAGGCCGTGAGACTTGCCGAGCAGGGGGAGATCTGACAAATTTACTTCAAAACACGGATGAACTATGCTAAAATATCCGTTAATAATCGACAACTTTTTCTAAATTTTTTTCAATAAACGTCTATATGACGGACAGGATTTTGAGAGGAGCTACGATGGCGTTTTATTACGAGGAACCTTCAAGAACATTCAGTGAATATTTATTGGTGCCAGGCTATACATCAGAGGAGTGTATTCCCGACAAGGTAACACTTGAGACACCGCTTGTTAAGTATAAGAAGGGCGTTGAGGAGTGCCCGATCAAGCTTAATATTCCGCTTGTTTCCGCTATCATGCAGTCTGTATCCGACAATAATCTTGCGGTAGCGCTTGCAAGAGAGGGCGGAGTATCATTTATCTACGGATCTCAGTCTGTAGAGGATGAGGCAGAGATGGTAAGAAAGGTCAAGAAGAGAAAGGCAGGATTTGTTGTAAGTAAGGCAAATCTTACACCAGACAACACTCTGAGAGATGTTCTTGAGCTCAAGGAGAATACAGGCTTCTCAACAGTTGCCATCACAGAGAATGCTCAGCCGAACGGTAAGCTTATCGGTATCGTATCAAGCCGTGATTATCGTGTAACACGTATGTCTCTCGACACAAAGGTATCAGAGTTTATGACTCCGAGAGCCAAGCTCGTTACAGCCAAGGCAAATACAACTCTTAAGGAAGCCAACGATATAATCTGGGACAACAAGCTCAATTCACTTCCTATAGTTGATGACAATGATAATCTTATGTATTTCGTATTCCGTAAGGACTATGCAGAGCATAAGGAGTATCCGCTCAGCATGATGGACAGCGAGAAGCGTTACATCGTTGGAGCAGGTATCAACTCAAGAGATTTCAGAGAGAGAATTCCGGCTCTTGTTGATGCAGGCGCAGATGTACTTTGCATCGATTCATCAGAGGGATACAGTATCTGGCAGAAGAGAGTTATAGATTATGTCCGTGCCGAGTACGGTGATTCGGTTAAGATCGGTGCAGGCAACGTTGTTGATGCTGAAGGCTTCAGATTCCTTGCCGAAGCAGGTGCTGACTTTGTTAAGGTAGGTATCGGCGGAGGTTCTATCTGCATCACCAGAGAGACCAAGGGTATCGGACGCGGACAGGCAACGGCACTTATCGATGTTGCGGCAGAGAGAGACAGATATTTTGAGGAGACGGGAATCTATGTTCCGATCTGCTCTGACGGCGGTATCGTACATGATTATCATATGACACTTGCGCTTGCTATGGGAGCAGACTTCCTTATGCTCGGAAGATACTTCGCAAGATTTGACGAGTCACCGACAAACAAGCTCTTTGTTAACGGACAGTACGTTAAGGAGTATTGGGGCGAGGGCTCAAACAGAGCAAGAAACTGGCAGAGATATGATCTCGGCGGCAAGAACTCACTTGCTTTCGAGGAGGGTGTTGACTCATATGTAGCTTATGCGGGGTCACTTCACGACAACGTTGAGAAGTCACTCTACAAAGTTAAGTCAACAATGTGCAACTGCGGAGTTATCAATATCCCTGATCTCCAGAAGAATGCCAAGCTTACAGTAGTATCTGCTACAAGTATCGTAGAGGGCGGATATCATGACGTTACTCTTCATACAACCGCAGGAATGAGCGTAAGCAATAACTGATCGTGTAATTCATGTCAGCGGCAGGAGTTTTTCTGCCGCTGAATATCATAGGAACGACATTTATATGATCAACAGAGACAAGGTTCGTCTCATGACGGCTTTAGCGAGATATAAAAGCCGCAATGAGGAGATCTTCAACATCAATAAATATTTCGATTATGATTATATAATCTGGCATCTGATGCAGTCAGCCCTGCGTTATACCGTAGGGATGCTGCTGATATTTACAATGATCATTCTTCTGGATGCCGATATCATATTCTATAATGTAAACCTGTCGGGAATAATGGGGACATTGCGAGGCTATGTCATCATTTATCTGGTGGGTCTTATCCTGTATATGATGCTTTCGGCATATATATACAGCAGAAAATATAAAAAAGCGCAGAGGGGCATGCTCTATTTTAATTCAATGCTCAAGCGTCTTGCCAAGAGATTTCATTATAACGAATAAAAAGGACGGATTAATTTGAATAATCTGCTGGTATTAAGAGATACATTCAGAGCGGTATATGCAAGATACGGAGCATTTTTGAGACCTGTTTTCAAGGTGCTTCTTGCTTTTATGATGCTCATTGTTATTGAAAAAGGTATCGGATATTATCCGATGCTGTCCAATCCTGCGGTCATACTTGCAGCATCTGTCGTATGCGGTCTGCTGCCATGGGGAGCTATCTCATTTATATCCGGAGCATTTACGGCATTTAATATGTTCGCCGTGTCGCCTATCATGGCAGCTGCATTTACCTGCTATGCCATTATCGTTTTTCTGCTCTATTACGGCTATAAGCCGGGAACGGGTATTATAATTTCTCTCGTTCCGCTTGCCTTCGCTCTTAAGATACCGTTTTTGCTGCCGGTCGTCCTGGGACTTTCAATCGGGATATATTCTGCAATTCCGGCTGCTGTCGGAGTAATTGCATGGCAGTTCATACATTTCTTTGCTGTCAATGCCGAGGCTGTGATAGGCTCGGCTGCGGGTTCGGCTCAGATGACAAGTATTGCCGGAGAGGTTCTTACCGACAAGTACATGCTCATAACACTCATTGCCTTTGTTTTATGTATTGTTGTCGTAAATATTATCAGCAATTCAAGCATAAACAACAGCAGGCTTTTGTCTATATCGATAGGCACAGGTATATTGGCGGTACTTATGCTGCCGGGCGGTGCTGTTTTGGGTGAGACTTCCATAATAGCCGATATCATAGGTATTATTATTTCATACCTGCTGTCATTTCTGTATGTTCAGGTTTTCTATTGCGTGGACTATTCCGGAACGGAGACCTTGAGCTACGAGGATGACGATTATTATTACTACGTAAAAGCAGTTCCTAAGGTCAAGCCTTACAGGAACAACAGATAAATCTAATTTTTGCAATCATTTCAGGGGTGTATTAAATTGACGGGTTTCCTGAGTAACTTAAAGGGGTGGATGTCCTTGCTTCCGAGATTTTCCTTCGGAAATTGTCTTGAGATAATCATCATCACCTTTATAGTTTACCAAGTGCTTAACTGGATAATGCAGACAAGAGCCTTTGCTTTGCTCAAAGGTATTTTTGTCATACTGTTATTCACATTTATGGCATTCATATTAAAGCTTAATACAATACTCTGGATCATCGAAAAGTGTTCGACCATTGCGGTCATCGCATTGGTAGTTATATTTCAGCCTGAGCTTAGAAAGGCATTGGAACAGCTTGGAAGTACGAAGTATTTCTTCAGCAGTCTTATCACTCCCGATAAGCACGATACGATGATGACCAAGGAGTATGCTTCTATGCTGTCCAAGGCAGTATTTCGCATGGCTAAGGTCAAGACCGGAGCACTTATTGTGATTGAGCAGAATGAGACGCTTGATGATTATATCAAGACAGGCATTGAGATCGACGGACTTATAAGTACCGGTCTTATCATCAATACCTTTGAGAAAAATACTCCGCTTCATGACGGTGCAGTTATAGTGCGCGGAAACAGGATAGTTGCGGCAACCTGCTATCTGCCGCTTTCCGATAATGTTAACATAAGCAAGGATCTCGGTACGAGACACAGAGCTGCACTCGGCATCTCTGAGGTAACAGACAGTATTACCATAGTTGTTTCCGAGGAGACGGGAGGCGTAAGCTGGGCCTATAAGGGCAAGCTTATCAAGGTAAGCGAAGAGGCTGCACTCGATTCCCTGCTTTATAGCCGCATAAATCGTGCCGAAGTCAGGTCCTTCAAGACCAAGCTTCTTATGAAGTCGAGCGAGGAAGGAAACCGCGATGAAAAATAAGATCAAGGGATTATTTAAAAATAATAAGATACTTAAGCTGGTCTCATTTTTTGTTGCACTCGGGATCTGGCTTATTGTTGTAAATGTCTCCGACCCGGAGATAAAGTCGAGCGTTTCTCAGACGATAGAGGTCGATTATGACGAAACACTCACCAATCTTGATAAGTATTACAATATAGACAGCTATAACGCCAAGGTAAGCTTCAAGGTCAGAACAACACGCAGAACTCAGGTGTCCGCATCGGATTTCAGAGTCTATGTAGATATGCGTGATTATTCGATAACAGGAGCTTTGCCTGTCTATGTAACGGTAGACGACAGAGTCAAGGATATAGTATCGGATGTGAGCGTAACACCATTGGTTGTACATGCAACTACAGAGGATATGCAGGAGAAGACCTTTGATCTCAATCCTACCATAGTTGGTACACCGCAGGAAGGCTTTGAAAAAGGAGAGCTTAGCTACTCGCCGAGCCATGTGACTATATACGGACCTAACTCCGAGATAGGCAAGATAAGCCGAATAGGCTTTGAGGTCAATATCGAAGGTGCAGCCAGTGCGGTATGGGGCAATGCCGATTTCCTGTATTATGATGCCAATGACAACAAGATAACACCGGATACACGACTGGTCATCAAGAACTCTGTAAGCTATAACATTCCTATCTATGAGAAAAAGATGGTCACTCTGATGGCACAGACTACCGGAGATCCTGCGGAGGGCTATGAACTCGGTGCTGTCAATATAGAGCCGGGCTTTGTGGAGATATACGGAGACAAAGCTGTCATAGACAGTATGAATGAGCTTGTATTGCCTGCTGACATCCTTAATATCGGCGGAGCGACAAGTGATGTCTCTGCTTCTGTAGACGTTAAGGATTATCTGCCTGACGGCGTGTATACGACAAATGTCGGAAATACCGCACTTGTTGCAAGGATAAACAAGCAGGGCACCATTGCGGAACAGGAGTCGGGAGCTGCAGTAAGCACTGAGACCGGAGCCGAGAGCACTGCCGCAAGCGAAGGCGCCGAAGCTGCAACGGCAGCAGGTGCCAACTCTCCTGATACTACTCATGCATCAGTTCAGGAGTCTGCTCCTTCGGATAATATCCGCGAGGGTATTGATACGGATGCCCAGGCTCAGGACAGTACGGTACATGAGATAAAAAAGCATATCACTGATGCGCTTACTCACAATAAGGAAAATTGAGTATAGATGGAATTTGTTATTTTTACCGTCATATATGCAATAAGCTTTATTATGTCGAGAGCTGGACTGTATATCCTCTCCGGCATATTGCTTATGGCAGCGGCTGTTGCTTTGTCAATTTATTATTATCTTAAATACGGCAGGAGAGTATGCCCTCCTGCTGTTTTTTCTATATCGTGGATTGGCGGAGTAGGCGTTTCCTGCCTTAAGCTCTCATATCTTGAGACAGATTGGGAGCTGCTTAGCTGGATAGCTTTTTATCTCGCTTATGCAGCATTTATATTGGGATATAAGGCTGTAAATGCTTATGCAGGAAGCAGAAACAGGGAGACTGTTGTCCTACAGAAAAGTTCAGAGCCTTCTGACATTAAGATCGCTTATATAATGCTTAATGCAATAGCGGTAATATCCTTGTCTAGTCTCACGGCTGAGGCTCTGATATTAGGATACATTCCGCTGTTTACAACGGATACACCGCATGCTTATTCGTATTTTCATGTCAGCGGACTGCATTATTTCACGGTAAGCTGCGTGCTGCTTCCGGCACTTGGTTCATTGATAATTAGGAATGAACTCGAAGGAAAGACATTTTCAGAAGTTTCTGTATTAAAGCGGGCAGATGTAACAGTATGTATGGGCTTAGGTGTATTTATACCTATATTGCTGGTATCAAGGTATCAGCTTTTCTGCGGGATACTGCTCGCTGCGGCTGTTATGCTTATATCGGGCGGCGCACGGATAAATATAAGGATAGGGATGAAACAGCTCTTTGCGGCACTTGTCGTTATGATCGTAATGATTATGCTCTATGTGTTTATCACCTACGAGAGAGCACACAGTATCGAATACCTGAACGGCATCTTCGAGATGAAAAATAAGGCAATGCCTATATTCATATCTCAGCCGTATATATACATTGCCAATAATTTTGATAATTTCAACTGTCTTGTCAGAGAACTGGAGGAGCATACTCACGGACTCAGGATGCTGTTTCCGGTCTTTGCCTTGAGCGGACTTAAGTTCCTGCATCCGGAGCTGGTTGCATTTCCTATATATGTGACCAAGGAAGAGCTTACCACGGTCACTTTGATATATGACAGCTTCTATGATTTCGGTATTATCGGTGTATTTGTTTTCTGCTTTATCATAGCTGCGGCTGCCGCAATGATAGAACGCAGAGCCTTGAGGGCTAATGGAGACATATTTGCGATACTTCTATACGCACAGATAAGCATATACCTGCTGCTGTCCTTCTTCACTACCTGGTTCTCAAACCCGACAACATGGTTTTACTTTGGAATCACCATATTGGGTGGTATACTTAAACTATTCAGCACATCCGTAACACCTAAGTGAAATGACCGCTTGCGGGCGTTTGAACTTAGGTGTTACGGATGCGGACAAGACCCGAAGGGTCTTTGGACGAAATAATCGAGAAAACGCGCAGCGGTTTTGAGATTATGTTGCTGAATAGCACAACAAGTAACGCGGGCGTATGAACTTAGTTTACATTTGGAAACAGGAGAGACTTAAATGATCGATAACGGAAAAATATGGTTTGCCTCCACAGGTGAAAATTACGAAACCAGACTTTATCTTGACCCAAAGACAATGAACAGACACGGTTTTATCTGCGGTGCGACAGGTACAGGTAAGACCGTTACTCTTAAAGTGATCTCAGAGTCTCTCTCTGAGCTCGGAGTACCTGTGTTTCTGGCGGATGTCAAGGGAGATCTCGGAGGATTCATGCTGCCGGGACAGGACAATGACAATATGCAGGAGCGTATAAAGCGTTTCGGTCTGGGGGACAGCTTCGCCTATAAGCGTTTCCCTACAGCCTTCTTTGACATTTACGGTGAAAAAGGAATCCCGCTCCGCACTACTATATCCGAGATGGGGCCTATGCTGCTTGCACAGTGTCTCGGTCTTAACGACACTCAGAGTGATGTGCTCTCTGTAGTATTTAAGATCGCTGATGACCAAGGTCTGCTGCTCCTTGATACCAAGGATCTTAAGTCAATGCTGAACTATGTAGCCGATAACATGGCAGATTTCGAGGAAGACTACGGCCGTATTGCCAAGGTGACGGTCAATACTATTATCAGAGCCATAGTTGCACTTGAGGCAGAGGGAGGAGACAGATTCTTCGGAGAGCCTGCAATCGACATCAGCGATCTCTTCAGAACCGATGATAACGGACGAGGCATGATAAATGTGCTTTCAGCCGAGATCCTGATCAATAAGCCAAAGCTTTATACGGCATTCATGCTTTTCCTCATGTCAGAGCTTTTTGAGTCATTACCCGAGGTCGGAGATCCTGAAAAGCCGAAGATGGTATTCTTCTTTGATGAAGCACATTTGCTCTTTGATAATGCTTCTCCGGCTCTGCTTGAGAAGATAGCTCAGGTCGTTAAGCTTATCCGATCCAAGGGCGTGGGCATATTCTTTGCGACTCAGTCTCCGGCAGATATTCCTAATGATATAATGTCACAGCTGTCAAATAAGATAGAGCATGCACTCAGAGCATATACGCCTAAGGAAATGAAGGCAGTGAAAACTGCGGCAGAGTCCTTCAGAGTTAACCCTGCTTTTGACACAGCCGAGCTTTTGCAGCAGCTTGGAACAGGTGAGGCAGTCGTGTCCATGCTTGATGCCAAGGGCATTCCTACTCCGTGTGAGCATGCATATATATTGCCTCCGGGGAGTCTTATGAGTACTATCACTCAAGCTGCAAGAAAGGATGCGATACTTACGGATGCTATTGCCGATAAGTATTGGGAGCCTGTAGATAATGATTCGGCTTACGAATTCCTGCAGCGCAGACAGATGCAGATAGATGAGGAAAATGCCAGAATAGTCGAGGAAAAGGCCAAGTCGGAAGAGGAAGCCAAGGCCAAGGCAGCAGCTGAGAAGGAAGCAGCAAAGGAACAGGCTGCCGCAGAAAAAGCTGCTGAAAGGGCAGCTGCGCAGGCAGAAAGAGAAGCTGCCAAGGCAAAGGCGGCTGCGGAAAAAGCTGCCGCAAAGCAGGAGGAAAGCACAAAGAGAGCGCTTAAGTCGGGAGTCAGGAGCGTTGCTTCAACCACAAGCGGTTCGATAGGACGTGAGCTCGGTAAGGCTATAGGAGGCTCTATGGGAGGCTCCTTCGGCAAGACGCTCGGAGGAAATGTCGGTGCCAGTCTCGGACGTAATATAATAGGTACACTGTTTAAACTGTAATCATTGTCCGGCATAGAGCCTTTGCTTCAAGATTGCCGTATGCCGGATGAAAGTAATATAACATGATCTGTTTTGTGGGTGGAGGGAACAAGAAAAACTCTTCCCCTGCGATAGTTTAATTATTTTAAGGATAGATATTGTCTCTTATGAGAAAAGAAAATTTACCGAGAGAATATACAGACAGAATGAAAAAGGCACTGGGCGAGGAGTTCGATGCCTTTTTTGCGGAATATGATAAGCCTGCCGTGAAGGCACTGAGATTCAATACAAGAAAGGTTCGTTCGGAGACCATAGCAAAGCTCACAAATGAATGGTCTCTCACTCCGGTGCCGTGGTGTAAGGATGCATATTATTACGAAGAATCCGAGACCTTAAGACCCGGACTCTCCCCTTATCATGATGCAGGCGTCTTCTATATACAGGAACCCTCGGCAATGATCACCGCTGAGAAGGCCGAAATAGAGCCTGATGATATAGTACTCGATCTTTGCGCCGCTCCGGGTGGTAAATCGACTCAGGCAGCTGCCAAAGCCAAGATACTTGTTTCAAACGAGCCTATAGCAAAAAGAGCAAGGATATTAAGCTCCAATATAGAGCGTATGGGCTTTGATAACTGCATAGTCTGCTCGGCATATCCGGATGAGCTTGCGGCAGCATTTACAGGATTTTTTGACAAGATAATAGTAGATGCACCGTGTTCCGGTGAAGGAATGATGCGTAAGGATGAGACCGCCGTTTCCGAGTGGAGTGAGGCAAATGTCGAAGCCTGCATAGAGAGGCAAAGAGAAGTGCTTGAAGGCGCACAGCATATGCTTAAGCCCGGAGGAAGACTCATTTATTCTACCTGTACCTTTGAAAAAGGGGAAAATGAGGATCAGATAGCGGAATTTCTCAAAGAATATCCTGAATTCAGACTGACAGAGGAAGAAACACTCTATCCGCATAAGATAAAGGGAGAGGGACATTTCTGTGCGGTGCTTGAAAAGGCGGATGATGCGGACAGCCGTATTAAATCAAAGCGCGAGAAATGTGTCGATCTTTCGGCTGTTTCTTCATATATGAAGAAACAAAAGCTTCATGTATTAAGGACAGGCGTGGAGCCGGGAGAATCCGTTACAGACAAAAAGGGTAAAACGAGATATGAGCCCTCGCATGCCGAAGCTTTGGCAGGAGTCTTCGGTTCTATAGATGAGAATTGCCTTAAGCTTAAAAATGAGGACACAGCATTTTCATATCTTAAGGGTAATGTAATAGAATTGGACAGACTGGACGAGGCGGAATATGAGCTTTGCTCGGATGGCGGATGGCTGACAGTTATGTATGACGGATACCCGCTTGGATTGGGGAAACTCACAGGAAGAACCGTGAAAAATCACTATCCCAAGGGGCTCAGGCACTTGTAATGCTTTTTTGCGTTTTTCTTACGTTTAATTTAGAGTTCGGTAAACATTATAGACACAGAAATACTAAGCCTTTATAATTTTATAGAACTTTAAGCAGGGATTACTGTGCCTTTTTGCACAGAGAAAGAAACAACGTTTGAAAATGAAGAAGAATTTCAGATATATTTCAAAAAAGATAAAAAGAGTGTCGGCGGCTCTGCTTGCGGCCTCACTTAGCTTCGGCTCTGTGGCTGCTTCCGGAAGCATGTTCGGCAATGCATTCACGCTTATAAGCTATGCGGACAATAAGACCGCTATAGTCAATATCGACAGAGTGAATGTGCGTTCCGGTCCGGGTACCTCCAACAGTAAGGTAGCAACCCTGACAGCAGGAACGAGCGTTACCGTTACAGGAGAAGCTAAGGGAAGCGACGGCTATACCTGGTACAAGATATCATGGAACGGCGGAAGCGGATATGCCCGTTATGACTATATAAGTGTAAATGCAACTTATTCGGCATCAGACGGTTCATTTGAGCAGTGGATGAATACTCAGGGATTTCCGGAGAGCTACAAGAACGGACTCCGCGGGCTGCATCAGAAATACCCGAACTGGATATTTACGGCACAGAAGACCGGACTTGACTGGAATACTGTCATCAATGAGGAGGCTAAGATAGGACGTAATCTAGTAGGAAGCACCTCCATTTCCTCATGGAAATCAACAGCAACGGGAGCATTCGACTGGACAAACAACTATTGGCCGGGATTTGACGGAGCAACTTGGGTTCAGGCTTCAAAACAGCTTATTGAGTACTATATGGATCCGAGGAATTTCCTGAGCGATCCTTACATATTCCAGTTTGAGCTGCAGAAATATGATCCTTCGGTACAGACAAAGGCAGGACTTCAGAAGCTTGTCGCAGGTACCTTCCTTGCAGGAGAGGCTATAGTGCCTATAGAAGGAAGTGTCATTGAAGGCGGTACCGTTATCGAGGGCAGTGTCGCAAATCTTTCGCCTGCAACTTCATCAGGCAGTTCTTCCGGAAGTGCAGGACCGGGAGGAAGCAGCTCGAGCAATGTCATAGGACCGGGAAGCACATCAGGCCCCGGCAGTTCGTCCGGCAGCGGAAGTACCGCGGTAAGAGTTATCGGACCGGGACAGTCGGCGGATAATACCAAGAGTACATTTGCATCTCTTTTTGATGCGGTATCAGGTAATATTAAGGCATATGCAAACTGGCAGAAGGATGCTGCAGGCAAATGGATATATTACGATAAGACCACAGGAAGCAATCTGAACAACGGCTGGAACTGGCTTGACGGCAACAACGACGGTGTTGCGGAATGCTATTATTTCTACAGCGACGGTTCACTTGCGGTTTCAACTGTGGTTGACGGTTACAACGTTGATGCAGATGGTAAATGGATAGATGCTTCGGGCAACATTTACACTAAGAATGTAAGCACGACTGATAGTACTCAGCAGGCTCCTCAGCTTAAGAAGGTGCCTTATGTGGATATAATCATGAAGGCGGCTGAACAGTCCGGAGTAAGTCCTTATGTGCTCGCGGCTGCAATACTTCAGGAACAGGGCAAGGGTACGAGCGATCTTATCTCCGGAACCAACAGCACTTATCCGGGATATTACAACTTCTTTAACACAGGTGCTTATGCCCACGACGGTATGACTGCGGTTCAGGCCGGACTTAAGTATGCTTCTGAGAGCGGCAATGGAGACCGTCCGTGGAATACGATCGAGAAGGCTATCATAGGCGGTGCCAAGCAATACGGTGCAAACTATGTAAGCAGCGGTCAGGATACCTTCTATCTCAAGAAGTTTAACGTACAGGGCAGCAACAAGTACAATCATCAATTCATGACACATGTGCTTGCGGCAGCTTCCGAGGGTGCAAAGGTCTCAAATGCATATACAAGCGATATGAAGGGAACGGCATTGTCGTTCAAGATACCTGTATATGAGAATATGCCTGAGAGCACTACACTTCCGACAGGTGACGGCAATCCTAACAACAAGCTTAAGTCTCTGAGCGTTGACGGTTATATAATCACACCTACCTTCAACATGGATACCGAGAGCTACAGCCTCATAGTTGACGGAAGCTCGGCTAATGTCAACATCAATGCCGTGACTATAGATTCGGGCGCAACGGTCAGCGGTGCGGGAAATGTCGCACTTAATGTCGGCAGCAATGATATCAGTATTACGGTCAAGGCTGCAAACGGAGACGAGCGGACATACAAGCTCAACATCACAAGGAGAGACAATGTCACAACAGACAGTAGCGTAAGTGATTCGACTGTTTCTACTGGCGGCGTCGGTCAGGGAGTTATTATAGGACCGGGTGTACAATCCGGCCCGGGAGCAGGTACTTCGGGAAACAATACGACATCTGATTCGGGTTCGGTCGTTATCGGCGCAGGGCCTATGTGATATCAAGGGGTAGAAAATTATTATGAAATTATTTAAGACAGGAATAATAGCTTTAATGCTCTGCGCGGTTTCTGCATTTTCAGCATTTGCCGCACAGGGAACCATAAGCTTCTCCGATCCGCAGGTATCTGTCGGTGATGAGGTCAATGTCAGCATGAAGATAACGGCTGACGAGGGTACAGCACTCAGCAGTGCCAATGTAGTACTTACATATCCTACAGACGGACTGGAGTTCGTATCCGGTACGGATGCCGACGGAGGCGCGGGTGCCGTAAGAGTTCACGGAGCATCAAACGGTTCCGGAACAGCTCAGCTAGAGTACAATCTCAAGTTTAAGACCTCTGCGGCAGGATCGTTTAACATAGGTATAGACAGCTATGAGGTATATGATTCCAACGATCAGCCTATAGAGTTTACACATTTGGGTAGTTCTGCGGTAACGGTAAGTGCCGCACAGGGAGCTTCATCAAATACGGCGCTCGGTTCACTTGACGTATATCCGGGAACACTTGAGCCTGCATTCAGTGCGGACAATACTACTTACAGCCTGACAGTCGGTCTCGGAGTTTCCAAGCTTACAGTCAATGCTATTCCGGCAGATCCTTCGTCCGTAGTAAGCACAAGCGGCAACGATGCACTTCCTGAAGGAGATTCAAGCGTAGTTATTACAGTAAATGCTGCCGACGGTTCTTCTTCGCAGCAGTACACCATCAATGTAAGCAAGGTAGAAGGCGGCCCTGAGGACACAGGTGAGGGTGCTCAGAATGTAGAAGGCATCAAGCTTTCTTCAAAGGGCAAGACCATCATAGTTATGAATCCTCCGGCAGATGCAGATGTGCCTGAGGGACTTAAGGAAGGAACTATAACCATTGACGGACAGAAGGTTCAGGGATGGGTATGGGGCGCATCCGAGAATCCTGAGTACTGCGTAGTATACGGTATGACTGCTGATTCCTCCAAGTCTGGAGATGAAGACAGATACGGCAACATTGGCTTCTACCGTTACGATATGACTGAGAAGACTATTCAGAGATACTTTGAGGATCCTATCGCGTCCGGTGCGGTAAGCTCTGCCGAGTACGGAGATCTTGAGACTAAGTATACGGCAGCTCAGAGAAGCGCAGAGACAAGACTTATCATCATAGTTGCACTTGCCGTAATTGCATTCGCAGCGGTAATGGTAAGCGTATATATGTCTGTAAGATTCAAGAGCAACGAGAAGGCACAGCGAGCTTACAGAAGAAAGTCACTCGACAGATTCAGAGCCGAGGATGATTCGGACATGAAGATCGCAGATAAGTCGGACAAGGCATCCATAGTTGCAAACTCTACGGTTGAGAGCGCATCAGGAGAGATGGGTGATGTCAAGGAACTGTTAAAGCATGATTTCAGTGCAGACGACAGCAGCGATACAGAGAGCAATGCAGCAGACGAGACTCAGGTAATCAGAAGACCGGAGAGAAAGCGCAGACCTCGCAGAGTGATCAGAGCAGAGCGTATCGAGGATGAGAATACCGACGAGATAGCAACACTCTCTGATTCCGACGAGCAGCCGGAAGACAACAATGTTCAGCTTAGTGAAGGCAGCGAAGCAGTTTCCGAAGCTGATGAAAGTAATGATACAGCTGATAACAACAGCTGATAGATATTAATAGTAGTAATGACGATGGGGTCAGTGCCTTAAAAAGCCTGACCCCGAATGTCGTATCAAAGGAGAAGGTATTTAATGGCGAATTTTACCGCAAATGCCGAGAAGGCGCTGAATCTTGCAAAAGAGACGGCACAAAGACTCAAACATAATTTTATAGGTTCCGAGCATATACTCTGCGGACTTATTGCCGAGGAAGACGGTGTAGCCGCAAAGGCGCTCAAGGCAGCGCACATAGAGCAGAGCTCGGTAGAGACTCTTATAGATAAATATGTGTCAGACAACGCAAGACTTAAAGTAGCTGAGCGTGGTGGATATACACCGGCGGCTGTCGATATACTTAAGCAGAGCGAAGAAGAAGCAGCCAGACTCGGCAGCAATGCAATAGGCACAGAACACATATTGATAGCACTGCTTAAGAATCCCGACTGCATAGCAACAAGGATACTTAATACTCTCAGTGTAAATATACAGAAGCTCTACACCAATATCCTCACGATCATAGGCGAGGATCTGCCGGATATGAGAAATCAGGCTCAGTCCCAGAAAACCGCAAGTACAACACCTACTCTTGATCAGTTTTCGACGGATCTTACGGAGAAGGCTTACTATGGTAAGCTTGATCCTGTCATAGGCAGAAAAACAGAGATAGACAGAGTTATACAGATACTTTCCAGACGCACCAAGAACAATCCTTGTCTTATAGGTGAGCCCGGAGTGGGAAAGACTGCTATTGTAGAAGGACTTGCACAGCTTCTTGTGGGAGGTAAGGTACCGGATTCAATAAGCGGCAAGAGACTTGTTTCTCTTGATATCGGAGGAATGGTTGCCGGTTCCAAGTACAGAGGAGAGTTTGAGGAGCGTATCAAGAAGATAATAGCAGAGGCTCAGAATGCAGGAAATGTACTGCTCTTTATTGATGAGCTTCATACCATTATCGGTGCAGGAAGTGCCGAGGGATCTCTTGATGCCGCAAATATCCTCAAGCCATCACTCAGCAGAGGAGAGCTTCAGATAATCGGAGCAACGACTATCGAGGAATACAGAAAGCATATTGAAAAGGATGCGGCGCTTGAGCGACGTTTCCAGCCTGTCACTGTCGAGCAGCCGAGTGAGGATGAGGCAATAGCCATCTTAAAGGGAATAAGACATAAGTATGAGGAACATCATAATGTTGTGATTTCAGATGAAGCTGTCGAAGCTGCAGTCAAGATGAGTGAGCGCTACATTAACGACAGAATGCTTCCGGACAAAGCTATAGACCTTATAGATGAGGCTGCGTCCAAGCTCAGACTCACCGGAGTCACAGAGCCCCGTGCCATACAGAATGCAGCCAATAAGCTCAGAGAACTCAAAGGAGTCAAGGAGCAGGCTTTGATCGACGATGATATCACAAGAGCCAAGGAGATCGGAGCAGAGCAGAAAAAGGCAGAAAAGCATCTTAACAAGCTTATTGCCGACTGGGATAAGAAGAAGGCTGAGCATAAACCTACTGTAACGGAAAATGATATTGCCGATGTAGTAAGCGGATGGACCAAGATCCCTGTCAAGAAGCTTACCGAAAAAGAAGCACTTCGAATCCGTTATCTCGACAAGACACTTCACGAGCGTATAGTGTCACAGAATGAAGCAGTTGATGCTATTGCCAAGGCTATAAAGAGGGGAAGCGCAGGAATCCGCAATCCTAAGAGACCTATAGGAAGCTTCCTTTTCCTCGGACCTACAGGTGTAGGTAAGACCGAGCTCTCAAAGGCACTTTCGGAGGCTGTATTCGGCTCCGAGGATGCTCTTATCAGAGTAGATATGTCAGAGTATATGGAGAAGCATAGCGTCTCCAAGCTTATCGGTTCACCTCCGGGATATGTGGGCTTTGACGAGGGCGGTCAGCTCTCCGAAAAGGTAAGGCGAAATCCGTATTCGGTAGTGCTCTTTGATGAGATAGAGAAGGCGCATCCGGACGTATTCAATATACTGCTGCAGGTACTTGATGACGGTCATATAACCGATTCTCAGGGACGCAAGGTGGATTTCAAGAATACCATTATTATCATGACATCAAATGCCGGAGCCGAGAACATCATAGCACCTAAGGTAATGGGCTTTGCTTCGGGAGTGGATGCGGAGAAGAATTATCAGAGCATGCGTGCCAGAGTCATGGATGAGGTCAACAGGATGTTTAAGCCCGAGTTCCTCAACCGTCTGGATGAAATAATAGTATTCAGACCTCTCACCAAGGAAAATATCGTATCCATCACCGATATAATGCTTAATGAGGTCAAGCGCCGTCTTAAGGAAGAGAAGGATATACGTCTCACTATAACCGATGCGGCCAAGGAACTGCTTATCGAGAAGGGCTATGACGAGAAGTTCGGTGCAAGACCGCTTCGCCGTACCATACAGAAATATATCGAGGATTCGCTTGCGGATGAGATACTCGAAGGAAAGATCAAGTCTAATTATTCCGTCAGGGTTGACCGCAAGGGTGACGAGCTTGTTATAAGCGGCAGATCGAAGGGAACAAAGAAGAGTGGCAGCAAAGAGTAAGCAGGATGCGGTATTTTTCTGCAATAACTGCGGTTACGAATCGAAAAAATGGATGGGACAGTGCCCCACATGCAAGGCATGGGGAGCATTTTCCGAAGAGCCTGTAATTAAAAATGTTTCCTCATCCGGAGCAGGATCGGCAAGACGAAGCTACGAGCAGATCAAGCCTGTCTCCATAAATGAGATCAATGCAGATGAGGACGAGCGTATAGATACTGGATTTGAAGAGTTCCAGAGGGTACTCGGAGGAGGCATAGTGCCGGGAAGCCTTGTGCTCATAGGCGGAGATCCGGGTATAGGTAAGTCGACTCTGCTCCTTCAGGCAGCAGGGAATGTCGCGGCAGCGGGTCGTTCTGTTATCTATATATCCGGAGAGGAAAGCTTAAGACAGATAAAGCTTCGCGCAGACAGGATAGGCAGACTGTCGGATAATCTTAAGTTTGTATCGGATACCGACATAGACCGTATAACGGATATGCTCGGACAGAAACATCCGGATCTATGTATAATCGATTCGATACAGACTATGCATACCGAGGATGCCCAGTCGGTTCCCGGCAGTGTTACTCAGGTACGTGAATGCACTCAGAGGCTTATGATATCTGCCAAGACCAATGCTATTGCGACATTTTTAGTAGGACATGTTACTAAAGAAGGAACGGTGGCAGGACCAAGAGTGCTTGAGCATATAGTTGATACCGTCATATATTTTGAGTCAGGCGACCAGTTCGGATACAGGATACTCAGGAGTGCCAAGAACCGATTCGGAGCTACCAACGAGGTAGGCGTATTCGAGATGCGAGAGGAAGGCTTGAGAGAGGTCAGAAATCCGTCCGAATATCTGCTTGAAGGCAGACCTGTCAATGCAACAGGCGCCGCAGTGACCTGCCTTATAGAGGGAAGCCGTGCCATGCTGCTTGAGGTACAGGGGCTTGTGGCTGAGACTCAGTTCAATCTCGCCCGCAGACAGGCAAACGGAATGGACTACAACAGACTGTCCATGCTTATAGCCGTACTCTCAAAGAGGGCAGGACTTAATCTCAATGCACTTGACGCTTATGTCAATATTGCAGGCGGCCTCAGGGTGACTCAGCCCGCAGTGGATCTTGCCGTATGTGCCGCACTTATATCGGCATTTAAAAATAAGGCTATACCGAGCGATACGGTCATATTCGGAGAAGTTGGTCTGTCCGGTGAGGTAAGAGCCGTACCGCAGGCAGAGGAACGTATAAAGGAAGCTGCCAAGCTTGGCTTCGGAAGAGTCATAATGCCGGAGATAAACGTAAACGGACTCAAGAGATCAGGTACGGATGTTGCAAAATTAGGAATACAGATAGAAGGAATCAGATATATCGGAGAATTGTTCGCCGTGCTGTGATAGTAATATATTTTTTCATACACTTACAGTTTCCGTTAATATAGGCATTGAACTATATATTAGACAAGAAAGATAATTAATAAATATGGTTGAAAAAATAGTAGCGTTATTTACAACTCAGCTTGCGGGAAAGCTCTCAGGCTCTGCGATATGCTTTATCGTATCCCTGTTTCCTATACTTGAGCTGAGAGGAGGACTGCTTGCAGCATCACCGGCATTTTTGGATGTGCCGATGCTTAAGGCACTTCCTGTATGTATCATAGGCAATCTCTTGCCGATTCCCTTTGTGCTCTTACTTATAGAGAGGATAATATCGGCAATGGAGAACTTCGGACCAACATCAGGTATTGCCGGATGGCTTAAGAACAAAGCTGAAAAGAATAAGGATCAGATAGTTAAGTACGGCTTCTGGGGCTTGGTGCTCTTTGTAGGAATTCCGCTTCCGGGAACCGGAGCATGGACAGGCAGCCTCGTTGCAGCTTTACTGCATATGTCCTTCAAGAAGTCCTTTGCAGCCTGTGTACTCGGAGTCATCATGGCATCCGTAATTATGTGCATCGTATCCTACGGTATACTCGGAACCTTGTTTGGGTGAGGAGGCTTAGCTTTGAAATGGTTTTCAATTGAACAAACTCTGATACAAAAAGACAATAAGCCGGAGAATGTGAGCTGCGTGCTGCTTGTGAATTCGGATGAGCTGACACATCTACGTGCAGCCAAGGAATTTGATAAGCGTATAATTCACACGCCTTTGGCTAAAGATGCCAAAGTATGCAAGGCTGAGGTAAGATCGGATTGCATGAGCGGTACCTTGCTTATGCCTTACAGGGGCAAGAATGGGGAAAGGCTTGCGTGCGCTTATCTTATAAGCGAAAAATGTGTCGTGCTTGTTGACGATGACGGAGATTTGTCCGTACATCTTAAGCATATGATCAGAGAAAAACAGAGAACCAACGGAAGCATAGGAAGATTTCTGTATAATCTGTTTGAAAACCTTATAGCCAAGGATCTGCACAGACTTGAAGAGATAGAGGACAATATGCAGGCACTTGAGGATAAGGTACTTGCAGGTGTATTGGATGATTTTAATGCTCCGATGACAGTCCTCCGTAAAGAAGCAATGACATGGCTGAGATATTATTCGCAGCTTGATGATGTTGCAAGCGAATTTCGTGAAAATGAAAACGGCTTCTTTTCAGATGAAGAGGGGCGATTGTTCCGTATGCTTGAAGACAGGATAAACAGACTCAGAGAGCGTTCGCAGCAGCTCTGTGATTACAGCATGCAGATACAGAGTATGTTTCAGGCCGAGGTAGACATAAGACAAAACAGGATAATGCAGATACTTACTATAGTAACTGCCATATTCCTTCCTCTTACTCTGCTTGTAGGCTGGTACGGAATGAACTTTGCATTCATGCCGGAGCTTAAGTGGCGGTACGGTTATCCCGCATTATTTGTCGTAAGCATAATAATAGTCATAGTAAGTCTGTATATATGCAAAAAAAAGAAGTTCTGGTAATTCTTCAATATTGTTTGTGAGTCTTGTAAGTTATAAAAGGTATGGTAAAATCAAGGAGGTGTGGAATGAATACTTTTGCTGACAGTGTAAAGGCGCTTAAAGTGTGGTTTGACAAAAGCAGCATGTGGGTATCATTGGATGATGGCAGAGTTCTTGCTGTACCACGCAAATGGTTTCCTCGCTTGGATGCTGCAAGTAATGAGCAGTTGGAAAATTATGAATTCAGCGGTAACGGTATCGGAGTTCATTGGGATGATCTTGATGAAGATATTTTTATCCCAAATCTTCTTGTTAATGAGAGAGTGACCAACGCTTATAAATGATTTATTTTAATAAGGTATTAGCTGAAGCGGTATATTTATCTATTTGATTATATTGAAAAATAAATGGATTTGATGATTTAAGATAAAGAGCGCTGATGTATGCCTATCCGTAGTTATGTTCGGAATTGACGTTAATACAATAATAGGATTGCTGCCGCAGGATAACAATGCGGCAATGTTTATATTGCTTATAATGTTTGGAATCAAGAGCCTTACAATGGTATTTCCGTTGTCATGGCTCTTCTTTGCAAGCGGAATTTTATTCTCTCCGGGAAAGGCTATATGTGTAAGTCTTACAGGACAGCTTATCGCACTGACGATTCCATATATACTCGGAAGGAAATGCGGAAGCGAGGGCATGGAGCGTTTCCGTAAAAAATATCCCAAGCTGGATAGATTGATGGAGTATCAGGATCATAACACTGTTTTCCTATGCTTCATTATGAGGATAATAGCCTTGATTCCGGGTGATGTGCTCAGCCTGTATTTCGGAAGCTGTAAGGTGCCGTATCATATATATGCCCCGGTATCCTTGGTGGGCTGCATACCGATAGCTGTCTGCTATACTCTGTTAGGAGATGAGGTCAGCAATCCCAAATCAGCCGCATTTATAGGACTTATTGCGTGCAGGCTTATACTTTGTGTTATTTCTATATTTATAAGTATATATATGGAAAAGAAACAAAAATCGGAGAACAACAATTGAAGGATAAAAAAGATTACGAGCAGCTTCGAGGAAGAAGCCGTCACAGGGATAATTCGAATAATACATCACCTCACAGGCGTGGCAGAGCTGTATGGATGGGAGTATGGAGCGTGCTGCTGATAGCTGTGCTTATCATGCTTTATTTTACGGTAATAAATCCGGGTGGCGGAAACAAGGTTTTCGGAAATAAAGACAACGGGATAGCTAATGAAGAAGCGGAAAATGCTTCCGGAGCTGATGCATTTACATCAAATAATGAAAATGAGGCCGCTGCAGCTACTGAAGCCTTAAAGCCCGTGAATGCAGGAGGTAAGGTAAATCCCTTTGCATCGGCAGATAAGGGATCACAGGGATATAGCGGGCACGGAACAGGAAGTGACAAGCTTTCGGAGGACGAGGGTAATGGCTTATCCGAGAGCGGAAGTGATGACGGAGATAATTCAGACAAACAGCCTGTCAGACTGATGTTTGCAGGGGATGTGTATCCGAGTAATTATGTGATGGATGCGTATAATGCTGCGGGAAGCATCAAGGGAGTTGTATCAGAGAGCTATCTTGAGGATATTCGGGCTTCCGATTTCTTTATAGTTAATGAGGAATTCCCTTTCAGTTCAAGAGGAACGCAGGCTCCGGACAAGCAGTTCACCTTCCGGGTGGCTCCGGATAAGGTCTCAATGTTCAGGGAAATGGGTATCAATCTTGTAACTCTTGCCAATAATCACGCTCTCGACTATGGCACGGAGGCAATGCTTGACAGTATAGATACTCTGGATAATGCGGATATAGCTCATGTCGGTGCAGGTAAGGATCTTGAAGCTGCGCGTGAGCCTGTGATCGTAGAGCTTAACGGCAGGACTTTCGCATTTATAGGAGCTACACGTGTGATCCCGGTAGCCGAATGGGCAGCAGGCACGGACAGACCCGGTATGTTCTCAGCCTATGACGGAGGGACACAGCTCGCAGAGACTGTCAAGGCTGCCAAGCAGCAGGCAGATTATGTTATTGTGTATATGCATTGGGGCATAGAACGTGACGAGATGCCTAACGAGGTGCAGAGAAGCATAGCTCATAACATAGTAGATGCAGGCGCGGATCTTGTAGTCGGTGCTCATCCGCACGTACTTCAGGGCTTGGAATATTATAAAGGTGTGCCGATAGCGTATTCCCTCGGCAACTTTGTATTCGGAAGTCAGATACCGAGCACGGCACTGCTTCAGGCAGATGTTGACGACAGCGGTATAAGGCTTCGTCTTATCCCCGGAAGCTCCGCCGGAGGCTACACGAAGAAGACTGAGGATGCCGCCGCGATTGCTGCATTTTACGAAAAGATAAAAGGCTTAAGCAAGGGCGTTGAGATAGACGCGGACGGCTATGTGTATGCGGAATAAGGTATTGACGTAATTAACACAAAAATGTATAGTTAACTCTGTATGTAAAAGAGATTTAACATTATTATTTTATGCAGTTGCCAACACGATCGTTGCTGTCACAGCGATGTCCGAATATTGACTGGACCGTTTTATGACAGCCATACAGACAGGTGCGAAGCTCTGCAAAGGAGAGACAAATGAATCAGAATTTCGGAACATTTTCCAAGACTCTCGAGAGACCTTACAAGACCTACAGCATGGAGCTGTGCGGCAGAACACTTTCAGCGGACATCGGCAGAGTTTCGGCACAGGCAAACGGTGCCGTTCTTATGCACTATGGCGACACAACTATATTAGCTACTGCAACTGCTTCAAAGGAGCCGAGAGACGGCGTGGATTTCTTCCCGCTTTCGGTTGAATACGAAGAAAAGATGTATGCAGTCGGCAAGATACCGGGTGGATTCAATAAGCGTGAGGGTAAGGCAAGCGAGCATGCTATCCTTACATCAAGAGTTATTGACCGTCCTATGAGACCGCTCTTCCCTAAGGATTACAGAAATGACGTTCTTCTTGACGATCTTGTTATGTCTGTTGATCCTAAGTGTCCGCCTGAGGTACTTGCCATGCTCGGTTCTTCACTTGCAACCAGCATTTCGGACATTCCGTTCGACGGTCCTTGTGCCGCAACAATGGTAGGCCTTATCGACGGCAAGTTCGTATTTAACCCTACAAATGCAGAGAAGGCTATCTCAGATCTTGCACTTACCGTTGCTTCTACAAGAGACAAGGTAATCATGATCGAGGCAGGTGCTAATGAAATCAGTGATGAGGTCATGATCGACGCCATCTATCAGGCACATGAGATCAACAAGCAGATCATTGCATGGATGGATCAGATCGTTGCAGAGGTAGGTAAGCCTAAGCACAGCTATGTATCCTGCGCTATTCCGGATGAGCTTTTCGCAGCTATCAAGGAGATCGTTCCTCCGGCTGAGATGGAAGAGGCTGTATTCTGTGATGAGAAGCAGAAGCGTGATGCAAATATTGCAGACATCACAGCAAGACTTAAGGAAGCATTTGCAGACAACGAGGAGTGGCTTGCAGTTCTCGGTGAGGCTGTATATCAGTATCAGAAGAAGACAGTCCGCAAGATGATACTTAAGGACAGAAAGAGACCTGACGGAAGAGCAATCTCTGAGATCAGACCGCTTGCAGCAGAGGTAGATGTTGTACCGAGAGTACACGGATCAGGTATGTTCACAAGAGGTCAGACACAGATACTTAATATCTGTACTCTTGCTCCTCTTTCGGATGCACAGAAGATCGACGGACTTGATGAGAATGTCACTTCCAAGAGATATATGCATAACTACAATTTCCCGTCATACTCAGTAGGAGAGACAAAGCCTTCAAGAGGACCGGGAAGACGTGAGATAGGTCACGGAGCACTTGCAGAGAGAGCACTCCTTCCGGTACTTCCGAGTATCGAGGAGTTCCCGTATGCCATCAGAACAGTATCAGAGACACTTGAGTCTAACGGCTCTACTTCACAGGCATCTGCCTGCGCATCAACACTGTCACTTATGGCAGCAGGTGTGCCGATCAAGTCAATGGTTGCAGGTATCAGCTGCGGTCTTGTAACAGGCGACACAGATGATGACTATATCGTACTTACAGATATCCAGGGTCTTGAGGACTTCTTCGGAGATATGGACTTCAAGGTTGCAGGTACAGAGAAGGGTATCACAGCCATCCAGATGGATATCAAGATCCACGGACTTACCAGAGCTATCGTTGAGGAGGCTATCGCACGTACACATGAGGCCCGTCTCTACATCATGAACGAGATCATGAAGCCTTGCATAGCTGAGCCGAGAGCAGAGCTTTCAAAGTATGCTCCTAAGATCAGCTCTATCCAGATCGATCCTTCCAAGATCGGTGATGTTGTCGGCAAGCAGGGTAAGACCATCAATAAGATCATTGAGGAGACAGGAGTTCAGATCGATATCGAGGATGACGGACATGTATCCGTATGCGGTACAGATCAGGAGATGATCGACAAGGCTATCGAGATCATTGAGAGCATCGTTACAGATATCGAGCTTGGTATGATCATGACAGGTCCTGTTGTCAATATCCTTCCGATAGGTGCACAGGTACAGCTCGGACCGAACAAGAAGGGACTTGTACACATCTCAAGACTTGCTGACAGTCGTGTAGCAAAGGTTGATGATGTCGTTAATCTCGGTGATGAGGTTACTGTAAGAGTAATCAAGGTTGATGATATCGGAGGCAAGATCGACCTTTCAATGCGTCCTTCTGATATCAATGATACCTGGTCACCTGAGCTTGAGCAGGAGCGCAGAAAGGCTGCTGCGGCAAGCAGAGGAGACAGAGATCACGGTGACCGCGGAGACAGACGCGGAGGCTATGATCGTGACCGCAGAGACAGACGCGACCGTGACGACAGATACAGACGTTGATAAATTATGAGCGGATCTAAGTTATTCAACGAGGATCAGCTGAAAGCTATTAAACACTTGACGGGACCTGCTATGGTTATAGCGGGTCCCGGAAGCGGTAAAACTACAGTCATCACAAACCGCATCAGCTATCTCATTGACAGCGGTGCGGCTTGTCCTTCGGAGATACTGGTCATAACATTTACGGCTGCCGCCGCTTCCGAGATGCGTTCAAGGTTTATTAAACTAAGCGCTGATTCATCATATACATCCGAACCTTGCTTCGGAACTTTTCATTCTATTTTCTATCATTTTCTGAGAGGACATCCCGCATATAGCAACTTAAGACTTGCAGAACAGTCCGAGTGTGTAAATATACTGAAACGGATAGTACTTTCGATAATTCCCGATAATACATTTACAAGTGATTATTATATCTATTTGCTTAACGAGATAAGCAGGCAGAAGACTTCCTTAAGCAGTAAACCGTGCATGCATTTGCTGGATAAAGTTATGCCGCAGTACTGTGCTGCCATGCTTAAGGCGGGGCTTATAGACTTTGACGATATGCTTGTGCTTTGTCTTAAGCTTATGAAGGATGAACCTTCTATACTGAGGCATCTAAGAAAAACATACCGCTTTCTGATGGTTGATGAGTTTCAGGACATAGACGGGCTGCAATTTGAAATTGTGAGGCTGCTGGCAGCACCCGATAACAATATCTTTGTTGTTGGCGACGACGATCAAAGCATATACGGATTCAGAGGTTCGGATCCCGGGATAATGCTCAAATTCCGTGATTACTACCCGGATGCTTCATTTATAGAATTATTCACCAATTACAGGTCATCAAAGCCCATAGTGAGGGCAGCATCAAGACTCATATCGCACAACAAACTGAGATTTGACAAAAGCTTTGAGGCTGTAAGCACATGCAGGCTCGGTATAGATTATGCAAGCTATCGTGACAGGGAGGAAGAGGCCGAGGCTATAGTAAGGGATATACTCAGCCTGCCGCCTGAGATAGAAAGCGTTGCCATATTGTTCCGTACTCACAGGACTGGTAATGCAATAAAGCAATGTATCGACAACAGGCTGCGGGCTGCACATTTTAAATTCATCAGAGAGAGGCTTTCTTCCGTCAGCCTCATTACCTTCCATGCATCCAAGGGACTTGAGTTTGATGCGGTCTACATAATATCTGCAAATGAAGGGATAACTCCGCTTAAAAGCGCCGGAAATGATGAAATTGAGGAGGAAAGACGACTTTTTTATGTTGCTTTAACCAGAGCAAAGAAATATGTACACATTTCCGACATATTTACCCTATACAATAAAAAACAAAATATGAGTAGATTTGTGAGAGAATCTCTCGGTTTATTGAAAACAATGAATGTACTGAGACATTTACAATAAGAAAGAAGGCAGCGTTTATGAACAACATGAAGGTACTTATAGTAGATGATGAGATGCGCATCCGCAAGCTCATCAATGACTTCCTTACGATCAAAGGTTTTGAGTGTATCGAGGCGGAGGATGGCGAGGATGCTATAGAGAAGTTTTATCAGAATAAAGATATCGGCATAATCATACTTGATGTTATGATGCCTAAGATGAACGGCTGGGATGTTGCCAAGACCGTGCGCAAGACTTCAAGAGTACCTATCATCATGCTTACGGCAAGGAGCGACGAGCAGGATGAGCTGCATGGCTTTGACCTCGGTATCGACGAATATATTACCAAGCCGTTTTCGCCTAAGATACTTACGGCAAGAGTTGATGCCATATTAAGACGTACCGGAAATGCGGTTGACAGTGATGTTATGATATGCGGAAACATTACCATAAATAAAGCTGCGCATACAGTAGAAGCCTGCGGAAAGAATATAGAGCTCAGCTTCAAGGAATTTGAGCTGCTTGAGTATTTTATGAGTAATAAAAATATTGCGCTCAGCCGAGACAATATACTTAATAATGTATGGAATTACGATTATTTCGGTGATTCGCGTACAATAGATACTCATGTCAAGAAATTACGTGCGAAGCTCGGTACGGCGGGAGACCAGATCAAGACGATCTGGGGCATGGGCTACAAATTTACCGAGAGCTGATTCGGAAACTTTGAAAAAAGGAAGCAATAAAAATTGAAGCATTCTATCAGGAAAAAGATAACATTGGTATTTGTTGCGCTTATAGCACTGCTTGTAGGCGGTATGTTTGTGTTATACAGCTTTTTTCTGCTCAAGGTATACCGCAATGCCAAACTCAATACCCTTCGAAACGCTTATAAGACTGTAAATGAAGCAGTAACTTCAAGTGAAGAAGAAGGAGAGAGCCTGCTTGAGAGCCTGAAGGAGGATTATGACAGGAATGCACAGGATTCCGGTGCCATTTCCATGCTGAGGAACTTAAGCGAGCGTTCGAATATAGATGTTATCATGATGAATTCCACCGGAACCATGGTTGCTGCAACGAGCCGTGAATCCGAGTGGAATCTCCTGAAGCTCAAGGCTTATATATCCTTTGACCAGGTGTTCGGAGACAGTGAAGATCCGTTCTTTCCGATATTCGGGGATACCGGAGACGGAGGTGCCTCTGATGATAATAATGGAGATGCAGCATTCGGTTCCGGTGCAGACAACAGCACCGATACACAGTTACCGTCTGTCGGAGCAGGAAGTGGGGATTCCGGCAGCAACGCTTCTGCAGATAACAACGAATCCTTTAATGACTCCAATGACATTATTTCTGACAGCGGTAAGGAAGCTGACGATAACTTAAGCTTTGAGAAAAAAGATAACAAGAGCATAAAGAAAAAAGACAAGCATTCGCCTATGATAGAGGTGATAGAGCGAAACCAAAACTATACTATACAGCTCTTTAACGACAGACGATCCAATTCCGGCTACATAGAGTGCTGGGGACAGTTCTCGGACGGAGATACTTATTTCCTTATGACCATGCCGATATCAAGTATGGAAGAGGGAGTAAATATAAGCAGAGTATTTCTTGCCGGACTTTCTGCTGTAATAATCGGACTCGGATGCTTTGCTGTGTATTTTGCAACAGGACTTATCACAAAGCCGATAATTGACCTGACAGATATCTCTGAACGCATGTCCAAGCTGGATTTCAGCGCAAAGTATACGGGAAAGCAGAAGGATGAGATTGGACAGCTCGGAGAATCCATGAATTCCATGTCTGAGAAGCTTGAAGAGACTATCAACGAGCTTAAGGCGGCTAATGCCAAGCTTCAGGAAGATATCGATATCAAGACCAAGATAGATGAGGCAAGAAAGGAATTTATTGCCGATGTATCGCATGAGCTTAAGACACCGATAGCCATAATCGAGGGCTATGCCGAAGGACTTGTAGAGGGCGTTGCTGAGGATAAAGAGACAAGAGATTATTACAGCGGAATAATTATGGATGAAGCAGGTAAGATGAATAAGCTTGTAAAGCAGCTTACCTCACTTATCAATTATGAATTCGGTGATAATACGAATGCCTGCACGGTATTTGACTTAAGTGAGCTTGTACAGAGCGTTATAGATGCACAGAAGATGAGGCTTAAAGATGCCGGAGCTGTTATCAGCACAGAACTAATCAAAGATGCTAATGTAAATGCAGATGAATTCAAGATGGAAGAGGTATTTACAAACTATCTCAACAATGCAATAAATCATCTTGAAGGAGAGCACCATATCAATGTGCGTATAGAGCCGGACGGTGAAAACTGGAAGCTGTCAGTCTATAATGACGGAACGCCTATACCGGAGGAAAGCATTCCAAAGCTTTGGGATAAATTCTATAAGGTCGATAAGTCAAGATCACGTCAATACGGAGGAAGCGGTATTGGATTAAGCATAGTCAAGGCCATTATGGAGAGCCACGGCGGAAAGTACGGAGTCCGTAATCTCGAGTCCGGAGTGGAATTTTACATAGAAATCAAAAAACATCTTGACGCCTGAACGGGTACGTGATATATTCCCATCTTTGACAGTCAACAAGCGCAAAATCCTTATTTTATTGGACTCTGCGCTTGTTTTTTAAGTTAAAAAATGTAGCTATAAATTACTTTTTTGAATGTTTTTATTAAGCCCGCCCACG
>Ga0129312_1000383_pt1 | contig 39820 bp, 26 predicted proteins | sample O827metagenome_FD_94434 | JGI IMG/M metagenome (GOLD analysis project Ga0129312, IMG submission 94434) | Orangutan group fecal microbial communities from Wisconsin, USA - O827 metagenome | ecosystem: Host-associated > Mammals > Digestive system > Large intestine > Fecal | place: USA: Wisconsin... | reverse complement strand
TAAGTATTGAAAATATCTTAAAAAACAGAGTTTTATTTATTAAAGGATGATAGGAACAAGAAAATTCGTTTGTCAGACTAGTTCTATTCAATAAAGAAAATGATTTTGTTAGACAGTCTGACGCACGGTGGTGTGAGAGGTCGGGAAAATTTATTTAATTTTCCCTCCTACTCGATTACAATTCAGAAAACAACAAAATTTTGGAAATGGTATTTTCGATGATTGAAAAATAAAAGAAGGGAGGCGGAAGCTGTGGAATTAGGACTTTTTACTTGCGGATATCAGCGCTATCCGCTAGAACAGGCCTTTGAAGATGCCGGTCGCTTTGGATACGATTACATAGAATTATGGGGTGGTTATCCCCATGCCTACGTGGAAGACTTGTCCCTTACAGGCGTCAGAGAAATTGAAAGACTTGTCCAAAAATATCAGGTGCCGGTGAAATGTTTTACGCCGGAGCATAATGCTTATCCGTTTAATTATATGACCGGAGATGCTTTTCAATGGGTGCGGTCCATGAATTATCTGGAGAAAGCCATAGAACTGACAGCAGCGATGGGGGCTTCGAAGATGTTGTTTTCGGCTGGACATGCCGGTTATCGGATGCCGGCTCAGGAGATCGATGAGAGACTTCAGAAAAGTCTGGAACGTCTTGTACACAAAGCGGAGCAGCAGAATGTCACATTGGTACTTGAACCATTGACGGTTTATGAAAGCAATGTGATCACCGGCCTGAATGATCTGGAGAGGGCGTTGGATAAAGTGGATTCACCGAATCTTGTGGGTATGTGTGATCTGGCGGTGCCTTTTACAACAGGGGAGCCGGCGGCTGAGTACGTGCGAAGACTTGGGAGACGTTTTGGATATCTGCATGTGATTGATAATGATGGCGTGAGTGACAGTCACATTTTGCCGGGAGAAGGAAATGTCCCTCTTGAGGGAATCCTTCGTGAAATCAGACGTGCAGGATATGACGGCTGTGCGGCCATTGAACTTGTGACAGGGTACTTGAAGGAACCGTCTGTTTATGCGGCAATGGCAATAGAGCGCATTCGGGAAATGTTAAAAAATGAGTAACAGGAGAAATATTCATATGAAGACAATAAGAATAGCAGCAGCTGGTGACAACTGCATGGATGTTTATGATAAAGAGAATAAAGCTTTTCCGGGAGGCAATCCTGTGAATGTGGCTGTTTATGTGGCACGTCTCGGCGGAGAATCCGCCTATATCGGACCGGTGGGTACGGATGCATATGGCAGGCAGATGATGGATGCCATTCACGGCAAAGGCGTTGACGTATCCAGGATGAAGGTACTGGAAGGGACAACTGCCGTGACTCATGTGGAGATCGTGAATGGTGACAGAATCCTTGGAGATTATGAGGAGGGTGTTATGGCGGATTTCAAACTGAATGAGGAGGATATCGAATTCCTCAGCAGCTATGATATGGTTGTGTCAGGACTCTGGGGAATGATTGAGAATGATCTGCCGACTTTGAAGGAGAAGGGGGCGACTGTGGCTTTTGATTTTGCCACAAGACCGGATGATCCTGTTTCTGTCAAAGCCATTCCTTATGTGGATTATGGTTTTTTTGCGGATGATGACAAGGATGAGGAAGAATTAAAACAGATGCTCATTGAACTTCAGGCAAAGGGGCCGAAAGTCATGGTTGTGACCCGGGGTGAAAAGGGCAGTATGGCTTATGACGGTGAGACATTCTATTATGGCGGCATTGTGCCTTGTGAGGTAGTGGATACCATGGGGGCCGGCGACAGCTTTATCGCAGGATTTCTTTATTCCATTTGTGCGGGGAAAGGCATTCAGGAAGCTATGGCGGACGGTGCAGCCAACAGCAGTGTGACCATTGCCTATTCCGGTGCATGGTAGAAATGAAGGGCCAGAGTAAGTTTGATCTTATTTGAAATGAACAGGCGAAAATATGACGTTAGATTTAAGAAGAAACAGGTTGATTTTGAAAAATTTGACAATTCCCTGCAGGGTGATCCGCTCAGATCGGCGTTCTCTGGGGATTGAGATCAGGAGATGTCCGGAGGGCGGGGCAGAACTTTTGATCCGTGCACCGAGACGAATGAAGATATCGGATATCCAGTGGTTTATTAATCAGAAGGAACAGTGGATAACTGAGAAATATCAGGCGGCGATTGTGGATAAACCAGAACCGGAGAGAGTGCCAATCCCGGAATATGTATCCAAACAATGGCTGCAGACAGAAGGTACCGCAAGATTTCAGCAAAAGATTGCTTTTTGGGCAGCGAAGATGAATGTGACCTATGGCAGAGTGACCATTCGCGACCAGAAAACCAGATGGGGCAGCTGCAGCAGCCAGGGAAATCTGAACTTCAACTGGCGGCTGCTTTTGATGCCGGAGGATGTCATGGAGTATGTTGTTGTCCATGAACTGGCCCATCGCCGGGAAATGAATCATTCGGCTGCTTTCTGGAATATCGTGGAAATATATCTGCCGGATTACAGAACCAGAAGACAGTGGCTGAAGGAAAACGGAAATCGCTATTCGGGGCCGGTTCAGCTGCCGAAAACTTCAGATTAGGTGACAGGAGGCTTGCTGCTTATTTGTGGAATTCAGATGAAGGCTGAGAATGCGGGTTAGGCTGCGGCAGATTTACGCTCAGGCAGCTGGGAAAGCATAATAGCGGCAAACATAAGCAGACAGCCTAAAAGTTCTTTGGGTGACAGATATTGGTGCAGAAGAATCCATCCTGCCAGCAATGAAAATGCAGATTCCAGGCTCATAAGTAATGAGGCGATGACGGGATCTGTATTTTTTTGTGCCACAATCTGCAATGTATAGCCGACAGCGCTGGAAAGGGCACCTGCATAGAGAATAGGCAGCCATGCAGACACAATTGAATGTAGATTGGGTGATTCAGTCAGAAGCGCAGGCACGCCGCAGATGATACCGCAGGTGAAAAACTGGATGCAGGACATGCGGACACCGTCCACTTTCGGTGAAAAGTAATCAACAATCATAATGTGAAGGGAAAAACAAAAAGCGCAGATTAATTCCAGCAGATCACCTTTGTTCAGAGCAATACTGCCTGTCATGCATAAAAGATATAATCCCACAACGGAAAGACCGACACTGATCCAGGCCAGGAGACGGACTTTTTTGCCGAGAAACAGTCCGAGAATCGGGACGATGACGATGTACATGGCGGTGATGAATCCGGCTTTTCCTACGGAAGTATAGGCGATGCCGATCTGCTGGAAGGAGCTGGCGACCGCAAGACAGATACCGCAGAGTATACCGCCGACAATCAAGGTTTTCTTATTGGATGACGAAGAGGATGCATACTCAGAGTCGGCAGCAGTCGGTGTATCTGAATCGGAAGAGTTCGCAGGAGCGGCTGCTTTTTTGTCTATTTTGTCAATCAAAGGAATGAAAAGCAGCAGGACAAAAGCCCCGATAAAGTTTCGGACGGAGTTAAAGGTAAAGGGGCCGACATAGTCCATGCCGACACTTTGGGCGACAAAAGCGACGCCCCAGATAAAGGCTGTCAGTAAGAGCATAAGGTTGCTGCGTATTTTTTTTGAATTCATTTTATTTTCACCTCTTGTAATTTGTTGTGGTAAAGTATTGCAATAAGGTTTATAATAGCACATGTATCCGTAAAAATAAAAGAAAAAAGCATAAAAGTTGGAAAAAACACTTGATTATCGACAGAAATAGTGTATTTTATGTAATTAAGAAAATATTTCGAATTAATCGGAGGATTGAATCATGAAAATCGTTGTAAAATTTGGCGGCAGCTCTCTTGCAAGTGCCGAACAGTTTAAGAAAGTCGCAGATATTATTCACGCAGATCCCCACAGAAGATTTGTCGTTCCTTCTGCACCGGGCAAGCGTTTTGATGGAGATACAAAGGTAACAGATATGTTATATGCCTGCTATGATCTGGCAGAGACCGGCAAGGATTTTGACGGTGCGCTGGCAGATATCAAGGCACGTTATGATGAAATTATTGAAGGACTTGGACTGGACCTGTCTCTGGAGAAAGAGTTTGAGACAATTCATGAACAGTTCCGCCTGAAAGCAGGAAGAAATTATGCGGCATCCAGAGGGGAATATCTGAATGGTATCGTTCTGGCCAATTATCTTGGATTTGAATTTGTGGATGCAGCAACGGTCATTCGTTTTGATGATGCCGGCAATTTCCAAGCAGAGAAGACAGATCTGATTCTTTCATCCAGACTGAAGGATGTGGAATATGCAGTTATTCCGGGCTTCTATGGTGCACAGGATGATGGTGTTGTGACAACATTCTCAAGAGGCGGTTCAGACATTACAGGTTCTATTGTGGCAAAGGCAGTGCATGCAGATGTTTATGAGAACTGGACGGACGTTTCAGGCTTCCTTGTAGCTGATCCGAGAATCATCAAGAATCCGGAGGTGATTGAGGCCATTACATATAAAGAACTGCGTGAGCTTTCTTACATGGGAGCATCTGTTCTTCACGAAGATGCCATCTTTCCTGTACGTAAGGAGGGTATTCCAATCAATATCCGCAATACAAACAAACCGGATGATCAGGGTACATGGATTGTAGAAAGCACATGTCGTAAGCCAAAACATACGATTACAGGTATTGCAGGCAAGAAAGGCTTTGCTTCCATCAATATTGAAAAAGATATGATGAATTCTGAAATCGGATTTGGCAGAAAAGTGCTTCAGGTATTTGAGGACAATAAACTTTCATTTGAACATATGCCTTCAGGGGTCGATACAATGACTGTATTCGTTCATCAGTCTGAGTTTGAACACAAAGAACAGCAGGTTATCTCAGGTATTCACCGTGCCGTTCATCCGGATCTTCTGGATCTTGAATCAGGACTTGCATTGATCGCAGTTGTAGGACGCGGTATGAGAGATACACGTGGTGTAGCAAGCAAGGTATTTGATGCGCTGGCCAAGGCCAATATCAATATCAAGATGATTGATCAGGGCTCCAGCGAGTTGAATATTATCATTGGCGTGAAAGAAAAGTATTTTGAAGATGCCATTAAAGTGATCTACGATGCATTTATTACAAATGCAAATTAACAGCAGATATGAGATATCTGGAATGTATTTAAGAAAAAAGGGGTATTGCGTATGAAGAAAATGGGGAAATGGCTGTTGAGTATGCTGGTAGCAGTGTCATTGACAATGCCGGTACTGGCAGATATGAATGTGCAGAGCACAGGAACAGAGTTTGCATCAGAGACTGGGGCAGCAGAATTACAGGCAGACACAGAGACAGAAATCGAATCACAGATTGAAACAGAAACAGAACCTGAGTCACAGACAGAAACTGAACCGCAGACAGAAACTGAATCACAGACTGAAAGCGAGACAGAGGAGCAGACAGAGGATCCTGTAGACGTTGAACTGGATGATTACCTGAATACATCGGTTGTATTACAAAATGCCTCCAGTATCGGTTTTGATAGGGTACAGATTCAGTGGCAGCCATTTTCACTGATGGAAGTGGAAGGATATCGCATTTACAGGAAGACAGCCAATTCCAAATGGACAGTGCTGGCGGATGTGACAGATACTTCCTATATAGATACAACTGTTGAGAATGGGCAGAAGTACACTTATACGGTTCGGGCAATACAGACTTTTGAAGGTATCAGATATCTCAGTCAATACGATAGAAACGGCGTTGGGTGTACGGCGGCACCGGCGGCACCGGTTATGAACAGCCAATTAAATGGTTATATCTGCGCGGTGCTTACATGGAATACAGTAGAGGATGCAGATTTTTATCGTGTTTATGTCAAGGATCCTGCCAGTGGAAAATGGAAAAACACAGCAAAGGTGACGGGAACATCCTGCCAGTTGACTTCTCTTGTATGCGGCAGAAGGTATACTTATACGGTTCGTGCTTATCAAAAAGTCAATGGCAAGGAGCTTGCCAGTGCTTATAATGCTCAGGGCATACAGATTCAGACTGTTCCGGATACACCGGTTTTGAATACACCGTCAGCAAACAAGGACGGCAGTGTGAAGGTTAGCTGGAAAGCAGCAGCCGGAGCTTCAGAATACAGAGTCTATCGCAAAACGGATTCAAAGGGGTCATTCAAGCTCATAGGAACGACGAAGACAGCCAATTATACAGACAAGACAGCCCAGGGAGGACGGAAGAACATATATACTGTAAAAGCGACAGCAATATCCGGTCAGGATAGATCCTATAGCGATTATGATCACAAGGGTGTTTCAGTCAATGTCAAATTGGGTGCTCCGAAGCTGAAAAACATCTCGGCTTCCAGCTACAATAAAATTACCGTCGGATGGACAGCTGTAGATAGTGCTGATGGATACAATGTTTATCGTAAAGAGGTCGGCGGTTCCTGGAATCGCATTGCACAGGTAAAAGATGGTCAGAAAACATCTTACATTGACAAGACGGCAAAGAGCAGCAAAGTGTATATTTATACTGTTCGTGCATACTGTCAGGCAGATGGTCAGACTTCTTTGAGTGATTACAATAGAACGGGCGTGTACTGGATTGATACGCCGAAGATGAAATCAACACAGGTTTATTCAGAGATGAATGAGCGCTATCATGGCCAGATAGAGATATCAACTATGTCTGGTTGGTATGAAGTAGATGGTGCAGATGGTTACTATGTTTATCGCAAGATTGGCAATGGTAAATGGCAGAAAATAGATGAAGTATTGTCTACAAATAGTGTTGTCGGTTTGATTATGGAACGAAATCTGCCTTCGGGACAGACGTATACATATACTGTTCGTGCGTACTGCAAAGTGAATGGCAAAATCATTCTCGGTGGTTACGATCCGAAGGGATCATCAGCAACGACATAACATCAGTCTGAAAACATATAACCACAGTAGGAATTGCGATTGACGCTTATTTTCAGATATGATAAAATAACTGAGAAAAGCTTGGTACGAAGCCAACTGAGAATTAAAAGAGACGATATAAAGATCATTGTAATTGTTCATGGAGAGTTTTGAACAATTAGAATAAATAAAAGGCCACGAAGGCGTTTGAGGGTATATAACCATATATGTGAAGAATGGTTTGACTCTGTGCGTTTTCGCGGCCTTTGTTTGTGTATGGGAGAGATAAAATGGATGTTTTAAAACTACTGGAAGATGTGAAGAATGACAAGGTTTCATTGGAAGAGGCAGCAAAAGAATTGAAACAGCTGCCCTATGAAGATCTTGGTTTTGCCAAGCTGGATCATCATCGCCAGATTCGGTCAGGTTTTGGGGAAGTTGTTTTTTGCAGCGGTAAATCGGATGAACATCTTCTGAAGATCTATGAGACTTTCTATAAAACAGATACAGAGGTGCTTGGCACACGTGCTTCCGAACATCAGTATGAGCTTGTGAAGGCTGTTATCCCGGAAGTGACTTATGATCCGCTTTCAAGAATCTTGAAAATCGAGAAACCGGGAAAGAAGAGAATTGGTCGTGTTGCGGTTTGTACAGCAGGCACGGCAGATATTGCAGTTGCCGAAGAGGCGGCACAGGTAGCAGAATATTTCGGAACAAATGTTGACAGATTCTATGATGTGGGTGTTGCAGGTATTCATCGACTTTTTGCAAAACTGGAAGAAATCCGCAAAGCAAATTGTATTATCGCTGTGGCCGGCATGGAAGGGGCTCTGGGCGGCGTGTTGGCTGGATTAGTTGAGGTGCCTGTGATTGCGGTTCCGACATCCATTGGTTATGGTGCAAACTTCGGCGGCCTGTCAGCACTTCTCACAATGCTGAACTCCTGTTCCAACGGTATTACAGTTGTCAACATTGATAATGGCTACGGCGCAGGCTATATCAGTACACAGATCAATCGTCTGGCGGTTAAGGCATATAAGCCGGAATAAATGCAGAAGAGTGCAGCCTGATCCGGGCAGCATCAAAATAATAGGCAATTTATAAAATTAAAGGTAAGGGGAATAAGAAATGAGTAAAAAAGTTTTGTATCTGGAGTGTTTTTCAGGTATCAGCGGAGATATGACAGTCGGTGCATTATTAGATTTGGGGGCAGATCCGGAGGTTTTGAAACAGTCTTTGGATTCACTGCATGTGGACGGATATGAAGTGAAGATTGGAAGAAGCAGCAAATGCGGCATTGATGCCTGCGATTTTGATGTACTGATTCCGGAACAGCCGGAATATGACGAAGGTCATATGCACCATCATCATGACGAGGAACACGACCATGATCACGAGCACCATCACCACGATGAAGATCACGATCATGATCATGAACATCATCACCACGATGAAGAACACGACCATGATCATGAGCACCATCACCACGATGAAGATCACGACCATGATCATGAACACCATCATCATGATGAAGAGCATTGCCATGATCATGAGTACCATCATCATGACGAGGATTACGACCATGATCATGAACATCATCACCATGATCATGATCATAACCACAGCCATCATCATCCGCATGTGCACAGAAATATCCATGATGTTTTTGCAGTTATTGACAGATTGGAGAATGAACATGTCAAAGAACTGGCCAAGAAGATGTTTATGATCGTTGCTGAAGCGGAGTCGAAAGCACATGGTCTGCCAATCGAAGAAGTGCATTTCCATGAAGTAGGGGCCATTGATTCTATTGTCGATATTATCAGCGTGGCTGTTTGCGTGGATAATCTGGGTGTGGATGACATCGTTGTATCTGAGCTGTACGAAGGCTCCGGTCATGTACGCTGCCAGCACGGTATGATGCCTGTTCCTGTACCTGCTACAGCCAATATTGTTGCTGCCAACCATCTGCCAATGAAGATCACGGATGCTCAGGGTGAGATGGTAACTCCGACAGGTGCAGCTATTGCAGCAGCACTTCGTACACAGGAACATCTGCCGGAAGAATATCAGTTATTGAAGATTGGTCTTGGTGCCGGCAAGAAGGATTTCCCGAAGGCAAATGTTTTAAGAGCAATGCTGCTTGAGGCAAAGGATCAGGCTCAGAATGACGGCGAAGAGGATATCTGGAAACTGGAGAGCAATATTGATGATTGCTCTGGCGAGATTCTTGGTTACACGATGGATCGTCTTCTTGCGGCTGGGGCAAGAGATGTGTGCTATGCGCCGATTTATATGAAGAAAAACCGTCCGGCCTATATGCTGCATGTATTATGTGACCACAGTCAGATTTCAGAAATGGAAGAGATCATTTTTAACGAGACCACAACCATCGGCATCCGCAGATACAAGGTCGAACGGACGATTTTAAAGCGCCATGAAGCAAAAGCAAAAACAGCTTACGGTGAAGTGGAATTAAAGATCTGCGAAAAAAACGGCACAGTTTACCGTTATCCGGAATATGAAAGTGTCAAAAAGCTCTGCGAAGCAGCCGGTGTACCATTTAAAGTCGTTTACCAGGCAGCCTGCGAAGCAGAAATCAGTGAATAAGCAGACGAACAATAAATCAAAAATAAATTAAATCAATCCGAATCCAATGAAAATGTCTAATAAGGCATCAAATGAGAGACATAGAAGAGAGGAATCAGACATGGAAATCAGAACACGTTTAGTGAATTATATGAAAGAACTGGGAAATAAAGATTTGTGCGTCGCATTTTCAGGCGGTGTGGACAGTTCGGTTATCCTGAGAGCGGCCTGCGAGGCAGCAGCAGCCAATGGCAAAAATGTTTATGCAGTGACATTTGAGACCAAACTGCATCCGAAAGCGGATTTGCCGCAGGCTCAGAGAGTTGCCAAAGAGGCGGGCGCCATCCATCATGTCATCTATGTCAATGAGCTGGACAATGAGGAGATGCTCAATAATCCGGAAAACAGATGTTATCTCTGCAAAAAATATCTTTTTCAGAATTTGCTGGCTTTTGCGGCAGAAAAGGGAATTGATACGATTATGGAAGGTAATAATGCAGATGATCTTCATGTCTATCGTCCGGGGACAAAGGCTGTCAAAGAACTGGGAGTATTGAGTCCGCTGGCAGAATTGGGCATCACAAAAGCTCAGGTGCGTGAAATTGCAGCAGATATGGGACTTTCATGTGCCAGCCGTCCGTCATCTCCGTGTCTGGCTACAAGACTGCCGTATGGCACACCGATTTCATTTGAATTGCTGGCAAGAGTTGATGCAGGGGAGCAGTGGATGAAAGAACAGGGCTTTCCGATTGTCCGTCTGCGTGTGCATGGTGATATTCTGCGTATTGAGATTGAAAAAGATCGTTTTGCTGATTTTGTCGCTATGGCTGATCAGATTACGTCTAAAATGAAAGAACTTGGATTTGTTTATATTACATTGGATGCGGAAGGCTTCCGTTCCGGCAGTATGGATGTACATATTGTAAAATAAAAACAGATATTCAGAAATAAGAACAGGGACTGCTGCTTTGCGATTTTTCAATCGCTAAGACGGCAGTCCTTTTTGTCATTGCATAGGAAATTGCGTCCTATGCAATAAAAAAACGCTCTGCGTGGATTCTTTTTTATATGCGGATGGACATGACAGACAGGTATATTCCGGCGGGGTTACATTTTCCAGTAGGAAGTGCGTGCATAAGGAATGAAATCCGGCGCCGGAAGAGGAAGGTTTCGACAGACATGCATGGGATTGTCCTGCATCAGACGGCGTGCGTCAGATTCAGAAAATGCACAGGCAATATACTGATAGATTTCGTGCATCTGCGGTGTACGGACCGCTGCCCTGTGGGCATCGCTGGCAATAAAGGAAATCATTCGATGTTCAAGCATAAAATGGGCAGCAACTTCGGCATGGCTTCCGAAACCGCCGAGAAAACTGTCTTTATTGCACTGCAGCAGACAGCCGGATTTCAGCCATACTTCGGCAATGCAGGGGGCATCCTGAATACAGTCGTATCGCTCGGGATGTGCGATAACGGGGATTTTGCCGTGCTGCCGGATCTCCTGCAGACGGGAGCTGATCCAGTGGGGATGGGATGCAAAATCAAATTCAATCAGCAGGTAATCTGAGAAGTTGAGGCCGATGAGCTGCTGATGATGAATTAAAGAAGAAATATTATCCGCAGTGAATACTTCCATTCCCGGAAGAACCTGAAGCGGAATATGTGCCCGGCGGATGGAAGACTGCAGACTGCGGAAAGCGCTCTGCAATTCAGGGGTATTATAGTTGTCAAAATATCCGGGAACATTGCAGTGGGGTGTGAGAATGACGGTGTCTACACCGCTGGCAGCAGCAATCTCAGCCATATCAAGGCTGTGGTCAAGAGAGGGCGAACCGTCATCAATGTACGGCATAAGATGGTTGTGGATATCGATCATAAGTATCTCCTTCGGGTATAGCATAGCATATTTTTACTTTATTTTAAAATGAAGAAAAACGCAAAATTCTTCAATATGTGTAATTTATTTGACAGTCCATTTGAAGACAGGTATAATGAAAAATATCAATGTGAATTTGGTTTTTCAGGAGGAGAGATATGAAGTTCAGAAGGCAAAAAAGCTTTGTTGCAGCTGTATTGTGTGCATCGATGATAATGCCAAATTGTGCATGGGCAGGAGAAATCGATCAGGCAAATTCAGCTGTAGTTCAGGAAACACAGGGATTGTCTGAGGAGACGACGTTTGAGGATAATTCGGATGCTGTTGAGAGCACTGAAGCGATAGAAAGCACAGAGAGTACGGATACTGCAGAGACAGAGCCGAGTACTGAAGAGACAGAGAAAATAACTGAGACACAGGAGTCTGAGGAGACTGAAGAGACCGAGATTCAGGAAACGGCAGATGAGTCAGAGGATGTCGTGTCAGAGGAGCAGGAACAAAAAGACGGCCTCATCCAAGAAGCGGATGGTAAGATTTACTATTACGAGAAGGGTGAGAAGTTTACAGGCGGCTATAAAGAAGTTGCCGATGAGAAAGGAAATATTGCATATTACTATTTTCAGGAAGATGGCTCAGCTTTTACATCAGGCCTGAAGAGTGTTGTAATCAATGGCGAGAGATATGGTTATTATTTCCAGAAAAACGGTCAGGCTTATGTGAATGGCCTTTTGGAGTGGAAAGATGATGACGGTAAGGTTTACTATTATTATTTCCAGAAAAATGGTCAGATGTATGTAGGCGGATATAAGGGCATCAATTCCAGAGCCGCCGCAGATACGGAAGGCAATGTGACACCAATTGATGATCATACAACACATTATTATTATCTGCAGCAAAACGGTCAGGCCTACACAGGCGGTTTCCTTGAATTCGTACATACCAACGGCAAGACCTATTATTACTATTTCCAGAGCAATGGCCAGGCTTATACAGGCGGATATAAGGGCGTCAACGCCAGAGCCTATACCGACGGCAAAAAGGAAATTGAGAAGATTGCGGACAACAAAACATATTACTATTATTTCCAGAGCAATGGCCAGGCCTTCAGAAATGGTCTGCTTGAATTTGTACATACCAACGGCAAGACCTACTATTATTATTTCCAGGACAATGGCCAGGCTTACACAGGCGGATATAAAGGGATCAATGCCCGGTACTCAGCGGATGCCAAGAACAGTGTGAAGAAAATAGACGATACGAAGACGTACTATTACTACTTCCAGCAGAATGGCCAGGCCTTCAGAAACGGCCTGCTTGAATTTGTGCATACCAACGGCAAGACCTACTATTATTATTTCCAGGACAATGGCCAGGCTTATACCAAGGGATACAAAGGTGTGAATAACCGGTATTCCACAGATGGCAAGAGTGCTGTGAAGAAAATCAATGATTCCAATAAATATTATTATTATTTCCAGATTAACGGCCAGGCCTATACCGGTGGATTTCTTAAGTTTATACATACCAACGGCAAGACGTATTACTATTATTTTCAGAGCAACGGTCAGGCTTATACCGGCGGTTATAAGGGTGTGAATGTAAGAGCCTATACAGACGGCAAGAGCATGGCCAGAAAGGTCAGCGACAGAACAGGCTACTACTATTATTTTCAGAATAATGGGCAGGCCTATACGAAGGGCTACCTGAAGTTCAAACATACCAACAACAAAACATATATTTTCTTCTTCCAGAGCAACGGCCAGGCTTATACGAACGGCTGGCTGATTTCAGGCGGAAAGAAATACTACTTTGATTCAAAAGGCCATGGATATACCGGGCTGCAGAAGGTAGACGGCGAGAGATATTATTTTAATAAGTCAACCGGCGTGTTGGAGTGGAAAGGACGCAGATACCAGAATCCTTCAGGATATTATCAGATTCAGGAATCTTCTATTAAGCTTTCAGGCGGAGATTATGAGCTGAATATCGGCTATGAGGGCCTGCGTGTTGCATGGGTGATCCGTGCGTTAGGTCTGGGCAATGCAGTCGGAATGAACGGTGCTTATTACAGCCAGAATGTCAAAAATGCAGTTATTCAGTTCCAGAAGAAGCACGGACTTACAGCAAACGGCATTACCGGACTGAAGACATGGAGAGCACTTGGCTATACAGACAGTCAATGGTACAAACTGGGAGCCTATGCTTCACCGCTTCAGATTGATATCTACAGCAGCAGATCGGACTGTATTGAAGCAATGATTTCAAGAGCTTATGAGTATCTGGGGGATGATTATGTCATCGGAGCATCAAGTGCACCTGGATACGGTGTAGACTGCAGCGGTCTCGTTATGCAGGCATTGTTTGCAGCAGGCATCGATATGTCTCCAATCAATCCGGTACGTCATGCACATCCGGGTTATGAATATGAGTCTCAGAACATATGGACATCATCCAAACTGAAACATGTATCTTATGGGGATAGGGAACGCGGAGATATTATTATATATTGCAACTCAAGCGGAACAGTTATCCATTCTGCAATTTATTTAGGCAATAACCAGGTAATCGAATCATGGCCGAATAAGGTACAGGTTTCCTCTATTAAAGACAGCAGACATCCGTATGTCAAGGGTGTTTTAAGAGTATTTAATTAAGGATCGGCATGGCAATATTGATGATGATTGAATTTAAGAAGGAAATGATGAAATGAAATTAAAAAAGCGGATGATTTTGCTTGCAGTATTTATGTGGGCAATGGTGTTGGTGACAGCACCGACCTCGGTATGGGCAGACGAGATAAGAAGTCAGACTTATACTGAGTCAGAGACAGGCGTTGACAGCAGCGAAGCTAATAAGGGCACAGCCGATCTGAACAATGCTGCGGACAGTACAGAAGGGACAGAGGCACTGGATACAGAGGAGACTTCTTCAGAAACAGAATCTGAAACACAGCCGGAATCTGAAACACAGCCGGAGTCCGAAGTGCAGCCGGAGTCTGGAGCGGAAACAAAGAATACAGAAACTGATGAGACTGGTGAAACAGATGAAACAGTTTTAGAAGGACTTGTAGAGGATGAAGACGGTTCTATCTATTACTATGAAAACGGCGAGAAATTTACAGATGGCCTCAAAGAAGTAACAGATGAGAACGGCAATACGGCGTATTACTATTTTCAGAAGGATGGACGTGCCTATACAGGCGGTCTTCTGGAATTGGCCGGTGAAGATGAAACGACTGTTTACTACTATTTCCAGAGTAATGGCCAGGCCTATACAAATGGCTATAAAGGCTTAAGTACAAGAGCATCCGTCGATGCAGAAGGCAGCATCACGCCTATTGATGATGACACAGTTTATTACTACTATTTTCAGAAAAATGGTCAGGCTTATACCGATGGTCTTCTGGAATTTGTACACACCAACGGAAAGACCTATTATTATTATTTCCAGAGCAACGGCCAGGCCTATACAAACGGCTACAAAGGAATTAATTCTCGTGCTTATGCAGACGGCAGCGGTACAATAGAGAAGAACGCGGATCATCGAACCTATTATTACTATTTCCAGATCAATGGTCAGGCTTATACAAATGGCGTGCTGCAGTTTGTACATACCAATGGCAAGACCTATTACTATTATTTTCAGAGTAATGGCCAGGCCTATACAAACGGTTATAAAGCACTCAATTCCCGAGCCTATACAGATGGAACCACACTGGCACAGAAGGTAAAGGACAACAAAACCTACTATTACTATTTCCAGAAGAATGGCCAGGCCTTTAGAAATGGTTTCCTGCAGTTTGTACATACCAATGGCAAAACATACTATTACTATTTCCAGCCGGATGGCAGAGCATTCACCGGCGGATATAAGGCGGTCAGCACCAGATATTATACCGATGATAAGAATGTCATCAAAAAGGCATCGGATACAAAGCAGTACCATTACTATTTCCAGAGCAATGGTCAGGCTTATACAAAGGGCTATCTCAAGTTTGTACATACAAACAAGAAGACCTATATCTATTATTTCCAGACAAACGGACGTGCATTTACGGGCGGATGGAAAAATGCCGGCGGCAAGAGATATTATTTTGATGCCCAGGGACATGGTTACACAGGATGGAAGAAAGTCAACAATAAGACCTGCTACTTTAACGCTGATGGAGAAGCGCAGCGGGGTTGGTCAAAGGTAAAGGACAGCTGGTATTATTTTGATTTAAACAGCTGTGAAAAGATGTTTGAGTCCTCTGTTTTGCATGATGCCTGGCTGAAGATCAATTCAAGAAGCAGCAGTACAGATTATTATATGGTTGTAGATCGTGACAATACAAGAACGATGATCTTCAAAGGTTCAAAAGGACACTGGATTCCGATTTATGACTGGAAGTGTTCTGTGGGTGCACCTTCAACTCCGACTGTAACAGGTACGTTTACTGTGGGTGCTAAGGGATACAGCTTCGGCGATGGTTATACCTGTTACTACTATACTCAGTTTTACGGTGATTATCTCTTCCATTCAGTCTTGTATCATGAAGGTACATTCAATGTCAGAAACGGCAGACTTGGTGCGCATATTTCCCATGGATGCGTAAGACTTAAAATTGAGAATGCAAAGTGGATTTATGATAATATACCATCTAAGACAAAAGTATATATCTACTAATTGCAAATAAAACAATGGCCATGGTTCCGGACTTGTGCGGTGCGGAGCCGTGGCTGTTTTGACGAATTTTGATGATAAAAACAGGAAGAACAAGGATGAAAAAATTAAAAGGAAATTATAAGAAAAAAGCAGCAGCTTTTGTTTTGTCCGTATTACTGACTGCGGAAGTCTGTGTGCCGGATATTGCGGTTTATGCAGCACAGGCAGAAGAACCGGCAGCGGCAGAAAGTATCGAGACAACAGTACAGGCGGAAGAAGCGCAAACAGAAGAGCCGTTTGAAACAGAAAGTATCATTGAATCCGAAACAGAAGAAACGGATGAAACCGTTGGTCCGGCAGCAATAACAGCTACAGAAACAGCAGAAGAAACTGCTGCAGAGACGGATGATACGCAGACGGCTGTCGATATGAGTCGTGTGACCTGGGATGATGTGCCGTCTATGGGATGGGATGATCCGGAAGGCAATACAGAGGTAAGGAAGAGCGCCGAAACCTTTGATACAGAATCCGGGATTGCCATGTTTTCAAGCCGCAATGAAAAGAAGATCAAGGCTTATGGTGTGGACATTTCACAGCATAATGGAGACATTGACTGGAAAAAGGTCAAGGCAGCCGGTGTTGATTTCGCAATTATCCGAGTAGGCGGCCGAGGATATGGTTCTGCGGGAAATATTTACAAAGATGATGATGCTCAGAAAAACATCGAAGGCGCATTGGCAGCGGGCGTCAAAGTAGGTGTATATTTCTTTTCAACGGCACTGAATGAACAGGAAGCGATTGAGGAGGCAAAGTATACATGCAGTGTGATCAGAAACTATGATATTACGTATCCCGTTGTATATGACCATGAGGGGTATGATCAGAAGGAGTACCGCAATTATGGACTGAGCAGGGAAGTGCGTACGAAATCAGCCATTGCTTTTATGAATTATGTAGAGGCACAGGGATATGAACCGATGATGTACAGCAGTTCCGCCCATTTCAGAGATGATTCAGAATGGACAACCAGTGCACTTGAGCAGGAATATGGTATATGGGTTGCGCAGTACTGGGAATACAAAGACAGCAATGGAAATTGGAAGCAGTATTCAGACTATGAAATGGCCAAAAATAACCCTTCGAGTTATGAGGGCAGATATACAATCTGGCAGTTCACCTCAGAAGGAAAAATAGACGGAATCAATAGTTCGGGTCTGGATATGGACATTGAATATTATGATGATGGTTCTGATCAGAAATCATTGAACATTCCGCAGCTGACAGAGGCGGCGAATACCAAAGAGGGCAATATTCATCTCACATGGAAAGAAGTTGAAGGTGCGGATGCTTATCGTGTCTATCGTAAAGAGCCGGGAAAATCCTGGAGCCGGATCGGAGATACAAATGGTGTAGCGGCAGTTTCCTTTATTGATACAGAAGTCACAGGCGGAACGGATTATACCTATACCGTTCGGGCATATGATTCAGCTGCCATGAGCGGCTATCAGTCAGGATTATCTGTTCGATGCCTTGAGCCGGCGGCCGTGACATCTGCTGCTGTTGTATCCGGTGGCATTCATACTGCATGGAAGAGTGTAAAGGGTGCCCAGGGATATTATATTTACAGAAGAACAGGACAGCAGTCTTATCAGAGAATCGGCCATGTTTCCGGAAATCAGACAACAGAATATGTTGATACGGAAGCAGTCAGCGGTGAGAATAATATTTACACAGTTTTGGCGTATTATGGTTCATCCAAGAGCAATTATAATTCTGAAGCATCAAGCTATTATTTGAAAGCCCCTGCAATTGAAAGTCTTTCTCTGCAGGGGGATACGGCAGCACTTCAATGGAGTCAGATTGCCGGTGCCAAAGGATATTGCGTGTACCGAAAAGAAAAAGGCAAAAATTGGAGCCGCATAGCCACGATGACAGATGCTGATGCCTGCAGTTTTTCAGATTCAGCTGTCAAAAGCGGCAATGCATATACCTATACAGTTCGATCTTACAATGATAATGCCATGAGTACTTATGACAGCCAGAAAGAGATCATGTTTCTGACACAGCCGCAATTGGTCGGAACAGCTGCCTCCGGCGGCGGTATTCAGGTTAAATGGAAGAAGTGCAGCAATGTTGACGGGTATATCATTTACAGAAAAGAATCGAATACAGCATGGCAGAGAATTGCCAAAACAGCAGGCGGCTCTCTGGAAAGCTATACAGATGACAATGCAGAATCAGGGAAGGTATATACCTATACCGTGAGATCATATAAGGCAAATGATATGTCCGATTTCAGCAGAAGCGGAATTTCCGGAAAGTATACAGAAAGACTGCTGAATTATAGGACAACGGCAGATGTCTATTACAGAACAGGCCCGGGAACTTCCTATTCAATTGCCGGAATATTAGCTTCAGGCAAAAATATTGAACTTGTATCAGGATACAGCAAAAAGGTCAATGGCTATACATGGTATAAGATGAAAATGGGCGGAAAATACTATTACATTGTTTCAAATTATGTACAGAGAGTCTGATGGAGAGAAAGTGGAGACCGTTATTATAACAGGTCTTCACTTTTTTCAGTTGATTTATAAAGTCAGATATAGTATGATAATCAGAGGATTTTATCTTAATGGGAGAAGTATTTGCCTTGACAGGCGGCAGTCAATCAGATGCTGATTGACTGAAAATAATTTGAGGAGGCGTCATGTGAACAGATTTATAAGAGATACAAAAAAATACTGGAAATATACCATTTACGCTGCAAAATCTCAATTAAAAACAGAAGTGGCCAATTCCTATCTGAACTGGATATGGTGGATTCTTGAGCCATTTTGCTTTATGCTGATTTATGCATTTGTATTTGGTTTAATGTTCCATCACAAAGAATTATATTATAATGCCTATATTTTTGTCGGTCTTGCAGTTTGGGACTTTTTCAACAGATGTATTAAGAGCTCGGTCAGAATGGTAAAGCGCAATAAATCCATTGTATCAAAGGTTTATCTTCCGAAACACACACTGATTATTTCAGATATGATGGTGAATGGCTTTAAGATGCTGATCTGTTTCGCAATTGTTGCCGGTATGCTGGTTTTCTATCGGGTGCCGGTAGACTATCATATTTTGTATATTGTTCCGGTACTGATCACAGTTATTTTATTTACATTCGGATGCTGCTGTATTTTGCTGCATTTAGGTGTTTTTATTGAAGATATGTCCAATGTGATCAATATTGTACTGCGTCTTGTTTTTTATCTGACAGGTATTTTCTACAATATCCGAAGCTTTCCGGAACCTTATCAGAGTCTGATCCTGAGAGGAAATCCGCTGGCACTTCTGATCACCGGTCTGAGAGACAGTGTGCTGTATGAATCAACACCGGATTTGCCATGGCTTGGTATCTGGTTTGTGATTTCACTGGTATTGTCCGTATTCGGTATCTGGAATATTTATAAAAACGAAAACACATATGTAAAGGTAATATAGTATGGAAGAATATTCAATTACAGTCAGAGATTTAAAAATCCGTTATAAAAGCGTGCAGGCTTATTCTATTAAGAAGAGCCTGCTCAGATTAAAAGGTGTTGATACAGAAGCCTTTGAGGCGGTACGCGGCATCAGTTTTGATGTTAAACAGGGTGAAATCCTTGGCATCACGGGCAAGAACGGAAGCGGCAAGTCTACGCTTCTGCGTGCCCTGGCTAATATTTTTTCGGCAGATGAAGGCAGCATTGATCTTCACGGACATTCCGTTTCACTGCTTGCAATCGGTGTCGGTTTTAAGAATGAGATGACGGGCCGCGAGAATATTATGCTGTCCGGTATGCTTCTGGGCTTCAGTGAACAGGAAGTCCGGGATCGAATGGATGAAATTATTGATTTTGCAGGCCTTGGAAAGTTTATTGATATGCCGGTGCGTACGTATTCCAGCGGTATGTATTCAAAGCTTGCATTCTCAATTACGGCTATTCTGGAAACAGATATTATGCTGATCGATGAAGTTCTCAGTGTCGGCGATGAGAAGTTCAAAAAGAAGAGTTACGCCAAAATGAAATCCCTCATTTCACAGCGCAACAGAACCGTTGTCATTGTATCCCACAATTTAAAAACACTTGAGGAATTGTGTGATCGTGTGATGTGGATGCACGAGGGCAAGATTGTAAAGATTGGAGAACCAAAGGAAGTTTTACAGGAATACAGAGAGTTCATGAAGTAATATGCAGCAGTAGGATGCAGAGGGACAGATATGGAACAGAGAATACTGGAAAAATTTAAAATGGTTAAATTCGGGGACTTAATACATATTTTTAAGTTCCTGTTTGCTTTGCTGCCGGCAATGTTTTTCAAGAAAAAGCATAAAGACCTGTGGCTGATCTGTGATTACGAGATGGAGGCCAGGGATAATCCTTACTGGCTGTTTCGCTATATTTGCAAGCATCACCCGGAGCAGGAGGTGGTGTATGCCATTAATTACCATTCTCCGGATTACCGGCGGGTGGCAAAACTTGGCAAAACAGTGCCTTACGGCAGCCTGAGACATTGGATTTATTATCTGGCGGCCAGCAAGAATATCAGTTCTCAGAAGGGCGGCAAGCCGAATGCGGCTGTATGCTATGTCCTGGAAGTATCAGGTCTGCTGAAGAATACAAGGGTGTTCCTGCAGCATGGTATTATTAAGGACGATTTGTCCTATCTGTATTACAAAAATACAAAAATGCGTATGTTCGTATGCTCGGTGCCTAGAGAGTATGAGTTTGTGCGTGACACATATGGCTATCCAAAGGGCTATGTACAGATGCCTGGATTGTGCCGTTATGATAATCTTTTCCCTGTAAAAGGAAAGGAACGCATACTGCTTGTGATGCCTACATGGAGAAAATGGATTGCCCATACGGTTTCCGATTCGGTGGAGTCGGTGAGCAGTTTTAATGAGACAGAATTTGCAAGGGCATGGAAGCATTTTCTGCATGATCCGAGACTTCAGGAAATTCTTAAGAGGGAGAATATGAAGCTTGTTTTCTATCTCCACAGGAATATGCAGAAATTCGCGCCGCATTTTCGATCGCTGAGTAATACGGCGACAATTGCGGTCTGGCCGGAATATGATTGTCAGAGACTGCTGAAAGAGGCAGAGTGTCTGATTACAGACTACTCCAGTGTAGCCATGGATTTTGCCTATATGAGAAAACCGGTGCTGTATTATCAGTTTGACTATGAGCAGTTCAGAAAAGGTCATATGGGAGAAGGCTATTATGATTATGAGAAGGATGGATTTGGCCCGATTTGCAGTAATGAGAATCAACTGATACAGGCATTGGAGAAAACAGCATCAGAAGGTTTTGGCATGGAACATCAATATACTGAACGCTGTGATGCATTTTTCTATTATCATGACAGAAACTATTGTAAACGCAATTATGAGGCGATTAAGAAGCTTAAGTGATGAGTATGACAGATATGGGGTGAAGAAATGGGAAAGATACGAAGGAAGAAACCGATTGATTTTGTGATTATCTGGGTAGACGGCAATGACCCTAAGTGGCGTGCGGTGAAGAATCAGTATGATCCAAATCCGGAAGCAGGAGAGGATGATCAGGATGTTCGCTACAGGGACTGGGATAACCTTCAGTACTGGTTCAGGGCAGTTGAGAAGTATACACCGTGGGTGCGCAAGATCCATTTTGTGACATGGGGGCATTTGCCTTCATGGCTGAATGTGAATCATCCGAAGCTGCACATTGTGAATCATAAGGACTATATTCCGGAGGAATATCTGCCGACATTTAATTCACACACAATAGAGATGAATCTTCATCGCATCAAAGGACTGTCGGAGCAGTTTGTTTATTTTAACGACGATATGTTTATTAATAAGCCGATGAAGCCGAGAGATTTCTTTGTTCACGGCAAACCATGCGATACATTTGCCATGGACTGTATTTATTTTGGAAAAGGCAGTGCCGGCCCGTATAACGGCAATGACATGTCTGTTATCAATACACATTTCAACAAAAAAGAGATGCTGAAAAAGAATTTCACAAAATGGTTTAGACTGAGGTATGGCATTAAGTATCTTTACCGTACAATGGTTTTAATGCCATGGGATTGGTTCCCGGGATTCTACTACCATCATTTACCGAACAGTTTTTTGAAATCTACGTACAAAAAGGTCTGGGAAGCAGAACCGGAAATTCTGGATGCAACCTGCCGATGCAAGATCCGTTCAGCAACAAATGTCAATCAGTGGCTGATCAAATACTGGCAGCTGGCCTCAGGTAATTTCTATCCGAGAACACTTAAGATCGGACGCTGTTATCATATTAAAGATAAGAATATTTATCCGCTTCTGGATTCTATCAGGAATGGCACAGATGCCATGATCTGTATCAATGACACAGACAAGACGGTTAATTTCGAGGAAAAGAAACAGCTGGTCATTGATGCATTTCAGGAAAGACTTCCTGAGAAATCATCTTTTGAGGTGTAATCATGGGAAGAAAATCTGAAAAAAAGAAAATGGAACGCCGGATTACAATATCAGGCGATGAGTATCAAATAAAGAGAATCAGATTTAACAGCTTTGCAGGGAAAAAGAACGGTTTTCAAATACAGTTGGCCATTTATCCGCGAAAAAAATGGAAGTATGTTCTGTATGACAAAGATACTCAGCAGGCAATCGGTCTGAATCAGGTTGAATGCAGCGGCAAATATATTGAGGTCAGAGATTATCATGAGGCAGTTATGACGAATGATATCAAGGATGTTCATCGCTATACATTCATGGCTTTAGATGAAGCGAAGAAGATTGCAGTTGTGTTTGGTTACAGCAGCCGGGTTCATACAGATGATTATGACAAGATGGCAGAGCTGCTCTATTCAGAACGAATGGGCGTTAATGACGATCATTGCTATACAGAGGGAACGTTTTATCTTGGTTATTATGAAAAGATTATTCGTCTGGTTATCCGCAATGAATCTCTGCATTTGAATGATTTTCTTGCTGCTAAGGTGACAAATCTTCAATTGAAAGGCGATCTTCTATCTCTTCAATTTGAGGTAAAGGATTATGGATATGAACCGGTGGATGTATGCATGCGGTATCGCAATCCGACAGAACAAATTCGGTATTATTTTAATCTTCAGACAGAAAAAGCTGGCGGGGGATACAGCGGTACGGCAGAAATCCATTTGAAAGAACTGAAGCTGGCGCAATTCTATTGGGATATCAAAGGAATTGCGGTTAAAGATGATCGGGAATACGAATTAAAGCTTGAAAACAGGGATTTGTGGATGCATAGAATGATGTATTTAAAACAAATGCATTATCTGTATTCGGATGGAAATATTGTTTATCCATATAAAACGAAATCCAATGAATTTGCGCTGCAGTTCAGACCGAAGACAAAAGAGGACAGCTGGTTCTTTATCATGAAAGAGTATGCGGCACTGGCAATTTATTATCTGATGCGTCCGGTGTGGAAAAAGAAGAAAATCTGGCTTGTTTATGAAAAATATTGCGTGATGGCGCAGGATAATGGCTTTTACTTCTTCAAATACTGTATGGAAAACTTACCGGAGTCTGAAAAGGACCGTATTTATTATGTGATTGATAAAAAAGCGCCGGATTATGAGTATGTCAGACAGTATGGAAGCCATGTGCTGAATTTCCTCAGCCTGAAGCATATGGTTTATCTGATGGGGGCTCAATTGTTGATTTCTTCAGATACGAAAGCACATGCTTATGCATGGCATTCACCGAATTCCATTTACCGCAATATGCTTAAGCGCAAGGAAAATGTTTTTCTGCAGCATGGCGTGATCGCTTTCAAATGCTGCCACCAGGGGCTGAGAAAAAAGAGTGTGAATGCTTCTAATCTGTTCGTTGTTTCCTCGGATGTGGAGAAGAAAATTATTTTGGATAATTTTGGCTATGATGACAATGAAGTGATTGTGACCGGTCTGGCAAGATGGGATGTGCTGGAGGATAAATCTGAAGGGCAGGGCAGACAGATCGTTTTAATGCCGACCTGGCGTACATGGCTGGAAGAAGTACCGGAAGAAGTTTTCAAAGAAAGTGATTATTATCAGCATTATATGAGCCTGCTGAATAACCAGGAGCTGCTGAATACGCTGAAAAAACATAAGATAACGCTTAATTTCTATATTCATCCGAAATTCAGGGAGTATATAGATACCTTTAAAACAGATGGAAAGTATATCCGTTTAATCCCGTTTGGTTCCGAGCCTCTGAATGAACTGATGATGAAGTGCTCGATGATGATCACGGATTATTCCAGTGCTGTATGGGATGTTTTTTACCAGGGGAAACCAGTTGTATTTTATCTGTTTGATCTGGACAGATATAATCAGGTTCAGGGAAGCTATATCGATATGGAGAAGGATGCATTCGGTGACGTTGTTCATACTCCGGAAGAGCTGGCATCTATCATTGAATCGTATGCAGAACATGACTTCAAAGAAAAAGTGCAGTATGGTGCAATGCGCAGTGATCTGATCAAATATATAGACGATCAGAACAGTCAGCGGACGTACAACGAAATTATCAAGCGGTATTCGTAAACTTACGATAATGTGACATTTTAAGTCCTGCTATTGGTTTTAAACCAGGGATTTGTTATAATTGAGTAAAATAATGTTTTTATTTGCAGAAAAGATTAAATTTATAAAGAAAGTGAGAAAAGACAATGCCAAAGATTTCTGTTATTATTCCTGTTTATAATGCTGAAAAGTATTTAAATAAGACTTTAGAAAGTATTTTAAAACAGTCTTTGAAGGACATCGAAGTAATTTGTGTGGATGATGGTTCAACCGACGGTTCGGTTGGGATTATCCAGGGCTTTATGCAAAAAGATGATCGTGTGAAGCTGCTTCGTCAGGATAATCAGCATGCAGGAAGTGCACGAAATACAGGTTTAAAGGAAGCAGCCGGTGAATATATTCATTTTATGGATGCGGATGATTACGTTTTAAATTATGCTTATGAAGCGATCTACAATAAAGTGGTCAAATATGATCTGGATTGCTTGAAGTTCAGCTCAGTTGTCTATGATGTGGAACAGAAGACAACGGTTGATTTGCCGGCATTTACCCTGACTCGTCTCAGACCCGGAGATTTCAATCGTTTATTGACATTGGATGAGGGAAGTCCGATTTACAAGGTCAATGTTGCACCGTGGAATGGTGTCTACAGACGTTCCTTCCTTGAAGCCAACAATATTGTGTTCAATACCCTGTTTTGCGTGAATGACCGTTCTTTCTTCAATAAAGTCATTACAAATGCAGAGAGAATGATGATCGCCAGAGACCGGTTAGTTGTACATCGTGTGAATATGAAGCATTCTCTGGTTGGAAAACGTGCAGAGCATTTTGACTGCCATTTCCGTTCTATCGAGATTGTGTCCAACCAGTTGTCAGCAGATCAGGTAGATGAAGAAGTGAAGGAACTGATCATGCAGAAAGAATTTAAAGATCTTTTCGCATGGTATGTCAAGTTTGCAGATGATTCTGCATTAGGACAGCGCATCAAAGATGAAACAGCAGAGTTTGTCAATCATTATCAGGGATTATATCCTGAAGTCCTTTATAAAGCTTATAAAGAGGCGTGCAGAACAGTATTTAATGGCGTTGTTGTACCGGAAGCGCCGGAACCGCTGAAAATCTGGCAGAAACGTTGTGATAAACCGAAGGTATCTGTTGTACTGCCGATTTACAATGTTGAAGATTACCTGAATGAAGCACTCTACAGCCTGACGATTCAGTCATTGCATGAGATGGAATTTATCTGCGTCAATGATGGATCAACAGATGGCTCCATGGCCATTATCAAGGAATATGCATCCTTGGATAAACGATTCAGAATTATTGACAAACCAAACTCAGGTTATGGTCATTCTATGAACAAAGGTATTGATGCGGCCAGAGGTCAGTATCTTGGTATTCTTGAACCGGATGATTTCGTTCCTTCCAGTATGTTCAGAGCACTCTACCGTATTGCTTCAAGAAACAATCTGGATTTTGTAAAAGCAGATTTCTATCGTTTCACAGTAAACGAAGACGGATCCCTCAGAAAGAGACGTTTCAGTCTGACAGATAAACAGGAATATTATAACTGCCTGATCGATCCGAGTGAGAACATTGAGACATTCAAATTTATTATGAATACATGGAGTGGTATCTACAGTCTTGATTTCCTGAACAAATACCATATCCGTCATAATGAAACACCGGGAGCTTCTTATCAGGACAATGGTTTCTGGTTCCAGACATTCTGCAGAGCGAAGAGAGCCTGGTTCGTTAATAAACCATATTATATGAACCGACGTGATAATCCGAACTCCTCAATGTTTAACAGACAGAAGGTTTATTGCGTAACAGAAGAATACCGTTACATCTGGGATTGGATGAGCAAAGAACCTGAACTAATCAAGAAGTATTCTGCCATTTTCTATATGAAGAAATACAGCAATTTCATGGTAACATATCGTCGTATTGCTGAACCGCTGCGTATGGAATATCTGCATCATATTTGTGACGAATTCAGAAAACCGATGCAGGAAGGCAAGCTGGATGAAGAATTGTTCGGACCGGCTTTCTGGAAGCAGATCAACGAGATATTGGCAGATCCGGAAGCCTACTATGCAAAGGTCAGAGTTTCTGTCATCATCCCGGTCTATAATGCTGAAAAATATATCAGACAGTGTCTGGATTCATTGCTTATCCAGAATAATCAGAGAATAGAGATTATCTGTGTAGATGATGGATCAACAGATAACTCACTGGCCATTTTGAAAGAATATGAAGAAGCACATCAGGAAGTAAAGGTCATTACTCAGAAGAATGCAGGTGCAGGTGCTGCGAGAAATAACGGTATGAAGTACGCAACAGGTGAGTATTTATCTTTCCTCGATGCAGACGATTTCTTTGAACCGGATATGCTGTATCGTGCATACCTGAAGGCATCTGTCAATGAAAGTGATATTGTTGCATTCAGAAGTGATCAGTACCTTGAGGGCAAGAAAGTTTTTGCCGGTGCGCAGTACACAATCAATTCCAACCTGCTGCCGCTTGAACAGCCATTTGCCGGTCTTGATATTGAACAGGATATTTTCAAAGCATTTGTGGGCTGGGCATGGGATAAATTATTCAGAACAGAATTTGTCCGTGAGACAGGTCTGCAGTTCCAGGAACAGAGAACGAGCAATGATATGTATTTCGTATTCTGCTCAATCATTAAGGCGAAGAGCATCGAAACAATGAATGCTGTGATGGCACATCACAGACGTGATGAGGGCTCCTTATCTGTGACACGTGAACAGAGCTGGGAATGCTTCTATCATGCATTGTGCGCTGTGAGAGATCAGCTGAAGGAATGGAATCTGTATGATCAGCTGGAAAGAGACTTTGTCAATTATGCACAGCACTTTACACTTTGGAATCTGACAACATTAAAGGGTGCTTCCTACTTCAAATTATATAAGAAGATCCAGGAGGAATGGGCAGAAGACCTGGGTATTACAGGCCGTGATGTGCGCTATTTCTATAATGAAGCAGAATACGAAGAAATGCAGACTGTTTTAAACAGTACACCGGAAGACTTCCTTTTCTACAGAATGGATATGTTCAGAGAACAGTTGGACAAAGCAAACTCCACAGCCAATGGCCTGCGTTCAAAGATTGGTTCATTGAACAATGATGTGAAGAACCTGACAGGAGAAAAAGAAGTCCTCAAACAGGAAAAACAGCAGTTAAAGAAACAGAACGAAGAAATCAGAAACAACCTTGTATGGAAAGTCGGCAAGAAAGTTTCAAGAGTTCCTTCAAAATTAAAATCTATAACAAAGAACAGAAAGTAAGGATCGATGAAAATGAAAATTGCAGTTGCAGGAACAGGATATGTTGGTCTTTCGAATGCGATTCTGCTGGCACAGAATAATGAGGTCTATGCAGTAGATATTATTCCTGAGAAAGTTGAAATGATTAACCAGAGAAAATCTCCGATTGTTGACAAAGAGATCGAAGAATATCTGGCCAATAAGGAATTGAATCTGACAGCAACACTGGATGCGGAGACAGCCTATAAGGATGCTGAGTTTGTAGTGGTTGCAGCGCCAACCAATTACGACAGCAAGAAAAACTTTTTTGATACATCCGCTGTTGAGAATGTCATTGAACTGGTAATGAAGTATAATGATCATGCGATTATTGTCATTAAATCAACCATTCCGGTTGGATATACAAAGGGAATTCGTGAAAAATATAAAACAGACCGTATTATTTTCAGTCCGGAATTCCTGAGAGAAGGGCATGCATTATATGACAACCTGTATCCGTCAAGAATCATTGTCGGAACAGATATGAAGGATCAGAAACTCACTGAAGCAGCACATACATTTGCAGGGCTACTTCAGCAGGGTGCGATTAAGGAGAATATCGATACACTGTTTATGGGCTTTACAGAAGCTGAAGCGGTGAAACTGTTCGCAAATACGTATCTTGCACTGAGAGTCAGCTATTTTAATGAGCTGGATACTTATGCAGAGATGAAGGGCCTGAATACAAAGCAGATTATTGATGGTGTATGTCTTGACCCGAGAATTGGTACCCATTACAATAACCCAAGCTTCGGATATGGCGGTTACTGTCTGCCGAAGGATACAAAACAGCTTCTGGCCAATTATCAGGATGTACCGGAGAATCTGGTGGAAGCCATTGTGGAAGCCAATCGTACACGTAAAGATTTTATTGCGGATCGAGTGCTTCAGAAGGCCGGATATTATGGCTATGATGAAGATAATACCTATAATCAGACAATGGAAAAGCATGTGACAGTCGGTGTATACAGATTGACAATGAAATCTAACAGCGATAATTTCCGTCAGAGCAGTATCCAGGGTGTTATGAAGCGTATCAAGGCGAAAGGCGCATCCGTCATCATTTATGAGCCGACCCTTGAAGATGGGACAACTTTCTTTGGAAGTCTTGTTGTCAATGACCTGGAAAAATTTAAGAGTGAAAGTGATGCGATCATTGCCAATCGTTACAGCGAAGCGTTAGATGATGTCAGAGATAAGGTTTATACCAGAGACATCTTCAACAGAGACTAGCGACAGCAGGCAAATGGATTGCCGATAGACAAAGCTGCTGCATAATGTGGACATTATTGCAGCAGTTTGTTTTTACATCCTTTTGAGAGGTTCTAAATAAAATGCAAAAAAAGAGAGTTTTATATTTTGATGTATTAAATATATTGGCCTGTATTGCCGTCATCAGTCTGCATCATAACGGAGTTGTGCATACCTATTCCAACTCCTGGACATGGAAGACCGCATTGGTCGTGGAGACCGGGGCATATTGGGCAGTACCGGCTTTTCTTATGCTGTCCGGGGCGACGCTGATGAATTACAGAGAAAAATATGACACAGCAACCTTTTTTAAGAAGCGGTTTTTGAGGGCAGTGATTCCGTTTTTTGTTTGGAGCGGGATTGTGCTGATTTGGAAATCAGCAACAGGGCAGTTTTCTTTTGATCCGTTTTCCGTCAAAGCTGTGATTAATGCGATGTTGAATTATAAGATGGAAAATGTCTACTGGTATTTTCCGTTGTTATTCTCGATTTATCTTTTTATGCCGATTATTTCCAGACTGGCAGATCCGAGATACCGGAATACTCTCTGGTATGCAGTGGGGGTTATGTTTATCTGTCAGTCTACAATTGTGCCGCTGACAAAATTATGCGGCATACAGTGGAATGGCAACTACGGCCTGCCGATCAACAGCTATATTATATTTGTTTTTCTTGGCTATCTGCTTTCAACGACTGACTTCAAAAAAGCCACGAGATATAAGATTTATCTGGCGGGAATCGCAGGATGGATCATACGATACGCAGCCATTTATATTTTGTCAACACATGATGGAAAGAAGAATACACTGTTTTTTAATTATGGCTATTTTCCGTCGGTGATGCTGGCCTGTGCGGTATTTGTATTGATTAAAGCCATTAACTGGGAAAAGATTTATGAGAGATGCCACATCAGTGCGGGAACAGTGGCAAGAATTTCATCTTATAGTCTGGGTATTTACCTGACACATCGTATCATTATGTATTATGAACTGAAAGTATTAGGACTTGTGGGAATGACAAACAGCAGTGTGATATGGAGAACGCTGTTTATTCCGGTGACCTATATGATTGCAATGCTTTTTGTGGCAATTATGAAGAAGCTGCCTTTGATACGGCAGATCGTCCCGTAAGGGAATCTTAAGAAAGATGTAATAATATATTACATATTGATTGTGATATAATGAAAAAGTATATTATGGAATGATAGGAAAACAAGAATGGAGAATAGAGATATATTCGATCGGATAATGGGACTGAGGATATTGAAGCCGTTTTATCCGATTTACCATCAACACAAAGAGATATTATTGTATTTGTTTTTTGGCGGATTAACATTTATTGTCAGTATTGGTTCATATGCTTTTTTTGAGATTTCTATCAAATTAGAACCGCTGATCGCGAATATATTTTCATGGATCATAGCGGTTTTATTTGCGTACATCACAAATCGTATATGGGTATTTGAAAATACTGCCAGAGGATTTGCGGATATTTGTAAAGAGATCAGTTCATTCTTTGGGGGAAGAATTGTAACCCTCATAATGGAAGAAATTATTTTATATATCAGCATTGAGATTTTATCCGTCAACAGTATCGCTGTAAAGGTAATTGGACAGATCGTTGTGATCGTTTCAAATTATTTTATAAGCAAGATATTAGTTTTCAGAAAGAGATATTAACAAACAATCAGAGGCACAGAAAGATGGAGAGAACAAACAGGAATATCAAACCTTATGCAGCAGGTATCATTACAGCATCAGCTCTTTCTATATCCCCTAAGGTATCAGAGGACACAGGGCTTTTTGAAAAAATATTATATGAGATGAATGGCATTGGATTACGGGAGACTTTGCTGGCGGCAGCCGTTATTTGTCTGTATGTCAAATACTGGCCGGTGATTAAGCAAAGACAAAATTGGGTGACCCGGTGTCTTGCGGCTTTATTTTCAATTTTTACATTGATAGGGCTGAGCTATTCCTATTTAAAAAACTGGAATTTTATCTTTGGTGATTGGCAGCAGTTTTTAATTGCTGCTTTAACCGGAGTAGGATATTTTATTTTTTATCATGCGTGTCTCTGCCTGATCTATCATGCGGGTATAAAATGGACGGCAAAACCAGAGGGTAAAGCATTTAAGCTGCCCGGTCGGATAGAAAAGCATTACGGTTTATTTGCTTTTCTGTGCATAGCAGTTGGCTGGCTGCCTTATCTGATCTGTTTTTTGCCGGGATCTGTGGCTTATGATGGTTACCGGCAATTGAATATGGCCTTCGGCATTGAGCAGATTTCTAATCACCATCCATGGCTGGTTACAGAAGGATTTTATCTGCTGATGAGGATTGGAAGGTGTGTCTCAGATAATTTCGGTGTATTTCTGATTGTGATTGTAATGTATATCATCGAGGCTGTCTGTTATGCCATTGTCTGTGCGAAAATAAAAAGCTGGGGTTCTCCTCGGTGGCTGAACGTTGGAACGCTCATTTTTTTTGCAGTTCTTCCGGCTTTTGGGGCGTATGCACAGGTAGTTATGAAGGATGGGCTGTTTACAGCCTTTTTTGCGCTGTTTTTTGTTTTATATATAGAACTTTGTTTGATCATTATGAAGCGCAGACAGCAGGACTCGGTTTTAAAAAGATGCATTGTTTTGGGAATCGCAGAGTTGGCGGTTGCATTGACCAGAAATAACGGCATTTATATGGTCTTGGCATCTGACGTGGTGCTTTTGCTTTTGGTTATCAGGAAATGGCGTCTGCTTCTGGCGGCACTTGTCATGACAATCGGTGTGATGATGCTGTATCAGTTTGCAGAGGGACCTCTGGCTTCGGCAGCAGGCGTTGAACCCGGTTCAGTGAAGGAGATGATGTCGGTGCCGTTTCAGCAGACGGCCCGTTATCTGAAGGAATATCCGGATGATGTGACACCGAAGGAACGAAAGGCCATCAATAAGATTCTGGATTATGATAAGCTTGCTGAGATTTATCAGCCGGAGAGATCGGACAATGTGAAAGATACTTACAAGAACAAAAAGGGCGGACTGAAGAGGTATTTCAAACAGGCATGGCTGCCGATGTTTTTCAAGCATCCGGATGCCTATTTTGAGGCCACACTAGAGAACACATACGGCTATTATTATCCTTTCTACAATTGCAATGTACTGCATGCGTATCAATTTTATATCCAAGGCAAACCATTGGCCACAGGGGAGTTCGATATTCATTATGTGATGCCGGAGAAAATGCGGCAGTTGATGAAAGCGTACACAGACTTATATTCAAAAGTACCTGTTTTGGCGCAGCTGTGCAACCCGGCAGTTTATACATGGCTGCTGCTGATTATGAGCGGCTGGCTGTTTTATCGCCGAAGGGGAAAAGATATTCTTTTTCTGGCGGCACCTTATTTGAATATTGCAGTATGTCTGGTTTCACCGGTTAATGGGTATTTGCGATATGCAATGCCGCTGATGGCCTGTATGCCGGTCATTATTTACTGGTGCGTGGTTTACCGTGGCGAGAAGCCTAAGACAAAATTGCCGGTGTGCGATGACAAGAATTGTTGATGGCTTTGACTTGAAGAGAATACGGATAAAAAGATAAAGGAGTGATCGAGAATGGATATGGTCGCAGTGCTGATTCCATGTTATAATGAAGCAAAGACGATTGAGAAGGTAGTAAAGGATTATTTGAGGGTTCTGCCTGAGGGCAGCAAAGTTTATGTGTATGACAATAATTCCTCAGATGGGACAGGAGAAATTGCAGCAAAGGCGGGAGCTATAGTCAGAAAAGAATATCAGCAGGGAAAGGGCAATGTTATCCGGAGAATGTTCCGGGAAATTGATGCGGAATGCTATATTATGGTAGATGGAGATGATACATATCCCGCTGAATATGCGCCGGAAATGATTGATCGTGTACTTAAACAGAAAAAGGACATGGTTGTAGGCGATCGCTTGTCTTCAACTTATTTTACAGAGAATAAGAGACCTTTCCATAATTTCGGCAACAGCCTTGTCAGAAAAAGTATCAATCTTCTTTTTGAGAGTGATATCAAGGATATCATGACTGGATACAGAGCCTTCAGCTATCAGTTTGTCAAAAGCTTTCCGGTACTTTCCAAGGGGTTTGAGATAGAGACAGAGATGACAATCCATGCTGTGGATAAAAACATGGCGATTGACAATGTTGTCATTAACTATCGTGACAGACCGGAGGGCAGTGTATCGAAGTTAAGTACCTATTCAGACGGCTTCAAAGTATTGAAAACAATTTTCAGATTGTTCAGAACCTATAAACCGATGGCTTTCTTTGGAATCTTAGCAGCTGTTTTAGCTGTATTGGCAGGCATATTTTTTACACCGGTATTTATTCATTATTTGTATACAGGGATGGTTCCGGAGTTTCCAACGCTTATAGTCAGCGGTTTTGCGGCAATAGCTGCGATACAGTCATTTTTTGCGGGCTTAGTACTGCAGACAATGCTTCAAAAAAATCGTCAGGATTTTGAAATGGTTTTGATTCAGAATGAGAATCATTATAAGGAGTTGCTGCAAAAGACGGCACATTCTGAAGGGTAAAGGCGGTAAACTATCACAGTTTAAAAGAAAGGATGGAGAACGTATGAAAAAAAGGGGAAAGTGGCTGCTTAGCATGGCGCTGATTGTGTCATTGACTTTGCCGGTATCGGCAGCACCGGTTAGTTTGCAGGATACATCTGCGGCAGAAACCGTGATGGATGCAGCGGAGGCTGGAGCGCTGACAGAAACGGGGGTATCGTCAACGGATGAATCTTCAGCTGATACAGAAGCAGTTGAAGCCACAGAAACAGCCGAAACAAAAGAGACAGAACCTGAGACGAAGGAGACAGAGCCTGAAACAAAGGAAACGGAATCTGAGACGAAGGAGACAGAGCCTGAAACAAAAGAAACGGAGCCTGAGACAAAGGAAACTGAAGACAATACCAAAACAGATCACGAGCTGATTACAGAGATTACCAAAGCATCTGTGAGTCTTAAGTCAGCAAAGTGCCAGGCTTTCAATACAATCAAAGTGGAATGGAAGTCCGCAGCCGGTGCGGAAACAGATGGCTATGTTATCTACAGAAAGACTGAGAACAGCAATTGGCAGAGAATCGCCGTAACCTCAAAGACATCCTATGAGGATCAATCAGTTCAGCATGGACAGAAGTATGCCTATACGGTTCGCGCCTATAAGAAGGTTGCAGGCAAAGAGTATCTCAGTCAGTATGACAAGAAAGGCATTGAATGCAAGGCAGTTCCATCGGCACCGAAGCTGAGTGCTAAAGTACAGGATGGTCAGAAAGTACATTTATCATGGAATGCCATTGGCGGCACAGACACTTACAAGATTTATGAAAAGGACAGCCAGACCGGTAAATGGAAAGATATAAGCCGTGTGAAAGATACATCGGCAGTGATTACTGCTGACGGCGGCCAGACCCATACATACACAGTTCGTGCAATTAAGCGTATCAATGGCAAAGATGTACTCAGTGATTATGATACAAAGGGTGTATCTGTGAAAGTCGGACTGGCTGCACCGACACTTTCCGGTGCTAAATCAACCGGAACAAACAGTATTCAGGTATCCTGGAAAAAGGCATCTGGTACAGCATCTTACAGAGTTTATCGTAAGGGCGGAAGCGACAAGAACTTTAAAGCCCTTGCAGATACAGCGAATTTGAATTATACAGATAAGACGGCGACTCCGGGTGTGACCTATACATATACAGTAAAGGCTTATATCAAGAACGGCAATCAGCGGATCTACAGTGATTATGACCGCAAAGGTGTTTCTGCATCATCCAGACCGGCCACCCCTGTCTTAAAGTCAGCCAAATCTGCCGGATACAACAGTGTGACAGTTACCTGGCAGGCTGTTGAAGGTGCAACTAACTATAAAGTTTACCGCAAAAACGGCAGTGCAGGTTATAAGCTGGTTGCCACAACGGGCAAGACTTCTTTCACGGACAGTGGTCTGACCTACGGCACATCTTATACTTATACGGTGAAAGCCTATGTCAAGGTACAGAACAAGGCGGTTGAAAGCGATTACAACAAGAAGGGCCTGTCAGCAACTCCGATGCTGGCAGCACCGACAGTGAAATCGGCAAAAAGAACGAACAGTACCACTACAATTACATGGGATAAAGTCCAGGGGGCAGATGGTTACAGGATTTACAGAAAGATGCCTGGCGGAAGCTGGGAATACATTGACACAGTGGAAAAGCCATATACAGATTTCCAGGACTATACCGTAGAGACAAATACAGTTTATATTTATACAGTCCGAGCTTATTGCAAAGCCAGCGGAAAGACATGGCTGAGTGATTATAACAGGACTGGCAAGTATATCATTGATCAGCCGGAGTTGGCTTCAGCGATTAATGAGGCGGGCAAGAAGGAAATAACTGTCGGGTGGCATCATATTAAAGGTGTGGACGGTTACTTCGTTTATCGCAAGGAAAATGGCGGCAGATGGGAGAAGATTGATGATTTCCCTGCTGACGATTTGTCCGATGTTAATGCGGGAGAATTAATTGCTTGTGTAGATTCTACCATTGAGGGCGGTAAGTATTATACATATACCGTTCGTGCTTACTGCAAAGTGAATGGTAAGATTCAAATGGGAAATTACGACAATAAAGGTGTATCATCGGCTTATCTGAAACTAAAGGCAGAGCTCCGTTCTGTGGATGCAGGCAGTGATTATTATCGTTCTATGAATGTCCGCATTACCAATAATTCAGGCAAACCGGTAACTTTCTATGATAACGCTTTATTGGTACGGGATGGTTACTATCTGAATGTAAAAACGATGTATGAGTATAATGAAAATACAAAGAACAGGAGAGCAGCTCAGGAAATCGATATTAATTCTGGGAAGAGTAAAACGATACAGTATGAGTTGAGTTCCTATGACGAAAATATTTATGACTCCGATGATTATATCCAGCTTCAGGCACTGTTTGAATATGACGGCAGATATTATATACTTGCAGTAACTGAAGATTATGCAGGTTTTGTGGGATATGATCAATAGCAGATAAGTGTATCACCAGTTTCTATAAAGAAGTCATGATGGTGGAAGAATCTCAAATGAATATCAGGGGGGGCTGACGCTGCGGCGTCAGCTCTTTTATTTATTGCATAGGAAATTGTGCCCTATGCAATCGCAAACGCTCAGTGGGATCGGGGAAAGCATCAGACGGCACTGTTGCGGTTGACTTATGGGGGAAAAATGTTAAAATGGGGGTACGGTATCAATGATAGAAAGGGCGTAATAAATGAAACGAAATATGAGATGTTTACTGGCTATTCTTCTGACAGTCGGAATGGTGATAGGGAATATGTCCGGTGTTGTATATGCAGACGAGAATCAGCCTTCAGAGACATCTGAATCAATATCAGAAACTGAGACGGCAGACGCAGCGGAGGAGACAATATCTTCAGAAGAAACAGCGTATGAAAGTGACACTGCTGAGACAGAGTGGAATGAAACTTCTGATGAAACGGAAGAAGAGAATACAGAAGAGACGGATTTGGCTCAGGAAACCACGGAAAGTGAGAGCATGACGGTTCAGGAGTCAGCACAAGACCAGTCGTATCAGATTACATCAGTGAAGAGCATATCCATGAAATATGATGACAGATATGCATTTGATGAACATGAAGAATTTGCCGGATACGAGATCGCACAGATTGAAGATGTATCCGTTGATTCATACAAGGTCAGCAATGGAAGAAAGACGGCATCAAAGGACGAACATGTGCTTACAGTGGGGCAGGATGCGAAGTATGATATCGTCGCAGCAGGCACAGGAAGCGCGAAGGTTATTCTGGTTCCTGAGAAAAACAAAGAAACCTCTGAAGAACAGTCTGCGGAGACAGATACAGCTTCCGGAAGCATAGTAGATGCGATGGAAGTAGATATCACCGTTGAATCGGCCGCATTGACGATGATGTTTTTGACCGGCCAGAGCAATATGGAGGGATACAGCAGTGATGATACTGGTTATCATCCGGAAGATTCAGTTGTCTGTGAAGCAGGACAGGTGTATTCTACATATGTGCCGACGAATCGCAGGACATCAAGTAAAATCGGCAATGTGTCTTTTGGAAGCATATGTACAGCAGATAATGCCGAAAGTTTTGTCGCCGGTTCATTGACCGGTCAGCAGGCGGTAGATGGAAGTTCACTGATTTATCCTCTGAATTCTTTGACTGAAGAAGGCTCAGGAAAAACCGGTATGGATGGCGCACTTGCCTGCGAATGGCATGAATTAAGCAATGATAAAGTTTGGGTGATCAATACAGCATACAGCGGCACCACGATCAATAAATGGCTGCCGGGCAATATGTGTTATGAAAGAGCAAAGGCGGTCTATAAGCTGGCAGTGAAGACGCTGGATGCGGAGATCAAAGCCGGACATTATGTCAGCGGAAGCAGGCTGATGTTTTGGCAGCAGGGAGAAACCGATGGCCTTGCAGGAACAGACTATCAGACTTATTATGCGGACTTTGTACAGATGTATAAGGCCTTTCAGTCAGAGTTTAACATTGATAAATGCGGTATTATTGTGTCCAGAGCACATAACGGCAGTGAGACCGATGCGGAAGATATTGTCATGACAGGTGCACGAATGGCACAGTATCTTCTGGCAGTTGACTTTGAACAGCCGGATATCTATATGGTCAGCAATGTCAATGAAGAGTGGGTCAGTGACCAGGGGGTGCAGCGATATTTTCAGGAGAATTATTTGTCCGGTCATTTTACATATCCGCTGCGTGCCAATACAACACTGACAAGTTTACCGTCAACTGTTGCCGATATCCATAGCGGGGTTCATTATGCACAGGCAGCCCACAATGAAAATGGCCTGACAGCAGCAAAATGTATGTACCAGATTGTACAAAACACATCAGGGAATCCTTCTGCATCTTGGAAGAATATGGAAGGACAGACTGTTTCTGAGATCAGATGCAGCATTGGAGGACAGGTGCCCGCTGTGCCGGAAGTATCACCGTTGTATTTATCCAAAAAGGTCAAATTCAGAATAGATGAAAATTATTTGGTTTCATCAGACAGTACGGGTGCTTTCAGGGCCGTGAATGTGGGAGAGACCCAGATCAGGATAAAGAACAGGATTGGTGTTTCGGTTGGTATTCTTCAGGTAAACATCTCCAGTCTGCCTGCACCGCAGATAGCGAGCATTACAAATGGCAGCAAGAAAACTGTATTGAAATGGAATCCTGTGGACAATGCTCAAAAATACGTTGTCTATCGCAAAACGGGCAGCAGCGGCTGGCAGCGGATAGGTGAAAGCCAGACAAATACATTCTCGGATTCGAATGTTAAGAATGGCACAAAATATACTTATACGGTCAGAGGCGTTTATAACGAAAATCTCGGCAATTACGACAAGAAAGGAATTTCCATCGTTTATTTGGATATGCCGGTGATTCAGTCTGTCACCAATATGGCAAAGGGGATTAATATCAAATGGACCGCAATAAGCGGTGCAGAGAAGTATGCTGTTTTCAGAAAGCAGGAAGGCGGCAAGTGGAGCCGGATCGGACTGGGAGGCAGTACAAGTTTTACGGATACCAGTGCGGAGAATGGTCAGAAATATATTTATACCGTTGTCGCAAGAAAAGGCAGTGATGCCAGTGATTACGATAGAAAGGGGCAGTCCATTTATCGTTTGGGTGAACCTTCTGTGTCAATCAGGGGTGTCGGCAAAAACTTTATAGAAGTAGGCTGGAACCGGATCAAGGATGCAGATGGATATTACATTTACCGCAAAACGGGCAGCAGCAGCTGGCAGCGCATAGCGAATGTAGCCGGTGACAGGAATGTATCCTATAGTGACAAGAATGTCAGAAAAGATACACATTATTACTACACCGTCCGTGCCTACAAAGACAAGTTTATAAGTACTTACAGTTCGGGACAGGAAGCGTGGTGCGTGAATCAGCCGTCAGCTGTTTCGAAGATCAGTGCTGCCAGAGGAGAATGCAGGGCTGAACTGACCTGGACTGCGGCAGATAATGCTTCAGGTTACGGTGTCTACATGCGCGAAAGCGGCAGTGAGACATGGAAAACGGTGATTGCAGAAACAACAGGAACAAAATATACTGTGAAGAATCTGGAACCGAATGTAAAGTATGAATTTATGGTGCGAAGCTATGCAAAGCAGGGCAAGATGAAGGCATATGGAAAATACAGCAAGATTGTCAATGCTGTGCCTTATGAGATTGTTCCGGACAAGCCAACCGGGTTAAGTGCGGCAGCTGGTAATCAGAGCATTACACTTTCATGGAAATCTGCAAAGAATGCAACGGGTTATAATATATTTTATTATGATAAAGATACAGAAAATATGACTGCAGCCGGAAGTACAAGAGGCAGCAGCTGTACGATTAAGAATTTAAACAATGGGACAAAGTATTCTTTTGTAATCAGATCATACAGGCAATGTGATTCCCATGTAACGAGAAGCGGTTATACATCTTCAGTTACAGCAGTGCCTGATGCGCGAAAATAGCGGGTGATCCGGGAAAGTGCTTTGGGAACAGTGAATTGATTGAGGAGGAAAATAGAACATGTATGATTATTTGATTGTAGGATCCGGTTTATTTGGTGCAGTCTTTGCCCATGAGGCCATGAAGAAAGGCAAGACCTGCCTTGTGCTTGAGAAGAGAGACCATAT
>Ga0129312_1000382_pt1 | contig 39849 bp, 36 predicted proteins | sample O827metagenome_FD_94434 | JGI IMG/M metagenome (GOLD analysis project Ga0129312, IMG submission 94434) | Orangutan group fecal microbial communities from Wisconsin, USA - O827 metagenome | ecosystem: Host-associated > Mammals > Digestive system > Large intestine > Fecal | place: USA: Wisconsin... | reverse complement strand
ATCGGAACAGGACTTCGGAAGTGATTTCGTAACAAAGCTGCAGAGGTCTGTGAAATGGATCAAGAGAAGCAGGTCGAAGGAGAGGGAATATATGGTACTGGATGAGATAAAGAAGAAAGAACGTCGAGAAGGGCGTGAAGAGGGGCTTGAGGAAGGCATAGAGATTGGCAAAGGGGAAGGTATCGAAATTGGTAAAGAAAAAGGAATAGAAGAAGGTAAAAGCAAAGAACGTTGTGATATCGTCATGCAGCTTCTTCAAAAAACACATGATGCAAAGCAAGTAGCTGAGCTTTTGGATATGCCGATAGAAGCTGTTGAGCGTATAGCGGAGCATGGCAAGGTGAATTTGTAATAACTAAAAGATAGGTCAAATATTTAAGTTGGTAAGATACATACTTGGACATATTGTTTTTTGATAAGCAATGGTTGAAAAGTATGTATCTTTTTTATGATAATTGAATCTTCAAAGTTCTTTGGGAGGCAAACTGTCAGTCTGTCAAAATATAGTTCGAATCAAACCTGAATCGCCGATAATGTAAGGCTTATATAATATACAATAATTATTCCATTTCTGAATATGTAAAATCATTTCGAGAAATGTATCACTGCGTTATGATGCAGTGTTTTTCTGTGCAAAGTATTCAAAACTACACATCTAAAATACATTAAAAACTACAAAAATAATAGCATTTCAAAAGTAAACAATATCTAACACGCTTATAGCAGCTAATCGAAAAATAGTTCATGAAATGTTTATAATTTATACTCGCCAACATTGACAAATATATGCTGGGGGGGGGTAGTATGAAAAAGGAATTTTGCAACGAAACTATGTTGTAAATTATGTTGATAGGCGATAATTCGGCACACTGTTTACCTAAATAATGCACTGGATCTTGCCTGATTATTCAAGGAGGGATAACAAGTATGAAAAGGAAATTTTTATGCAGTAAGAAGCTGACGGCTGTTGCACTCAGTTTGGCTCTGGCAGCATCGCCTGCTATATCGGCATCACCGGTATTTGCAGATGAAACGGTGTCGCAGAAAACAGTTGAATCGTCACTCGAAAACGCTGATGAATCAAAAGGCGGTAATGCCGAAGGCAATGTAGCACTTGATAAAGTAGAAAACGCTGATGATGAAAAGCTTTCATCCGGTGCTGATAACAATGAAGGCATGTCAGAAGAAAAGAAGGAAGACGTAGCAGAGGATACTAAAAAGGAGGAGTCCAAAACAGAGTCTTCCAAAGATGATGCCAAAGAGAATGAATCTGAATTAAGTAAGGCAGAAGATTCAAAGGGAAATACCGACTCTGAAGATATAAAAGTAGATTCTAAAGGTGAAAAAGCTGAGAAAAAGACCGAAGAGAATGCAGTAAAAGCAGAAGAAAAAGTTAATTTAGAAGCTGCTATGCAGAAGCTCTCAGAGCTTATAGACAGTCTACCTTCGGTTGATGAAATAAAGGCATACGGAAACGATACCGAAAAACTTGACAAGGTCAATTCAATATTAATAGATATTGCAGATCTTACAGAGAATAATGATATCGAGCTTACAGAAGAGCAGACTAAGATACTTACTGCCGTAGCAAATGCTGTTAACGAAGCATCTGTAATGACTCTTGATGCTCAAGACACTATTAGCGGAGAAGTTACGATAACATCCGATACCAAGATATCAAAGGATACAACTGCAAGCATAACAATTCCATCCGGAGCAAATGTTACACTTACAATTAATGATGGCGCAACACTTACAAATGAAGACGGAAAGCATACTATTACTGTTCAATCAGGCGGAACACTTAATATCAAAGGTGACGGAATAATTGATAATGTTTCACACGGAAAAGCCGTACTTTATAATGAAGGTACGGTAAATGTTGAATATGCTCAATTTGTGCGTTCAGATGAAAAAGGAACTCTTTCCCCATATTCTAATGGAGGTAATAGCTTTTACACCGTTTATAACAAAGGAAACATGACTGTAGAAGATGGAATTTTTGAAAATTCCGGTGGATATTCAAGTATGTTGTGTAATGAGGGTGAATTACATATCAAAGATGGTAGATTTTCCGGAGGCGTAAATGCAATAAAGAATGAAGGAACACTTACGATAGAAGATGGTCAGTTTGATAATTCTGCACAGGCAGTAATTTTAAATTGGAATAAGACTACTATTAACGGAGGTACTTTTGAACCAAATGATCCTGGATATGCTTCTGTCATGAATGGATCTTATGATAGTGAAGGTATTATTAATATAAATGGCGGTGAATTTTCGGGATCTATAATAGGATTTGGCTATTATAAGGAAAAAGATGGAACGTTGAGAAACTGTAACGGAAAGTGCATTAACATTAAGAATGGTCATTTCTGGAATTACATTGAGGCCGCAGATGATGTATCTTTATCTATAACAGGCGGTGAGTTCGAACCAAATGTTTACATTAGTGTAAAAAATAAAGCTAAGAAGATAAATATAACAGCTAAACCTGAGCAAAAAGATAAGAGCTTTGTTGGTTGGTTTGATGCCGATTCAAATGCATATACCGGAAATGTACCTACAAAAGATGCCAAATATAAGCCTTTATTTGTAAAAAATGAAGTTAAGACAGACTCAACTACTGATGTTCCTTCAAAAAATGCTGTTGATACCACAGTAAGCGATGCAGTAGCTGAAATCATTAAAAACAACGGAAGCAGTACGTCTGATGTTGAGATTAAGACAGATAAGGCTGATCTTGGAAATGACATAAAGTCTGCTATTTCAGCAGGCAAAGCTATCGGAACTCAGTTAGATCTTAAAAGTGTCAGTGAATCTTCACTTTCCGAGGCAGAGCTTACAGCAATCAAGGATCTTGCAGGAAATGACAATATTGCACTCATTACCGATATATCAATCGATATGAATATCGACGGTAGTAAAGTTGCCAATATAACTAAGCTTCCAAACAATATAACTATTACTATGGATATCCCGACTGCTCTTCAGTCAGGAAATCGTAACTTTAGTGTTATAAGAATACATAACGGCAAGGCTGAGATACTTCCGACAACAGTTATCGCCGGTGGAACAAAGGTAAGTTTCCGGACAGACAGATTCTCGACTTATGCACTTATTTATAGTGATATTTCAAACGTGGGATCAGGTACAAGAAACTCAGAAAGGTCTAGAAGCACAGCTAATAACGGTACATGGTTACAGGATAACAACGGCTGGTGGTTCAGAGAGACTGACGGAAGCTATCCTAAGGATCAGTGGTTCGAGTGCACATGGAACGGAACCAACAATTGGTATCATTTCAATGCAAACGGTTATGCTGACTGCGGATGGTTCACCGATAAGGACGGACAGAGATACTTCCTGCATGATCAGCATGACGGAAAGTTCGGATTCATGTATACAGGTTGGAATCAGATAAGCGGACAGTGGTATTACTTCAATACTGTAACAAAGGCAGGTGCATCTGCAATTGCATCAAAGGGTTCACTTGTTACAAATGGCATGACACCCGACGGATACAGAGTTGATGCAAACGGAGCATGGGTTAAATAATCCTTGGAAGGTATATTTGTATTAGAATGTATAATATATTTTATACCTGCAAATATACAAGTTTTCTTGAGCGATAGTCGAGCCACTCTTAAAAAGGGTGGTTCGACTATTATTTGTACTTGCTTATTCAGTATTTTGGCTTTACAAATAAGCTGATCACGGGTTAGACCATCAAGATATTTAATTACGGTAATTGTAAGAGGGATTTTACCTTTGTGGATGATATTGTTGAGGGTGTGAAGCGTTTGATGCAGGGTGCGCCTGAGAGGTTGAACGGGGAGGACGGACTGCCGCTGCCACCATACGCTGTGTGTAATATCGGTAACAATGATCCTGACAATCTGCTTGATTTCGCTGAGATATTGCAGGAGGAGCTTGTACGAGCAGGTGTGCTTCCGGGTGATTATGACTTTGAAGTTCATAAGGAGCTTGTGCCGATGCAGCCGGGTGATATTCCTGTTACCTATGTCGATACTGAGCCGCTTGAGCGTGATTACGGTTTTAAGCCTGACACGCCGCTCAGAACCGGACTTCGTAAGTTTGCTGAGTGGTACATTTTATTTGGATAAGTGGTGCGATATAAGAGTATTATTTTGCGATGAAATCGCATTTACGGAAATTGGATGTAATAGGGAAAAGATAATTCTTAACTCCTTGATAATTCAGTATATCTGTGTTAGCTTAAATAAATATCCTGATAAGCAGGGGGTGTTTTTATGACTGAGCAGTTGCTGAAAATGAATGGATTATCGCTGGAAATTCTGGATACTCTGTCATTTGAGTCAAGTCTGGGAATTCCATTAAAGAAAAATTTACATTATTTTGATAAGGACTTGCTAATTGCTGAGTTGATGGTAATGACTGATTGGTTGGATGAACAGGAAATTCTTTCAGAAATTGCGTTAGATTACAGGGTAAAGAGTTTGGATTCCATACTTTTGAAGTATGAACGCTATTATCCGGATCATCAGACGCGTAAAGTGTTTAATGATATTTTGGGTTTTCGGGCTTTTTGCGATGACTATGATCAGATATTTGAAGAAGCTGCTTCGCAGTTTAGGATCGCTGATATGTCCGATGGAAAGGCATTGGATGATGGATACAGAGGTGTTCATGTGTACTATCAGAAAAGTGGTAAACATTATCCTATAGAAATCCAGTTCAATACATTATTTGACAGACAACTTAATAACTGGCTTCACGATTACCTGTATAAGAAAAGTTATCCTATAGAGACAGGAAGAATAATGCGTGAAAAGTATGAAAGTGGATTAATTCGAAATGAGCAAGAATTTAAGGAGGTGCTTAATAATGTGTTATCTGGTAGCTAAAGATCGTAATGCACATGGTTGTTTTGCTCTGAAAACAGCTCATGGAAAGCATCTGGTAGAATTAAAGAGGGAACTTAATGACGCAGTTGGTTATAAGGGTGTACAGCTTGTGACAATCAGCAGGCCGACAGCCTATGGTGAGTATGCACCGTACCATTTTGTGGATACAGAGCAAGAATTTAAGACACTTGTAAAAGGGCTTCGTTAGTATGTTGACTTTCGATAAAACGTATTACGGCTTTAAGCCTGACACGTTGCTTAGAACCGGACTTCGTAAGTTTGCTGAGTGGTACAGAGAGTTTTATTTGAATAAGTGATGCGATATAATTTATTTATGGCGCATCTGTGTGGGGAGGATGCGGTCAAATGCATCCTCTTTTCGGCATTTTGAGTTTATAGTTTTGTGCGAAATGATTCAATTACTTTTTCAATTCACTGCGATTGTTATGAGATAACAACATTTCATTCAATTATTTCACAGAGGTAAACATGTTAGCATCTTTATTCGGAGCATTGATAGGTGGTTTTTTTACTATTGTTGCGGCTTTACTTGCAATTAAACATCAGAGCAATGAGACGCGTGAGCATAATCGATTGGATAATATGCCTGTGCTCTGTTTTAATGTTGTGCAGGAGCTGGATCCGGACATTATTGTTACTTGTCTGGAGGTGGAGCTGTGCACTTCAGCGAGTGACATTTTCAGTAAGAAATATTGCTCTTTTAGTATTTCATCGCTCGGCGGTAAGGCGGCGTTTGATCTGCAATTATGCGGATGTATGATCAACGGCAAGCTTATCCCATGCGGTGCGGCATTTGCACCGGCTACATATAGGCTGGTAGGAGACGAGAACGTGGTATATGCTTTTGATATACATGGGTGCAGGACGAATGTGTTTGTATTGTTTAGATTTTCGTATGAGGACATTTTCGGCAATATCTATTATCAGGATGTTCCTTTTACCTATATGGAGACTGATATGTGGGGCAAGGATATTGGACAGCTGCGACAGATAGTTGAGCTGCGTGACATCAAGAAGCCTGTGCTTAAGAGTCTGGCTCTAAGCATAGAGAAGTCAGCGGAAACTTGCGGAGATTATGAGACATTTGTCGGAGAATTATAGTAAACGTCAAATACAGGGTACCTTGAACGTGAGTTTGTGGAATTGTACAGGGAGTTTTATTTGGATAAGTGATGCGATATCATTTGTTTATGACGCATCTATGTGGGGGACGCAGTCAGATGCATCCTCTTTGTGGTATTTTGAGTTTTATAGTTTTGCGCGAAATGATTCAATTACTTTTAATGTTTCTAACATAATTTGACATTTGTAGTAAAAAAACGTTATACTATTTCTAACGGACATGATTTATATAGGTTAAAAAATGTTAGGAGTGAGTATTAAATGTTATATGAATACTTGACAGAAAAATATAAGCCAAACGAACCGATTTTCGTATCAGATATCAGCTTACCTGTTTCAGATGTTAATTTGAGACAAATGTTCAAAGTACTTTGTGATTCCGGGAAAATAAAACGTTTCGAGACAGGGATATATTACTTGCCTAAACAAAGCCGATTACAAGGAGGTGTTCCCCTTGAAGCAGAAACGGTTGCAAGATATAAATATATTTCTAGAAACGGGAGTATAGAAGGATATTATTCCGGATATACCTTTGCTAATCAATTAGGGGTAACTACACAGGTTCCGTATGTGATTGAAATTGTTTCCAATAATGCGAGCTCAAAGGTACGTGAGATAAAGCTGCAAGGACTTAGAGTGATTTTGAGAAAAGCAAGGGTATCTGTGTCAGAAGAGAACTACAGGGTTTTGCAGTTCCTTGATTTTCTTAAAGATGCCGATATGTATATAGAAATAAGCAAAGAGGCATTTTATGAACGAATCAGAAAGTATGTTAAAGACGAACAGATTAAAAAAGTAGATATAGATACATATATTAAGGATTATCCTGATAGAATTTTCAGATATATTTATGAAATGGGGTTGTACGATGCTTTTGCATAATGACAAAGAGCTGTTCAAAGATGTTGTTACGGCTACGGCTGAAGATCAGAGACGCCCTGTAGCGATTGTTGAGAAAGACTATTATGTAACAATGATTCTTAAACTTCTTGCTCAATCAGAACCGACTTGTGTTTTTAAGGGAGGCACCTCCTTATCAAAATGTCACCATGTAATTGATCGATTTTCCGAGGACATCGATATTACATTCTCAGATATACTGACACAGGGAGAAAGAAGCTTAAAAATAAGCTTATCGCTAACATCAGTTCTGAATTAGAGCTTCCGATTCTTAACTGGAACAGCACGAGAAGCAGAAGAGATTATAATTGTTATAACTTCAGTTATCAACCAATTGAAGGAAAAACAGAACAGAGTTTACATCACGGAGTTAAAATGGAAATCGTGCTTGGATCTTGTTCATTTCCAACAGTCAAACTCCCCGTGGATAGTTATGTATATCAATATCTGTCAAAAGATAACATGGATATTGTTAAGGAATTTGGATTAGAACCGTTTGATATGAATCTTCAAAGTCTTGAGCGTACGTTTGCAGATAAGGTATTTGCTATCTGTGATTATTACATGAATGATGAGATAAAGGGACATTCTCGTCATATATATGACTTATATATGGTACTGCCCAAGATTATATTTGATGAAAAATATAAAGAATTAGTCATAGAAATTAGAAATCATCGATCGGCAATGAGTATTTGTCCATCAGCAATGCCTGGTGTAAGTATTCCTGAACTACTGAAAGAGATCACAGAAAAAGACATTTATATATCTGACTACAATGAAATTACAAAATATTTTCAGAATGTTCCTTTGGAATATGATGAAGTTATAAGTGTTATATCTAGGATTATAGAGTCAGGTATATTCTAAGAGAGGAATATGATAGTATAATATAATCTTTACAATTAGATTGAATATTTGTCATGGAAAAAGATGATGGGCTTTATACCAATCTTGGCCTTCTGTTGTCGGATCAATGCGAGACAACAACTAAAGTAGCACTGTTTCAGGGGACTGACAAAGAGATATTCCGTGATCGAAAGGAATTCGGCGGATCAATATTAAAGCAACTTGAAGATGTGTATAGTTTTCTCGATCTTATAAACAAAGGCAAATGGTGCAAAATAACGAACCTGATCAGGTGGAGTTTATAGAAACTCCTATGCATCACAACACAACTTAATAACTGGCTTCATGATTACCTGTATAAGAAAAGGATACAGAAAGAATAATGCGTGAAAAGTATGAATGTGGATCAATTCGAAATGAGCAAGAATTCAAGACACTTGTAAAAGGGCTTCGTTAGTATGTTGACTTTCGACAAAAGCTATTATGGCTTTTAGCCTGCCACTCCGCTCAGAACCGGACTTCGGAAGTTTGTGGAGTGGAACAGCAGGAAGTTTTATTTGGATAAGTGATGCGATATAATCTGTTTATGGCGCGTCTGTGCGCGGAAGGTGCAGTCAGATGGAGGCGATTTCCGTGAAATTACATATAAATAGTTGAAAATAAAAACGGAAAATCCGTTGATATTTTCTGGATTGCAATGTACACTGAATGTACAAGAAAATAAAAACGGAAAATCCGTTTTTAGAGGAGGGCAACCAATGAAAATACTCCGTATCACCGCACAAGGGCTCCCATTATTCAAAAAAGATTTGGATATTTGCTTTTATACGCAGCAACGTGTTTGTGAAGAAGATAAAGATAGCCTTTACCGTTTGACGGATAACTACTATCTCCACTCTGCCTGTGCTTTCATTGGAATTAACGCATCCGGTAAGACCTTGGTATTAAAGGTCATTAGCTTGGCCTTGAATATTATAAAAAATGAGCCCATAAATCATGTGGAGGCAAAAAGCATTCTTGGTGGAACGAAGAAAGCTACAATCAGCATTTATTTTTATGATAAGCGCAATTATGTCTGCTGTTTGGAAACCGTAATTGCAGCAAAGAAGGCAAAAACCGGGGAATATGTGTATTCAATTTTGTCTGAAAGTCTTTTTGAAAAAAACATTACAACTGTTAAGTCGAAAAAGTATCTGACGGATTTTACAGGAATGAATCCTGTAGAACAGCGCAATAACAATGAAGCATACCTTTCTGATGATGTCAGCTTTATTATTGCACATAATAAAAAAGTAAATGATACAGTGGAAATATTCAGCCTGCTTTCCTATACGAATACGAATGTACTTCCGTTTACCGAAGATATTCCATTGGAGGTAATTGCATTTCTAGACCCTACTATTGAGAAATTGTGCTTTAAACAGGCCGAGGGAAAAACATTTATTCACTTGAAGTTTAAGGATGAAGAAGAGATTATCCTGAATAATGCGGCTGACCTTGAGCAGTATTTGTCCTCCGGTACAATTAAGGGAATTATTACATTCTCGATGGTAAATGCGGCACTTTGTTCGGGTGGTTATCTTCTGGTAGATGAAATTGAGAATCATTTCAACAAGGAAATTGTAACGACCTTAATGCGCTTCTTTATGGACAGCCGACTGAACAAAAACGGCGGAACACTTATTTTTACTACACATTATCCGGAACTGTTGGATGAATATGACCGAAATGATGGAATTTGTATTGTAAGAAACCGCAATGGCATTACAGCAGAGAATTTAAGCTATATATTGAAACGCAATGATATTAAAAAGAGTGATGCCTATCAGAGCGGCTTCCTTGAGGGAACAACGCCGGCATATGAAGCCTATATGCGCTTGAAGAAAAGCCTGGCTGCTTCGATCAACTAAGGAGGCAGCCGAATGGAGTTAGCAAAATACAAGGCGTGTATATGTGAAGGTTCTGCCGAAGAAGCTATTATCGACATACTGGTAGATAACAATCTTCTGATTTTCAAAAGAGAAGAAATGCTGGAAGAACGTGTCATCAGATGTAGAAACGCTAAGCGATTTGAGGAGCGTTATTTACGTAAAGGATTCGATGAGCAGATTTCAGTGATACGCATTTTGGATTCACGCAGAGAAGAATTTCGACTGAGCAAAGCATATGAACAAAAAGTTGATGTGATAAATGTTATTACTGCTCCGGAAATAGAAATGCTGATTATCCACGCAGAAGGAGCATATGATCAATTTAAGCGTTCCGGAAAGAAGCCAAGCGAGTTCTGTAAATCAAAACTTCATATGCATGATGTGAAGTCATATGACTTTGTGAAGGCGTATTTCAATAATCCTCAGATATTGGTGAAAGCCATAAAAGAATATCGCAGAACAGCAAATATCCTTAGAGGAGAATACAGCTTATCTGATTTGTTGAGATGATCCTCTAGCAGATGAGTTATTTGGAATCCTCCCATCACGATTCTTTTGATAAAACGTATTATGGCTTTTAAGCCGGCTACGCCACTCAGAACCTGCCTTCGTAAGTTTGCAGAATATTACAGAGAGTTTTATTTGGATAAGTGATGCGATATAATTTATTTATGGCGCATCTATGTGGGGAGGATGCAGTCTTATGCATCCTCTTTGTGGTATTTTGATGGTATAGTGTTATAGCAGAAGATCAGGGAGTAAATTCGGAAGCCTTCGAGAGTTGATTTTTCAGGAAGTTCACGAAGAACATGAAATTCATGGTATCATAGAGGCAATGAAAAGTCTGTGCATGCTTATATGAAAGGAACGGCAGAGATGAAAGAAATGAATATTCCCGTTGGAGTTTCGGATTTTGAGAAGATTCGGAACGATGGATTTTATTATATTGACAAATCCGGACTGATTACGGAGATTTTGAATAAAAAAGCAGAAGTGACGCTGATCACTCGCCCACGTCGTTTCGGCAAGACGCTTGGCATGAGTATGCTGGAAAGCTTCTTCGACATCCGTAAGGACAGCAGAAAACTGTTTGAAGGGTTGGAAATTACAGAAAACCAAGCGTTGTGTGATGCGTGGATGAACCGATATCCGACAGTCTTTGTTTCGTTCCGACAGGTAGACGGTCTGGATTTTACCGGGGCATATGATATGCTTACGTGGGTTATCTCCGAACTATATAAAAAGTATCTGTATCTGTTGGATAGCAACAAGATAGATAGCAGTGATAAGGATGTTGCTAAACAGTTAGTGAGGGGAAATGCTTCTTTGAAGGATACGAAAGGAAGCTTGATGGTGCTCACAAGGATGATGCGGCAGCATTATGGAAAACCTGTGATCCTACTTATAGATGAGTATGATGTACCCGTAGCAAAAGCGAACAACAACGGTTACTATAATGAAATGCTCGATGTTATGAAGGGCTTGATGCAGGCACTTAAAGACAATCAGGCACTTAAATTTGCAGTTGTTACGGGCTGTTTGAAGATTGCGAAAGAGAGCATCTTTACCGGAACCAATAATTTTGTATCGGACACTATTACAAACTCGCGCTTGAACGAATATTTTGGTTTTGTACAAAGTGAGGTCAATCAGTTATTAAAAGATGCCGACCTGACAGAGCAGACTGAAAATATAAAGAAATGGTATGACGGATACCATTTCGGTGACTTTGATGTTTACTGCCCGTGGGATGTAATGAATTACTTGCTGGAACTGCAGCACAATCCGAAGGCCAAGCCAATCAGCTACTGGAAGAACACCAGTGATAATGCCATCATACGTTCCTTTATTGACTATGCAGGAAGCACAATCACAAATAAACTCGAAACGTTGATGGCCGGTGGCTGCATTGTTCAGCGTGTGGATGAAAATCTAACATATGATTATTTGCATTCTTCGGAAGACAATCTTTGGAGTATGCTGTACCTGACAGGATACTTGACTAAAGCGCGTGAAGAAGATTATAAGGGTGAATTGCCTGACGGCATGCTTGCCCTTATGATTCCGAATGCAGAAATCAAAGAGATTTTTGAAACAACAGTCATCAAATGGTTCGATGATAGTACGAGAAAATTGAATCGAAATGCGCTGTTTGATGCAGTCTGGAACGGTGACAGTGAGAGCATTACAAGAGAAATGAATGCTCTGCTCCGGCGTACTATCAGCTATCATGACTATCGGGAAGATTTTTACCACGCTTTTCTTGCAGGTATTTTTACAGGTGCCGGATATATGGTAGACTCCAACAAGGAGCATGGAGAAGGCCGAAGCGATGTGGTTGTATATGATTCCATCAATGCCCGCGTTGCGATCTTTGAAGCAAAGTACACGAAGGTACTGGAAAATCTGGAGAGCGAATGTGATATAGCTTTGCAGCAAATCGACGATCGGATGTACGCAAAGGAGTATGAGGATGACTACGATCAGATTCTTTGCTATGGTATTTCCTTCTTTAAGAAACGCTGCATGGTAAAGAAAAAGTGAAAGCAATGTGTGGGGAGGATGCGGTCAAATGCATCCTCTTTTCGGTGTGTTGAGTTTGAAGTTTTGTGTGGATTATGAGACATTTGCGGGAGATCGATGATATTTATTATCTAGTTTCATTGGCCTTCTTTCTTTTCTTTTATATAATTGCGAAAGAAAGTAAACGAAAGAAAGGGATGAATTATGTTGTCATTTGAGAATCAGAACATAGAATTTAAGCAGGAATTTATTCCGGACATTCGTAAAGAAGTGACTGGGTTCGCAAATGCAGATGGCGGCACAATTTACCTTGGAGTCAGAAAAGATGGAATGGTTTTGGGCATCGACGATCCGGATGATACTATGCTCAAGGTCGCGAATTCATTGAAAGATACAATCTCACCTGATGTTATGCCTTTTGTCAAGGTCAATACAACTGAAACTGATGGAAAACAGCTTATTGAAATTGATGTAACTACAGGAACAAACCGTCCTTATTATCTAAGGGATAAAGGATTAAACCCCGGTGGCGTGTATGTCAGAAAGGGCAGTTCTACTCAGCCTATGACAGAAGAAGGAATACGTGAGATGCTGCTGCAAAACAGTGGCAGATCTTATGAAAGCTGTAGGAGTATGAATCAGGACTTGACTTTCAATACTTTGCAGGCAGAAATGCAGCGCAGATCTATCGAGCTTGGACAATCACAGATGCAGACACTTAAGCTTATTGGCGATGATGGGCTTTATACCAATCTTGCTCTGTTGTTGTCGGATCAATGTGAGACAACAACTAAAGTAGCACTGTTTCAGGGGACTGACAAAGAGGTTTTCCGTGACCGTAAGGAATTCGGCGGATCTATATTAAAGCAGCTTGAAGATGTGTATAGTTTTCTAGACCTTATTAACAAAACCAAGGCAACATTTTCAGGATTATATCGCAATGATGAGAGAGACTATCCTGTTGAAGCGTTACGAGAAGCATTGTTGAACAGTATTATTCATAGGGATTATTCATTCAGCGGAAGTAATCTGATCAATGTTTATGACGATAGGATCGAGTTTGTTTCGCTTGGAGGACTGGTTCAGGGACTTGAGCTTAAGTCAATTTTCCTTGGGGTCTCACAATCAAGGAATCCTGATCTGGCATCGGTTTTCTACAGGATGAAATTGATCGAGAGCTATGGCACCGGAATCGGTAAGATCGAACGTTCGTATAGGAATAATCGCATGAAGCCGGAGTTTGAGACTGCGAAGGGTGTTTTCCGTGTTACGCTTCATAACAGAAATGAGGAGAAGGTATCTTATACTAAGCCTGTTATTAATGAACGAAGTTTTCCTTATACCTCTAATGCTGAAAATGTCATAGTTAAGTATGCCCGTGATAACGGATGTATAACGAGGAGAGAAGTTGAGGACTTGCTCAGTGTAGGAACAACGAAAGCATGCCGTTTGCTGAAAGAACTATGCGAAGCTGATTTTCTGGAAAAAATCGGCAGCGGAAGAACCAGTACCTATGTTGTTAAATAATTCTTTCGGTAGGCACACCAAACAGATTGTTTTAAGTTAATTCAATCTAATAAGTCTAGAAGAAACAAGGAGAAACATTAAATGAATGAAAACGCACCCAAGATCATTGAAACCAAGATCGGACTTAAGGAGTGGGATCTGATAGGTCATATCATGTATCCGAACAGCTCCATCCTGATAGTACATTTGTTTGCGGTTATTTGCGTTGTACTCGTATTCAGGAGTTATACCAACGGCAATACTGCATTTGCAACATACTATCTCTTGCTCGGCATAGTGCTTGAGGGCTTTACTCATCTTGCGAGACACAACAGACTCAAGGCTAACAGACGTTTCTTTGAGCAGGAATACGGTGATAAGGAGCTTGTGCTTACTTATACCTTTGATCAGGACGGTTTCAAGGTACATAATGGACTTAGCGGTGACGATATAGAGTACAACGATGACAGTCTCATAGGCTACAAGGAGACAGATGAATATCTTATCCTTAAGTCAAAAGAAAGACAGTATTTTATAATATCTAGGGCTGAAGCAGATGCCGAAGGACTGCTTGATTTCCTCAAGGAAAAGCTGCCTGAGCTTGTTGCTTTCAAGTAAATTTGCATTGTTGCTTCAAATACGTTAAAATACAAAAGACTATGCAGAAACGTAATTATCAAAAAGAGCTTGATGCGATAATAGCCGATGATGAAAAAAAGGGTATAAGACCAAGACTGCTGATACACAGCTGTTGTGCTCCATGCTCATCATATGTGATGGAGTACCTGAGGAAATCTTTTGATCTTAGTATGTACTTCTACAATCCGAACATGGATTCATCAGAGGAGTATGATAAACGTGCTGCGGAACTTAAGCGTCTTATTGAAGAGCTGAATGCCGAGGATCCTGAACATCCGATTCATTGCTTTATAGAGGACTACGATCCCGAGAACTTTGAGCGTATAGCAGTCGGCCATGAAAATGATCCCGAGCGAGGTGCGAGATGCATGCTCTGCTATGAGCTGCGCCTTCGTAAGACTGCCGAGTTTATGGAAGAGTATAATGCGGGGGGCGAGCTGCCGTTCGATTACTTTGCAAGCACGCTGTCATTAAGTCCACTTAAGAATGCGGAAGCACTTAATTCCATTGCGGAACAGATTGCTAAGCAAAAGCATTTACAGGCTCTTCCTAATGATTTTAAGAAGCGTGAGGGCTACAAGCGCAGCATAGAGCTGTCGGCAAAGTACGGCTTGTACAGACAGAATTATTGCGGCTGCCGTTTCTCCAAAGAAGAGGCGTCGAAGCGTGAGCAGAAAACGCCATAACTTATTTTTGAATATATATTCAGCCTTTTGCAGAGCTGTTATACCACTCTCTGACAAAAACATGCAAATACATACATGTCTTTGTGCTTTGTAAATTTACGGCATTTATTGAAATATCAGTATATAATCGGTAGAGGCTGATTATTATATAAAATATAGCAAATAATATACCCCGCACAGACGGGGCGAAAGAGGTAAAAATATGAGTACTTGTTCATCAGATTGCAGCTCCTGTTCATCAGACTGTTCATCAAGACAGGAGGACTTCACAGCACACCTTGCTCCGGGTTCTTCCGTTAAGCACGTATATGCCGTTATGAGCGGTAAGGGCGGTGTAGGTAAGTCACTTGTGACATCTATGCTTGCTTCCGCATTTGCGGCACAGGGACATCGCACAGCTATACTTGATGCTGATATCACAGGCCCTTCGATCCCGAGATCCTTCAACATCAAGCGCGATGAGCTGATGGTTACGGGAGAGGACGACGAGACTGCATTGCTTGTTCCGCCTGTGAGTTCAAACGGTGTCCGCATCATGTCAGCTAACCTTCTTGTTGAAAATGAAGACGATCCTATCGTATGGAGAGGCTCACTTATAGCATCTGCCGTTAAGCAGTTCTATTCAGAGGTTTTCTGGGACGATATCGAGTATATGTTCGTTGATATGCCGCCGGGAACAGGTGACGTTCCGCTTACTGTATTCCAGTCACTTCCGGTAGAAGGTATCATCATGGTTACCAGCCCTCAGGAGCTTGTATCAATGATCGTATCCAAGGCCGTCAAGATGGCTAAGCAGATGAATATCCCGGTTATCGGACTTGTTGAGAATATGTCTTACTTCGAGTGTCCGGATAACGGCAAGAAGTATAATGTATTCGGTGAGAGTCATATCGACGAGATCGCTGCTGCCGAGGGCATCAAGGTACTTGCCAAGCTTCCGATAGATCCGGAGACAGCAAAGCTTGTTGACTCGGGACGTGCATCAGAGATCAATCTTGCTCCTATGGATGAGGCTGTCAAGATGATAAGCGCACTTGCTTCTTTCAAGAAGGACTGATAAGGACATTTTACTATGAATAAGATCTTAGTTGCGGGTGGAGCCGGTTATATCGGCTCCCACATCTGTGTCGAGCTTATAAATGAAGGCTATGAGCCCTTTGTTATCGATAATCTCTACAACTCCTCCGAAGTTTCACTGAAGAGAGTTGCCGAGATCACGGGTAAGGAAGTTAAGTTCTATAATGCCGATTTTCTGGATGAAGAGAAGATATCTGAGATATTCGATATCGAGCATCCCGAGGCTGTAATTATGTGTGCAGGCTACAAAGCAGTCGGTGAATCTGTGGCAAAGCCGCTTGAGTATTATTACAACAATCTCTGCAGCCTTATGCTGGTATGTGACGTAATGCGCAAGAAGGGCTGTCACAATATTATCTTTTCATCCTCCGCGACTGTATACGGAGAGCCGGATAAGATGCCTATCACCGAGGATTTCCCTAAGGGCAGAACAACCAATCCTTACGGAACCACTAAGAGCATGATCGAAGACATACTTATTGATGTCAATAAGGCAGAGCCGGACTTCAATGTCATACTGCTCAGATACTTTAACCCGATCGGAGCTCATCCGTCAGGACTTATCGGCGAAGATCCTAAGGGCATTCCCAACAATCTCGTACCATATATCGCACAGGTCGCTATCGGCAAGCGTGATGCTATCCATGTTTTCGGAAATGATTACAATACTCCTGACGGAACAGGTGTAAGAGACTATATCCATGTGGTAGATCTCGCCAAGGGACATGTTGCTGCAATCAGGAAGCTTGAACAAAGCTCCGGACTTATGATCTACAACCTCGGCACAGGTCACGGCTATTCCGTACTTGAAGTCATAGACGCCTATGAGAAGGCATGCGGCAAAACTATCAAGAGAGTAATCGACCCGCGCAGACCGGGTGATATTGCCTGCTGCTATTGCGACCCAAGCAAGGCAGCAAAAGAGCTTGGCTGGAAGGCAGAGCTTGGCATATATGAAATGTGCCGCGACTCCTACAACTGGCAGAGCAAGAACCCGGACGGCTACGGTCCCACCGACCACGCCCCGATCTGCCTGCAGTAATCAGCAGCATTGACAATATTAGGATGATTTGTACCTGAGATGATGAAGATTTATGCGGCATATGAGTGAGGCATTGTCTCTGTCAACAGCATATAGCAAAGCACCCGTATTCAGTCTGCTCTGTTTGAGCAAAGCGAGTTTGCAGACTGATAGGAAGGCTTGGATATATGCTGTTGTAAACAGAACATGCCGAATGAATTCAAGCATAAATCCGCATCATCTCTTATCGAATATAATATGGATAACAACGAATTAAAACAATTGGAAGAAAAAGAACTCTCCTCCAAACTTATATACAGCGGAACCCTCCTCAATGTATACAGAGACGAGATAGAACTCCCAAACGGCAAGACCACAGGAAGAGAATACATCAAGCATAACGGAGCCGTATGCATAGCAGCCATGAAGGAAGACGGCAGCGTAGCTGTCGAGAGACAGTTCAGATATCCCATGCATAGGATAGTGACAGAGCTTCCGGCAGGTAAGCTTGATACTCCGGATGAAATTCCTCTTGAAGCAGCCAAGAGAGAGCTTCGCGAGGAAACAGGCATAAAAGCCTCAAGCTGGACCTATCTCGGAGACATGATTCCTACATGTGCATACTCCACGGAGATCATACACATGTATCTTGCCGAGGAACTTGAGTTCGGAGACAGAGATCTTGATGAGGATGAGTTCTTAAATGTGAGCTTCATGCCGCTCAGAGAGCTTGTCGATATGTGTATGAGCGGAGAGATACAGGATTCAAAGACCCAGATCGTCGCACTTAAGGTGGCAAGGATCAAAGGCATATAATTATTTCACTTTCTTTTTACACATTTACATGTATAAAAACTTGGCTTCGGACATATAATAATAAAAGATCAATTATCACAAAGAGGTGCTATATGACTTATCAGGAAATGCTTGAAAACGCAAGAAAGAATGTCGGCCCTTATTGCAAGGCCTGTCCGGTATGTAACGGAAGAGCCTGCGGAAATGCTATTCCGGGTCCCGGTTCAAAGGGCATGGGAGATACAGCTATAAGAAACTTTGATGCATGGAAGCGTGTCAGACTCAATATGGATACGCTCTCTGAAAATAAGACTCCGGACACTTCCTTTGATTTCTTCGGAATTAAGCTTAAGCTTCCTATCCTTGTGGGACCTGTCGGAGCGGTTCAGATGCATTACGGTCCGGATCTTACGGATACAGAGTATAACAATATCATGATAGATGCCTGCAATGAATGCGGAATACTTGCCATGACAGGAGACGGCATAGATGCAAATATGATGAAAGAATCCTGCAAGGCAATCAAAAACTGCGGAGGACACGGAGTTCCTACGGTAAAGCCTTGGGATCTTGACACACTCAACTCTAAGTTTGAGCTTGTACGTTCCTCTGATGCGGTTGCAGTTGCAATGGACGTTGATGCGGCAGGTCTTCCGTTCCTGCAGAATCTCACACCTCCGGCAGGCTCCAAGACTGTAGAGGAGTTAAGAGCTGTTGTAAAGGAAGCCGGCAAGCCGTTTATCGCAAAGGGCATCATGACCGTAAAGGGCGCACTCAAGGCTCTTGAGGCAGGTGCTTCGGGTATAGTTGTTTCAAATCACGGCGGAAGAGTCCTCGATCAGTGTCCTTCGACTGCCGAGGTTCTTCCTGATATTGTGGCAGCTGTAGGCGACAAGATGATGATACTCGTTGACGGCGGTATCAGAAGCGGCGTAGACATTTACAAGGCTTTAGCTATGGGTGCGGATGCAGTTGTTATCGCACGTCCTTATGTTACTGCTATGTATGGCGGAAGAGCCGAGGGCGTAAAGCTCCTTACCGAGAAGCTTGGTGCGGAGCTTGTGGATACCATGCGAATGTGCGGCACTCCGACACTTGCCGATATAGGAACGGATAATGTATTCATCCCTAAAAACGGACTGTTTTAAAGAAAATTATTTTTAAACATAAGTTATACATATCATATCATTCAAAATGTGATAAAATTAACGAAGTTGGTATTCAGTTGGGGTAGAAGCGTATGTTTTAAAAGATAAGCATATGCGTATTTATACTGGATCAGTATTTTATTTGTAAAGGAGAATATCATGACATTTATTGATTTTCCTGAGATTTCATTCCCGGTACAAGGTGTTGAAGATGTTCCTATGCCTAAGATGTATAGGATCAGAGAGCATTATGAAAATGACAAGATAGATGATATCAAGTCACATCTTATTGCAGAGATGGAAAATGCTCCTATCGACAAGGCTTCACTTAAGGGCAAGTCTATTGCTATCACTGTAGGAAGCCGAGGAATCCCTGATAACGCACTTATCGTAAGAACCATCTGCGATACACTTAAGAGCTGGGGCGCAGAGCCTTTCATAGTTCCGGCTATGGGCAGCCACGGCGGCGGAACCGTAGAGGGCAACCTTGAGGTTATCAACGGTTACGGCATCACAGAAGAGGCTATGGGAGTTCCGATCAAGGCAAGCATGGAAGTAGTTAAGATCGGTGAGATCCCGGATAAGGTTCATACTCCTGTTTATTGTGATAAATATGCGGCAGAGGCTGACGGAATCATCCTCTATAACAAGGTTAAGCCACATACAGATTTCAAGGGCTATGTAGAGAGTGGTCTTTGCAAGATGATGGCTATCGGACTCGCCAAGCACTATGGATGTTCATGGTTCCATCAGCAGGGCTTTGATACCTTTGCTGAGAGAGTTCCTCTTGTTGCCAAGGAATTCCTCTCCAAGCTTAATGTAGTTATGGGTATTGCCGTAGTACAGAATGCTTATGATGATATTTCAGATATGAAAGTATTTGCCCATGATGATATTATCGAGGGTGATCATGATATGCTTCAGATCGCAAAGCGCAGACTTCCTCGTATGAAGTTTGACAATATCGATGTACTTGTTGTCGATCGTATCGGTAAGAACATAAGCGGTGAGGGCGCAGATCCTAACGTAACGGGACGTGGTTTTATGCCTGGCTTCGAGGATGATTTCCACTGCAAGAAGCTTGTGATCAGAGGCCTTACAGAGCAGAGCCATCACAACGCCTGCGGTTTAGGTCTTGCAGATCTGACTACAAGACGCTGCCTCAACAGTGTTGACTGGGCAAGCACATGGGTAAATCTTACAACCAACACTTGCGTACACGGCGGTAAGATTCCGGTATATCAGAACAATGACTTCGAGACTCTCAGACTTGCCATCAGAACTTGTCCGAGAACCGATTTCAATAATCCTAGAGTTGCACGTATCAGAGATACTTTGACTGTTAGTGAGCTTGAGGTATCAGAGGCTATTCTTCCGGATATCAAGGACAGAGATGATGTTGAGATCATTTCCGGTCCGTTCACCTATCAGTTTGATGCAGACGGATACATGGAAGATTTTGTATTGTAATTTGATTTTTAACAGCTTGCGATACCTGTTTACCGGGTATCGCATTCTTATCTGTCACATAAGCTTATAGCTTTTGCTTTTTAGGCAGTTGTGTCGGCTGATCTAAGCTTATTCATGAATTTAACGAATGTGGAAAAGCTGTCAGTAAGTAGCAATCTTATGCCTAAACTTTAGCTTCGTGACAGATGCTAAGCATTTACGAGTAGCGGAGGTATGTATGTTAAGAAAAAAGAGTGAAGTCAGGATAGAGGAGAAATTTCTTTTCGGAGGCAAGAACAGTGTTTTTGCAAACTGGCTTATTGAGATACCGGAGTTTAAGGGTGCAGGCAGAGTCTTCCAGAAGGTAGTCGTTCCGCCTATGTGTGAGATAGGATACCATGTACATAAGGGAGACAGCGAAGCTTACTATCTCCTTGAGGGAAGCGGTATCTACAATGATAACGGAACAGAGACCGAGCTTCATGAGGGAGATCTTACATTTACTCCTGACGGAACAGGCCACGGCTTCTACAATAATACAGATAAGACAGCAGTCATCCTTGCCTGTGTTCTCTACAACTTTGATAAGGACAAGGATATAACAGGACTTCGCAAGATCCGCCGTGCAGGCAGCTTTACACGTAAAGACCTGCATGCTCCGTTCGACGGCAGAGGCGATTTCTACGGATACCTGCTGCTTGAGGGTGATGAATTTACCGGTGCAGGAAGAGTATACAATATCATGCATATGCTTCCGGACTGCAAGCTCGGATATCATCCTCACAACGGAGAGACAGAAGCTTTCTACATCATCAGCGGTAAGGGCATCTTCACGGATGATGACAAGGAGATAGAGGTAGGCCCGGGAGATGTAATGCTCACAGGCACAGGCCACGGACATGCTCTTGAGAATAAGAGTGACGAAGAGCTTGTATATGCCGCTCTCATCTACTCAGACAAAGAGTGATCGCCTCTGATATGGCATATAAGCAGCTTATGATCGTTTTATAAGCTGTAATGAAATTGTTTGATGCCGGGCTTATGCTTAATTACCTGATTTGGCTTAGGAAAGCTTGGCAGCATCAGCCTATCGGCATTAAAAACTGAAACATAACAAAAAGGGCGGGGGATAGCATCCTCCGCTTCTTTCATCAACGTTACGTGGCGCAAAAATGCTCAGGCTAATTTATAAATAAAAAATAATGACGGACAGAGAGACACATATTAATAACGATTTAGATAATAACAAAGATAAAAACAAGACCAAGGACATGACCACCGGGTCTGTAATCAAGCATATACTTGCTTTTGCTATGCCCATGCTGCTCGGATACCTGTTTCAGCAGTTCTACAGCATGGTTGATACCATCATAGTAGGAAAATATGTGGGAGTTCATGCGCTTGCGGGCGTAGGTTCGACAGGTGCAATCAATTTCATGGTCATAGGCTTTTGCCTTGGTATCTGTGCGGGTTTTTGTATTCCGGTGGCGCAGTGCTTCGGCGCAAAGGATTTCAGGCTCATGCGCAGATATATTGCAAACAGCATCTGGATATCAGCTTTCGTCTCCTTAGTGCTTACTGTAGGTATCTGCGCATTTACAGGAAGGATACTTCATCTTATGGGTACCCAGGACGATATCTATGATTATGCATATACCTATATATTTATAGTATTTGCGGGAATTCCTGCTACTATACTCTACAATCTTTCATCCAGCATCATTCGTTCACTGGGAGATTCCAAGACACCGGTCTACTTCCTGCTTCTTTCTTCGGGACTTAATATAGTACTTGATCTTGTAAGCATACTTGCATTTGGCATGGGAGTTGAGGGTCCGGCACTTGCGACTGTTATATCACAGCTTATTTCCGGCATACTGTGTACTGTATACATGTATAAGCGCTTTGATATTGTCCGCTGCAGCAAAGAGGAGATGGCTGTAAATGTTTCCTGCATCAAACGTCTTATACTGATGGGCTTTCCTATGGGACTCCAGTATTCAATTACAGCTATAGGCTCTGTAATACTGCAGACTGCGGTAAACGGTCTCGGATATATGGCAGTGGCCGCGGTCACTGCGGGCAGCAAGATCAGATTGTTCTTTGATACTCCTTATGATGCGCTCGGAGGTACTATGGCTACCTTTGCCGGACAAAATGTGGGTGCAGGCAAACTTGACAGAGTAAGAGAAGGCGTACTTAAGGCAATGATGCTTGGTTTCATCTACTCGGCAGTCGGCATAGTACTTATGATAGTGCTTGGCGACTTCTTATGCGGTTTCTTTGTTGATGAAGGACAGACCGAGATAATAGCCATGGCAAAATATTTCCTGATAGCAGACGCTTCCTTCGGCTTCTTCCTAACCTGTGTAAATGTATACAGATTCGCCATGCAGGGCATGGGCTACAGCGGCTTTGCTATACTTGCCGGAATCATGGAGATGATAGGCCGAAGTGCGGTTGCATTTATACTCGTTCCTATGTTCGGATTCAAAGCGGCATGCTTTGCCTCTCCAGTCGCATGGATCTTTGCAGACATCTTCCTTATACCGGCATGCTTTAAGTGTATATCAAAGCTTAACAGCAAGCTGAATGGCGATACCGTAAAACTCTAAACATAAATACTGCGGGAATTCAGATACAGAAAACGAGCCGTTTAAGCATTATACATTTTTTATGAATGCATTTGTATACATTAAAAACTTTTATTAACTTGACAAAAAATCGGCTTTGATTTAATGTTGAATTTGTTTTTAAGCCTAATATTCATTGTATTCACAGGGAGGACATTAATGAAGAAATTATTGGCATCTATCCTTGCTGTTTCTATGGTATTCAGCCTTGCTGCATGCGGAAACAGCGACAAAACAACAGAGACAGAAGCTGCAGAGACTACTGCCGAGCAGGCAGAGGGCGAGAGCACAGCTGATGCCGAAGCTAAGGACATCAAGGTAGGCATGATCTGTATCGGTAACGATAACATGGCTTACGACCGTAACTTCTACATGGCAGCAGATGCAGCCAAGGAGAGACTTGCAGAAAAAGGCATCAATGTAGAGTGGGTATACACCTATGATCATCCGGAAGGTGATCCTGTTGCGGCAGACTGCGAAGAGCTTGCAGATTCAGGCTGCTCAGTAGTTATCCTTAACTCTTACGGTATGGAGCCGGCTATGCTTACAGTAGCAGCTGATTATCCTGACACACTTTTCTGCTCACTTACAAACGAGGCTTCAAGATCTGATTCTCTCGACAATACAGTTAACGCTTTCCCGTCTATCTATGAGGGAAGATATCTTGCAGGTATCGTTGCAGGCAAGAAGCTTAACGAGATGATCGAGAACGGTGAGATCACAGAGGATGAGGCTGTTATGGGTTATGTAGGTGCATATACATACTCAGAGGTTGTTTCAGGTTACACAGCTTTCTATCTCGGTGCCAAGTCTGTTTGCCCGAGCGTTACTATGCTTGTTGAGTTCATCGGTTCATGGGGAGACCCGGCTATAGAGGCAGCTACAGCACAGGATCTTATCGACAGAGGCGCTAAGCTTATCTCACAGCATTCAGATGCTACAACTCCTGCAACAACAGCTCAGGAGAACGGTGTATATTCTGTAGGCTACAACATCTCCATGATCGACGTTGCTCCGGATTCAGCACTTGTTTCTTCACGTATCGACTGGACAAACTATTTCGAGTATGTAATCGAGACAGTTGCTAACGGTGGAACTGTTGATCAGGATTACATGCAGCACGGTATTGCTGACGGTGATATCGTTCTCACAGAGCTTAACGACAAGCTTATCGCAGATGGCACAGAGGATGCTCTTAAAGAGGCTGAGGACAAGATCAAGTCCGGCGAGCTTCATGTATTCGATACTTCAACATTTACAGTAGACGGCAAGACACTTGAGTCTTCACTCATTGACATGGACGCTGACTTCGATGCTTCCGATGATGATACCGACGCTGTATCTGACGGATACTATCATGAGTCATTCTACAAGTCGGCTCCTTCCTTCTCAGAGAAGATTGACGGAATCACACTTGTAAACGAAAAGTATTGATCTTATAAATAATCTTAAGCGGGACAAGGTACAATGTACTTTGTCCCGTTTTCTGTCCTTGATTTTTTAAAAGAAATTTCGTCCTATGAAATAAAAAACGCTTAGCAGATATAGTCAAATTGTATATTTTTGTGCTATGCTAAGCAACGTATGTAAATGCTGTGTTAAGAAACATATTTTAGCTGATCATACTTGTAAATGAAAAGATTAATTCATCAGATTAAGGTATGAGTATGTAGATGTGTCTAAAGCAGATAAGGTGCAAAGAGCAGCATGAGACATGGGGGAAATCCCGTCAGGGAACGGGATTTATTTGTGTTTAATGGAATTAATTTCAGGGGGAAGAGATATTGGAAAACTCACATGCCGTCGAATTTCGCGGGATTTCTAAATATTTCGGTGACGTTGCCGCAAATGACAACGTAGATCTGTATCTAGACAAGGGTGTTATCATGTCCCTGCTCGGTGAGAACGGCTCGGGCAAGACAACACTTATGAATATGCTTGCGGGTATCTATTTTCCGGATAAGGGAGAGATACTTATCAACGGCAAGCCGGTAACTATCCGTTCGCCCAAGGATGCCTTCGAGAATCGCATAGGTATGATACATCAGCATTTCATGCTGGTTGATGTGTTTACTGCGGCTGAAAATATCATTCTCGGCATTGACGATGACAAGAAGAAACATGACCTTAAGGATATAGCGGATAAGGTCAGAGCCATCAGCGAAAAATACGGCTTTGAGATAGATCCCAATAAGAAGATATACGATATGTCCGTTTCCGAGAAGCAGACTGTCGAGATCATTAAGGTCTTGTATCGCGGTGCCGACATATTGATACTTGATGAGCCTACTGCCGTACTTACACCTCAGGAGACAGAGAAGCTCTTTAATGTCATGAGGGCCATGCGCGAGGACGGTAAGTCCATCATTATCATCACGCACAAGCTTAATGAGGTAATGGAAATATCTGACGTAGTCGCAGTACTCAGAAAAGGACAGCATATAGCTACCGTCCGTACCTCAGAGACTAACGAAGCCGAGCTTACAGAGATGATGGTAGGAAAGAAGGTCGAGCTTGATATATATCGCTCTGAGCCTGAAAACATCAAGCCGAGACTTACTGTTGCGGGACTTACCTGTAAGGACGGCAACGGTGTGGCAAGACTTGACGATGTCGGCTTTATTGCCTATGGCGGAGAAATACTCGGTATTGCAGGCATTGCCGGTTCAGGACAGAAGGAGCTGCTTGAGGCTATAGCGGGACTTCGTAAGATAGATTCGGGTTCCATCATCTACAGTCCCGAGGGCAAACATCCCGAGGAGCTTGTAGGCAAGACTCCTATGGAGATAAAGGATGCGGGTGTTGCTCTTGCTTTCGTGCCTGAGGACAGACTCGGTATGGGTCTTGTCGGAGGCATGGGCATGACAGGCAACATGATGCTTCGTTCATGGAACAAGAGCAAAGGCTTCTTCATTGATAAGAAGGCGCCTCGTGAGCTTGCCGAACAGGTATATGATTTCCTTGAGGTCGCAACTCCGGATATCGAATATCCGGTAAGAAAGCTCTCCGGCGGTAATGTTCAGAAGGTACTCGTAGGACGTGAGATAGCTACCTCACCTTCTGTGCTTATGAGTGCTTATGCCGTCAGAGGCCTTGATATTAACACCTCTTATGTAATTTATAATCTTATGGCGGACCAGAAGAAGAAGGGTACCGCTGTTGTATTTGTCGGAGAGGATCTTGATGTGCTTATAGATCTCTGCGACAGGATATTGGTGCTCTGCGGCGGTAAGGTATCGGGCATAGTTGATGCACGCACCACTTCCAAGGAGGAGATAGGTTTGCTTATGACAAGTGTAGGCGGAAAGGAGAACAGGGAATAATGAATGAGAAATCGCCTTTGATTCGAATTTCCAAGAGAGAAAATATGAGTAAGCATATGGTGTGGGTCATCCGTATCGCAGCCTTCATCGTTGCGCTCTTACTCAGCTGTCTCATATTCATGGCTGCCGGGGCTAATCCTGCGGAAGCTTATAAGACTATGATATCCGGTGCTCTCGGTAAGAAGAGCGGCTTACGTCAGGTCGTAAAGGTGGCAACACCTCTGCTTGGAACCGCACTCGCGCTTGCTCCATGTTTCAAAATGAAGTTCTGGAACATTGGCGCCGAGGGTCAGATAACCATAGGTGCCATGGCTGCATCTTTCTTTGCCATTAACTTCGGAAAGAGCTGGAATTCACCTGTACTGCTCATCACCATGGGCATAGCTTCTCTTATAATGGGAGCGATATGGGCAGGAATTCCTGCGATCTTCAAGGCAAAGTGGAAGACCAATGAGACACTTTTTACCCTCATGCTTAACTATATCGCCATAGGTATAGTAGGCTGGCTGCAGGGCGGTCCCTGGGAGGGCAAGCAGGGTTCACAGGTAATCCCTAACTTTGCCGAGGCTGCCATACTTCCAAAAGTCTTTGGTGTCCATTGCGGATGGATCATAGTATTGCTTCTTGTTGCTTTCATATTCATTTACATGAACTATACCAAACACGGCTATGAGATCTCTGTACTTGGTGAATCGGAGAATACCGCTCGCTACGCCGGTATGAATGTCACCAAGATAACAGTCCGTACAGCCTGCCTCTCAGGTGCAATCTGCGGACTTGTGGGCTTTATGGTGGCTTCCGGAGCCAATCAGACTCTTTATTCGGATGTTGCTGACGGAGTAGGCTTCACGGCTATCACCGTTGCATGGCTTGCGCAGCTTAATCCTTTTGCAATGATAGTCATTTCCCTGCTCTTCGGAGTGCTTAGTAAGGGTGCTTCAAGTATGCAGACCGGACTTGCCGTGCCGTCCTCGGTTGCGGAGATCATCAAGGGACTGCTGCTGTTCTGTCTGTTGGGCTGTGAGTTCTTTATCAATTACAAGCTTACACTCAGAGGCAAGGAAGAGAAAGGAAAGGAGGCATAAGCTATGGATGTTAATATTATCGGACTTATCAAAGCAGCCGTACTTAACGGAACGCCGCTTCTTTTCGGAACCTCCGGTGAGATACTTACTCAGAAATCAGGCAATATGAACCTCGGTGTCGAGGGACTTATGTTTATGGGCGGAGCCTTCGGTCTTTGCGGCGCATTTGTCTATGACCGTGCTGCCGGTGCTGCCGCTGTCGGCTGGATCGCTGTGCTTATTGCTTTTTGCTGTGCATTTCTTGCAGGTATAATAGGAGCATTTATATTCAGCTTCCTTACTGTTACGCTCAGAGCCAATCAGAATGTTACAGGCCTTGCTCTTACCATCTTCGGTACGGGAGTCGGTCAGTTCGTCGGTGAGCTCATGCGTATCAGAGTAGGTGGAAATGTTTCCATCAGCAATGCTCTTAAGACTGCATTTTCAGGCTCTATATTCCCTCAGAGCATGCAGGATATACCGGTTATCGGAAGCATTTTGTTCGGATACAATGTGTTCGTATATATAGGTGTTGTCATTGTCGTTGCAATGTGGTGGTTCATGAATAAGACTCGTAAGGGTCTCTATCTCCGTGCTGTCGGAGAGTCTCCGGCAACAGCAGATGCCGCAGGTATCAATGTTACACGCTACAGATATATAGCCACCTGCCTCGGAGGCGGAATATCTGCACTCGGCGGAATGGTTCACACCATGACCATAGCAGGCTGCGTATGGAATCATAATGCACTTGCAGGAGAGGGCTGGGTAGCCGTTGCACTGGTTATATTCTGTCTGTGGAGACCGCTCAATGCGATATGGGGCTCGATACTTTTCGGAGGTCTGCTTATTTTGTATCTAAGACTACCTATATCATTCCTTCCGACTCAGATATATAAGATAGTTCCTTATATAGCTACTGCTGTCGTTCTTGTCATAGTATCAATGAGAAGACGCAGAGAGGATCAGCCGCCGGAGGGTCTCGGACTCAATTACTTCCGTGAGGAACGCTGATGCAGCAGTTCACAGTATATTTAGTTTATCTTCACAATATTTAAATATGAATTCCCGTCAGGCAATGATATGATTATCTTGTCGGACGGGAATTTTTTAAATCCATAGAAAATTGCAAGGCAGATTCTTTTTCATGTTTTATTATTTTCTTAAGAATTATTCAATTGACTTGAATAGCAACTTGGCATATCATCTGTACTATGACAATTAGTACAGTTAATACGCTTAACAGCGGAAAGGATAAGTATGTCGGATTACAGACGATTTAACAGATATCTGGCGCTTGCAGCCGCAATGTGCTGTATAACGCTCGGAGCCGGTCTCAATGTACAGGCTGCTACTCTTGCCAACGGCTCTCAGAGCTACAGAGTCAATGTGCTCAATGCCGTAGGCGTTGCAGACAGCTCATACTTAAGTGCCGAACCATGCACAAGAGCAGACTTTGCAAAACTTATGGTACTCTCAAGTACACTTAAGGACACTACCGATATACAGTCACAGTCTGCCGTTACCAAAGATGTTCCGGCTTCATATGCCGGCTCCGGATATATAAAGGCAGCTCTTACCAAAGGCTGGATGCGCACAAGACTCGGAGGAACATTTGCACCAAATGATCAGATAAGCCTGAACGAAGCTGTAAGGGCGGTACTTAAGGCACTCGGTTATGAGGATACCGATATGGGCTCTGATGTTGCAAACGGACGCCTCAATATGTATAAGACTCTTGATATAAACGAGGGAATAGCTGCTGTTAACGGCGGCGATAAGCTCAGTAAGCAGGATGCTCTTAATATCATCTACAATTTGCTCAGGACCAAGACCAAGGACGGCGGAAGCATTTACGGAAGTGCTATTAAGCTCAGTGCTTCGCAAAGCGGCAAGGAGCTTGATGTATCCGAGGCTATGGAAGCCAACCTTACAGGTCCGATACTTGTTAAGAGTGAATCGAGTCTGCCGAATGTCATACCGTTCTATAACGATATAACTGCAACATATTACTTTAACGGCAACAACTCCAACGGCTCAGGCAAGAGATATCTCTCAAGTCAGCTCAATAATTACGGATGGCTCATCATTTACTACAATGAGAAGAGCAAGACTGTATGGGCTTACGGTGAGGATACAGGCAATAATACCTATCACTGTATCAGAGGTACGGTTTCATCCATCAATTATACGGATGATAATATTGCGGCTCCTTCGTCTGTTGTTATTAACGATACGGAATACGCACTTAACAGCAGCGATGTTAAATTCATGTTCTCCGTTAACGGTGATGTTAAGATAGGAGATAATGTAATACTTGTCTGCAAGCAGCTTACGAGTGAGGACGGCAGTGAGGCTGAATACTATGCAATCGCGGTTGTAGAGTATTATGAGAATAGCTCAGACAGATATTCCAATGTGATATATGCCGAGGGAGCAGGTAAATACGTTGCCGCAGACAAAAACGGAAATGTGGTAAACAAGTGAGTGTGGTTCCGGGAATAAGCCGGAAAAACTTTTATAAATAATAAAAACAAGTTTCAAGCAGCGAAACGGAAGGACAAATGTCGAAATTAGATAAGATAAAAGACAAAATAAAAAGCTCTAAGTTTCTGCACAGCAGAAAGGCAATAGTGGTAATTACTCTTATGGTGATACTGCTGTGCGTTATCGTTGCCTTGAAGATAAAGCATGACAGGCAGAATATGAGCATGGATGATATGCCTGACGGCGGAAGTGTCGGCATGGTTATGCGTGGAGACATTTCCAATGAGCTTAGCTCCTCAGGCACTCTGTCACCCAAGAATACCTACAGCATTACCTCGCTTGTGAGCGGTGAGATCATAGAGGCGGATTTTGAAGAGGGTGATCAGGTTACCGAAGGACAGACTCTCTTTGTTATCGATACCTCTGAGATAAGCTCGGATATAGAAGCTGCAGAAAGAAACCTTGAAAAGGCTCAGAAGAACTATGACAATGCCATGAAGGATCGTTCCGAGGCTCTTTCCAAGCTCAGTAAAGGCATAATACGCTCAACTGCTGCCGGATATGTCAAGAATATCACTATCAAGGACGGAGATTCGGTATCAGCCGAAGCTGAGATTGCAGATCTGTATAATGATGCTCAGATGTCATTCCGTGCTGCATTTCTTGACACCGATGCAGCAAGACTCGGCGTGGGTCAGGATATGTTTGTCGAGATCAATGACACCGGAGAAGTCATCCCGGGCAAGATACTCTCCATAAGCGATCTTACCGAGGTTTTGGACGGCGGCATCCCTGTAAAATATGTTGAGATCTATGTAACCAATCCGGGCGGTCTCACGAGTGCAGATACCGCAAATGCTTATATGGGTGACGTCAGATCCTTAAGCAGCGGTGCATTTAAAGCAATGAAGAGTGACAAGCTCAAAGCAGATGTTCCTGTAAATGTAGAGGTCGATACAGTGCTTATACACGAGGGTCAGTACGTATCCGTCGGAACTCCGCTCTTTACGGTTAAGAAGGATTCCCTTGAGGATGCCATTAAGAATGTAAATGACACTGCCGAGCAGGCAGAGGATGCGCTTAAGAGCGCAGAGGACCAGAAGACCAAGCTTGACGATACAATAGACAGATATACCATTACTGCACCTATATCCGGACAGGTTATCAGCAAGGACCTTAAGGCAGGCGATAAGGTAAACAGTGCCAATTCCACTACCTCACAGCTTGCTCTAATCTACGATCTTTCGGAGCTTACCTTCCAGATGAGCATTGACGAGCTGGATATAAGCAAGGTCAAGGCCGGACAGAGAGTAGAGGTTACCGCTGATGCAGTCACTGACAAGACCTATCAGGGATATGTATCGAATGTCAGCCTCAAGGGTACGGCTCAGAACGGAATAACCACTTATCCCGTTGTTGTTAAATTGGATGAGAGTGAAGGTCTGCTTCCCGGCATGAATGTAACAGGCATTATCAAGCTTGAGGAGGCAAGCGATACTCTCTATGTTCCGTCCGGTGCTTTGCAGAGAGGTGATCTCGTCTATGTCAAGAATGAGAGTCTGACCGCAGACAATGATACAGCCTCGGCAGACACAGACTATACCGGTGATGATTTTGGTGCCGATTCAGAGGATACCGATTCAGACAGTGGCAACGGAGAAACATTGACTGCCGGAGTTTCTGCTAACCATACTTCGGTCAACAATGAAGCCACAGCTCCTCAAGCCCCCGGCGGAGGAGGCAAAGCCGGACCTAAGAATGACGACAAAGATGGCAGAAGCGGTGAAGGCATAGCTGTCGGAGCAGCTTCCGTTAAGCTTGATAACGGAGGACAGATGGGCAGCGGAGCCGACTTAGCAGCTGATTCTGACAGCGATACAGACTTCAGCGAGAGCTTTGATGCTTATGATGTTCCTGAGGGCTTTACCGCCGTCAAAGTCAAGACAGGCATAATCTCGGATCAGTATGTTGAGATACTTGAGGGACTAAGCGAAGGACAGGAGGTATACGTCAAGGATACTGCCTCGGATGATATGTTCGGCGGAGATATGTTTATGTACGGAGGACCGGGATACTACGGCTAAAACATATAGTGTCGTGATTTATCGGCATTCGACGTATAGCTCATTATTACCGGATTCTTTCGGCATGATGACAGAAAGTGTGTTTTGCACAATGAAAAACAAAGCGTCGCAGTTTCGATAAAGCAGAGATATACGTAAAATTAATGAACGAAGCATTTACAGGAAAAAATAATACTGATGAGGTGATCAAAGCAGCTAAGAACGCGGGAGCCATTAAGGATATGGATACGCCGCTCATCCGTCTTGTGGATATACATAAGACCTACAAGATGGGAGATGAGGAGGTACATGCCAATGACGGTATTACCCTCGATATAGCACGCGGCGAGTTCGTAGCCATAGTCGGCAAATCGGGTTCCGGCAAGTCTACGCTTATGAATATTATAGGTGCCTTGGATGTGCCTACAAGCGGCAGCTACATTCTGAACGGTATAGATACCGGCAGGATGAGCGATGACAAGCTGGCAGAGGTGCGGAACAAGATGATAGGCTTCGTGTTTCAGCAGTACAATCTGCTGCCTAAGCTGAGTGTGCTTGAAAATGTCGAGCTCCCCCTGATGTATCAGGGCGTTAAGGAAAAGGAACGACGTGGGAGAGCCTTGGAACAGCTTCAAAAGGTCGGTCTCGGCGATAAGGCAAACAATCTGCCAAAGCAGCTCTCCGGAGGTCAGCAGCAGAGAGTCTCTATAGCAAGAGCATTAGTCGGCAGGCCTTCGCTGATATTGGCGGACGAGCCTACGGGAGCACTTGATTCCAAGACATCCAAGGAAGTGCTCGGCTTTATAAAGCAGCTCAACGCAGAGGGCAACACTGTGATCATGATAACTCATGATCCTTCAATTGCCATGAATGCAAAGAGAATAGTAAATATTATTGACGGTAAGGTCACATTTGACGGAAGTACGGAGGAATATGCAGAGCTTTAAAATGGCAATAAGATCTATAGCCTCCAACAAGCTGCGTTCATTTCTTACCATGCTGGGTATCATTATCGGCGTTGCTTCTGTTATAATACTGGTGTCGCTGGTGACCGGATACATGAATTCCATGATCAACAGCTTCAACGATATGGGCGTGGATCAGATAGATGTAACTGTTACAAATACACCATCGAGATCACTTGAGCCTGAGGACATGTATGCTTTCTATGAGGAGCACCGTGACGAATTTCGAGCAATGACGCCTTCGGTATCCATGTCGGCCAAGATAAAGAGCGGAGATTCAACGCTTAATTACACTAATATAGGCGGTTATTCCGAGGATTACCTGAGTATGAAGGGATATAAGCTTGCGGCAGGACGTAACATATCCTATGCCGATCTTGCAGGAAGCCGCAATACGGCATTGCTGGGATATTATACCGCATGGTATATGTTCGGAAGTCCAAAGGCTGCCGTAAATCAGAAGATCAAGCTTAACGGTTCTATCTTTACCGTAGTTGGTGTTGTGGAACGTCAGGATCAGGAGATGCTCACGGAGGGCGGAGCGGATGATTTTCTGTGGATGCCTTATACCTCGGCTGCCAAACTTAACCAGCAGCGTAAGATTGACTCTTATATAATGGCGGTCAGAGATACTGATAAGGCTGCGGAATGTACGACTCTTATCGAGGATTATCTTCAGGATATATTCAAGAGCAGCGACTTGTTCTTTGTTTATGCCAATTCCTCCATGCTCAAGGAACTTAACAATATGATCAAGCAGATGTCTCTTATGCTCGGCGGTATTGCCGGAATATCACTGCTTGTCGCAGGTATAGGCGTAATGAACATCATGCTTGTATCTGTTACCGAGAGAACAAGGGAGATCGGTATACGAAAGGCACTCGGAGCAAAGCAAGGTGCGATACTTACGCAGTTTATCATTGAGGCAGCGGTTACCTCGACTATAGGCGGACTTATAGGCATAGGAGTCGGAGCGGTATTTACGGCGGCTATAAGCAGCTTCGTAGGCTTCAAGGCAACACCAACCTTCGGTGCTGTGCTGATATCCTTCTCGGTGTCGGTAGGAGTAGGTCTCCTGTTCGGCTATATGCCGGCAAAGAGAGCAGCAAAACTCAATCCTATAGATGCTTTGAGGAGTGAGTGATCTGTGATAAAATAATTCATTAATAATGCTTCGATCTTACGATCGTTCATTAATATAACAATAAGCAAATTTTTGCGGTTTAGGAGGAATAATGTTTATCTTTCCAATCTTTTTATTGATCCTTTTCATACTTTTAATACTTCTTATAGTATGCAATATATGTATAGTCCCTCAGGCAAATGCCTGGATAGTGGAGCGTCTCGGTAAATATCAGGGCACTTGGGAGGCAGGTCTGCATGTTAAGGTTCCTTTTATAGACAGAGTCGTTAAAAAGGTATCCCTTAAGGAGCAGGTTGCAGACTTCGAACCTCAGCCGGTTATAACCAAGGATAACGTAACCATGATGGTCGATTCCGTAGTATTCTTCAGCATTTTCGATCCTAAGTGCTTTGCCTACGGCGTTGAGCGTCCTGTTGCAGCAATTGAGAACCTCTCTGCAACAACACTCAGAAACATTGTAGGTTCCATGACTCTCGACGAGACACTCACAGGCCGTGACCAGATCAACGGTCAGATAACCTCCATACTTGATGAAGCTACGGATAAATACGGCATCAAGGTAAGCCGTGTAGAGGTTAAGAATATCGATCCGCCGAGATCCATCAAGGAAGCCATGGAGAAGCAGATGAAGGCAGAGCGAGAGAAGCGTGAGGCCATCCTTACCGCAGAGGGTAAGAAACAGTCTGCAATCACTCTTGCAGAGGGTGAAAAGGAAGCGGCTATACTTCGTGCTGACGCCGTTAAGGAGCAGCGTATCCGTGAGGCTCAGGGTGAGGCTGAGGCATTGCTTGCTGTTCAGCGTGCAAAAGCCGAGGGTATCAGACTTATCAATGAGGCGGATCCTTCCAGCAAATATCTCGCTATTCGTTCTTATGAGGCGGCAGAGCGCATGGCAGACGGTCAGGCAACAAAGCTTGTTGTTCCTTCGGATATTGCTAATCTTTCCGCAACTCTCAAGGCTATAAAGGAGACTGTTGAGTAATGAGTGGCATTATAATAATCCTATTTATTATATTCATCGTGCTCAAGAATAAGAACCGGAACATGGCAAATAATAAGCGCAGAAATCTCTACGGACAGCTTAAAGAGACTGCGCAGAATGATTATGCAAATGTTTCCGCAGAGGATTATGACATATTGCAGGATCGCGATGCCAAGAGCTCAGGTGTTAAGTTTAACGGCGGCGGTTTCGGCAAAGCCGTAAAGCACAGCAAGCCAAAGGGTAACGGTGTCGCACATCTACGAGGCGCCGAATCCAAGGCATACAGATTAGAGGACAGAGAGCATGACTGGCTTGCAATGCAGCTTAGGGAAGAAGCCCGCATGAAGCAAAATATAGACAGTGAGATGCTTGATCTCAAGAAAGAACATCTCAGAGAGCACCGTAAGATACACTTCGGGTGAGATATTATGCTCATAAAGTAGATTTAATAGATGAAAATAAAAAGGACCAATAAGTGGTTAGCTCTTAATGGGCTACAATTGCCGGTAGGCTAACTCACTATGGTCCTTTTTAATAGGATAGCATATATTGTTTTAAAAACAATATAAATTTTTTATAAATTATATTGGTATAAACAGCAGCTCAGTATATAAGTCTGAACTGCGGTTCTTTTTATCGGTTTAGATAATTTTGAATTATCTCAATAAAGCTCTCATGTATCCTTGTGTCAGTATCAAGTTCCGGATGAAATGCAAAGGCGAGCTGATTTTTATATCTTATACCGACGATACGATCCTGTACAACACTGAGGATCTCAGGCTTATTCCCGGCTGCATCGCTATGAATAGCATCAACATAAGGCGCACGGACGAAGGTCATAGGAACTTTTCCTATTCCGGCAACATTTTCCTCAGTATGGAAGCTTCCGAGCTGCCTGCCGTAAGCATTACGTTTGACAGTTACAGGGATAGTTGCAAGATATGTATCGTCCTGTCCGTCATCTTGAAGCTCCTTTTATTTACTAATTATTTAGCTGAGAGTATAATGATAAAGTGACTACATAAAAATACTCAGTTAATATATATTCAAAAAGGTCAGAATTAAAATAACAGCAGATATGTTGACATATAATTTTGATAATATAGGGTCAGATACACTCTACGGATTTTTATACAAATGTATCAAAAATGACATTATTCAAGGGAAGATCAAGAGCGGAGAGAAGCTTCCGTCAAAGCGTGCACTTGCAAAAAATCTGGCTGTAAGTGTAATTACAGTTGAGAATGCATATGCCCAGCTCGCTGCGGAAGGATATATTTATTCTGTTCCCAAGAGTGGATTTTATGCTGCGGATCTGCGTGATGATAGGATCGATAACGACAGCATTAACAGTGAAAGTGTCAATAAGCAAAACATTCTCCCCAAAAGTAAGATATTCATTGACAAGCTGAGTCTCACAGGAGGCAGTAATGCCTATGTTGCGGATTTCACCAGCAATCAGACTGAACAGAGCGCATTTCCGTTTTCCATATGGACTAAAACCATGCGTGCGGTAATGAATGACTATCAGTCAGAGCTTATGCTCAATCCGCCTTGCGGAGGCGTGCTTGAATTAAGGCAGAGCATTGCCGATTACCTGAAGGCATTTCGCAATATGACCGTAAGACCGGAGCAGATAATCGTAGGAGCCGGAACAGAGTATTTATCAAGTCTGCTGATACAGCTGCTAGGAAAAAAACTGAATTATTCGGTAGAGAACCCGGGGTATCATAAGATAGCCAAGATCTACCGCAGCATGGGTGTTCCGTATGAATATATAGAAATCGAGGAGGACGGACCGAGAGTAGAAGAGCTGGAGCAAAAAAACATCAATGTGATACACTGCTCACCCTCACATCATTATCCTACCGGTAGAGTAATGCCTATCAGTAAACGTTACGAACTGCTCGGATGGGTAACAAAGATGAAGGACAGGTATATTATCGAAGATGAATATGACAGTGAACTGAGACTGAACGGTAAGCCCATTCCGTCTCTTCAAAGTATAGATGTATCGGGAAATGTGATCTATATGAACACATTTTCCAAGACCCTTTGCTCGACTGTCAGGATCAGTTACATGGTGCTTCCCGACGAACTGGCGGAACGCTTCTACAGAGAGCTTTCCTTCTATTCCTGTACGGTATCAAATTTTGAACAGTATACACTGGCAGAGTTCATCAATTCGGGATCTTTTGAAAAGCATATCAATCGTCTCCGAAACTATTACCAGCAAAAGAGGGATAGGATACTTGAGACCTTTCTCCGCGGTACACTTAAAAATAAAATTACCGTCATGGAAAAGGATGCCGGAGTGCATTTCCTGATGAAGGTGGATACAAAGCTCAGCGAAGAAGCATTTTTAGAAAAAATGAAGAGTAAAGGCATCAAGCTTGCTCCGCTTTCTTCTTTCTATCATTCGGACGAAGAGAAGAGCAGGTACGAAAATATCTATGTAATGAACTATTCATTCGTAGACTGCGAAAAGCTTGATTACGTGGCAAAGGTCATCGGAAGCTATTGTGACGCGTAGACTGTTTGCTATATGCAAATTGCAGACTATTTGCTGTGATTCGTAGGATTTTTGCTGTGAAACGTGCTGTAGCTCATAGCTAAGCATGCAATAGATCAGATATAAATTAATACATGGCAAAGCATTTTTATAGCCGTTATGTTTACCGTAGATTCATTTTAGGATAAAAAAGAAGGCGATGTTTGATGACAAGAGAAGAGTGGTTTAACAGTCTGTTTACAAGGCTCGGAAACTCGCAGTTCAGAAGCCGTTTTCACCTGAGCAGCAAGGATATTGAATATATAAAGGCGAAGGGAATAGATACGATACGTGAGCATGCGAGAGATTTTATAGCCAAACGTGAGGCTCCGGCTGTCATACCAAATGACGGCAAACAGACTCCGATGCGCGGTCATCCGGTATTTGTCGCCCAGCACGCCACAGCCACCTGCTGTAGGGAATGCATACGCAAGTGGCACGGCTTCACACCGGGACGTGAGCTAAGTTCCATACAACAGGAATATCTTGTGGATGTCATCATGTGCTGGATAGAGAAGGAGCTTGAGCGGAACCGGAAAACATAACTTTAGAATATCAATGCTTTCGAAATATCAATTAGTTATAGAGGTAAATGGGACTGACAATGCCGACCCCATAAAAATTTTGCTCGTAAGACATTTCAATATAAATGCCGGAAAATACTATAAATTTTACTCCTCACGTATCCTTACTGAATTACGATACCTTCGCCTGGTCTCACTGCCGATATTGGCATATTTCTTGACGACATCCACGGAATTATGTCCAAGTATGTTAGAGAGAGCATAGATATCGTTGGTTTCCCGGTAAAAATCGGTTGCAAATGAAGCCCTGAGCTTATGAGGACTTATATGTTTTAAAAATGTAGCCTGCTCGGAATACTTTTTAACACGACGTTCTATGCTGCGCACGCTCATACGTGAATTCTGCAAGGAGAGGAAGAGAGCAGTTTCACTGCCTTCTCTGGCAGCTATATCCTTTCGCATATCCATGTAAGCCTTGAGATATTCGGCAACCTCATCACTGTAAAACAAGGTCATTACCTTTTGCTCCTTACGGTGCACAAGCATACTGGTATTCTTAAGATCTATGTCATTGATATCAAGAGCCACACATTCGGAAACACGTATACCTGTACCCAGCAGCAATATGATGATTGCAAGATCACGACATTTAACTAATTCATGAAATTTCTGCTCACGTGCGGTAAGACCTTCACCTGATTCTACGGCATCTACGAGCTTGGCGATCTCATCAGGCTCGAGATATATTATGTCCTTAGGCTTTAGTTTCGGCAGGGAAATGATAGCCGTAGGATTGTTATTGATTATTTCATGAGTATAGCAGTAATTAAAAAAGCTCTTAAGCGACGCAAGACGGCGCTGTAATGCGGCAATATCATTTACTTCATATTTGATCCCTTTATTTTCCGGATTATACCAGCCGTATTTGATGTAAATGAGATATTCCTCAATATCTACCGACTTAAGCATCTCTAGATCGGATGTACTTATCTTAAGCGGATCATCCGAAAGCGAAGGATTATTTTCACATAGGAACCTAAAAAACATAGTAAGGTCCTGACAATAAGCAAGCCTTGTGCGTGAGCTTGTATGCTGAGTCTCCAATGCATCCGTAAATGTCCTGCAATATGAAGGCAGAGCTTTAAGCAGAGTATCTATTTTCTTCTCGTTTTCCTTATCCTGATGCTTAAGATAAACGTTATTTTGAGCCATCTGAATGAGTCCCTTTTATTCTCTAATTTGTTATAAAATATTATATACGAAATTGATTTTTAAATCATTATTTCTTATTAAACCAAATTATAACAACTATATATTTATTAAAAAATAATGTTGCTTGCAATTAATTCTGTTAATGGAATTATAATTGTTTTACCAAATCAAATGTTTTGATATATTCTCTAAATGTCACTCACTGTATGTGTTTGATCAGTGTGGAGTGAATTGAAAAAGTAAATTCAGTTTGTAAAAGTAAATTCCACGGAGGCTCAAAAACAGGCTGAAATTCTGGAGTTTCAGAGTGACAAGCGGTAAGTTCGAATGTATAATTAGCATAAATTT